>JGI11705J14877_10000112_pt1 | contig 48956 bp, 56 predicted proteins | sample Etolaghawater15m_FD_14877 | JGI IMG/M metagenome (IMG submission 14877) | reverse complement strand
TTATATCTATAGAAGAAAATGAAGAAGGAGATGGAAGCGGGGATGGAGATGGAGATGGAGATGGAGATGGAGATAGATATGGAGATGGAAGTGGAAGGGGAGATGGAAGTGGAGATGGAAGTGGAGATGGAAACGGATATAGAAGAGGATATGGAGATGGAAGTGGAGATGGGAAAGGATATAGAGATGGGAAAGGATACGGATAAACTAATTTTAAAGGAAAAATAATGACTAGAACAGACTGCATAGATATAATCAAACTTTTATCTATTATTGAAGGATTCAGTAGAGCAAACTCGCAAAGCAAGTTCTTACCAGACGATATAGATGAAGAACTTCAACGTATTTTAGATATATTAGTAGAAGAAATAAATAAGGACAAGTAGTGGATGAATTTAAATTTGCAATTTACGATAGTAGAATTGAAGCCCTTAAAGGATCTAAAGGACCTTTAAAGAAAATCATTAACGAAGTATTTGAAATAACGAGTAATTTTAAATACTCCAACACCATAGAAGTTCAAGTTTACGGGCTAAAGCTGGTAGGTAAAGCAATAAAGTATAGCTCATTAGTTAGACCTTTAACAAAGGACCAAGAATCAACTTTGAAGAATACTCTAGAAAAAGTAATTAAAAGTTATGAATTGTCTCCAGAAGAAGTATCAGAACTAATTAAAAACTTACATTGCGGGTACATATATATCTACCCAGAAACTATTAAAAGATACAGATTAGCAGTAGAATACAAAAAGGCTCTAAAAGACACTGCAACAGACCTCCATGTCTCTGCTTCTTCTTTGTCCATTACTTACTACTGTGACAGTAATATCTTAGCTTTACCTACAAATATACAATTTAAAGGGACCGAAGCAACTGATGCTGAAAAAGCAAAAATTCCTGCAGAACTCAAGAAAATTGAAGAAGCAATTAACGAATTAACCCAAATAAAGGAACAACTAAATGAGTACATTAACTCAGCAGATGTCGAATGATATCACAATCAACGGACAAACATTTACCAACAACTCAGGCATGTCTAGGGAACACGCAATTTTTGCTGCTTACCATTCAACCTTGTATAGCGGGAATCCTCCAAGGGAAGGCAAAGTATCTACGACTTCTTTAATTTCCCCACTTCGCAAGCTTTTATTAGCTATTCAGAATCCTGCACAAGCTCCTAAGGATGTTGCAGATTTAATGACTTCTGCTAAAGGTACTTCACTGCATGAGGGGATGACTCGTTCTCTGAACGCAGCCAAAGAAGGTTATCTTTGTGAGCAACGTATCGAGCGTGAGGTTAACGGATGGAAAGTTTCAGGTGAGTTTGATATTCTTACTCCAGACAAGCAAATTAAGGACCTTAAGCATGTATCTAATTACAACATCAAGAAGCTTGAAGAGGATCGTTTAATTCTTGACTCTTCTTGGTCTATGGAAGAAGTTCTCCAATTTGCACCTACTTATGGCAAGTACGTATGTCAGTTGTCTATCTATCGCTATTTACTTAGCGCAACTCACGACGATATTCAACCTTTTGGTTCTATCTTATTTTCATTGAACAATGGCTCTGATTACGGCAAGTACAAGATTGATCAGCAAGTAACTTTCCCGCTGTTTCCTAACGAAGCTGTAGAAGAATTTATTTTCAATCGTGTGCAAATCCTTAAGGACCACATTGCTGCAGGAACTTTACCACTGTGTACTGATGAGGAACGAGGCTACAAGCCAGCAGAGTACAAGCTTGAACGTATGTCTCCAACCACAGGCAAGATGCGCACAGTATCTGGCTCTAAATTCTCCAATGCGGCAGATTTCCAAGCATATGTTACTACTAAGGCTAAACCAGGAGATCAGCAAGTAATTTCTGAAGCTAAGTATGTTTTATGTGAGTATTGTGACCAACGTTTTGTATGTAATCAACAATAGAAGTATTTTATGGAACAAATTATTAATTCAATTATAAATGGACAACGTAAGCAAGCAATTCAACAGTTGCAAGATTCACCTTACTTACTTGAGGACCTTTTTGAAGCACTTCTTAAACAAGAAATGTGTAACGAAATTATTACTATGTACCGCATTGCAGTATCACAAGGGTACATTACTTTTAAGGACTAACTATGTGCGAATTTACCGATGAGCAATTTTTTGAATTCTACGAAGCAAATGCTATTTGGATGCCTGATAATGCAGTCGCAATCCACGATGTAATCACAACTTGGATGGATTTTTTAAAGGAGCAGCATGACAATCACAATACCCTACCAATGGACAGCATTGGATCTGACCACGAAGAGCAATGGTGATATTTGTTTAGAACTTGCAAATGACGCAAATCTTAGAATGCATTTGTTAGCAGAACTAATGGAGGCCTCTTTTTATTCAGAGTTTATTGATGCTATTGGAGTGGAGGAATTTGACAATTTAGTAAACTACCGCAACACCAAGTATGAGGAGTAGCTAATGACCATTCTATTAACCCACTACCCAAATCTATTTCGTGAGGATGTACTTGCTTTAGTTGAGTCTCGCTATGGAATTACTAACGCAACTTTTTCATTTAAGTTTATCAACGATTTGGTATACGGAATGGATGGATACGAAGTTGGTAATTTACCTACTCCAGTAATCACTGACTATTGGGGTATTCAGGGACCGGGTATTGTGCGTGTGGATGATGTCACAGATATTAGCACTATTGCAGATGCAGTAGCATCTCAGTATCTCAAGCCATTCTGCACATGGACTGACGATATCACAGTTGCTTCCAAATGGCTTTCTGGCATTGAAGCTAAGTATTCAATTGTAGCAGTGGATTTTGAGGCTAAGGATTTATCTTTACCACAGTTTAACGAACTTACTATGGTTACTATCGGATGGTCTCGTACTAAGTCCGTAGTAATAGTATTCAAGGACGACCAAATTAGGGACTTTGTTCTTAACTGGCTTGTTACAACAGAACTCAGGCAAGTCTACCACAACGCAACCTTTGACACACGTTTAATCCACTATTTTACAGGCAAATTACCTAAGTATATTGAGGATTCTCAACTTTTAGCAGCAGTATATCTGAACCATGTGGATTCTTCCAAACGCAAATCTGGACTGAAGGAACTAGCAAAGTTTCCATATCTCGATTGGGCCAACGACAAATCTTCTTTCGAGCTTTACGTGGACTCCTCTAACTACGTAAACCAGAACATGCAGTACGTAGGCAACAATCCTACCCCTCATATGTACAATTTGCCGTTGATTTATTACTGTTCAGTTGATGCATGCGCGACACACCACGTTTGGTCTAAGTTTGACACAGAACCCGCACATCCTAGTACATGGATTATGCCAACTTCTGAACCACGTTACAACACTGAGCAATTTAACCAGCGCTATTACTACGAATTTGTGCTTAAACCAGCTATTCCTGTTATTGTGGAAATGCTTAATGCAGGTCAAGCAATCGATCTTAGTAAAGTACACAAGTTATCAGCAGAAGTTGAAGCAGTCAAAGCAGAATGTATGGCAAAGATTAGCAGCTACCCTATAGTACAGGAATTTTTCAAGGACATTGATGCAGAACGTCTCAAAGCCTTTACAGACCCTATCCACAAAGTTTGGGCTCATCCTAAGTACACAGGATATCAATCTAACCCAGTTATGCGAGCTTTTGTTGTTAACGAACTCATCGGCACATCTTACGAAACGCTTTCAGATAAGGAACTGAAGTCTATTTCCGATCTTCGTGTTCAACCCTTAATTGACAAGCACTACGATCACCCAGATATTGTTGCAGCATGTACCAAATTTGCAGAACACAAAGCACATCAAGCAAATATTAAAGCAAACCGTATTGACAAATTAGAGCATCCAGAGAAATATATTCAACTTGGCTTTAATCCTTGGAACTACTCTCAGCTTACCAAAATGTGGCTTGCTTTTGGACTTGAATCTGACGAAGTCTCTAAGACTACTGGAGGACCTTCATTTTCTAGCAAGGTTCTTGAACGTCTTCAGTACACTACTTCAGGCGATGTTCAGGAAATTATCAAACTTTACTTAGAAATTGCAGAGTCCAAAAACATAATTACTCAGTATATTCCTAAATATTTGGGTTCAACTGTAGATGGAAGATTACATTATGCTCTTAAGTTATTTGGAACTTTTACTGGAAGACTTTCTGGTAAAGCCGGAGGAGACAAATTAGATGAATCAATTAAGCATAAACTTGGAGCTAATGGAGTTACTCAACCAGTCGGACACAAAGTCTACGGGAAAACAGTTAAATCTATGTTTGTTGCTCCTCCAGGACGTATATTAGCAGCAGTAGACTATAATGGGTTAGAAAACCATATTAATGCGTGTCTTACTAAAGATGCTACCACAATTAAACTTTTATCTCCTGATCCAGTAACTCAATTAATGTGGGACATGCATACACTGCATTCTACCATATTCTTTAAAGAACAGTGGGAAGAACTTACTAATGAGCCATTTAATGATTCGATACAATATAATCAATTATGTTATGAATTAACGGACTCCAACAAGAAAGCAAAGCAATTACGTAGTGACAGTAAGCCTTGTACATTTAAAATGGCTTATGGAGGATTCCCGGATGCTCATAAAGGTGGGTCAATTACAGAAGAAATCTTTGAACGATATCATAACGAACTGTACCCAGGAGTCACTAAATTTAAAGAAGATTATGTTATTCCAGCATCAGAAGAACAAGGATATTTGCATCTTAATTGGGGACTTCGTGTATATTCAGATGACCCTAAGAAAAATTTATTAGCTCTTAACAATGCAAATTTTCAAGGATACTCAGATTTAACTCTAATCGCAGCAACAAATTTTCGTAAAGCATATCTGACAAATGGAAATCCTCACAATATTAAGGGATTAAATATCATTCATGACGCTTTATATTATGAACTTGATGACACAATTGAAGCAGTCAAGTGGCTAAATGACCATCTGATTCCCATAATGACACAGGATTTCTTAATTAATCAAACTGTTCATCTTAGAGCAGAGTGCGATTTCGGGTATAACCAAGCCGTTATGGTAACTTTACCCAACAACGCAGATTTAGCCTGTCTGAAGAATATTTTAACTAAATTAACTTAAAATGTCTTTTGTAAACAACTCTGTGTTACCGCATTCTAGTATTTTAGGTCCAGCATACTGATATTGTTTATACATTTTCAGTAGCTTTTGTTCAAAATCATATGCATCCTGACCTACTTCGTATAGCTTTTGTTTGATAATTTCTATCTTTGACAATTCTTTTAAACTGAATCGTTCATTTACTGAATTATTTGTTATCCCAATTTTATACAAAATCTGATTATCATCTGTAATTATTTTTAAATAATACAATATACCAGGTTTACTAGGATCAAATCCATGATTTGCACAACTTGGACAGCCATGCCCCTGTATATGACTAGCAGGTGTTTGTTCAAAATCTCCGTGCTGAGGACAAGTTATTATTACTTTGGTATAATTATTTACATAAGAAACTTTATCATAAAGGTATCTTTCTTTATGAATACATACAGATTTTTCAATAAATTCAGCAGTATTTGAACGATTAATTCCACACGTAGGGCATCCTTTACCAATTAAATGATCATTTGGACGTTGTTTAAAAATTCCATGTTCTAAGCAAGTTATAGATACCAAAGAATGATTATTTTTATAAAAAGTATATTCATACAAATATTTATTATCATGTATTAAATTAGCTTTAATAATAAATTCTTCTGTCGTATAATTATATTTTTTAGAACATTTAGGACAACCTTGTGAATTATTAACATGTTTTACTGGGCGTTGTTCAAAGTCTCCATGTATTAAACAAATTATTACGACCTTAGTATGACTATTAGTATACACTACTTTACTATAATCATATTTGTCTCCATGCACTACTTTGGCTTTAGTGATAAATTCTTCTGTTGTTAATTTTTTACTCATTATTCAATTCTTTTTTAAGTAATTGTTTTACTGCTTCACTGATAAATTCTGAAGTGCTTACATATTTTAATGACTTATCGTTATTTACTTCTTGTAAGTAGTTCTTCATTTGTTCAACTAATTTAGGATCCATTGTTGCATGAACTCTAATAGGTTTTTGCTTTTTAATCATGTGTTAACCCTTATGCGTTTATTTGCCTCAATTATAACACATCAACCTTAATTTTAGCTGCTATTGAAGCTAAACTAGCAACTTTAAAGGGCAATTTATGAAAATAGACTATAGTAAAAACTTTAGCAATATAACTTCAGAAGAAATTAGATACTTAATTGAACCTGGAGATAAACTCGAGGTACTTCTAAATAAGAATTCCCCTAAAACAGAAACATGGACTGTACTAAATCATTATATAGCACATAAAAAGTATCATTTAGGTTTTTATTTTGAATCAAAAGGCTTAGTTAAAAAAGTTAAAGGATTTATTATGTGTCGTTTAAGTAGCCAAGATTTAGCAACTATTGAAGCTAAACTAGCAACTCTAAAGGATTAGTTTATGGTAATTATAGGAAACAGTTGTACAGGGGACGATATAGGTACAGAAGAAAATATGCCATACAGTGCATCTGTAGGGCGAAAAAGACCAGAGGTTCCTGAAGGACGGGAAGGACTTAAACAGCTTATGGCGTATTATGGAACGTACTCAGAATTAACTTTTGAGGATTTCAAATGCATAACTACTAAATCTAAACAAATAAAAGAGTAAGATATGTTTGACTTGTTATTAATTTTAAGTAGTATTTATACACTACACTTTATATCCGACTTCATTTTTCAATCTGATTACGTAGCGCGGAATAAATCCAAGAATAACTGGGTTTTATTACAACACGGTTTTATTTACTCTTTATTATTCATAGTAATCTCGCCAGTGTATGCTATTGTAAATGGACTACTCCACATTTTAGTTGATTACTTTACATCTCGTTTATCTAGTAAATTATGGGTGCAAAGCAAAGTGCATTGGTTCTTTGTAACTATTGGATTTGACCAATTATTGCATATTTTAGCATTAACTTGGACTTATTATATATTAATAAACTAATCTTAAACCTACTGCATTTTTACAGTAGGTTTATCTTATTTCTGAGTATTTACACGAGGGTCGTATTCGATGGTTCGAGTCCATTAGCATACTATGTATGCGTAGCGGTATTACGTATGTCCCGGCTCTTCTGTGAATATTTATTAACTAATTTTATTTTAAAGGAATTACCATGGCAAACATCAGCGATTGTAGTATTGAATTTACAGGAAATTTATTCGATCTCAAAGCGGCCTCAGAAGCAATAGACAATAGTACAAAGGACTTACCATTGATTATCAACAGTAAGAAACTTACAGCAGATTCTTTATCTATACAAGGAGAAGGACGCTGGAGTGTTGAATCTACTTACTTTATTGACTTAGCACATAAGCATAACTTAAGCGGTTACTTTACAGATGCAGAATCAGGCTCTGATTTTTTCAGATTAATAGAATTTGATAATGGAGAAGTAGTATATGATCAACTTCATGACTATTTTTCTAAGGAGCATGTTGATTGGTTAGAGGACAAACATTACTGGTATGATCACTATAGTTGGATATTTGAAGAAGAGGATTGGGAAACCAAATACGAGGAAATTTATGACATGCTGCTTTACGCAGGATGGACTGAATCAGAATTAAAGGACAACTAAATGGGCACATCAAATTTTCACACAGCAAACGCTGGAGCAACATATGTTATTGACTACGGGGACGACGAGTATATGTGGTCTGAATGCCAGGAATATTTAGCAGATTGGATCAAGGAGCTAGATTCCTCTTTTGAATCTGATACTTATCTCAAATCTGAGCAAGAACTTCGTTCATTTCCTGCATCTTCTATTGGGTATTGGAATTTTGAGTTAGAATTTCTCAACCTTACGTTCAAATTTCGCATCAATTTGTTTATTCGTTCAGGATACTACGATGCAGCAAATCTAGATTACGAATTTCAATGGTACTTGGAAGGATGCGACTATTACAAGGATGCAGAACAAATCCTTTCAGAAATTGACTACAACCCAGAAGCCTACGATGTTAGTCCAGGAATTTGGGCTATTCACAAATCAAATCTTAAGCGTAAACTTGATATACTTGAATCCCTCGCAATTGCTAAAGTTGAATCAATCTTACCGCAAATTTCAACTCCGTATGGAGTAATTGCACAATTTTCTAATGGAGAAACTTTTTATGGCAAACTTGACTCTTAACCTAGAAGCATTTCCTAATTTATCTAGGGATGTTAATATTATTCAAGCAGATGATTTTAAAGCTATGCAGATAGAACAAGGAGTAGAAGTTTTAAAGAAATTTCTATTTACTGCGGCTTTATCTGCAGAGGAAGCAGTTAAACTAAAATTTAAAGGTAAACTTGAAGAGTATATTCAAACTAAATTGAGGGAAGCACTAATCCAGCAACTTACAGAACCATTTAAGTATCAAGTTTCAAAGTACCCTCCTAGTTTAGGAAGTCTAACGGAAACATTAGCATTTACCGCAGGATTATATATTAAGGAAGTAACATGAATTTAGAAGAACAAATCTTATCAAATTTACAAAATTTGATTTCACAATACGAAGCAGAACTTGACTTTATTCAAGGAAGGAATTTCGACAAGTTTGACACTACCACTTTACCGGATGTAGTACAGGATATGATCCGTATAGCAAACGCTAAATCTCCATCGTTCAGCAACATTTCTGCCTTAGCAGTAGCTAACTTTGTTTTATCGCACATGTTTGGCCAGATTCGACCTACTATCAACGACGGAGTTTACTCTGACGATTCTATTACCCCGAACACGTACAGCATTATCATTGCCAAATCTGGAGGTGGGAAGGACTCTACTTATCAAGCACTGATGAAGACCACAGAATCTGCATTGGAATTAGTACGCATTCAGCAAGCCAACGAAGCTACGGAGAAGGCACGTTCTAAGTACATACGCGACATGAAGCGTTCTAATCCGCAATTTGACGAATCTACTGTAGTGCCAGACGACTATATTCACACTATTCCTCCTCCAGAAGCAACTATTGCATCTTTAGCATCTACTCGTGGTGGACTTAGTACTTCTTTGAATCGTATGGCACATTCTTCGTACGGAATCAAGTCTCTATTCGCTTCTGAATTAGGACTAGCTATTCAATCTAACCAGAACGTTATTGATGTACTTGAACTATTCTCAGTTCTTTTCGATATGGGCCAATCTGTTAGTCCTGAGTACAAGACGCAGGAATCCAAGGAGGAAGCAATCAATGGAATGTTCCCTAACCTTTTAGGAATTTCATCTCCAGCACCGTTCTACCAGGAAGGCAACGTACGTAAACTTCTTGTGCCTATGCTTACTACTTCTTTAGCACGTCGTGTCTCAGTTGTATTTAGCACTGCTAAGGAGGAATTCGAGAACGAGTATATTCCTCAGACTATTATGGAGAAGCGCAGACTCCAGGACGAAGCAAGGGTAACTTTACGCAATCTCACAGAGAAGCTTAATGCCCATTTTGGTACCGCGATGAAGCACGCTATGTCTAACAAATCCCTTATGTTTGACGATGAAGCAGCACGTATCTATGACGACTACATATCCTATACTAAGGAGAAATCCAAGTATCTGCTGCTTAAAGACGGCGATTCTGTAGAAGGAATCGAAATGTCAGGTCGTGCGTTCAAGATGGGACGTATCGCAGCACTTTGGGCATTAGCACAAGGAAAATCTATTATTGATGCAAGTACCCTCAAAGCGGCTATTTATTTCGCAGATTACACAGCATCACATTTACTTCGATTTGCGGCAACTCTTGAACTCAAGGATTACGAGATATTCATCAACGACTGGGAGCAAGGATTTATCGACAATGTTTTACCTGTGGACCAAGCAATCACTCGTGGGTACATCACTACTAAGCAGCTTAATGGGCAGTCTTTAATCAACTTTCTCAAACCGGTTAATTCCAAACTTGAGGGGATAGCTACAGTATCGTACAACGACAAGTCTAATGCTTTTGTATTTACTCCAGTCACACGTAATCTTACCACTACGTACGATTATCGTGCGGTTCCTGGTATTGTAGTTGAACGTCCTCTCTCACGTGTTGTTGAGGGCAAACCCATGGAAGCATTTTCTAAGTTGCTTGCTGTTGACTGTACATTTAACCCATTTGCAGAGGACGCTACCAAATTTGTTGTAATTCCCCTTTCAGGCGCAATTCTTGAGCCAGCAATGTTACGCAAGTATTTGGAGTATACGCATTATTTCATGAACGATTCTATGTTAATTATTCCAATTAACTCAGTTATCTCTCAGGAGCAGTACAAGCACGTCACAATGAGTATTGCAAATCAGTTAATGGTACGCGTTGAACCAACTTGGTGTGAATCTCAGTATCTCCACCACAACTACGCCACTAAAGACGTATTCAGCAATTCCTCTGATGTAGTCAAGCTATTTGATGTATCTGGGATTCTTGGTAATCTTGCTTCTGGTGCAGATATCCCAATCATGTATGTTCAACCTGATAGCAAACCGACTGCAGCAGCAATCAACAAGTATCTCAAGGACGACATTTTAGCACACAAGCAAGCACTCATAGAAGCCTTAAACGCATCTAGCCTACCTCTGCTATTACTTGCGTCTGTCGTGAACGATATGAGCCTCCACGGAGTCGATATTGATCGTATTGCAGAATTCGTAAACGAAGTCAATGTCGAACTTGAAGTATCGTTCACTAATGAGGATATTAGTACATACATCATTCAACCTTTTAATCCACGATAGCGAAGGCTCATCAAGCCGTAGCGTTAGTGGATCTCTATATATTTAGTAGATCTCTCTTTCAGAGATCTACTTTAATATATTAAATCGCGTAAAAGTGTACTCACTACACCATATAAAGTGTACTCACTACACCTTATAAAGTGTATTCTATACACTACGAAAAGTGTATTCTATACACTTTATAGTACTGTCCTAATATTGGTACAACTTAAGTACAATTTAAGGACAACTATTCTATACTTTCTTCAACAACTTATAAAGGACACATATGGATCAAATACCAGATAGAAAAAAAGTCGCAGTAAGACTTAATTTGGATGGAACTACTGTTCGTATGCTTGAAGAGTTGTCAATTAAGAACGCTGGTTCAAAGAGCCAAGCAGCAAGAGAGGCAATTGAAGATGCATACAGAAGGAAATTCCCAAACAACTCTTAACGGTTGGCAGAACATTGGTAAGGTTACTGAGTGGATTATTACCCAACCATTATCTTTAGCAGAACGTTTTATTTATTTAGCAGTGGCTCGTAGAACTGTAGGTTACACTCAATATACCTCAGAGATAACCAGTTATACAAAACTAGCAGAACTATCAGGCACTTCAATTGATGCTGTCAAACGTACTATGCCCAAACTAATTAAATCTGGATACATTATCAAAGTACCTACCAATCAAGTAGCAAATGTAGGTAAATTGGCATATAAGTATCGACTAAACGTGCTGCTACCTAATTTCCCAAAGCTTGGAAAACTCAGGAAGGATCGGGAGGATGTTAAGTCTAAGCCCAAATTCTCCAAGCATATGCTTGAGCGTTATTTTATAAGTCCTGTGGACGAATCAGTTCAACCCAAGTTTTTAGCAGACTCTAAGCAGAATCCTAGATGGTTTTCTGAAGTATTTTCTGTTGATGGAACCGTAATTCATCCTACTGCAGAGCAATTGGCTGCTTACCTAGAATCTCAGGACAGCCAATCCACTTAGTGTATTTTATACACTTTTTAGTGTGCCTCTATAAACCGCAAATTTCGTGGTACTAATTAATTCTATCTCAACTTAAGGAGTGCTAATGTGCTAATTCATTTATCTACTAGGGATACACCAGACCTAGCAAAGGATGAGCGTGAGTTTATTACCCATTTCAATAGGTACCTCCAATGCAGTTTTGAGTCGCTGAAGTTATTGCTTAGCAAGGATTACATTTATTCTCCTTTTGCTTATTTAGGACATCACCGTTTGACTCAGAACATTTGCTCTAACGCAGACTTCATTGTTATCGATGTAGACTCTACTCCTATTGACATTTATCAACGCCTTCAACAACTTACTGATGAAGGGTTAATTTGTATCATTGGAACTACTAGTTCTAAGCATATTTTAACTAAGTATAGGGTATTATTACCTCTTTCCCGTAGCGTTACTGCTGAGGAATATCGACGTCTTGTTCATGGTGTTCAAGTCAACGGTTTAATCTCTGACATGGATTTAGCATCTGCTAAACCTGCTCAAGCATTTTATTCGTACAAGGACTCTTTGGTTGTAGCAAACTTCACAGGAACTACACTTTCGGTAGAGGATTACATACTTCCTCCTAGAACTCCTGAGGAACGCACTTTAGACCCAAGTATTGACTTGTCGGATATTATTGCTTCCGTAGATTTTTACAGGTACGCTACAAAGGGAGGACGTACTCGATCACTGTTATCAGCAGGTTTTCGTGTACTAGATTTAGGTGCTTCTGATGAGCAATTGGAGCAAGCAATTCTTTACTTTAACTCTCAACTCCTTATACCAAAGGATATTGACTCAGTTTATCGTAGAGTTATTAATTTTATCAAATCAAGGAGGTCTTAATGAACAGAGACAAAATCATTAACGGAACTCGTATTGCAGTTCTTGGAGTGGCAGTACTATCTGCTTTATCAGGTTACACCAATGTAGCAATTGCTGGTATTGGTATTTACCTTACATCTTTACATCTTACAGAAGGAAACTAATTATGTTACTTAATTCATTCGACTTAACTCAACGCAAGCGTTTAACTAGTCATTACCCAGTTTTACTAGCCAGCGAAACGGGTACAGGCAAATCGTTCGCTTTTGCACAACTCTCTCCAGAGGAGAAGAAGCGTACAGTAGTCTTCAACTTTGACAACAAGCAAATCTCAGAGGATGACTCTGAATTTCTCAAAGTTTTTCACGGGTTTGACGTTAACGATTTAGAAATGGTTGACAAAATTGAGCAGGACTTGTACAAGTCATTTGCTTCAGACAAAGTTGACCGTATTTTAGTTGATACATTTACACTAATGACTAAGCTATTCAATCGTTGGGCTGCTGAGCATTACACAGGATTCGACGTATGGAACGCATACAACAATGCTATTACTCGTATTATTGAAGCTATCAAAACTTCTACACTTACTTATGGTAAATTTTCATACGTTACTGCACATTACCCGCCTCGTACAGGTCATGCTCCAGGAACTAAGCGTTATGTTACTACTAAAGGTAAGGAACACACAAACATAGTGGAGGAGTCATTCAGTACTGTTGTAGAAACAGTTATGGAGGATCGCAAATTCAAGTACTATTGCGACGTATTTGACGAATCTAACACTACCAAAACTAAGCTTATTGAGGATCACTTCAAATTTGTTCGTACTTCAGTAGACGATCTTGAGCAATTACTTACTAAGTCTAAGCAAGTAGTTGACGAGCAATTAGTGGATCTCTAGCATGAACTCACTAAGCAACAAGGAACGAAGGGAACTCTTAGCAGAATTTTCTCCTAGTCCTGGGTATATTCTCAAACTAACTCGTAAGCAATTCGAGGAGTTAGTTGAGGATTCAATTGATGTAGATATCTCTGAGGAACCTGAATCAAACGCTAAACGTTTCCAGAATCTACTTAAGTCTTGTACTGACAAGCAAGTTAGTGCATTAATCGCAGCTTTACGTGAGCTTTGACAGCCTGTCTCTTTAACAATTTTTAAGTTGTTATTTGGTATAATTGTGCAATAAGACCTACTGTATAGGCAGGAAATTCAAGTTACTTGAAATCACAGTAACTGCTCCTTAATTTACCTAATTAAGGATACTCATATGCCTAAATCAACAACTAAAGAATTTATTGCTAAAGCTAAATTAGTTCATGGAGAATTATATGACTATAGCAAAACGAATTATACACATAGTGGTATAAAAGTAACAATTATATGTAAAACTCATGGAGAGTTTATGCAACTTCCCTCAAGCCATTTAAGACCGCGCGGATGCCCACACTGTTCTGCAGTTTTATATGGAACCGGAACAACAGAAGGATTCATTAAAAAGGCAAATTTAGCCCATGAAAATAAATATGATTACTCTTTAGTTAACTATACTCATAGTAAAACAAAGGTAGATATAATATGTTCCATACATGGAGTATTTAAGCAAAAACCATATATACATGTGCAAGGTACAGGATGTCCTTCTTGTGCAGAGTATGGATTTAATCCTGATAAACCTGCCTACTTATACTATTTAAAAGTAACTACAGATGATAATCAAGTGTTATACAAAATAGGTATAACTAATCGTACTGTTAATGAAAGATTTAATTTAGATGAATTAAACCGTATAGAGATCATAAAACAACAGAGATACGAAAAAGGTAAAGATGCTTATGAAAAAGAACAAAGCATAATTAAAGCATGTAAAGACCACTGTTATAAAGGTCCACCAGTATTACACAATGGTAATACAGAGTTATTTACTAAGGATATTAGCACAATGTTTAATGAATAGCGGACAGCCTGTCTTTAACTGCATTCTTTTCAACCTAAGTCGCAGCATTATGCTGGAACAATCTCAACCAAATTAACCTTAAAGGAAACACACACATGTCAATTATTTTAAACACACTTGGAAATATGTCTGAAGAAGACAAAGCAAAGTTAGGTCGTACAGGTACGAAAATTAACACAGATGGTTCACACTTAGTAACTATCGTAGAAGCATACGAGATCGATAACCAACGTTTCTATCTCAAAGTAGAGGATGCTGAAGGGAAAACTGCAGATTGGACTGGATTCTTCAAGCAGCAAGTCGGCAAGGACGAGAAAGGCGTTGTTAAAGCTGGAGAGTATTCAGTTAACGGTGTCAAAACTTACTTAGACACTGAAGGTGCTGAGTACGATAACCTCAGAGTATTCGGTCAAATCAAGAATCTTTGGAAAATCGTAGGAAACGACGAAGCTAAATTCGGAGCTGGCATCGAAGCTGGTACTGTTACATTTGCTAAAGCAGGTGTCAAAGCTGTTGAGAACTGGAAAGGTCTTGTTGGCAAGAAACTTACTATTGTGACTTCTTACTTAGTAACTCTTGATGCAGATGGTAAACGTGCATGGCGTAACCAAGCTATCAATATGGATGCTCTATTTACTCCTGAAGGTTTATCTCAAGCAGAGAAGGATGCTGGTAAAACTGAACCAGTTGCTATCGAAGCTGCAATTACTGCTGCTAAAGCAAATGCTTCTATTGAGTACAAGAACCGCAACAACAAAATTTGTATCCAGGAACTTAACTTAATTAAAGGTGCTGGTAAAGCTCCTACTGTAGAAACTCCTCAAGCTACATCTCCTGAAGTGGATCCATTCTAATGATGGATCTACCGCTATTGCACAAACGTGCAGAAGCTCTTCAAGCGGAACTTGGAGCAATCGCAGCATTCTTGGCAGTACCTTCTAAGTACTCATCTAAGTCTGTCCGTGATTGTACCAAACACACAGATTCTTTCAGTATTGACTTACGTCGCGAACTAACAGAATTTGACAAATCTTTAGCTATTGCAAAGGAAGATTAATGGAACAATATATAGGAACAAAAGTAGTAAACGCTGTGCCGATGGACAGATTATCTTACAATGAGTTTAGAGGCTGGATTTTACCAAAAGACGAAAATGGAGCAGATGAAGGTTACCTTGTAGAATATTTAGACGGTGGTAAACCTAACACAAATTCTTATGCAGGATACGTATCTTGGAGTCCTAAAGAGCAATTCGATAATGCTTATAAATCGTCAGGGAATCTCTCCTTTGGAGATGCATTAGTCTATATGAAATTAGGATACAAAGTAGCTCGTAAGGGCTGGAACGGTAAAGGTATATTTATCAAATTGCAAATTCCTGACACTCATAGTAAGATGACTCATCCGTATATTTATATAGATACAACAGGGATTAAATCAGATAGTCCTGATGTTCCTAGAAGCTTAGTGCCTTGGTTAGCATCTCAAACAGATATGTTAGCAGAAGATTGGGTGCTTTTACCATGAACAACGAAACGAACCAGTCATTAACTCCTAAAGTACACGATATCTTAGGAGTTAAAGTGTCTTGTATATCTTGGAGTATTAGCTGTAACGAACACTTAGAATACTATGATGATCCTGAAGGTTACTACGATACAGACGAGTTAAAAGGACTGGATTTAACTAAGGATATTTACCTTCTGCGTTATTATCCCAACACACCAGTAGGATTTTGCAGAATTTCAGCAAATACTATTACAGAACTACTATCCAAACTCAAGGAAATTTAATGTTAGACGAACAAACTATTGAACAGGAAATCCAAGCCAAGGGACTTAACGCTCCTAGACTTACTCCAGAATCTATTGATGCAACTATTCTTTACGAGGAATACTTCAGAGTTACCAACACAACTTGTACAATTTGTAGCTTAGTCCTTACTAACGGCTATGTAGTTGTAGGTAAATCAGCTGCAGCTTCTATGGCTAACTTTGATGAGGAACTTGGTCGCAAAATCGCTCGTGATAATGCCCGTGAGCAAATCTGGGCACTCGAAGGCTATCTACTCAAGCAGAAACTTTATGAACAACACAAATCTCTATAATCACATTAAACAAGGAATCCAAATGGAAATCACAACACCACAAATTCAGGTAACTATTACCAAAACTCAACTCATGGAACTTATCCAGGAAGCACTAATAAGCGATGCAGGACCAGCAATTAAACGTGCCATTACACCACTGTTAGCAGACAGCTTTCCTCAATTCCCTGAGTTTTCAAACATCACTATTGGCGACACAGACGAATCTGGAGCTACTACAGTTATCCTACGTCAACCACGTCAATCTACTCCTAAACCAAGCACTCCACTCAAATCTATGGAACCGCTTGATGTTGAGGAACCTGAAGCTGAACCAGTTTCAGACGAACTCTAATCACTCTTCTGGAGTGATTACCCCAGCTGCTATTTTTTCGTCATGGTTTTCCTAGCAGCTTGGTTAATCACTCATTTCACACATTTACAAGGAATCAATTAATGAGCAAATCTTTCACATGGTCTGACCAACAGATCGCTATTTTCGACGAATTTCTTAATCCTACTTCCCCAATCCTAGCAATTCAAGCAATTTTTAAAAAATTTAAGGGTAGAATGTCAGTTATAAGTCCTTTTTACTTGGCAAGGAAAAACCATACTTTAAACGCAGTATGTACCTTAATTTAATTAAATTAAGGATTCATAAATGACATTATCCCCTTTAGCAGTAAATTCAAAAGCAAAAGAGACCTTTTTAACTTTAGAAGAACGCTTTAACAAAAAGCATAATTTTAAATATGACTACTCTCAAGCTGTTTATTTAAATAACACCACTAAATTAAACATTATATGCCCCATTCATGGATTATTTCAACAAGCTTCCGCAAATCATTTAAAGTCAGGTTGTTTAAAATGCAGCGGAAGATATTTACACACAACAGAAGAATTTATTGAAAAAGCTAAAAAAGTACATGGAAATAGATATATTTACTCAAGTAGTGTATATTTAAAAAATTCAAAAAACGTGACAATTACTTGCCGAGTACATGGAGATTTTCCCCAAATCGCAAGGAACCATTTGAATGGAGCAGGTTGCCCTAAATGCGCTATAGTACGCGTCGCAAGATTTCATAGAAAATCTACGGAGCAATTTAAAGCTGATGCAAAAGTAGTTCACGGAGATAGATATGACTATACAAACACAGTTTACATTAGAGATAAAGATAAGGTGGCAATAAAATGTGAGGTGCATGGAATTTTTGAACAAACAGCGAGTGACCATTTACAAGGTAAGGGGTGTCAAAAATGCTCTGAAATTACTTTGGGTTGGGGCAGAGAAAGATATAAAGATAAGCAAGCTATTTTTTACGTTCTAAAACTGACTGATAATTTATTTAAAGTTGGTGTAACTTCACAAAAAACAGTACATTCGCGATATTCAGGAGATAAAAAGTACCCTGTACATTTCCAAACATTATTTACAGAAGGTTCTGAAGCTTGGGACCTAGAACTATATACCCTACAACAACTCAAAAAGTATAAATACAAAGGCTCAGAAGTATTTTTTGAGCATACTCAAAATACAGAAATTCTAACAATTAATCCAACAAACAAAATAAAGGAGTTTATAATGAATTTAAATTTAACATCCCAATATAAGGAGGGGTCTCATGGTAATTAACTGGTCTAATCAACAAAAGGCAATTTTTGAAGAATTTATTAAACCTACATCTAAAATTTTAGCAATTGAGGCCGTAGCCCGGAGCTGCCAAAAGCTCAAGCCTTGTCGAAGCAACTGCTAGGTACAAAGTAGCAAATCCTTCCCATAGCGTACGTTACCTTATCTTTGGCACCAAAGCTGCAGCAGATGCTCGTTCTGAATTTGGAGTGAATGCAATGGTATCTACTTTACACTCATTTGCCCACAGTCAGGTTCATGCTAAGTACGGTCTTGGGCCTGTCAAACCTTTTTTAACTTGGCACGATTTACCCAAGTATCCTAAACGTCCATTTGGCAAGGATTCAGCAATTTTAGCAATTATTGAAGATTACTGTCAATCTAAGTATACTTCTATGGACGACTATGTATCTGTACAGGACAACGATTTTGAATTTTCCTTAGTTACTCATGCTAAGTCTATTATGAATCTTATGGCTAAGGGGCAAATTCCGGTAACTCACTCATTTTACCTTAAGCTTTTCCATGTTTTAGTTAAACGTAATGTACTTAAACTACCTTTTGTTAACAAGCTACTAGTAGACGAAGCACAGGATTTATCTGGTATTGCACTTGATATTATTGAAGCTATTCCAACTGATCATTTAGTCATTGTAGGTGATCAGAATCAACGTATATTTGAATTTCTCAAGCTGGAGAATGGATTTGCTCGTTTTAGTGATGCAAAGGTACTTCAACTTACTAAGTCTTTTCGTGTTGACTCGAAGTATGCTCCAGCAATTCAGGAATTTCTACGGGCCCATCTTAATGCTAATGCAGATTTCGTTGGTATGGATTATCCAGAGCAACCTGTTATTCGTACCAAAGCGTACCTTACGAGGAACAACGCAACTCTTATTGGCAAGATGATTGAACTTAACCAACTCAAGGTTCCGTACAATCTTTCTAGTTCTGCCAAACTGTCGCAAATCTTTAAGCTGCCTCTTGCTCTTATTTACGCTAAGCCAGGCCATATTCAACGTGACCACGAATTAAAGCATTTGCAGTACGAAATTGATGAGTACCACAAAATGCCACAGAAGTACAAAGACTCTTATTCTCTATTTAAGCATCTCCTCAGTATGGATGAGTTACAATCTTCCCTCAAATCTGCTATTAAGTTAGTTTTACGATTTGGCGCAGAGGATATTATTGCAGCAAACGAGCATGCTAAGGAACACAAGGGAACTAAGCATCAGCTCACAGTGCTTACAGCGCATACTTCAAAGGGATCGACCTTTGACGAAGTTGAACTTGACGAGGATTTGAACGAGTCTTTATCAGACGTTTTATCTGCAGAATGCACTATGTCAGAGGATGCTATTAATGCAGAACTTTGCCTTTATTTTGTAGCATGTACCAGACACAGACACATTTTAACTAATGCAAAGCATTTAAATTTATAGGAATTTTTGATGAACAACCAACCCCCTAAATCTAATCCTAAGTATAAGCCTACCGAACTTGGCTTTATTTTTAAGCATTATCCTTTTATTTCTTTATCTATTTTATTCATTTCTGCAGCAATTATTCTGCTTTCTGCTACTACTTACTAAGGAATTTACTATGTTAACTGAAGACCAAATTCAGAACCTTATTGACGAATCTGAGGATTATTCCAAAGCTTATTTTGTATGGCAAATGGATGAGGATAACTCAGATATAGAAGAATTTTTTACAGAAACTATATTACCTGATTTAGACGAATACGTTTTAGCTATCTGCTTAGAAGATGATTGTTTTTACTCTGATGCAGAGGATGCCTTAAACAGCATTTGGAGAGTACTAACAAATGATGAAGCAGATGAATTAGCTAGAGAGTATGCTCAGTATCGACTAGAAGAAGAACTTTATCATGTGCCTAAGCATTTACATGACTATTTTAATGAGGATGCTTATATCGAAGATGCTATAGAAGAAAGGGGTTACTTACTAAACTACGTAGATGGTGAAGAGTACTCTCAAACAGTTAATGGAACGACTTACTATCTCTATAGGGTAAACTAGCCTACGTCCGAAATTGACGGTAATCTAATTTTAATTTTAAAGGACCAACATGGCCAAAATTTCAAGAGAACAACTAATTGCAGCAGTAGCTGAGCAGAAAGGGATGACTAAATCTTTAGTCACAGACGTGTTAGACACAATTACAGCAACTATTACTACTGAAGTATCTAAAGGTAACGATGTACGTTTAGGTAATTTATTTGGATCATTTGTAGCATATACTACTAAGCCTACAACTAAGTTTAATCCAAGCACTAGAGAACCAGTAAATGTTCCAGCAAAGCGTGTTATTAAGTTTAAGCCTTCTTCAGCGCTTAAAGAAATTGTAGCTTCTTAAGGAATTTCTTATGGAGCAAATTTATGTAGTTAAGCATGATGGCTCTAAGGAACCATTAATGCTTGACAAAGCTACCAAATCTTTACAGTGGGCTATTGGGGATTTATCAGGAGTATCTTTATCGGATATAGAAATGCAGTCTAAGCTACATTTCTACAATGGTATTCATACTTCATATATTCTTGATGTATTTATCAAAACTTGCGATGATTTAGCCACTTTACGCAATCCTAATTACGATGCTGTAGCTCGTAACCTTAAGTTGCAAAAGTTGTACAAACGTGTTTTTAAAGGAATTACTCCACCAACTCTTTCAGAATTTATTAATCAACGAATTTCTGACGGACACTATTCGAGCAATTTATTGTCTGTAGATCTGGAGTACCTTGATCAATTTATTGACCACTCACAAGATTTCAATTTCACTTCTTCTGGACTAGATGCTCTAGTTTCTGGGTACAAAGTATGTGACATGGAAACTCCCCAATTTATGTTTATGGCTATTTCTATCGATATTTTTAGAGATTATCATTTACCGAACAAACTTGAGTACATCAGTGATTTTTACGATGCTTTATCTACGTTCAGAATCACTTTACCTTCTCCAGAAATGCGAGCTTTGCGTACTAACTCTACAGACTACGCAAGCTGTATTATTTTCCGAGTAGGTGACTCTATAGCATCTTGGGACGAAGCAGATTCTGCTTTACTCTGGCATACTGTCGCGTCAGCAGGAGTCGGGGAGGATATTGCAGATATAGCATCTCTAGGAGATATTGTAAAGGATGGCAAAATTGTGCACTCAGGCAAACCTAGAGTATTGCATTCAATCAACACTCAAGTCCAGAAAGCTTCGCAAAATGGTCGCATAGGATCAGCAACTCCTTATGTGAATTTCTTTGACCCAGAAATCGAAACTATTTTTGCTCTCAAATCTCCTCGTATGCCTGTAGAGGAACGCATTAACGATCTTTCATATGGTATTAAACTCAATGAGTTAGTATACGACAGAGCCAGAGAAGGTAAACCTTTGTCTCTATTTTCAGTACGTAAAGCACCTCGTATTTTAGAGCTATTCTACTCTAGTGATGTAGACGCATTTACTAAGTACTATGAGGAATGTGAAGCTCAGGAACTCTATACTTCTCAGATCGATGCTAGAGACTTTATGGAACGTCTATTAGCAACTGAATCTGCAGAAACGTCTGCTTACTATGTTATGAACATCGATGAAGCAAACGATAATTCCCACATCACTCGTCCAATCACTCTATCAAACATTTGTATGGAGTACATGACTGCAGTATTGCCACTGGACCCTAACCATAGGGATCGACCTGATATTGGAGTATGTGTTTTAGGTAACCTTAACCAAGGACTTATTGAGCCGGAGGAGTTACCTCACTACACTAATCTACTAGTTCGTGCGCAATCTCATATCATGACTCGTCAAATACATCCTACCCCTCAAGCAAATGCTTATGTAGATATGTATCACGATATTGGTATTGGTTTATCTAATCATGCTTACTGGCTAGCCAAGAATGGTTGGCGTTACGGTAATCCGGAAGCGCTCAAAGCACACAATCGTTGGATGGAGTATTTTAGCTACTATTCACATGTGGCTTCTGTTGAACTCGCTAAGGAATTAGGTCCTGCTAAAGGATTTGAGTATCATAGCAAGATTATTCCGGTTAATCGCTACAAACGTACTGTAGACGAGCTAGTAAACGACCTTTGGTACTGTGATTGGAATCAGCTTGATGCAGACATTCAGAAGTACGGCATGTACAACGTAGGCTTGATGATGGTACCTCCAGCAGAGACTTCTGCAGGACCTTCTAACCAGACCACATCTTTGGAACCTATTCGTAATTTGCTAACTGTCAAGGACAAGTCGGGAGTTAACTACAAGCAATTTGCTCCAGACTGTATTAAACTAGCGGACAAGTACGATTTTGCATACGATCGCAACATTAACCAAGATTTTCTCAAGCATGTTGCAGTTACTCAGAAATGGATTGACAAAGGAATTTCTGCAAATACTTTCTACAATCCAGAGCTTAATGGAGGCAAAATACTTTCTTCAGAGATTATTGAGGACTTGTATTTTGCTAAGTATTACGGTATCAAGACTAGGTATTATCAGAATACCAAACTTCCAGACGAAGTTGAACTTAATTTAGGAGGATGTGCAGATGGCGGATGCTCAGTCTAATCATTTATTCAACCCAAACCCAATTAATTTTATCTCAGAGCCTTTATTTTTAGGCTCCGGAAAGAACATTTCTAGATTGGATTTAGCTATTGAACCACATATTACCAAGCTTCAATCTGAAGCAATGGGCAAATTATGGTTTTCTGGAGACTTTAGCCCCTCTAAGGATGCTAAGGATTACATAGCAAACTCTAAGGAAGTAAACACACTTTTCATGAAGAATCTTAAGTTTCAAACTTTACTTGATTCCTTAGCAGCTCGCTCTGTAGCAGAAGTATTTTTACCAATCACAACTAACCCACAATTAGAAAATTGGTGGTTTACCCATGCGTTCTTTGAGGGGCCTATTCATTCACAGTCTTATGCAGACATCTTGAAAGGATTGCCAGTGGATGCTAAAGCAATTTTTGACGATATCATGATCAACCCAAATATTCTTAATCGTGCTAAGTCAATCATTGCATGTTTTGAGGACACTGTTCGTCACAATAGCAGAATGATTTTAGCGGATGTGTATAATACAGGAACAAACAAATTCTACAACAGAGAAGCTCACAAAGTTTCTATTGTTATGTCTTTATTTGCCCTTAATATCTTGGAAGCAGTACTATTTAAATCTTCATTCCTTACTTCTTACGCATTTAAGGAAAATGGCATGTATTCAGTTACTGCAGATATCATCAGCAAAATTAACCAGGATGAAGTTGTACACTATGCTTTAAGCAACTATTTAATCAACACCCTTCGCAAGGATCCTGAGTGGGCGTACATCTTTGTAAACAAATCTGAAGCAATTGCTGAACTTTATAGGACAGCTATTGAAGCTGATTATGCTTGGATTGATTACCTATTTGAGGATGGAGCCAGAATCCTTGGTATTAACGATGTTATTATGAAGCAGTATGTGACGCATAATTTACACTCTGTAATGAAGTCAGTAGGACAAACTCCTATTGTAGACAAGTTAGACAATCCCTGTACTTGGGCTAGTAAGTACACACGTCCTTCTAATATTCAGACTGCCCAGAAAGAGAAGACAAGCGGAAATTATCTATTAGGTATTGTTAAAAAAGACACCACACAAGAATTTTGGGGTAATTTAATATGATCCTAAACTTATTATGTCATACTTCTTCTAAATTTATTTTTAAAGGTGCATTATGACAGAAGAAGAATATTTAAATAAGCGTACGGCATACTCTATGTCAGACGCTCCAAAGGAGGTTATTAAGGAAGCTCTTGATGACTTAGAAGCACGATGGAAAGCTCAACAAGCCGCAATGGCAGAGGATGGTGAATTAGATGACGTTAACTAAACCTTTAGTTATTCAACTTTTAGGGCAAGCACGCGCAGGTAAAGATTTTACTGCATTGCAATTGCAACAGTATTTTCAATCTTTAGGATTAACTGTCGAGATTAAATCTTACGCAGCTCCTATGAAGCGTATAGCAGCGGCTTTATTCGATATTACTTTAGAGGAACTAGACACATACAAGAATTCCACAGAACTATTTGCACTTTACATTGCAGATCGTTACGACGGCGCTATTGAGTGCTCTTTAGATCTCAGAGTATTTCTACAACGTTTAGGGAATGACGCAGTCAAACCTGAATTTGGGAATTCTGTATGGGCTGACTTAATGCGTCAGGAAATCAGCAAATCTACTGCGGATGTTATCATAATTTCTGACTGTAGATTTATGACAGAGATTGAAGCATTTCCAGAAGCAGTAACTCTTCGTATTTTTAACGGTAATTTGCCACCTCCAATGAATCATGCTTCTGAGCTAGAGCTTCTTAATCTACCGACTACTTATACTTTAGACAACACAGACTACAGCAAAACTTTGAGCAATATCTCTAAGTTAGCTAAACAAATTTCAAAGGATCACATATGCAATTTTTAATACAAGAACAAGCTAAACCAAAGTGCTCAGTATGGGATGATTTTATCCCAATTATTCAAGACGGACTTAAGTACACAGTATTTTTAACAGACCGAATTGATTATCCGGCTCAGTATGACAAATTAATCCATACTCTGAATTCTTTAGAGTCTTATCATACAGTCATTTTTAACATTAACTCTCCTGGAGGGAATGCTGATTCTGGCCTAATGTTACGTCAAGCAATCCTCGACTGCAAAGCCAAATCTATTGCCAATTTGTCCGGGACTGTAGCATCTGCAGCAACTTTTATCGCTTTAGCCTGCGATGAGTTGTACTGTGTTCCTTTTACGTCTTTCATGGTACACAACTATTATCACGGTACTGAAGGAAACGGAAATCAAGTCAAGAATTACGTAGACTTTACTGACCGTGAGCTTAAACGTGCTTTCAAAGTGATGTATACTAATTTCCTAACTGAGGAAGAAATGTTTGATGTAACAGAACGAGACAAAGAAATTTGGCTGAACGAACTTGATGTGATGGAACGTTGGAAGAACTACAGGAATCCTCCAAAGGTTGCAAAGGCTTCCAAATGATAGCCATTGACACCAACATCATACTCCTAGACGCAAACAATTTATTTGCTTTCCCTAGGGATCAACCAATCATATTAGCAGAAACTGTTATTGATGAGCTTGATTCCAAGAAGTCAGACCTTACAGAGATTGGCTTTCAAGCCAGAGCTTTTGGTAGACTTATTGCTAAAGCAAACCTTATGTACAATGTTTCCAAGGAAACCTATTCTGCATCAGTATTTGATGTCAATGGTGTAGAAGTACATATTGTGAGTTTACGCAATTACCCGGATTTTAAGGACTCTTCTTCAAACATCATTAACGACCGCAAGATCATTCAAGTAGCCTCTTATTTTAAAGCAACTTTTGTATCTAACGATGTAATGGCCAGAATTCGTGCTACTGCTGAAGGACTTGAAGCAAGTGAATTTAAGGTTATTGACTCTCAGGAAATGCGACTGACAAAGCACATTACTCTAGACGACGAGCACTTTAATTTACTTGATGTTCCTTTAACCCCTATTAAGGAACTTGATCCAGAGCATGTCACAGAGAACTACAACTATGTATTTAAGTGCCACACTACAGGACAGTCTAAACTATGTACTGTACTTAATGAGCAAATCTTTGTATTGGATAAGGAACTTGAAGAGGACCTCCGTAAACAGGACATTTCCCCGATGAATTCTCAGCAAATGTTCTTTACTTGGCATCTGCAGAATCCTGCTATTCCATTTGTCATTTGTGAAGCTCCAGCAGGAACTGGTAAATCCGCATTAGCAATCTCAAACGGTATACGTCTAGTACGTAAGCATCAGTATGAGGGGATCCTTTATATCCGTTCATCAGTCAACGATGTAGACCCTGTTGAAGAGGTAGGGTTCCTACCAGGTCTTGACGAGAAATTTGCTGTCTACTTACACCCTCTTGAGGACACTCTTGACTTTATTGCAAGGAGCAAGTTCAAAGCTTCTAAGTTTAAGGGGACTCAACTTGAGGAGAAAGTAGCTGAGTATGTAGAGGAACTTCGTGAGAAGTCAAATATTCAAGGTATGACTACGCTAGGTATGAGGGGTAGAACTTTTTCTAACCTTTACATCATTATCGACGAATTCCAGAATATGTCTCCACAGCAAGCTAAGAAAGTACTCACTCGTATAGGGAAGAACTGCAAAGTTGTTGTTCTTGGCTCACAAGCGCAGATTGACAACAAGTACATTACTAAGCACACCAATGGCTTAGGAATTTTACTCAATGCCGCATGCTCTCCTAGTCCAACTATACCTATGGCAGCAGTAGACCTCACTCGTATTGTACGCTCTCCTATGGCAGAATTTGCTGAACGTTTGTTTAGTAAGTAATTTACACCTCAACTTAACGGTGTTGAGGGCTGTTGCAAATCCGTTACTTTATTTTTAACCTAAAGGAATTTTTATGGAAATTTACACAACCAACTTAGATCTTTCAGATCAATCCACACGAAATATTTTATTTGTTGAAGCAGAAGCTAAATGTGCCCTTTTAGAAGACTGCACTCATTTATGCGATGTTAACGGTAACGTCTACTCTATTTCTACAGAGGATGGGGAAATCACCCTTGAGGAAGTTGACTTTGACACAGAGGACGAATTTTATGAAGACGAGCCAGAGTATCCTTCAGAGAGCACAGAATGTCTTGTATGTGATTCTTTATTTACTATCGACAAAATCATTAACAACTCTCTCAAGTCTACTGAACCAATCACTCCGCAGCAAGCTGATACTATGCTCAAACTAGCAGCTCTTCGCAAAGCTCTTTTAGGTCATTAACTCACATGGAAACTATAGCAGGAGTATCATACTCCAAACCTACAGTAACTCTTTTACAGCAAACGGGTATTGGCGTTCCTGAGTTAGCAGCACGTACTTGTTACGACTCTTTTGACCTTAGCGAGAATGACGCTGTACGGACATTTCATAACAAAGCGGTGGAACAGAACATCGACTTAGTCAATTCTATTGAACACTCCGATTTACTGGACCAGTTAGCTTGGACTCATTTCCACCACAGTATTCTTGAGCACACCAATTTATCTTATCTTATTGAAGGTACTTCTAGAGGGGTGCTTCAGGAGCATGCTCGTCACCGTATTCAAGCCATTTCTGTACGTTCTACTCGCTACACTATGAGCTCTGTTATTAACGCTTTTGTAGCAAGTCTTTCCGAGAATTCGTTAAGCGACTGTAAGGAATGGTTTATTGCCAAAGTCAGTGGCATGAATCTATTGGTTACCACGGATCCGGTATACAACGCTTTGGAATTTTCAAGCATGTTCGATAAGCTTATGTTTCAGTGCAATCAACTAAGCAGTAAATCTGTAGGCTGTTATGAATTTTTTGATATAGCAGTAGCTAAGTCTTCTCTACCGTATCTAGAGGAATATAAACCTTCGAATGAGTTATTTAATCTACTTGAAGCTGGCAAGAAGAAGAGAAACGTTGGGGACAATTTTAAGCACATTGTCACAGACAACTGGAAAGTTGATATGGTTGTCACGTTTAATTTACGTTCGCTCAAGAACTACCTGCAATTGCGGGATTCTGGAGCAGCTTTTTTTGGCATACAATGGTTAAGTTCTGAAATAATTAAAGCAACACCTAGAAAATATTTGGAACTGATAATAAAACAGGACCAGATTAATAAGCACTTAAGTTAATTCTAGATACACTTGCTAGAATTAACCATAGAGAGGAAACTAATGGAGCAGCCAAAACTTATAAAAGACCTAGGTATGTTATTACCAAAACCTAATTCAAAACGTAAAGTAAGATACGGAGAATACTCTTGTCCTATATGTGGTAAAACATTTACGGCAATGTCTACAAGTGTTAATACAGGACATACTAAATCCTGCGGATGCTTAATTAAACAATGTAAAGATGAGTTATTTGTAATAGATAGAAAAAACTTCACTCAAGAAGTACTAATGCAAGAATTACATTATAACCCTATTACAGGAGTATTTAAACGTTTAGCAGGTAAAAATGTTACAAGTAAAACTAACAGTGCTGGCTATAATACAATTATGGTAGCAGGGCATTCTTATTTAGCACATAGACTTGCATGGTTATACGTATACGGAGTATTTCCAAATATGATAGACCATATTGACGGGAATAGAACAAATAATATTATTACTAATCTACGAGATGTGTCTTACAAAGAAAACCAACGTAATTTAACTATAGCGTCTAACAACACTAGTGGAGTAACTGGAGTATCTTTCAATAAAGAACGTTGTAAATGGGAAGCAAAAATTCAGGTAAACGGCAAAACAATTCATCTAGGCAGATACCGAGATAAAGAAGATGCAATAATTGCACGAAAACAAGGAGAATTTAAATATAAATTTCATAAAAATCACGGAAAACAAAAACAATAGCCTTCAAATTCGCTGGTTAGCGCAGGCCATTAAGGAAGCAACTCCTTCTAAATATCTTAATTTAATCGTTAAAGGAACACACAATGAATAATCCTATCAAGGAAATCGTTAAGTTTAATCAGCAAGCAGGACTTCTTGAGTCAGGTTATGATGATTTTTTAGAGTCAAGCTTTCAAATCGAAGAAGCTTTAGAGGGCTTTAACAACTATAAGTTCGCTGAAGTATTCCCTGAGCTGTCTAAGGATTCGTCCCCAAAAGACATTTCACGTATGGTAATGTCTACAGCACTTATGGGGGATGCTACATTATCTGACGTAGACCGTTTAGATAAAGCTTGCGATGCTGTAGTATTTGCAGTTGGGTCTATGGCTAAGCTTGGACTTAATGCACAGGAAATCACCAAAGCTCTTAACGCAGTTATGCAAGCAAACTTTGCTAAACTCAAGTGTCCTAAGGACGAATTTGGTAAGCTTACTAAACCAGCTGACTGGGAGCAATATACCCCTGAATCTGAATTGCAGAAGATTCTCGACGCAAGGAGTTCTAAGTGAAGTCTTTATCCGAACTTGTTGAAGCTGCTTCAATGAGCTACGCCGAATCTTTAGAATTGTTGAACGAACTTGCTCCTGTACTTAATCAGGAGGCAGTAGAAGCATTTGCAGCTGCCAATTCTACCCCAGAGGACGCATTAGTCAAGGTACTTGAATCAGAGCAACTCATCGACGAGATTCTGGATCAAGTTTCAGAGGATTCTGTCAAACTTACAGAAGTTTGTACTAGGGAGTCTCCTTCCGACTTAGGGCACAACTTAGCAATAAGCAATCCTGATTTTGGGGCTCGTCTGTTGGATGAATTGTCTTATTGGCGTACTCACGGCAGAATCTAATGGAACTAGTTATTATCGGTATTGCAGTAGCTCTTAATCTACTCATTGTCTTACGTAAGTTTCAAGCAGGTCAGCATCTTAATGCACTCATTGACGGAACTCTTCTTGTAGCAGTTGCTATGCTATTTAGCATGTCTACTGCTGCTTTAATTATTGGTACTATTGGATCTCTGATTGTATCTATTTATCTTATATTCTTTCCGTTCAAGGTAGGTGCCAGATGACTATATTACGTAACCTTTTCATTACTTTTGCTCTACTTGTAGGTGTAGCTTTTTTAATTGCCTCTTGGTACATTATTTTAATTGCTGCTGTTGTAGTTATTTTATACTTAGGTGTATCTTCTTACACAGCAGTTTCTAGGAGGATTTCATGAGTGCTTTTATTGGATTTTTAGTCTTTATCATGTTCTTAATTGTATTTGAACATGTGACAGGCCTATCGGAGTAGTGGCCCGCCCATTATTGTCTCTAGGAAGTTACTGTCATCTCGACCAACTCCTAATCTATTCCATAGTGACTTGAATGGATCGAAGTATTGATCCATTGGAGTCTCTATTCTTCCAGGAGTAGCTCTTTGTATTCCTTCTATCACACCGAACGATGCTGCTTTAGTAGCAATTAGTTTAGCCATGGCAGGGAATACTCTAAAGAAGTACTTAGTAAATCGGAATATGTCCACATCATTTGCATATTTTATGTATCTGTTATCTAGGTAGCCGTAGTTTACGAACAGCCCGTCTACATGGTTCAACCATGCCTGCGGAACTTTTCCATTCTCTAGGAATCCTTCTATCTGTTTTTCACTTGCACTGTATAGGGTACTTCCTATTTCTTTATTACTTTTTCCATCTCTTTTTAATTTTGCGGCATGTTCTTGAGCATCCATTAGTATTATTACTTTGGATATTACGTCCGAGTATGTTGTCGCTTTCATGATCGAATCGTGTATCGCAGTATCTTTTCTTAAGTACACCACATCCACTAGGCTTTTCAGCATATTTTTTCCATTTTTCCCTTCAGCTTTGCCAATCACCTCATTTATTTTACCTTCAATTATTCCTTCATTGTTGAAGTAGCTCGTATTCAAATCTTCAAATATTACGCTATATTGTCCGTCTTCAATTATTGGATGTACTGGGTTAGCCTTCATTTTAGCTTTTACAGCACTTATCTTTTTATCTAATCCGCCTTCACCAGCTTTTTTACGTAATTCTAAGTTAATCTCCATTGTTCTTAACTTTTGGTAATCATTCATCATACTCCAAACTCGTCTGTACTGTTTCATGTACTCCAGAGGATTTTTGAACGTTTTTGTATGTGTTAATGTTACTACCATATTCGACAAGTTATTTGCTTTTACTGTAGCCCATGTAAATGCAACTATTATTAGTTTGAAGTATCTCGTCATCTCCATCATCATGCTCTCTAGCTTTTTTACAACCATTTGTCTTTTCTTTTTATCTCTTATCCACGGTGCGTTTACCAAGCTCACATCTGAGTACCCAAAGTAATCTACTAGCATCGACTCAGTAACCATCAGTGGTTTTCCGCTATTTTCTAGTGTATTTTTTATGTAGTGTGGCAGCATATCCCAGTATTCTTTGAATTTTCCTTCACTGTTTGGTCCTATTTCTACAAATTTGAATTCATCACTTCCTTTATACGATTCGTAGAAGTTTCTTAAGTACGTTAGCGACGCGTAGTTACTCATCATTGCTTCTTGCTTATGTGTCAAGTTTGCTACAGTTGATGCTACTGTACTAATTATGTCTTGATCCATTTCCATATACTTAACTTTCTCTTCGTAGCTTATTCTCATACGATAGTCGTATATTTCTCCACTTATTGTTCTTTCTGGCACTAACCCAGTATTCTTGAAGCCATCTGCTTTTCTGAGTATTTCTAACCTAACTTCCACATCTTCTTCTGTCATGTCTGTTAACTTCATTAGTGTGTATTTTAGGCTGTCTCCCTCATTGCTTAACTGCACTACTTTTAGCAAGCCTTCAGAGTATTTTGTATCTAGGCTATCTCCGATTACTGTGTATATTTCTTCTCCGCTTAGCGCACTAAGTTCACTGTGTATCCCTAGGTTGTGCATTCCTGCTTTAACTAGCTCTTGCATTTCTTTCTTCGGCACCAAGTATCTTTTTTTATCTTTTCTGAACGACTCCTGTTTTGAGCCTTTCATTTCATGCAGTTTTTCTCCTTTATATGCTTGCTCTAGGACTTCCCTCTGTTCCTCTCGGATCAGCTCCATTGTCTTATTGAATCCTTGCGGGTTACTTGCGAGCGCACTTGCAGCTAGCGTTTTATCTTGTTTATCCAGCTTCTGCATTGCTCTTAGTGTTATTGCTCTATCTATAGACTCTATTGTTTCTTTTGTAGCGCCATTTACCATGTAGTATGCTATTTGACTTGCATTTGTGTACAAGTTTGGGTTGTTACTTCTGTTTGTCACTAGCAAGTCTGCTAAGTCTTCTATTGCTTGCATTACTGGACCTGAGTAGTCTTTAGTCAATTCTACTAGTTCTGCATCTACTTTTGCTTCGTCGTTTAGGTATTCAGCAATCTGCGCACTTGTACCTAGCACTTTGCCGTCTATGTCTAGTATTACTCTCTTAGCAGCTTCTCTTTGTCCTACAGGTATTTCCCCTAATCCCCAAGTTTCTTCTAGCATCAGCGCAGTTCTTTGTTTTACTGCAACTACTTCTTTTTCAACGAACTCTTTACTGTGTCTGAACATTTCGTAGAATTTAGCTACGTCTTGGTTTTTTAGGTTTTTCGATACGCTGCTGAACAGGTTATTTTGTAGTATGAAGCTTCGTACTTTAGCCATTCCTCGTATTTTCCATATACTAGCAACTATGTTTTTAGCTTTAGCAGTTTTACTTTTAGCCCATTCTTCATGCGTTTTATGCTCGTTATCTATTTGCTCCGTGTATCTAGCGACTTTGTCATCTGCTCTACTTATTGCATCTAGTATTTTTTCGTATCTGCTTTTGTCTTTTTCTCTCTCTATGCGGTGCTCTACTTCAAGCAGTTTTACTAGCAAATCTACTGCGTACTCATGCGCATTCTGTTGGTTGAACTTGTACCCTGAGTATATCTCATTCAGCATTTTTACTATTTGATTCCATATCTTAGCCCAGATTTTATCTTTGTTCTTGCCTTCTATTGGACTTATTAGTTCTAACTCAGAACTTGTTTTTACTCCTGCAAGTGCTCTAACTAGTCTTTCGTTTGTTGTAGCATGTGCTAGGAACTCATCTGCAGGCCAAGTGTCGTTCTCGAACGCATATTCCCATGCTTCTTTAGCAATCTCTACATCTGTTGCTGTAGCGTTTTCTTTATCTGCTAGGAATACTTCATACCCTTTACCGTCTTTGTTTAACTCCTTAGCCATCGCAGTACGTAATTGCTCTATTTTATGTCTTAGCTTTGGATTTGTTTTTATCGCTCTATTTATCATTACGTGCTGCAGCTCTTCCGCAAGTATTTCAGTGTTTGTTCTATTTTTAGTATTTCCAAGGAGCAATCTTATCTTGCCGAGTTTAGGATCTGCTGTACCTTTCGACCCCTCATGCTCATCCAATGCTTTGAACAGCTCTACGTTTATATCTACATCTTTCCCAGACTCTTGTAGCACATCCTTGTACATTTGGAATATGTTTTCCAAGTATTCTTGGAAGTCACTTTTTAGTGCTTCTCCATCTTCTTGTACTAGCTTACTCACTACTTCATCTAAGTTTTGCACTACTGTACCAGTAATCTCTGTTAGTTTTTGCCCTTCTACTTTGTCTTTTGAGCTTCCTAGTGTCACATACTCGTTGTAGTCTGTAGTTATATTTTCATCTAGGTTTACTACTATTTCCCCATCGTTTATTGACACTACTCTTGGAGCAACCATTTCTGTATTTTTTATTTGCACGAATCTAGCTTTTCCATTGCTAGTACTCTCTAGCATTATTGATTTACCTTTTAAGTCTTCACCATAGTCTAGGTATGGAGCAATCTTTTTGGATGGTACTGTATAGTATCCTTCTCGTTTTGCTCTTGCTACTAAGTATTGCATACGCTTTTCATCTTCTAACTTTTTTACCACACGTTCTAGCATGGATATGTCATCGGTCTCTTCGTATATCTCTAGTATTTTTTCTGTACTGCAGCTCATTAGCATTCCTTCAATTTATCTACATATTTAGCTTCTATCTTAGCTCTATCTTTGAGGTGTATTGTACCCTGTATTTCCTTATTTGTATCTAATGTCCTATTAGACTCTTGAATTATTTGGTCTACTCCATCCAGCACATATTTAGCACTTTCTGAAGCTTTTTTATCTTTTCCAAGTAATTCCATTACCGCATTTAGCAAACGTCTAATTAGCGTCTCTAGTGTGCGTGTATCTGCTATATTTACTAACATATCTCTAATTTGTTTTTCAGCACCAACTATTGCCACAATTTCAGCTACTTGTACATCTTTGCCTCTACTTTTAACTTGTTCTAGTGCATAGTTTAATCTTTGATATGCAGTATTTCCTTCTAATGTTGTACCGAACTTATCTTCTATGTAGTCTCGCACATTTTCAGCTTCGGTTATAAGCTTATCTTTAACTTTCTCACTTAGGTTCTTAGTTATATTTTCATAGCTTAAGTGGTGTAGCAGCTCATGTTTCAGCAGTGTTTGATATTCTTCCTCAGGAACTAACCTATCTACTTTAATTACTCCTGTATCAGGATCGTACTCAAATGTGTCACTTTCTTCTAATTTTACTTTATTGTCTTTTACGTACTTTTCATTGAATGTAGTTACCTCTACTAAAGCTTCAGGACTCATTTCTACGTCATAGTAAATCTCTCCTGCGGCAATAGAGTTACTTTGTTCTTGCTTTGGTTGTGCTAGAAATCCTTCATTCTCAACACTACTATAAGCATCTATCAACGCAGACTTGAACCAATCTTGCCCACCAGTTTCCCATACACTATTTTTATTAGTAGGTTGATGCAGAGTTTGATTTAGGTAATCTAGTCCTCCACGTTTAGTAATTGCATTAACCAATCTTGGATATGTTTCTAATTTTGTTTTTATCAGCTCAACCATTAGTTTGTAGTTGCCGCTTTCCTCTTTGGCAGGCTTTCTCACACTCTCAGAGGAATCTTTTAACTCTTGGAATGCTTTTTCTACATCTTCATACTGTTTTCCTTCGTATTCAATCGAATAGCTTTGTTGTAAATTTCCTTTACTTTTTGCTAATTCAGTAGGATTGGTAAGTGCAGCTTCTAGACCTTTTTGGTTTGAGTCTATCTTTACAACACTAATTGGAGTTGATTTGGTAGACGTTTGCTGCGCACCTTGTTTAATTGCTGTTAGTTCATTCACATACTGCCCCCAAGCAGCTTTCTTTTGGGGGGTGTCCATCAATCTGACCAGCTCTTTATTCAATTCCGTTATTACACATGCCATACTAGCACTCCTCTATCTTATTTTCTGGATTATTTAGTACTTTTTCCATAGCTTTTTTTAGTTTTGGGGGCATTTTATTTAGCACTTCATTTATTGCTTCCATTGCTTTTGTTGGATCAATTTTAGCTGATTTTCCTTTAGTGTATGCTTTAGGAGGGTTAACTTCTATAGCACTTTTCATTAGCCAGTTCAGTATTTCGCCTATTCTTGCCGAATTTTCCTCAAACTCTCCTGGAATTGTAGGAGCTATTTCTTCTGCGGTTATTTTTCTTTTAACTCCAGGAACATCGTCACTAGCTGCATATTGATTGAATGTCATTTCCTGCCCCGCAAAGTTTTCTCGGCTTTTATGCACTTGTTGTATTGTAGCAAGCACTTCTGCGGCTTTGGCTTCATTTAATTCCACTTTTTGATCTTCGAATATTCTTTTCATGTTATCTAGTATTTTTAATTTACTCTTTTCACTCACTTTGTCTAGGTTTTCTGGATTAGCTATTCTTAGCATTTTTTCTATTGCAGTTCCTAACATACTGTGCTCTAAGCTAACTTCTGCAAATGCTTTATTTAATGCTTGTATTTGTTCTACATTTTTGTCGTAATTCGACCCAAGCATCAACGCATCGTATATGTTTAGCACTGCTTGTTTGTGCCCTTTGACCATTATTGAGCCATCTAAGTTGTGTACTGTAGTTACTCCAACTGCTCCTATATTTGCTATTGTGTCTACTACTTCTGTAGCAAAGTTTCTAGCAAATCCAGAGCCTGATTGGTAGTCCGCAGTATTTATCATTACGCTTACCATTTCTCCATTTTGCACTCTCTCTGTATTGAAGTAGTCTACGTTGGATCCTTCTATAGGACCTTTTGCTGTATAGGACGTATCTTCTCTTACCATCTCTTTTTGCAGTTCTAGGAGTTCTTCTCTGGTTAAGTCACTTACCACAGGATCTTTTTTAGCTACTCCTCTAGCCGCAAGTTTATCTTTTATTTTTTCTTGCAGCATTGCTTCGTACAGCAAGTAGTTTACTTCTTCTACTGTCTTTATTGCTCTGCGGTAGTCAATTATTTGTCCGAATTCTTCAGCAAACGTATTCTCTATAGCATCTCCAATCTTTTCATCTATTGCAGCGGCTATTTCGTATATTGCAGATTCACTCAAGTACGCATTTTTTGGATCTTTTACGTCTGTGTCTACTAGCAAGTACTGCCCAGTTTCTCCTTTAATCCATCCTTTGTACTCCACGTTTGTATCTATCCAATTTTCTTCCATTCCTGCTAGCTCTAGCAATGCAGTAAGTTTCTTCTCATCGCCAATTGCTCCATCTATGTATCCATTTCCTTCTACCAGTGCTATTGCAGCATTTCTTCGTATAGTTTTTATTCCAGACCCGTAGATGAACGTCATTACGCCCTCTTTTAGGAAGTTTCTCCATTTACCTCCAATTGCAGTCTCTAGCAATTCTACAGAATCTCCTAATCTTATTTGCAGTCCTTTTACCGGAGTTTTGTATACGTCTGTACTGCCTTTACCTTTTAGGAATTCTTGGTGACTTTTGTATTCGTTATCCGCTCCGAATATCCCTCCTTTGGATAGCATTCCTGTAGTGTAGTCGTTCAACCCCATTTGCATCAGCACTAGCATCATCCCATTTGTTATCCCATCGGCCTCTATTGCTAAGTTAGTACGCAGTTCTGTTTTCTTACCTTCTGAATTTTTTATATCTCTTAGCAAGTCTACTGCTTGTACCGCATGCATTATTGACTTGCTGTCTACTTGCAGTGGATCTTCATTTTCAGTCATATTTTCTTGTAGCACATTGAATAGGTTGAATTTTCCATCCTCTACCAATTTTTTCAGTACTTTATTTGTGCCCCAAGTAAGCGTTAACCCACCTTTTACTTTTTCAATTTTCACATACTTCTCATGGAACTCTTTTAGCACATCTTCAGCCAGTTCTTTGTCTATGTCTAATCCGAGTGCTTGTGCCATAGCAAGTTCTATATGCTCTAGTTCTTTTTGCTTAATTTTTGCAGTGTCTATATTATTTTCCAGGTCTTTGGTTTTCACCACGAATCTGCTTATTCCACTTGATTGCATATTTAGCATATTGCTTGTCATCATCGAACGCATACTTGTAGTTGTTGCCCATCCTATGTAGAATCCATTTGTTCCAACGCTTTCATAAGTGTCTAGCATGTCTCCAATTGTTCTTTTCTCTGCTTCATATTTAGCAAATTTACTCTCGAATTGCATACTCGGAGTGTTATTTAGCAAATCTTCTTCTGTACCTAGTATCGCGTTTGCAACTAGTTCAGTGAGTATCTCTGTATCTGCCATATCTGCAAATTCTTCATTTTCCTTAGCAAGTTCAACCATTTTCTTAGTGTCTTCTATATGCTTAACGAAACTGTCATCAAATTTCCACTCTATCGAACCTTGGTTGTCTAAGTATTTTTTAGTTTCAGGAGCATTTTCCAAGTAGCTATTTCTAACTTTTTCTGATGCAAGCACTATTTTATCACTTACTTCTCTCTTAGCTTTTTCACTTGCATATTCGAATGCTTTTGCAGCAGCATTAATTTCTCTTCTATATTTTGGAGTTACCTGGCTTAGGTCTATTAGTCTAACTCCTGCTGAGTACTTAGCGGCTTCTTTTTCATCTATTTTTCCTATCTTTAATTTACCGTTTTGCATTTGTGCCGTACTTCTGCTGATCTTAATCGAAGCATCTCTTCCTTGTGCTGGTAGCATATTGTTGATTACTAGTACTCCTAGTGCATCTATCAGGTTATTTTCTTGAGTAATGGTTAAGTCTGTGCTTAATTTTATTTCCAATTGCTCTAGTAGGAATCTTCCCGCCTCTCTTTTGAACACTGCTTCTGGAACTAGCCCATTTCTCTGGATTGCTTGGAACAGTTTTTTAGTGATTGTCATTTTTTCTTCTTCACTTTTAGCTTGTGCAATCAGTCCAGGGAATGCACTTTCAATTGCTTTGTGTTTGTAATCTGATGGCATATTTTTTAAGCCTAGCATATTTTTTAATGTGACTACCCCCACCAAATTCATTGCGTCTTTTACTCTTTTTCTAGTACGCTTAACTGCATCTGTTTTTTCTTTGAACTCTTTTGCAGTATCTTGTTTTCCTACAGGATTCCATAGGTCAGCGAATGTTATTGTATCTTCACTAATCTGTAGATTTACTAGCGGGTTATTTTCTCCTACTTGCTGTGGAATGTACTCTCCTCTATCAGCAGCGTACTCGTTTAGCAAATTCAATGCTCTTTCTACTAATTCTCTACCACCATCTTCGCTATTTTTAGCAACTGCAGGCAGAATTTCCATTATTGAGTTTATTTTAGCATCTTCTCCAAGCCCTTCTTGGTTTGCTGTGTATATTCTTGCTAGCAAGCTTCGTTTCTTGGACTTGTTAGCTTTTACCAGTTTACCTAGCACTTCTTCTATTTCTTGTCTTGGTTTTTCAGCAATTGCAGTGTCTACTACTGCCTTAGCACGTTTAGCCATTCCTAGTTGAGCTCTTAGTCCGTCTAATTCTGAACCGATTTCTTTTATTTCTGCACTGTATTCTGCTCGCTTACCTTCTAGTTCTTCAACTTTCTTGGTGAATCTAGTAACCCACCCTTTTAATGCAGTTATTGTATTTTTCAGGTCTTTGATGAACTGTTGTATTACTGAGTGCAGTCCTCTAGCTCTTTTGCTATCTTTCATAGCTATCTGAGCATTTTTTAGCTTTTGTACAGTTTTATCTAGTTTTTCTTTAGCAGGTTTTAGGTTTTTTAGTACGTCTAATTGCAGATCTCTTACTTCTCTATACTTAGTCTTCTTTTCCTTAATTGCTTTTTCTACTTGAGCAATCTCAGCAGCAAGTTTTTCGGAGTATTTTAGTGCAGTTTTTATGTCTTTACTTACTTCTTCTGCATACTGTTCCTTAGTTTTTGGTTCTTGCTCACCCTCTTTTACTTTAGCATACTCAGATTTACCTTCATCAGCAGGTTCTTTAGTAGCCCTTTTAGTGGTCTCTTTTACTTCTTCAGCCAATTCTTTATTTGCTTGTTGCAGTACTCCATCCTCCGCAGCATTTGCCAGTAGTTGTTCTTCTTCCTTTGTTAACTCCTCAGGTTTACCGGCTTTTTCTTTTATTATCTTTTTTACTTTTTCTACTGCTGTTTTTGTTTCAGCTTTAGGAGCAATTTCCCCATCCTGTGCTTTAGCATAATCTGATTTACCCTCGCCTTGTTCTGTTTCAGCATATTTTGTACTCCCGTCTACTGCTTTTGAACTTAACTCTAAGTTTACCATGTCAGCAGGTCTTGTGTCTATGTTAGAATCTATCTTGTACCCAGATTTCCAGCTATCTCCAGCAAGCAGCTCTTCTAGTAGCCCGCTATTTTGTATTGTTGTAGTATCCGCTAACTCTCTGTATACTTGTTTCTGCACTTCAGGGTCTGTGCTTTCAGACATTTGGAGCAGTCTTACGGTATCTGCTTGGTGGTCTTGCATAGTATTCCATAGTTCAACCAAATCTGCGTATTGCTTTGTTCCTTCTGGAGCACGCTTTAAGCCTTCTCCTATTACGTCTAGGATTCTATTATTCTCACCCTCTTTTACTGTTAGTATTGTACGTATACCACCAATTCTATTTAGTCTTACCGCAGTATCTTTAGCACTTTTTTTAGCCAATCCATGTATCTTATCTATACCACGGTTGCTAACGAATATCCCTAGCGAGTTTATTACTGAATTGGCCACATCTTCTAATCCAGGCACACCAACCATAGCAGTAATTGCATTCATGTGCCCTTTTATCCCTGGTCTATTGCTCTTTGATTCTGGATCGATGAACCCTATGTTGTCTACTTCGTTGCTTACGTCTTGGTAAGTTTTCTGCATTGGACCTGTACCATCTATCAGGTCTGGACCTTTTATCTCTCCTGAACCAAGTTTTTTACCAAACTCTCGCAATGCCTTAGCAGATTTCTCTATTGCTTCTGACGCTTCTACTATTTTCATATTGGAGCTACCTAGTACACGCATATCACGTACTGTATCCATTAACTCTGTGTATTCAGCATCTGTTAGTGTCATTAGCGATGCTAGGAACGGACCATCTGGCACATTTTCTAACCCATGCTTTTTACTGAATTCTGCTGCTTCTTTCTTTCTATTTATTGTTTTACTAGTAAACAATCTTTGCAAGTTAGCTTTTTGTGCTTCTAACATACCCATTTCAGCCGGAGCACTTCCTTTAATCCATGCTCCAGTCTCTTTTAGTACTGCATCTAGTGTAGACTTATCTACGTTATCTAGCCCTGTTCCAGCACCTTTTCCGTATGCATAATTAACCATTTTAGTTGCAGTGAAGTATTTTATAGCATCCTGTTGAATTTTATTGTCTAATCCATTTATCTTTGCTATCTTATTTGCTGCTTGTTCTAGCACTATTCTTTTTTCTCTTGGAATCCCCTCATCTGCTCTATCTTTATTGTATTTTAGGAAGTTTTTATCGTTCATCAGGCTTGCAGCAAATGCAGCAACTGTTTCAGTTTGTGCTGATCTTGCTTCTGGAGTAGTATCTACAGCAAACTCTTCTGATTCTACGCTATCCCATACTTTTAATCTCTCTTCAAATGTTTCTGGTCTGTACGCAGCTGTTGGGTCTATTGGAGTATCTAATTTAGTACGCAATTTTTCATCTAAGTAGGAAATCGCAGGTTTTGCTGTATCGTAAGCAATCTTAGGTGAACTTGCCATACCTCCTCCAGCTGCTCCTAGGATTGTTCCAGTAAGTATTTCTGCCCCTTCTGCTTCAAGTAATTCTCTTACTGTCTTTCCTTCGTACTTGGAAGCACCCTCTTGTGTAGCAATTGTCTCAACTATGCCATCGAATGTCTCTTGTAAGCCTTCTGAAGTTACCGCAGTTCCAAAGTGCTTACCTGCTTTTACTAGTCCGTTCCATAGCCCTTTTTTGGACTCTTCTGTAAGTTGTTTTATTCCGTCTTTCACACCAAACGATAGTTTCATTGACCCTACTTCTGCTGCAGAAGCGACTCTTGCCATTACCCCCATTTGCAGCAATTTTCCTACACTAGGACTTTCTCCATTATTGTTTTTGATGTATTCTTCATTCCACTGATTCATTCTTACTGCCATATCTGCATTGGTCATTATCGACCCTTTTAGGACATCTAGGATTTTTTTATCAGTAGTGTAGATATTTTCTAATCTTGCTAAGTTTTTTACTTTTTGGTCGGGAGTCATAGTATCCGATTTCTTTACCGCATTCATACTTCTATTTATCTTAGTCGCAGAATTAGCAAGTACATCATCCATAGCTGCAGTAACTTTAGGCATAAGTTTTGACCCAATTTTACCTGCAACTTTTATTCCTGTTCCAAGAGCTAGTCCAGAACCCATTATTTCAGTAAACATCCCTGCAATCAAACTTGGGTTAGTAGCGGCTAATCCTACAGCTTTCATTAGGAGTTTTTGATTTTCTTTATCCTTAACCTTACCCCAAGTATCAGGATCGAACAAGTTTACTCCAGTTTCCTCTACAAGTTTTTTTACATCTTTTACGGTTTTTTCATCCTCTTCTGCGTCATACCCAAATTTAACATCTATTCCTTCTCTTAGGCTTTTTTTGAACTCTGTAGGAATCAAGTCTATATCTACATTTTTCCCAGTAATCTTATTGTACACTTCTTGAGGAGCCCATGTAGCAAGTTCCTGTGCCACATCAACCAATTCCACAGCACCTTTAACTAATCCTGCTCCAGCAGCAGCTAACGTTTGTCCTGCCTCATAGTCTATCCCACTTCTTCTTTCAAGTTCTCTCTTAGCCATTATCTCCGCTACAGTAGGCTCCCCAGATGTTCTTGTTTCAGGTGCACCTTCTAATTTTAACCCAAGTGCATCCAAGTTCTTTTGGTTCCATTTGTACGCAGCATTTCTGTCAGGGTCTAGTGCTGCATTTAGTACTGCTTCTCTTCCAGAAGCATCTTGGAGGAATCCTAGTGTCCTGTTATCTTTAGCAGTCCCTATTTCACCTGTTTTTGTATATCCTACATCCACTCCTAAGGGTATTTTTTCTGTTTGACCTTTATCGTTTATGTAGTACCCTGTTAGGTTTGTAGGTTCTACTCCTCTAATCAGTGGAGCTTGCGATTGAGGTTCTCCCGCCAAATCTGTAAGCATTTGTATTTGCTCTCTATTCGCAACGTCTATCATATCTTGTTCAGTTACTGTATCAGCAGTCAAATCTAACCCAAATTCTTTGTTTAGTACTCTGGCAGTCAATTCTCTCTGCGCAGTCATTGAATTAGGGGACTTTCTATATTTGCCTTCTCCGCCATACATGTCGTATGGGTGTGAACCATGAGGCAACTCTACAGCATCTCCGATAGCACTTCTTACTGTTTCACCACTGTCCAGTACAAATGTGTCTGCATCATTCATCCCGAATAAGCTAGCTTTCTTACTTTCAAGTCTGTTTATTTTACTTTCTGAGGGATTGTTTTGTGTACTACTTGCAGGAGTAGTTAGTAACGAACGGTAGTCGTTGTACAGCTGTTCTTCTGAGTTTGTTTCAGGGGTAGCTAGTATAGCTTTATTGATTTCTTCGTACGGATTCATATGTGAGTTCCTATGATATAATTATTGTCCTAATTATAGCACAGGAATCTTATTTTTTACTTTGTAGTCAGAAAAAGGCGTGCCCTTAAAATAGATCATCGGCAATTCTTTCAAATGAAGGTCTCACCAAACCTCTGTCTCTAACTCCCCTTTGAAGGATTTCGTCTTTAAAGTTCTTTTTATTTAGCATAGTTTTTCTCGCAATGTCTGCACCCTCTCGATAAGCTAATTTTGCTTCACCAGCGGCAACGCCGACACGACCTAAAGTAGCTAATTCTGCCGCAGCTATAATACTGCGACGTACTCCATCCATATCCTGATTATTTAGCGCTTCATCAAACTGAACCCTAAGCGGATTATCCTTTGGCAGGGAGTACATCTGATGGTATACCGCGGTCTGATAGGCTCTCTTAGTACTCTCATCTTTCTCTTTTGACATCAAATCTTCTATAGCAGCTATATTGTTAGTAACAGTACCTACTTTATCTTCATTTTGGACCCTTTGTATTACCCCCGCCTTTTCTAGTTCTTTATTTATTTGCAAAGCGGTTCTGTCGGTTGTAACGTTACCTCTATAGTTTTCTCCATCTATAAATCTTGTAAGGTACCTAGCCATGCTAGAAGTTGGGTCTTTTTCCACCAAACTTTTAAGTCTGCCTTTTAAAGGACTTTCTAAGCTTTCTTTTTCTTCTTTAACAGACTTTTCTTGCTCTAGTGTACGCTGAGTAGTTTCCTGGACTTTTTTTGAGTAATCTTTATTTACTTTCCCATACTCTTTTACAGCATTTACGTACTCTTCTTGTCCCGTTTTTGTAGTCATGTCGAAGTCTCTAGGATTAGGTCTTACAGGAGGAGCCAGGGGTGTCTCTACTGTTTCTACTGTTTCTATAGTTTTAATCTTTTTTGTCTCTTCTTTTGGAGTAGTAACTGCTTTTTTAGTAGCCTTTTTAACTTCTGAGTCAGATTGTTTAGAAGTATCTCCAAATCCTCTATTGAGCACACTAACGATTCCTTCTCTAGCAAGCTGATCTCTTTCTTCTCTAGTTTTTGGAGTAGGGTCTATAGCTGCAAGTGCTGCTATTCTTCTTTGAGCATCTGCTATTTCTCTATTTCTATACGAAATTGCAGCACTAGCATCTTCTTTATTGTAGAATCCTCCAGTACTTGTACCACTAGAAGCAGCTTTTTTCTTTGAAAGCTCCTCAATTTGTTTCTCAACGTAGGCACCACTATCTGCTTCCTCGGTGTTTGGGTTAATAAATTTATTGTCCCTGAATATGCTAGAGTCTTTTCCAGTTTCAGTAGTACCGGCTGTGAGTATGTTTTTATATTCATCAGGACTTAATCCCTTGTCTATAGCAATTTGGGCTAAATCTCTAGCTTTATCTGATTCTCCAAACCAACCGAATAGGGACATATCTTTTATCACATCTTCAATTGAAGTTTCTTTACCCCAGCCAGTAGCAGTCTTTTTACCTTTAGCCGCTGTTGAGGAACTTCCTCCAGAGTAGTGTCCTTGTTTTGCTACACTGTCATCTGCGTTGGCTTTTTTCAGATCTCTTATGTACTTTTCAAGTGCTTTTCTTTCTTCTGCTATTTTCGTGCTTTTTGTAGTGCTGAGTGTTTGCTCTTCCTTTTTGGCAGCAGATAATGCAGCATACATTTCAGGAGTCACATTTTTGGAGTTTCTAATCGCATCCTCTATCTGGTCTACTTTAGTTGCTCTAATTGTTGCTTTTTCTACTAGATCTTGTCCCAATTCAGCTTGCTGTGCTTCTATAGCATCCATTTGAGCTTTTTCTTCAGTAGTTAGTGCACTATAGTCATTTGGTACCATAGTTTTAGTAGTTTCATCCCAACCACCTAACTTAACTTTATCCATTATACTTTTGGGTATTTCTAATGCGTCTACTTTAGCCATTCGCTCAGGAATGCTGGTAACTTCCCCAGTGATGTCTTCATATCGAGCTTCTGGAGATTTAGAAAGTGCGTCAAGGAACTCTCTATTTGCAGTTCTATCGTCTTGCTTTTGGGTCCAGTCTGTAGCTGCTCTACCCTCCTGAGCTTGTGCTAACGCATAATTTCTATCCGCAATCTCTTTACGTTGCTGTAATTCTTCATCTGCGGCATATGTCTTGATTATGTCCGATAATCCTGCCCTAGCTTGTGCTATTGCCTGCATTGCTCCTGCAGTAGGGTCCACTACTCCAGATATTCGGAAGTTAGGTTGTTCACTTGCCATTATTTACCTCCACCAAACGCTGAAGTAATATTATCATTTTTAGCTTTTCTATTTGCTATTAAGTAAGCATTATTTGCATATTGTTGATCTAGTAGTCTTCTTTGTTTCTCTGCTGTTTTACTCTGATCTAAGTAGCTAGCAAGTCCTAATCCAAGTTGGCCTACACCCAATCCAATATTCCCAGCTGTACCCCATTCTTTATAGCCCCACGAGTTATCTTCACCGAATTGATTTTTTAAAGCGTTGAATCCTTCAGTAGTATTCAAGTCTAACCCTTTGCCTGCGGCATACTCAGCTACTTCAGGCCTACTTAGCAAATCCATGTCATTTTGTGTATAGCTATACCCTTCAGGTTGTACAAGTTTATTTGCAACCCCATTGTTTTTAGCCCATTCATCAAACGAATTTACTCCACCTGCTTCTATCTTAGGTATTTGGTAGCTTCTTTGCAGTTGATCTGTCAAACTATTTCCAGGTGTGTAGTTAGTATCTACAAATGCTGATTGTGGGTACGCCATAATTTTATTCTCCATTATCTCTATTAATTGCTACCATTCTAGTATATTCTTGCTTAATATTGTATTAATATCCAGAATTGTAGTATTTATTCATTAGCGCAGCATTTAGTCCATGAGTCATATCCTGAGGTACTCTATGCAGTCTAGCATTTCCGTCTATATAGTTATCGTATGGATCACTGAACTGTCTTTCTATTGTAGCGATTAGTTCAGGTCCTTCTAGAGTCTCTAGCTCTTCATTTTGAGCTTCTATTTTTTGAGATAGGTCATCCGTCTTAGCAGGAGGATTCATATACACAGTATAGAATTGGAACGACTTGTTCAGTAGAGATATCCAGTCACTTACACTGAAGTTATTAGTTAGATTGCTTATCTCCATACTATCTACCATTTCTACTATGGCAGTTCCTATCTCCTCTACAGTGAGCTCTGCGATATCATCTATAGTTTCAGCTACTATATTCGATATCTGCTCAGGAGATATGTTCTTTAGTACTTCGATTACGTCTTCAGTCTCGAACGTATCTTCTTCCATCATACCTGCAGCTATTTGACCTGTTATCTTTACAGCTAGTATTATATCATCAGGTACACCTAGTTCTTTTGCTACCATCTCGAACAGTTTTAGTGCTATAGATAGCCACGGGTTTATTATGAACCCACTTACTTCAGCAGCTACTGATAGGTATTGAGCATGTTTACCTGCATAGCTGGCAGCAGCATACTTACCTTGACCTGCCCAGTAGGCGGCTAGTCCGGCTTGGGTTAGTGACCCTATACTGAATGCTAGAGGAATGGCCCACCATTGCCCTATCACTGCTAGTATTATTACCACAATAACCACTATTATATCTATCACTATGGATATTGCTTTTTCCCACCATTCAGCAGGTGTTTCTTTGTATCCAAACTCTATCGCATTAGCGAATGTTTCCCCGAACTGTTTACCTGTGAGAGCCTCCATTCCGTCATATCGCACATATCCAGCATAATTTATGCTGTTATATTCGTACCCATTTACGTATACATGCATTTTTTTCAGTTGTGTGGAAGAGTTATCTCTTTTAAGCAAAGCTTCATGCACCATATTTAGCATGTTACTAGAGGTGTACGGATTGTTAAGTGCTTCAAGGTCAGCTTTTATCGCATTTATTAAACCCTCTACTTCTACTGCATCTGGGGAGTTTATTCTTCTATACTTAACTCTAACTATAGCATTATGTAGGTACTTTGAACTAGTGGTTTGCTCTGAGTATCTTCTATTACCAATTCGAACTGTCGTAGTTTGTTTATCTACCAGTCTTTTTTGCACAATCTCATATTTCTTTTCATATAGCACCCCTGCAGTATCTTTTAAGGCTGCGAAGAATATCGGGGAACTATGCTCCACACCATTTATACTCACGTATTTTGGATCGATTCTTTTTACCGCATTGATTATTTCTTCGTCAGTCACTACATCTTTGTAGTATTGATCGATTAGTTTACCAGGTTCGTACACCACGAAGTCTGTTATCCACCCATCTTTATCCCATTGAGGTTCTGGAAGTATATTGCTAGGCAAGTCTCCTGTCTCAGGATCTCTTATTATCGAGTCGTCTATTACATTTCTGTACCGAGGATTATTTTGATATGGGTCAGGGTTTAGGTTTACTTCAACCCCAGTTTCAGGATCACTACTGAACAGGTTCTTATTCTCAGGGTATATTCTAGGACTCATATCTGCTAAGTAGCCCATTATCTCCTGATTGGTCATATCGTAAACTCTATCTATCTCAGGGACTTCTAGGTAGGTAGCGTCTAGTCCCTTGTAGTCTTGGGCCTCTAGGTCGCTAACCTTCATACCTAGTAATTTGTATATCTTTAGTCGGTTTTCATCTTGGAGTACGCCTCTACCTTTTATATATATATACAATTTATCGAACACTTTTACACCATTTACCCATTTAGTAGGCCAGTATTTCAGTATTCTATTCTTAAATCTTTTGTTATAGGCATAAGTTGATAGTGCTGGACCCAGAGGGTCACGTATTACGTAGCTCATCCGAGTTCCTTTTATTTTATGGAGTTATCAATGTTTCATTTAGGTAGTCTAACGAAGTTTTCCACTTATTCACATATTCTTCTAAGTTTGGAATTACTGCATCTGTACTTAGTAGCATACTTATCATACTTGCTGAACTATTTGCAGCATGTTGTCTCATGTTGTCATCGAACGCAGTTTCTTGTCTTACTGCAACTTTGTATTGTTGAGTTAGCAATCCGTAGTCATTTCCAGTTGTACCACTCACTAAGTATCCGTACGGATCGTTAGTAGCAAGTGTCACTATACCATTCTGTCTGTAGCTTGTAGCATACGTGTTGTACACATTTGCTTTTGCCATTCTAATTGCTTCATGTTTTGAACCGTATAGTGAGAAGTCTGTCGCATTTCCTAGGTTTTCTACATCTGTAGGTAAACTTGCTACATTTACTCCGTAATCTCTGTACAGCTCAGCCTGTGCTTTCTTAATCGCCATTGTGGACATTTCTATGTCTTTATCTGCTTTTTCTGTATCTTTGTCTACTTTGTTTGCTTGTGCTGTAGTTAATTTTGTATCTTCACGCACTTTAGTCAACGCATATGGAGCATCTCTGTTTTCTTGAGCAATCTTTACAGCAGCATTCATTGCTTGTGCAGTTATACTTGAGGACATATCCGCAATTGTTTTAGCAACTACATTAGCTTTTTCACGCTCATCTAGTTGTCCTTTATCCACGTAGTCAATTATTGTTTCTTTTGCTTTTAGGTATATACTACCACGTCCTACCGAAGTTTTCATCAACTCTTTGAATATCGGTTCGACCTGTAAGTCTACATCCTCTGCTATCTTATTATATGTCAGTGCCATCTTTTTTCCTTATTTTTAGTTAGTATTATATCATAATCAACGTACCATAACTCTACTGCTTATGTTACCCTATAGCTAGAAAATTTAATACTCCTGTATTATCCAACACAGTAGTACTACCTAGTGTAAAAGAGGCTGTAAATCCTCCATAGTAGTTAGAAGCCGTAGTAGACGCTGTTACAGGAATTTTCGTGTTTAGCGTAAGTGTAGCAGATGAGAATGTGACTACTACATCAACCCTACCAGAGTACCCTGTAGTACTGCCTTCAGCATATAAGTTAACCGCAGTATTAGTAGTAGCTACGCTACGTGAACCGTTCACTACTCCTCTAGTAGTGGTGTCAGTACCTGTAGATGAAGCACTTTTCATTACACCATAATCCACATTAAAGTTATTAAACCCTGTACCTGTAACACTATTATACACTAGCCCTTCTGAGTAGCTACTACCACCACTACTAG
>JGI11705J14877_10000111_pt1 | contig 48990 bp, 44 predicted proteins | sample Etolaghawater15m_FD_14877 | JGI IMG/M metagenome (IMG submission 14877) | reverse complement strand
AGTCCTCCACCTCGCCTCCGATTTTCGAACCCCGTCCGATAGACACATTACTGTATACCCTGGCACCCGCTTTTATTCTGCATGAGGAACCGGCATAGACATTCTCCATCACCACTGCCTGCGGTTCAACAATGGCGCCCTCGCCAATGGCAACAAACCCCTCCCCGCCGTCTATCACCGCCCCGGCACGCACAACTGCTCCCGGTGCCACAAAAACATTTGAAGGGTTGACAATCACGGCCGAAGGGTGAACAGCACCCTCAATACGGCCAAGCGGAAGGAATGAGGCATCGCGCAACAGTTCATCGGTATGGAGGGCAACCGCATCCCAAAGAAACGAGAGCAGGCGGAACCCCTCAACTGAAATGCAGCGAAGGTCGGCCTTCAGCCGTTCCCCGTCAAGACAATCGTCAAAAAGGCCATCTGCGTCAAGAACAAGCGACGCAGGGAGACGGGCAAAGAGCAGTTCACCATCCTGCACCAGTGCGGTTCCGCTTTCGGGAACGCTGCGTGCAATGAGTTCCCCCACTGCCGCATCGCAGATAATCCGTCCGTTTACAAGCAGAAGATCATCATCAACCACACTGTTGACCTGAACATCGGGGAAACTCTCCCTGTAAACAGGGGCCAGAGCGCGCCGGAGATGGAACGAAAGATTCATGCCCGGCAGATGCCGCTCAAACTTCTCGCGAATGGTCCGGCACCCTACAGTCATCCCGTAGACCGGCTTGAGCGCGACAAGAGGCATCAGTCGCCGCACTTGTCTGTCTTCAAAGAGAACTACCTGCATAATTCATTCATCTCATTTCACAATGGGTGCCGGTGGGTATTTTCAATATGCATTTTAAACGCCGTATAACCTATAAGCGCACACATGAACAACATAGACAATACTCATGGGAAAAGACCCTTGCCGCCCACAGGATTAAAAATAAAAACAGCACCACGCAAAGCCAACGCAAAAGCAGTGCGCCACAGAACAAAAAAGCAATAACACCATGCGTCTACAGCAAAGCGGTGTATTCATGAGGAAATAACGAACCAGCCCCAAAACACTCATATTACTGCACCATCCGCACCATGAAAGAGTGTTTTTCACCGAAACAAGTAAAAAACATTCTTCTTTTAGTGAAAAATTGCCGATATTACACCAAACAATGCGCCAGACAGGCGCGAATTACTGTACCCCCCATCAATACAGTATCCATGCAGGGCCGCAATCTGAACAGTACATCTGACACCATCTGGGAAAGCAACCACAGCAGTGAAGGCTACAGGAAAAAACTGGCCCTTGTTGAAAACAACATACTGTTGATCTGGGTTGAGGCTGAAGAGGATATCATCCTTGACATCATGGACCTCAACATGCTGCAGCAGGCCGTCAGAGATGCAAAACTTGAAACAACACCGGTCATACTGCTCTATGATCTCAGCCATATCGGCCGCATAACGCTCAAGTACAAACAGTCAATAGCTGATCTCATCTTCAATTGGAAATCGGGGATAGATCTCATAGTTTTTTTCAACATACCCGAACCCATTCGGATTCTGATAGAATCTTTTGCAGCTGTCGTCCCTGACACCATCCCTGTTCTTCAGGCAGGAAGTTATGACGAAGCTCTCTTTGCGGCACGGGCCCACAATGCCGGCAGTGCCCTGGTTCTCAATGGCGAAAGCACTCTTACGAATGAAGAGTCTGCCGCCAAAAACGAATTTCTTGCGGCTGTCGCAAGAATATCATGGATGGGTATGCTTGATCAGCATATTTCTATCCCTGCACACGAAAGCCGCGATCACTCTTACTTCAAAGCGCTGGAGGCCCTGCAGTCCGACCTCAGGATAAAAGAGAAAGAGAAAGAACGCGAACTTGATCAACTCACAGCCAACCTTGAACAGCGAATAACACACATGGTGATAAAAATGAATGCACAAACCGAAATGAACAGAAAAGCCGGTCGTGACTCCGAAAAGGAAATTGCAGAACTCAAATCCCGCATTGCCAGTCAGGACATTGAACTGACAAGAGTATCAACGGCAATCGCAGAAAAAACCACAGCCCTGCGCAACCTTCTCGATCAGATTTACGCTCTGGAGATTGACCCGACACAGAAACGCCAGATGACCGATGCCTGCCTGAGCCTTATTGAAACGGAAACCATTGAAAAAAGGCTCAACATCGAGCTGACCGAATCCGATTCAGTCTTTCTCTCAAAGCTGCAGAAAAAGCATCCCAACCTCAACCAGCGGGAGCTTCGCATCAGCCTGCTTGTCAAACTGAACTACGACACGCGCGAAATCGCCCGTTCCGTCGGTATTTCAACAAGAGGAATGGAGAGCATCCGCTACCGCATGCATAAAAAACTCGGTCTCGGGAAACATCAGTCAATCAAGACCTATCTGTCCGACCTGGCAGTCACCATGTAACAGCCTTGAGCGTCTCTCCTCTCCCGCCATGCAGGCAGAGAGAATGACACGGGAGGGGAGAGGTCAGGCAATGCAAAGGCTTTTGATGTTGACAAACTCGCGTATGCCATAGCGGGCAAGTTCACGCCCATAACCAGATTGCTTTACCCCGCCGAATGGCAGCCTGGGGTCAGACTTGACCATTCCGTTGATGAAACAGCTTCCCGCATCAAGCCTGTCTGCAATGGACAGCGCGCGCTCACGGCTGGAGGAAAAGACTGCTGAACCGAGTCCGAAAGGGGTATCATTGGCAATGCGGACCGCCTCATCATCGTCCTGCGCCTCAATCAGTGTGGCAACCGGCCCGAACAACTCTTCGCTGTATGAAGCCATGCCGCGTTTCACTCCGGCAAGCAGGGTCGGTGGATAAAAATATCCTTTCCGTTCCGGAATCGTTCCGCCTGTGAGCAGCCGGGCTCCGCCCCGAACACTGCGCACAACCTGATCATGCAGCTGCAGGCGCAAATCTTCTCGGGCAATCGGCCCCACCTCAACTCCCGCTTCAAACGGGTCGCCCATGAGAGCACCCTGCATGCGTTTGAGGAGCAGTGTTTCAAATTCATCAACAACTGCGCTGTGAACAATGAACCGCTTGGCTGCAATGCAGCTCTGTCCGCTGTTCAGAAGGCGGGATGCNGCGCAGTGGTTCACCGCCGAGTCAATGTCGGCATCGTCAAGCACGATGTAGGGGTCGCTGCCGCCAAGTTCCAGCACGCTGCGCTTCAATGCACGCCCCGCTTTTGTGGCAACAGCACGGCCCGCTTCCGTACTCCCGGTTACCGATACGGCACAGACCGATGGATGGTCAATGATGAATCCTGTCAGCCGGTCAACATCGTCAAGATCAATATGAACTGCCCGGTAAAGATGTTCAGGAAATCCAGCCCTCCGCAGCAGGCTCTCCATGGCTATGGATGATCCTGTCACATTGGGGGCGTGCTTGAGCAGAACGCCATTGCCGGCCATGATTGCAGGAACGGCAAAACGGAACACCTGCCAAAAGGGAAAGTTCCAGGGCATGACGCCAAGAACCAGCCCCATTGGCTCAAATTTCACCAGTCCCTGCATCCCGTCCACCTCAGTCTCTTCAGGCTGCAGAAACTGCTCGGCGTGAAGGGCGTAATAGTCGCATACCCAGGCAGATTTCTTTACCTCCGCCACAGCCTGCGAAAGCGGCTTGCCCATTTCAAGGCTTATCAGTTCAGCATGCCTGTCAGCCTCCTCGGTGAGCAGCGCCGAGAGGCGCTGCATGCATTCCCGACGGTATAGTGCATCCGTTTTGCGCCAGGTATGATAATGGCTGTCAGCAAGGGCAATAACCTCCCCAAGTTCTTCCTGGTTCATGGCAGGATAGCTTGCCAGAGGCTCTTCTGTCGATGGGTTGATGGTAGTAATCATAGGTAGAAGGGAATTTCAAGAAGAAACAGGTAGTCGGTAAAACTGTAAAGTAGGGGATTTCATCCGTTTGAAAAAACCCAACTCTTCATTGCAGTCTCAAAAGACCATCTCAATCATCCTCTTCGAGTGACTCAAGGAGCAGCAGATAGCTCTCGTAACGGGATGGCTGGATAAGACCGCTCTCCACAGCGTCCCGGACGGCACAACCGGGCTCAACGGTATGGGAGCATGAGGAGAAGGCGCACTCCGGCATAAAGGGAAGAAATTCACTGAAATAAAACCGGAGATTCTCCCTGCTGATGCCCGACAGACTGAACTCCCGGATGCCCGGGGTATCAATGACACGCCCTCCCGAGGGCAGGGCAAGCATCACCGAGCGGCTTGTCGTATGCACCCCTTTGCCGGTCTTGATGCTGGTTTCAGATGTTTTCAGCCGTTCTTCTCCAAGCAGGAGATTGATGATGGTTGATTTACCTACTCCTGAATGGCCGCTGAAAGCCGACACACTGCCGGCGAGAATATCGCGGAGTTCATCAATTCCTGTCCGCTCACATGCACTGACATAACAGATGTGGCAACCAAGTCCTTCATAGAGCTGCATCACACCCTTCGCCGTACCATCCTCATCAAGGTCCATCTTGTTGACCACAATGACGGGATGAAGCTGCTCAGATTCCGCAAACACAAGGTAGCGGTCAATGAGCCGTTGGCTGAGTGGAGGCTCGAAGGCTGACACCACAACCACAAGCTGGTCAATATTGGCCGCAATGACCTGAATCTTCTCCCTGCTCCGGTTGCGGCGAAGGTCGCGTTTGCGGCAGAGCTGGCTTCGGCGCTTCTCTACCGACACGATAACGGCTTCCGGCATCTCCTTCCCGCTGACTGAATGACGAAGCTCCACCCTGTCGCCAACAGCCACCAGCGACTCATCGTCATTGGCGGAACGGGTCGCGGAAACTGTCCGGCAGCGATACACCACCCCTCCGTCATCTTCCACGAGGTATGATGCCCCGGCAACTTCAACAACCATGCCGGACACCGCTTTTTCTTCCACTGCCGAAGATTTCGTTCCCATGTGGTGTTGTATCACTGTTTTGTTCGTCCCCTCTACCCTATATCCGCAAGAGTGTGCCGTTGATGCAGATTGCGCATATACCAGTCGCGAATCATCCGGTGCCCCGGCTCTCTCAGCTCTCCATCTTCGGCAACCAGACTGAAGGCTGCCTCCCTGGCAGACTGCATGATATCAAAATCCCTCGTCAGATCAGCCATTTTTAATCCGCTGAGGGTCCCCGACTGCTCCTTGCCCAAAAGATTCCCCGCCCCCCGTATGGCGGCATCAATTTCCGAAATAACAAATCCATCGGTGGTGGATGCCATGGCATCAAGCCGTTCTTTGCCATCAGAGGTCAGTTTTGCATAGAGCAGAAAGCAGCTTGAGGCTTGAGTGCCCCGGCCGACGCGTCCCCTCAACTGATGCAGTTGCGCAAGACCGAACCGCTCGGCATGCATAATAACCATAACTGTAGCGTTCGCAACATCAACCCCGACCTCAATGACCGTCGTACCCACAAGAATGTCAATCAAACCGCTGCGGAACTGCTCCATGACCACCTCTTTCATATCAGGGGTCATCTGTCCATGAATGAGCCCGAGACGAAGGTCCGGGAAAACAGAAGCCGACAGCTCATCAAAACTCTCGACCGCCGCCTTCAAATCCACCTTTTCAGACTCTTCAACCAGAGGATAGACAATATAGCCCTGCCGGCCTGCCGCCACTTGGGCACGAAGGAACTCAAACACGCGCGGCTTATCAGCCTCCTGCTGTACAAGAGTGCGAACCGGCTGTCTTCCGGTGGGCATTTCGCGGATGAGGGAAACATCAAGATCGCCGAAGACCCCCATGGTGAGAGTCCGGGGAATGGGGGTTGCGGTCATGAGCAGAACATGCGGGTGCTGTGCTTTATCCTGCAAGGTTTTTCGCTGCAGAACGCCGAACCGGTGCTGTTCGTCAATGACCACCAGCCCCAGACTGTGAAAATCCACATCGTGCTGGAGCAGGGCATGGGTTCCCACCGCAATATGCACTCTTCCTTCCCGGAGCTCCATGAGCAGCGCCTCGCGAACCTTTTTTGGCTGACGGCCGGTCAAGAGACAGACCTGAATGCCCAGAGGCTCGAACAACCGCTTCATTCCAAGCCAGTGCTGCACGGCCAGAATTTCAGTGGGTGCCATAAAAACCGACTGCAGATTGTTGTCGGCGGCAAGCGCCATGGCGAACATGGCAACAATGGTTTTCCCCGATCCCACATCACCCTGCACCAGCCGCTGCATAGGGCTCTCCCCTTTGAGGTCGCGATAAAGTTCACGGATTGCATTTTTCTGGGCGCCGGTCAACGAATAAGGCAGAGCTGCATGAAGGGCTGCTGTGAACTCACCCGAATGACTGAATTGCACAGCCGTTCGGGTATGTCGAAGAGCGCGGCGGCGAAGCGCAAATGAGAGCTGTGCATAAAACAGCTCAGTCCACTTCATCCTGTACTCCGCCATCTGGAGCCGTTCGGGAGAAGAGGGTTGATGAAGTTCACGATAGGCCTCTGAGAGCGGCATAAGACTATGGGCCTTCAGAATCCCGCTGCTGAGGTTCTCGGTGCCGCCCGGCTGCCGAATGTCAAAAGCGCGGGCAATAAGTCCCCGAAGCTGCCGGGAGGCGAGCCCCGAACGCTTCATTGCCTCGCTGGTTGGGTAGAGCGGAATGATTCTCCCTGTATTGAAAAGCTCCGCGTCACTCCCCTCTTTGTCTCTATCCGCACCCTCTCTGCCGAGACGGTCGAAATCGGGATGCTGCATCTGCGCCTGCCGGCCAAAATAGCCAACCTTGCCGTACACCGCCAGAATGTCGCCGGGAACAATAGCACGGGAGAAATACCGGGCTCCTCTGAACCAGGTTAAATCCAGCACACCCGAACGGTCAGCCAGCTTTACCTTGAAACGCGCCATTCCCCGCCCCCCCTGCTCAATACCTGCAGAACGAACCGTCCCCACAACCGTCGCCATTTCGCCCATCCGAAGCCCCGCAATGCTGTTCATTGCCCGGCGGTCAAGGTAACGGCGCGGCCAGTAGTCAAAAAGATCTTCAAGGGAGCTGATGCCAGCCTCTTGGAGAATTTCAATTTTTTTGGGTCCAAGCCCCTTCAGGGCCTGCAGGGAAGAATTATCCTGCATAGGCAATCAAATTGTAACTGGACAGGAATTCTTGTATATTAGCACCTTTCTTATTTTAATACCGGATACAACAAGTTTATTGTACGATAAAGTCAACGAAAAGTCATGAAACAAGATATTCATCCCAAGTACACCGAGGTTACCGTCAACTGCGCCAACTGCGGCAACACCTTTGTAACCCGTTCAACACGGGACTCCATCAAGGTCGACATCTGCAGCAACTGCCATCCCTTCTACACAGGCAAGCAGACCCTTGTTGACACCGCCGGACGCGTCGACCGCTTCAACAAGCGTTTCGCAAAATCGGCAGCATCACAGGCTCAGGCAAAATAAAAGCGCCTGACGGTTTCAGCATAACAAGCACCAACCCACAGGATTCACCATGAGTGTCAGAGAAGTCATTCAGAAAAACGAAGCCAAACTCAAGAAAACCATTGAGGCATTTCAGCATGAAATTGCTTCAATCCGGACAGGTAAGGCGACAACAGCCCTCCTTGACCGGGTCAAGGTAGAGGCTTACGGTCAGCTGATGCCCCTCAAACAGGTGGGCAATATCGGCGTTGCCGATGTTCACACACTTATGGTGCAGGTCTGGGACAAGGGAATGGTCGGCCCGGCTGAAAAAGCGATCAGGGACGCCAACCTCGGGCTCAACCCCGTGGCTGAAGGCCAGAGCATTCGGGTCTCCATCCCGCCTCTTACCGAAGAGCGAAGAAAAGAGTTCGTCAAACTCACCAGAAAGTTCGGTGAAGACTCAAAAGTATCACTCCGCAATCTCAGGCGCGATATGATACAGGAGATAGAAAAACTGGAAAAAGAGAAAACCATCGGCGAAGACGAAAAGAACCGGGGGAAAAAAGATGCTGACGAGCTTCTGCACAAATACGAAAAACAGATCAACGAGCTGATCAGTCATAAAGAAAAAGAGATCATGGAGGTGTAAGGGTATTGCGGTTTCCTGTAAAATACTCCTTCATCGCCCTGAAACTCTCCTTCCCATTCAGCAGCCCGCTTATCATGCCCAGCACCGCAGCGGCCCCGGTCGCAAAAAAGAGCGGTCGGGCTGAAATGTTATTGGTATAATAAATGGCCGCAATCCCCCTCTCCTTGGCAAAACTGTCAAGCGAAGTGGTGCCGATAACGAGGTCGGGCTTCAGGCGCACAACTGCCTCCATATCATCCTCAAGATATTTCCTGTAGCAGATTTCCGTACCCAGCATGCTGAGCACCCGATGGTCGTCCTCGCCCAGCACAGTACGGGCTATTGAAGTTGATGCATAGGGCACTTCAAGCCCCGCTTCAAGCAGAAGACGGACAACCGGCAGTTCATTGCCCTCATACCCTGCAACAATCACTCTGCCGCTGAGCCCTCCGAACCGTCCCAGAACCTCGCGAACCTTCTCCGACTCCTCAAGAGCCACCGCTTCTACGGCTGCGCTGTCAAGATCAAGCGCAGCTCCGATATCACGAATCCACTCTGCTGTTGCATTGGCGCCTATGGGGTTCCCGCCGACTATCTTCACCCCATGCTCCCTGAAGAGATCAACCGTTTTTCCATAAAAGGGATGCAGTACGGCACACGCCTCAGCCTGGCCGGCATCAACATAGTCCTCAAGCGCCCTGCCCGGCAGTGTCACTACAGACTCTACCCCGATCTTCTGCAGAATGGTGCCTATGGTCATGGCGTCAAGCGGGAAGATCTCACCAAGAACAACCAGCGACTTGGGTTTGCGAGGCTCACCAAATGCACCGAACCGCTTCAGCAGGGTTGCTGCAGCAACATCTTTTGCCTCCGGATGGGTTCGGATCTGAAATGCCGGAAGCCGCACAAGCAGCACCTCTGCATTGCCAGCCTTCTTCGGCAGCAGCTCTTCGGCAATACCCGCGGTTTCAGCCACACAGGTGCTGACAACGGGAATAAAACGGATGGAGGGGTCACGGGCAATCTCCTCTATGGTACGGCGGAGATCATCAATCATGCTGCCCCCTGAAATCTGCACATTCATCAACTCGGGAGATACTATGGACTTGCGTGCTGCATAAAAATGCGAAACAAAGGTAAGTCCATACAGGCAGCCCTGATCGGCAGCAAGACATACCTGAACTCCGTCAATACGGGTCAGAACGCGCAGTCCCCCGAATGCAGGACACATGGACTGCGGATGAAGTGCGTTACATGCTTTTTTTTCCATTCTTCAGAACCTGTTTTTTCACCTCCTGAATGTAAGGGACCGGAACGACATTCTCCCCCAATGCCCTTACTGCAAGCCGTGCATCGTTTCTGTCGGCAAACCGCCCTGTCCTGATGCGCCAGTACTTCACCCCATTCGCATACGCAGGCCAGAGTGCTGCCTGGATTCCAGTGGAGTCAAGCCGGGCCACCTCACGACGGGCCTTCATTTCGCTGGTATATGTAGCAAGAACAACCGTAAACTCCCCCGCCTCAAGAAGTGCCGGTTGTGCCGGTTCAGGAAGAACGGGTGCCGGAGCAGCCACACTGTCGACCGAAACCGGAAGAGGAGATGCAGCAGGCAGTTCAGGCACAGAAACCGGCGGGCTGACCCGGAACATGAAAAGGAGAGCCATGGCTGAAACAACCGCAAAAACAACAGAAACAGCGACAATTTTAAGCATGGGAGATGTGCCGGGAGAAGCAGAGGCAACAGGGTTCAAACCTTCATAATCGCTGTTAAGAACGGAGAGCAGACCCTCATCCGCAGTAAAGTCGAACCCTTTTCCGACAGCTCCGAAAGTTCCGAAACCGGCAAGATGAAGTTCAAGCCGTTTCTTTCTGGCACGAGAAAATACCTGGCTGAGAGCTCCAGCCATGCGTTCTCCCTGTGCGGCATCGAGACGCATTCCCTCCATCGCCAGACGGAAAGTATCATCTCCTCGGGAACGAGCTTTCCAGACAAGACTTTGGGCCGGAGGAGTGTAAAACCACCCCTCTTCGCCCCGATTCCTGCGGGGAGCAGCAGAGCCGGATATGAATAGCCCAAGCCCCTTGACGCTGAGCTTTCGATGAAGAAGCAGCTCATGGCACATTGCGCCGGCAAACCCTTTCAGGAGATGTGAGGCGCCCGAGGCATCGGTCTCCAGCAATTCTGCCAATTCTGTTATGATGCTATGGTCTGTCATGGGAACAAATATAACACTTCTGAACAATCCGTTGACAGGCAAAGGATGGAAGGACGGGAGATTTTTGCTTATTTAGTGAAAGTATCCCTTTTCAGCAACACTCTTCATTGTCCCGACCATGGCGGCATCAATACTCTCGGTCAGCGAACTGACGCAGCAGATAAAACAGGAACTTGAAATCCTCTTCCCCAAGATTCAGGTAAAGGGGGAAATTTCAAATTTCAAGCATCACAGCTCGGGTCACATCTACATGACTCTGAAGGATGAGGGGGCGCAAATTCCGGCTGTCATATGGAAACATGCCGCATCCCGGCTGACCTGCAGACCGGCGGATGGAATGAATGTGATTGCCGAAGGAAGAATCGAGGTCTACCCCCCGTCGGGACGCTACCAGTTCATCTGCACCTCAATCACCCAGGAGGGAGAGGGCGCCCTGCAGCAGGCATTCGCAAAACTCCTTCAGAAACTGGCAGCAGCGGGTTGGTTCAGCGACGAAAGGAAAAAACCGATTCCAAAAATCCCCCAAACCATCGGACTCGTCACTTCCCCAACAGGCGCCGTCATAGAGGACATGGGTAAAGTGCTGCAGCGAAGATTTCCTCCTGCCACTATTCTGCTCTACCCGGCAAAAGTTCAGGGAAGGGATGCTGTTGACTCTCTCATCAGCGGCATCAGCTGGTTCAATGCACAGACAAGCGGGCAGAACCGACCCGATGTCATCATTGTCGCCCGTGGCGGGGGCTCACTTGAAGATCTGCAGGCGTTCAACGAAGAGAGGGTAGCTGAGGCCATTTTCAACTCCCCGATCCCCATCATCAGCGCCGTCGGGCATGAAACCGACTTCACCATTGCCGACATGGTAGCTGACCTGAGAGCTGGAACCCCTTCAATTGCAGCAGAACTGGCCGTTCCCGACAGCCTTGAACTGCTCCGCCACATCACCTCTCTGGGCGCCACACGGGAGAGTCTGCTCAAAGCAAAGATTGATGGGGCTGAACGGGAAATAGACTCACTCTGCAGCAGCTACGCATTCAACCGCCCCGTGCTCCAGATGCAGCAGCTCTCTGAAGAGCTTGACTCCACAGTTGAACGAATGGCGCGAACCCTGGAAGGCAAACAGAGGGAAACCGGAATGCGCCTTGAAGCGGCCGCCCGGCATCTGGGGCTTCTCGACTACAGGAAAACACTTGAACGGGGATATACGCTGGTCAGAAGGAAAGGACACATGGTCACCTCGGCAAAAAACCTGCGTCCTGAAGAAACGGTTGAGCTGCTCTTTCACGATGGCACACTGCCGGCTGAAATCAGGAGCGGGACTCCTTCCTGAGAATGGAACGCACCAGCTCAAGATCCTCAGCGGTGTTGACGCCTGGCTGGTCAAGAGTGGTAACCACACAGCGAATGCTGAACCCGTTCTCCAGCAGCCGGAGCTGCTCAAGCGACTCCGCCGCCTCAAGCATCGATACAGGCAGTGCCGCAAATTGCTGCAGAACATCCCGTCCAAACGCAACACAAGAGAAGGGGAATTGTTGCGCATAAAGGGAACCGGACTGCGCGAAAAATAAAGCGCGTTGCCTTTCCTGTCAAGCAGAGCTTTAACGATATGCGGATCCTCAATCTGCTCCCGTTCATCCGGGCGCAGGGCAAAAACAAGCGTGGAACAGTCAGGAGGGTCGGCAGCAAAAAAGGGACTCAGAACCAGATCAATGGTATCGGGACTGATGAGGGGTTCATCGCCCTGCAGGTTCACGAACACATCTCCTTCAATGTTCCGTGCCGCCTCGGCAATCCGCTCCGTGCCGCAGCTTGCTGAGGGAGAGGTCATCACAACTTCGGCACCCCGCTCTTCAAGTACCGAGGCTATGTCGCGGCTGTCGGTAGCCACAACCACCCGTTCAGCAAGCGTGGAACGCATCGCCTGACGCCATGTGCGCACAATGAGGGGCTCCCCCTCAAGATCAGCAAGCATTTTCCGCTCAAGACGGCTTGACTCAAGCCTGGCGGGTATAAGAATGACTGCCTTCATGAAAGCCCTTCAGATAAAAGAATTGTCATTACAAACCAAACCTCTCAAAGGCCTCTTCCGCCTCACGGGAACTCACCCCCTCAAGCATCACCGACTTGCTCCGCGAACTGCGGCCCGAAACAACATGAACACGGCCGTCGGCAATCCCGAACATGCCGGCAAACAGCCGGCAGCACTCTCTATTGGCAGCATCATCTACAGGCGCAGCCTTCAGGGTTATTTTCAACCCGCCCGCATAGGGACCGGAAACAGCGGTTTTGGAAGCCCGGGGCTGCACCCTTACCGAAAAGAGAGCATTCCCCTTTTTTTCACGAACGGCAACCACCCGCATTCTCAGCCAAGAACCTTCGGAACCCGGAAAAAACGATCCTGACTGTCGGGAGCGTTGCTGAGCGCAGCTGCATTGGCAATCGGCTCATGCTCCTCGTCCGCACGAAGCACATTTTTCTGGTCATGGATATTGCTCAACGGAAGAACCCCTTCGGTATCAACCTCGTTGAGGGTATCGACATAGTGCAGAATGGTGTTGAGTTCGTCAGTCATCTTGAGCGCCTCATCATCACTGAAACGAAGCCGGGCCAGTTCGGCTATATAGGTTACATCATCTATGGTAACAGACATATCGTCACAATCTTTTAAATTGAATTAAATAAAGGGACCATTGACAGAAAAATCAGAGTCTGCAGGTATCATGCATCTGCTCTTCCGCCTTGTTTCTCGGTCGTGAGTCCACCGCCACCCAATCGCGCTCCCCCTCACCAAGATAGATCTGACGGGGACGGGCAATTTTCTGGTCGGTGTCCCTCACATGCTCGCTCCACTGCGACAGCCACCCCGGAATCCGTCCGATGGCGAAAAGAACAGGGAACATGTCCATCGGGAATCCCATTGCCTGATAGATCAGGCCGGAATAAAAGTCAACATTCGGATACAGCTTCCGAGAAATGAAATAATCGTCCTCAAGGGCTATCTTCTCAAGCTCAAGGGCAATATCAAGCAGGGGGCTGCGCCCGGTCTCTTCAAACACTTCGAAGGCAATTTTCTTGATGATTTTCGCCCGTGGGTCATAGTTTTTATAGACCCTGTGACCAAATCCCATAAGACGGCCTGAGCCAGCCTTGACTGACTTGATGAACTCCGGAACCCTGTCAACAGAACCTATCTCCATCAACATGCGGATAACCGCCTCGTTGGCTCCGCCGTGTTTGGGTCCGTAAAGAGCAGCACAGCCCGCGGCAACAGCCGTATAGGGGTCTACACCCGAACTGCCCACGGCACGCACGGCATTGGTCGAACAGTTCTGCTCATGATCGGCATGCAGGATGAACAGCACATCAAGCGCCCGTTCCAGAACCGGGTTCGGCGTATAACGAAGCTCGGTCATGCGGAACATCATGGATAGAAAATTGCCCGAAAAACTCAAGTCATTGTCGGGCTGGACATAGGGAAAACCCATGCTGTGGCGGAAACTCATGGCCGCCAGCGTAGGAATTTTGCCGATCAGGCGGCGAATCTGCAGCTTGCGGGAATCAACATTGCCGATATCCTTGGCATCGGGATAAAATGTGGAGAGCGCTCCAACCGTTCCCACAAGAATGCCCATGGGGTGGGCATCATAACGGAACCCGTCCATGAACTTCACCAGATTTGAGTGGGTCATGGTATGATGGCGGATGTTGTATGTCCACTGAGCCAGCCGCTCCTGATCCGGCAGCTCTCCCTTGATGAGCAGATATGCCGTTTCAAGAAAGGTACTGTGCTCGGCAAGCTGCTCAATGGGGTAGCCGCGATAGCGCAGTATACCGCGATCGCCGTCAATAAAGGTAATGCTGCTTTTGCATGAGGCCGTGTTCAGAAAACCGGGATCATAGCCGAGCAGACCGAAATCATCATCCGACACCTTGATCTGGCGGAAATCCATGGTTTTGAATGCACCGTTCTCAACGGGCACTTCATAGGTTTTTCCTGTCCTGTTGTCAGTCACAGTCAGCGAGTTTCCTGAATTGGCAGTCGTCATAAGTATCTGGCTTTACATGAAGAAAAGTTCAGGGCGTGTGTCAGGAGAATGTGTCAAAATAGAGAAGAAGAGACGCAAATAAAAACAGAAGCATCAGGGGTGTTGGCGAATGAAAATTCTTTTTGGATTTTACGGGAGAGCTGCCTACATTAATCACTCTTTAACGGAGCTGTAGCTCAGTCTGGTTAGAGCGCCTGCCTGTCACGCAGGAGGTCGCGGGTTCGAGCCCCGTCAGCTCCGCTGAAAAAAAGGTCCCTTTTACAGGGGCCTTTTTCATTTTCATCAATGCTTCATGTTTTTTTCCGCCGGTCGCGCAGGTATATCGACTTTGACTGCCCCTCTCCCTGAATGCGTTCATCAATATCGAACAGCTTTGTTGCCGCAATAAGTTCGGCAAGCTTCCCGTATCCGTAATTGCGGGGATCAAACTCAGACGACTGTTTGGCAATATTGCTTCCGGTAGCCGCCAGATGGGCCCATCCGCTCTCATCCGACGATGCGTCAACAGCATTTCTCAATAGACGCACCAGACGGGTATCCTGCTTGAGCTCAGCAGATGATTTCCGCTTGATGGTTTCATTCTCATTGATTTTCTCGCGCAGAACCTCGGTGTAGATGAACTTGTCGCAGGCCGACACAAAAGGAGCTGGCGTCTTTTTCTCTCCGAATCCATACACAATAAGCCCCGACTCCCTAATTCTCACAGCAAGTTTGGTGAAATCACTGTCACTCGATACAATGCAGAACCCATTGAATCGGCCGGTATAGAGCAGATCCATGGCATCAATTATCATGGCGCTGTCGGTGGCGTTTTTGCCTCTGGTATAGCCAAACTGCTGAATCGGCTGTATGGAAAACTCCAGAAGAACCTCCTTCCACCCTTTCAGCGCAGTGGAGGTCCAGTCACCGTATATCCTTTTCACATTGGAAGTTCCGTACTTGGCAATTTCAGCCAGAAGCCCCTCTATTATTGAGGGTTGCGTATTGTCGGCATCAATCAGCACCGCAAGCCGTTCGGATTTTTCAACTGCCATCGGCACACCCCTTTCCCGTTGATATTGATTCTTCCCTGGACCCGGCCCCTCAACTCCTTATCCAGAATACCACTCACAATGAGAAAGTACACAGATGGGATGCCATCAGGAAATATTTCCTGCCGAGGCGGGGGGAAGGGAAAAGGGAAGATTGGCAGATACGGTGGCAAGTGTTTATATTTTATTGCACAGACCCGTGGAAAGCTTCGCACAAACGATTGATTTGACCTGCCGCCCGATGACGCACACAAACAACCGATACACATCATATTCCAGAGTAATTCTACCCATACTCTGCCTTGCAGGAGTTATCATGCTTGGCGCATGCAGCCAGAAAAACAACAACATATCCGAGCTGCAGCAGGAGGTATGGAAAAATCCGGAAGACACAGCCGCCATGCTGCGTCTTGGCAATGCCTATGCACAACAGAACCGGTATGATGAAGCGGAGGAAACCTACAAAAACGCCCTTGCTCTCGACCCCGAACTGGACGCAGCCTACCACTCTCTGGGAGCAGTTTCCTTCAACCGGCAGGACTACCCCCGGGCACGGGAATGGTTCAGCCTCCATCTTGAGCGCTCACCCAAAGACTCTCTGAGACTTTATGACCTCGGCAACGCGCTGATGCAGATGAAAGCGTACGCTGAAGCTGCAGATGCATACGGTGAGGCCATTGACAACAGCCGTTCCTTTACTGAAGCGCATTACAATCTTGCCGTTTGCTTCATCAAGACCGGACGGATGGATGAAGCCCGCCAGATTTATAACTGGCTTCTTGATAAAAACAATTATCTTGCCGTCTCTCTGCAAAACCATCTGCAAGGTGGAAAACAGGCTGATTGAGCACAACCCATGAAACTTTGCCCGACAGGTTGCCCTTATGCATGAGAAGCACCACATCATAATACCCTTCCCAGACCCTCTTCCTGTAGAACAGGCTGTTCAGGCACTTAAAGCCTCACTCCTCGAGTACACCACCGTAACCGCTGACACCCCGGTAGAGAAGCCCGGAACTCTTGCGGTATTCCGTCAGAACATTCCTGCCCTCGACCCCCTCAAGTGGCTCAGTACACAGAGTCTTTTCCCGCGGATTTTCTGGATGAACCGTGAACGGGACGACATGACGGCAGCCATTGGAGCAGCCGACACCATAACCCATGAAGAAGCCGCAAGCAACGAGGAAAATTTCAGACGGCTCGGCACCGCCATGGCCGGTAAAAGCCCCCATGCCCGGTATTTCGGAGGGTTCCGCTTCAACAGCAGCGAAACCGGAGGCCCCGCATGGGAAGCGTTCCCGCCACTCTCCTTCACGCTCCCTCTCCTTCAGCTCTCCAGAGAGGGTTCCCTGCATACCCTCACATGCAACCTCTGGATCACAGCGGCTGACGGAACAAAAGCTGCCGTCCACCGGGCCATCAAAGCGCTCGACCAGCTGCAGTCTGCTCCCACGCAATCAGATAATGAGCTCCCCTCTCTGCTCTCAGTCACCCATAACCCCACAAGAGATGGCTGGATAAACGCATGCGAGACGGCTCTCAACGCCTTTGCATCCGGAAGCATGCAGAAAATAATGCTGGCCCGCCAGACGGTGCTGGAATTTACTGAAGCGTTCTGTCCGCTCCTCTTCCTCCAGAACTACCCCTACCCCGAAAACACCACATACAGGTTCTATTTCGAACCCTCCCCGGGGCAGGCTTTTTTCAGCTTTACCCCCGAACGGCTCTACCGCCGCAGCGGGCGCAGTCTTGTTACTGAAGCCCTTGCCGGTACCCACTCCAAAAAGAGTGAGGAGCAGGAAGACAGTTATGCCAGAGATGCTCTCCTGAACTCGGAAAAAGATATCAGGGAACACCGGTTTGTGCGGGACATGATTTATGATGAGCTGCGGCCCGCATGCAGTTCGGTTGACATGGAAGAGGAGGTGCGCGTCCTGCAGCTGAACCGTCTGGCGCACCTCTATAACCTCTGCAGGGCGGAACTGAAAGAAGAATTCAGCAACGAACCGGCCGTGCTCTCGCTGATGCACCCGACACCCGCCGTAGGCGGTGTTCCCAAAAAGGAAGCAATGCGGCGCATCCCCGATCTCGAATCGTTCAGCCGGGGCTGGTATGCAGCACCGGCAGGCTGGGTCAGCTCCAATTCTGCAGAGTTCTGTGTCGGTATCCGCTCGGCGCTTGTCAATGGGCGGACAGCCTATCTGTACTCCGGAGCCGGGCTGGTCAAAGGCTCTGACCCGGCAGCCGAATGGGATGAGGTTGAGCAGAAAATCGGCGACCTTATGTCAATAACCCGCCAAAAAGCATGAACAACCCTCAGCTCACCACAGTGTGGAGCAGCGTCATGGTGGAAGAGCTGATCCGACAGGGAGCATCCTTCTTCTGCATCTCACCCGGATCCCGCTCCACCCCGCTCACGGCCGCCATTGCCCGCAACCCGGAAGCATCCTGGAAAATGTTTCCCGATGAACGCTCGGCAGGGTTTTTTGCGCTCGGCCACGCCCGGGCAACAGGATTTCCGGCTGTCCTTGTCTGCACCTCCGGCACTGCTGTCGCCAACTATCTTCCAGCTGTTGTGGAGGCGTCAAACGACCGCATCCCCATGCTGATTCTCTCAGCCGACAGGCCATTTGAGCTAAGGGAATGCGGTGCAAACCAGACCATCCGCCAGAACGGCATCTTCGGCACCTTTACCCGCTGGCAGATGGAACTGCCGGAACCCTCAACCTCAATCCCTCTGCAATCCCTGCTCTCCACTATTGCGCACGGGGTCGAAAAATCGCGCAATTCCCCCAGAGGCCCCGTCCATCTGAACCAGCCCTTCAGGGAACCCTTTGAACCGGAATCATGCTCCACGCCTGAACCCTGGCTGGAGCCCCTGCAGGCATGGCAGACAGGACGCCGTCCATCAACGGTTGCAGCACAGCCGGAAAAGCATCCNGATATGGACTCCATGAGAACCCTGCGGGAACTGACAGGCAACGCCCGACAGCCACTGATTATTGCCGGCAACAGTACAGATGAAAACGACAGCCGTGCCATAGCGGAATTAGCCGACGACCTGCAGGTACCGCTCTACGCCGACATGACTTCCGGTCTACGCTTCAGCAGCTCAATTCTTCCATGGCAGCAGGCATTTGCCAGCCCGGAGTTCCGGAACGCTTTCCGCCCTGACCTTGTCATCCATTTCGGCGGGGGACTCATCTCCCGTCATCCTTCCGATGCCCTGAAACAGTGGAAACCGGATCATCTTGCCGTCATCAGGAACCATCCCGGCCGCTACTCCCCCGACCACTCCGTCACCCTCAGCATAGAAGCCTCACTCCGCCTCACAGCCGACGCACTCCGGGGATGCAGAACAGGAGCCTCGGCACTCATGGCGCCGGCGAAAAGGTTCTTTACCGAAGCCGACCGGGAAATTGCCGCTGCAACGGCACCCGACCTGCCGGTCAGTGAAATAGGGACCGCACGGATTGTATCGGAACTCCTGCCCCCGGACCACCTGCTTTTTCTTTCAAACAGCATGCCGGTCCGCGCTATGGATACATACGCACATACTGGAAAAGAAAATCCGATCAAAACCGGAACAAACAGAGGAGCAAGCGGAATAGACGGAATCATCTCCACCGCCGCCGGATTTGCCGAAGGGCATGGCCAGCCGCTCTGCCTCATGATCGGCGACCTTGCCTTTCTTCACGACCTGAACGCCCTTTCGCTTATCAACTCTTTGAGGGTGCCCATCCAGCTCATCCTGCTCAACAACAACGGTGGAGGAATATTCTCCTTTCTGCCCGTCTCGGAATTCGACGACATCTTCGAGCCAAATTTCGCAACGCCACAGAACTTCAGTGGCCGCCCGGCCGCGGCAATGTTCGGTCTGGACTACGCCGCACCCCTCACAAACAGCGAGTTCAGAGAGTCCCTTCTCTCCGCATTGAACAGCAACCGGAGTACCATCATTGAAGTTGTCTGCTCCCGCTCTGAAAATGTTCGTCTGCACCGCGCCCTGCAGGCCCGTCTCGGACTCCTTGCCACAGAGGCGTTCTTCATTCCCTGAGGGCCCGGGGAAATTTCTCTTGTGCAATTCCCCGCGAAAAGCGTTACATTTTATTGAATAAATGGGGCGAACGCAAGCCGCAGCACTGGCAACACTGAAGTTGAAAGCCATGTTGGGAGATGTCCTGCTGATCAATGATCAGCATAAGTCAGCAGCCGGAGCAATTCTTGAAAGAATTCTGCACGACTTGAAAAAACAGGAGGCAGAGAACTCCAGCAGTAAATTCGTAGCAGCAATATCGGGAGAGTCAGGCGCCGGAAAATCGGAGCTGTCTCACTCGCTTGCTCTGTTGCTCAAGCAGAGCGGCATACGCGTCAAAATTCTCCATACCGACAACTACTACCGCATCCATCCACTGGATCGGCGTGAACACCGCATCAGCAGCAACTATGAATCCGTCGGTGTTGACGAATACGACTGGGACCTTCTCCACCAGCACATTGAAGATTTCCGCAACAGCCGAAGCGTCTCTATCCCCTGCATTGACATCATCACCGAAGAAGTTGACCAGCTGTACACTGATTTCAGCAAGATACAGATCCTCATCATCGACGGCCTCTACGCCATCCGTACCCGGAATGTGGATGTGAAGGTTTTCATCAACCTCACCTATCACGACACTAAACTGAGCCAGATGCTGCGATGTAAAGAACCCACAGACGGGTACCGCTGGAATGTGCTTGAACGGGAACATCTGCATGTCCGCTCACTGAAACCTCTGGCTGATTTGCATGTGGACGGCAACTACAGGGTGTTTGACCCCATAGTTGTCCAGAATGCCCCCCGGCCATGGCGAAAGCAGGCGGCACACGCCGTCAGACCATCGCACTGAAGGGCATCTTCTGCTCTCCTCCCTGCAAGTAGCTCACGAACCCGCAAGCCAATGCATCCTGTCAACCCGCCTCCGGTTCCCCTCCGTTTCACCGAAATCGGAGACGCCGGACTCCCTGCCATCGTCTTCCTCCACGGTTTTCTGGGCGCAGGCAACGACTGGCTGCCGTTTGCCACAAAACTCTCACGAAAGTACCGCTGCATCCTTGTTGACCTGCCCGGTCACGGAGAGGCCGCCTTTCCCGAAACCCTCACCCCGAAGAACGCTTCGGAAGGGTACTTTACCCGTACCCTCGATGCGCTGGCCGCAGAACTCCAGCGCACTCTCCCCGCCCCATGCTTCCTTGCCGGCTATTCGATGGGGGGAAGAATCGGGCTTGGCGTCGCACTCCGTCATCCCGGACTCTTCCGGAAAGCCTTGATCATCTCCTCTTCACCGGGCCTGCGGACTGAAGAGGAGCGGGCTCTGCGGAGAAAAAGCGACGAGGGTATCGCACGGAAGATTGAAAAGAACTTCGACTCTTTCATTGAATTCTGGTACACCCAGCCGCTGTTCTCAACACTGAAAAACCATCCCCTCTTCAAGGAAGTGGAGGCGGCGCGCAAGCAGGGTTCTCCCCACAATCTGGCCATGGCACTGCGTCTGCTCGGCACAGGCAACCAACCTCCCTTCCACCGGGAGCTGGAAGCAAACCGTATGCCGATGCTCTTTATGGCAGGTGAAAAAGACCTCAAATTCGTGGAGATTGGCCGCCAAATGGTTACTTTATCAACAAACTGCAGCCTTGAAATTTTCCCGGGCTGCGGCCATACCCTCCACACAGAAAAACAGGAACGGTTTCTTGACCGTCTTACGGATTTTTTCAACACCCAAGAAGAAGCACCATGAGCACAGTACAGTGGACAGCCTCCGGCGAGTACAGCGACATCCTCTATCATAAAGCTGAAGGCATCGCCAGAATCACCATCAACCGCCCGGAAGTCCGCAACGCATTCCGTCCCCAGACCGTGGAACAGATGATAGCGGCTCTTTCCGACGCCCGCAACGACGAAACCATCGGAGTCGTCATCCTGACCGGTGCCGGTGAGATGGCTTTCTGCTCGGGTGGAGATCAGAAGATACGGGGCTACGCAGGTTATGCCGACGGCAAAGGGGTGAACCGGCTCAATGTGCTCGACTTCCAGCGCGACATCCGCACATGCCCCAAACCCGTCATCGCCATGGTTGCCGGATACGCAATCGGTGGCGGCCATGTCCTGCACATGCTCTGCGACCTTACCATAGCAGCCGAAAACGCTATTTTCGGCCAGACCGGCCCCAAGGTCGGCTCATTCGACGGCGGCTGGGGAGCTAGCTACATGGCCCGACTTGTGGGTCAGAAAAAGGCCAGGGAGATATGGTATCTCTGCCGCCAGTACAATGCGCAGGAAGCGCTCGATATGGGTCTTGTCAATACCGTTGTACCGCTTGAAAAGCTTGAAGAGGAAACAGTGCAATGGTGCCGGGAAATTCTTGCGAATTCACCCATGGCAATCCGCTGCCTCAAGTCAGCCCTCAATGCCGATTGCGACGGACAGGCAGGGCTGCAGGAGCTTGCAGGCAACGCCACTATGCTCTACTACATGTGCGAAGAGGCCCAGGAGGGGAAAAACGCATTTGTTGAAAAAAGAACACCCGACTTCAGCAAATTCCCGAAACGACCGTGAGCGCGTCTTTCGCATACATCTACCATTACAGCGTTCCTTTTCAGGAGCCAATAACGGTCAAAGGCCACAAACTGAGCCAGAGGAAGGGGCTTGTACTGGCGCTCCAGAGCGAAAACGGAGAACACCGGGCGTACGGCGAAATCGCCCCTCTGCCGGGTCTGCACAAAGAGAGCCTGGAATCGGCTGAACGGCAGATTGTTGAAACTCTGGCCATGCAGGGCGGACACAAAAAAACACTGGTAACCGAAGGGCTCTTTCCGTCCGTCCGGCTCGGCCTTGAAATGGCTGTGCTGAACCTTGAGGCCCTCAACAGCGGAATCTGCCCGTTTGCCCCAGCCGGAGCACAGCCGCTTCCCCGGGTACCGCTCAATGCCCTGCTCTTCGGCAGTCCGACGAAGGTCATGCAGCGTGCTGAAGAGTATATCGAACGCGGCTACAGGACCTTCAAACTCAAACTCACCACAGAGTTGAGGGCAGAGGCGGTGGAAAGCATCACCCGACTCCACGGAAAGTACGGAAACAGCATCACGCTCCGCCTTGATGCCAACCAGTCGATGGCGCTGGACGACGCAGTCCACTTTGCCAACTCCCTTCCCAAAGGAAGCGTCAGCTATATTGAAGAGCCACTCCAGCAACCGCGCGACATCGGTGAGTTCCATGCCCGAACAGGCGTCCGTTCAGCTCTTGACGAAACCCTCTGGCAGAACCCGGCGCTTCTGCATACCATCCCCAATCGGGCGCTCGGAGCTCTGGTTCTCAAGCCAAACTGTCTGGGCGGCATTGCCGCGGTGCTGAATCTGGCCCGGCATGCAGCCGAAAATCGCCTGGAAACCGTTTTCAGCTCCGCATTTGAAAGCGGTATCAGCATCGGGTTTTATGCACGGATGGCCGCGGCAACAGCAGACATTCCCGCACCGTGCGGTCTTGATACCTACCGCTACCTGCAGGACAATCTGCTTGACTCACCCGTTGAGGCCCCGAATGGAGAACTTGACTCCGACACACTCTACCCCGAAGCTCATCAGGTCAACCTCAAAAACCTCACCCTCTCCTCGGTATGGACCCTGTAACGGCAGCCGCAGAACGCTTCGGCACCGCACCGGCGCTCATAACCCCTGAAACAACCCTCTCCTTCGAGGAATGCGACACTCTTGCCGGAAGCATTGCTGCCCACCTTCAACAAAAAGGAGCTGTTGAAGGAGCCATTGTGGCAATTCTGTCGCCAAACACAGTTGAATTGATTCTCTGTCTTTATGCGCTCCTCAAGGCAGGCATGGTTGCCGCCCCCCTGAACCATCGGCTGCCGGAGACGACCCTCAGCCGCATGAAGAAAGCACTCCGTCCCGACATCACACTCAATACCGAAGAGTGTGCATCCCTCGTTTCAGCTGCCAGAGCGAACCCTGCAAAGATGATGCCATCCTGCAACGGCACCCTCAGCCCCGCAACCATCATCCACACTTCAGCCAGCACAGGAACAGCAAAAGCGGTGGTGCACACCACAGGCAGCCACCTTGCCAATGCCCGGGGCGCAAACGGCAACATCCCTTTCGGCCCCGGCTGCCTCTGGCTGCTCTCTCTGCCCCTCTTCCATATCGGCGGCTGCGCCATTCTCTACCGCTCCCTCACCTCAGGAGGAGCAGTAGCCATTGACAGCGCCGGAACCGCAATTCAACACTCTCTCACCCGCTTCCCCCTCACCCACCTCTCCCTTGTCCCCACGCAGCTCTACCGGCTGCTTTCCATGGAAGAGACGGCAGTGCCACTGCAGCGGCTGAAGGCAATCCTGCTCGGCGGCGCACCCGCCACAGCCTGCCTTATTGAGAACGCCGCCAGCCGTCATCTGCCCGTCTATCTGAGTTATGGCTCCACGGAAATGAGCTCACAGATAGCAACCACCCCCTCTCCCCTCACCGCACCCGGCGTCCCGCCACTCTCCCTGCTCTCCGGGCGGGAAGCAGCAACTGCGCCCGACGGGGAGCTTCTGGTCCGCGGGAGCTGCCTCTTTTCGGGCTACTTCCACAACGGAGCACTGCTTCCCGCAACCGACAGTGAAGGATGGTTCCATACCGGCGACATCGGCACCATCGATAACGAGGGCCGGCTTGAGCTGATGGGACGGAAAGACAGCATGTTCATTTCAGGTGGTGAAAACATACATCCCGAAGAGATTGAGCGGGCACTCCTGCAGGTGGACGGAATTCTTGAAGCACTTGTGGTTCCCGTCCCCGACAGCGAATATGGTGAACGGCCGGCCGCCTTCATCCGGTCGTCTGCACCGGGGGAACCTGATGAAAAAAGCATCAGGGAGCAGGTTCGCCAACAGGTGGGGAGGCTGAAAACACCCGTACTGTTCTACAGGGTATGCCAATGGGCAACCCTTCCGGGATCAGACAAAACAGACAGGATATGGTACCAGAGAGTGGCAAGGGAGTACCGGACGGGGGAGGTCAGCGACGGGCTTTCCGCTTGAGACGAAACACTGCAAGCATTCCACCGAAACCGGCAATGGGAGCATAAAACGCCGCCGAAAACAGCATACTGGCAAGAACATCACGCCACGAAAGGATGATGGGTGCAAGGGCAAGCTTTTCAGCCTCAAGCAACGCCTGCACCTGAGGCTGCAGTTCCGGCTTGTCGCTCGCCATCTCAAGCAGCCACCCGATGATGAGGGCAAGGCTTTCGGTACCTGGTCGATACCCGGCATACTCCATCAGAATCCAGGCAGCTCCCTCCGAAAGAATACCGCCAAGAACACCTGCATAAAAACCAAGGACAAAAGCCTCATTATAGGGGAGGCGGACCTGATAGCGCATGATGCTGAAGGTAAGCGAAACGAGACCCGCAAGAAAGATTCCCGAAAACAGGAACACATTGAGCATGGTCAGGTAGGGCACGGTCGTCGTTACAAGAACGATTGCGGCACCAATCAGAACAGTACTGGATTTTTCACGGGAGTCCATAACAGGTCAGCCAAGCAGTTCATTCAAAAAGTCATCCATGCTGTACATCCCCGGCTGCTTCGGATGCCGGCCGGCAAGCCAGACTGCAGCCTCCACCGCACCTGAGGCAAATCCGGAGCGGCTTTTTGCGGTATGGGAAAGCACTATTTCATCAGCCTCCGAGTCAATGAAAGCCGAATGTTTGCCAAACACGCTGCCGAGGCGGACTGAGGCAACCTGAAGATCGTCCGGAGCAAGCCGTCCTGCCTCAGGCAGTTCGCGAACAATGCGCTGCTTGCGACTGTTGGCCGAAAGAATGACATTGGCAGCAGCGAGTGCCGTCCCGCTGGGGAAATCAACCTTGCCAGTGTGATGATGCTCTTCCATGGCAATGTCGAACTGAGCAAAGGGAGCAATCAGCCGTGACGCCTCACGAAGGGTCCGAAGAAAAACATTGACCCCGAGAGAAAAATTGGCTGAATAAAGAAGTGACGCGCCCGCCTCGGAAACTTTCACGGCAACTTCCTCACGAAGCCCGTCCCATCCGGTTGTACCGGTAACAACAGGCACCCCTGAAGCAAGCATGGCATCAAGGTTCTCCAGAAATGCATCGCGAACCGTAAAATCAATGATTGCGTCACTCCCCCGGAACACTTCCGGAGTAATCACTGCGTCAATGTCAAGAACAGCCGCAATGCTGTGAACTGTCGATGCATCTATGACGGAGGCAACCTCATGGCCCATCCTGCCGTTTCCTACAAGGGTAAACTTCATACTGTTGATATTTCTGTCTTTGGGGGTAACTTCAACGCCGAAACAGAGCTTATTCGTCACCCATGATTTCAAGAATCCTGTCCAGATCGTCCTCGGAAAAATACTGGATATGAATTTCTCCTTTCCCCGCTTTTTTCTCAAGAATACGGACCTTTGTTGCCAGCTTGTTGCGCAGAAGCGACTCCAGCTGGGCAATATGCGGTGCCCGCTCCTGGATGTTCTTTGACGCAGGCTCAGACTTGTCCCTGAAGAGGCTGTTCACGAGGGTTTCCGTCTGGCGGACAGAAAGCTGACGGGCAAGAATCTGACGCCACACCTTCACCTGCTGCTGCTCGCCGGGCAGGTTGATGAGTGCACGGGCATGTCCGGACGATATCTCGTTCTTTCGTATACTCTCCTGAATCTGCATGGGAAGCTTGAGAAGACGGAGGAAATTGCTGACCGTTGAACGGTTCTTCCCAACCTTCTGGGCAATCTCATCCTGCGTCATGCGACACTTTGTGGTAAGGCTTTTCAGGGCCAGAGCCACCTCGATGGCGTTCAGATCCTCTCTCTGGATATTCTCGATGAGAGCCATTTCCAGCTTTCCCTGATCCTGCTGGGCCGCAATCACATATGCCGGAATGAACTTGAACCCGGCCTTGCGGGCCGCACGAAGACGGCGTTCACCACTGATGAGCTGATACCCGTCACCATCCCGGGTCACGGTCACCGGCTGAATCACGCCATTCTCAAGAATGGAGTTCATAAGCTCCTCAAGAGCGGTTTCATCAAACTCCCTTCTCGGCTGAAAAGGGTTTGCATGGATGGACTCAACCGAGAGACTCCCGATTGCCCCCTCAACCAACGAAGTATCGGAACTCTCTTTGGATGAAGAGGAATACCCTTCGTCCGGAATCAGGGCCTTCAGTCCCTTGCCTAATGCATTTTTAGCCATATATCCCTGCTCCAGCGCACCCGCAGCTATGGCTGCCGGACTTTAAATTTTTTGATGTTCCCATCCTTTTCAAAAATCTCACGAACCAGATCAAGGTAATCTTTCGATCCAATGCTCTGCGCATCATAAAGGAGCGCAGGCTTCCCATGGCTCGGAGCCTCGGAAAGACGGACATTCCTCCGGATATGGGTCCGATACACCTTGTCTTTAAAAAACTTACGGACCTCTTCATCAACCTGCGTTGCAAGTCGGAGGCGGGAATCAAACATGGTCACCAGCACTCCCTCTATCTCCAGATTCGGGTTCAGATGCTTGCGCACAATGCTGATGGTGTTGAGCAGTTTTCCCAGCCCTTCAAGCGCATAATATTCGGCCTGAACCGGAATCAGAACAGAATCTGCAGCCGTCAGGGAATTGAGGGTAATCAGTCCCAGAGAGGGAGGGCAGTCAATGATGATGTAATCATACTGTTCCCGGGCACCCCTCAACGCTTTCTGCATCACATACTCGCGCTCGTGCATGTTCACCAGCTCAACCTCCATACCCACAAGGTTGACATTTGAAGGCAGCACATCAAGATACTCAAGAGAAGAGGGTATAATGGCATTCTGAAGATCGCCCCCTTTCACCATAACCTGATAAAAAGTATTGTCGATCTCATCTGTCACATCTATGCCAAAGCCGGAAGTGGCATTGGCCTGCGGATCAATGTCAATAAGCAGGGTCCTGAACTCTGATACTGCCAGCGAGGCGGCAATATTGACAGCGGTGGTCGTTTTTCCGACCCCGCCCTTCTGATTTGCAATCGCAATGACTCGGCCCATGAAGGAACTGGGAGGAATTTACAGAGGTTGAAGTTGTGATTTGACTTGATACATTATACTATATACACAAAACGATTACAAACTCTATTCGCGCACTCGTGGAGCGGCTTGAAAAACAATTTTTCATTATCCCGACGCTGCAGCTTGCCACTGCCCTTCTCGGAAAAACATTCGTCAGGATCCTGCCGGGAAACAGGGTACTGAAAGGGCGCATTGTGGAAACCGAAGCCTACCTCGGAGAGGGCGATGAAGCAAGTCATGCATGGCGGGGAAAAACCGACAGAAATGCCCCCATGTTTGAAGCACCCGGCACACTCTATGTGTACTTCGTGTACGGCTGCCACCATCTGGTCAATATTGTCAGCGAACCCCGGGAAACCGCGGGCGCAGTACTTCTCAGGGCAATGGAACCACTTGAAGGACAGGGGTTCATGGAACGGCAGCGGGGAACGGCTTCTGCATCAGACCTCATGAGCGGACCGGCAAAAATCGCCCAGGCGCTTGACATCAACCGCAGCCACAGCGGAAGTGACCTTTTCAGCGGAGAGTTCTTTCTTGAAAATGCCCCCCGGATTCCCGAAAACCAGATCGGCACCAGCTCCCGAATCGGTATTTCACGGGGAAGGGAGCTCCAGTGGAGAAAGTTTGTCATCGGCTCCCCCCATCTTTCTCAAGGTCAACCTTCCTGAGGAGGAGGAAAATACCAGACCACTGTTGCAAAGTTGCAAAAAAAAGTCCTTTTTTAGTGAATCTGTGGCAAGGCAACAAACACCCTAAATGATTCCTGTCATGATCGGTACCCCGCTCCTCCCCGAAATAAGGGAACTGATCGAACGCCGCAACTTCAGCGCGCTGCAGAGGATATTCAACGACTGGCTGCCGGTTGACCTCGCCGAGCTCATCAGCGACCTGCCGGAAAACGAACAGGGAATCCTGTTCCGCCTGCTCCCAAAGGATGTTGCCACAGAAACATTCGAATATCTCGATCTTGACGCTCAGGAAAACCTTCTGACAGCGCTCACCCAGAAGGATGTCACCCACATTCTCAACAGCATGTCGGCCGATGACCGTACCGCACTGCTTGAGGAACTTCCGGGAACGGTTGCACAGGAACTGCTGAAGCTGCTCTCCTTCAAAGAGTTCAAGATCGCAAAAACCCTGCTTGCATACGCCGAAGATAGCGTCGGCAGGCTGATGTCACCGGACTATCTCAGCGTCAAGAAAGACTGGAACATCAATCAGGTTCTTGAGTACATCCGCACTTACGGCCATGAGAGCGAAACCCTCAATGTCATTTATGTCGTCGACGACCACGGCAAGCTCAAGGGTGAGCTGATGGCAAGGGAGCTCCTTCTCTCATCTCCCGACAGCAAAGTCCGCGACATTGTTTCTGAAGACAAAATCATCACACTCACAGCAACACAGGATCAGACAGACGCCCTGGAAGCCTTCAAGCGGTACGACACTGTTGCTCTGCCGGTAGTTGACTCCAACGGCTATCTCATAGGGCTTGTGACGGTTGACGACATGCTCGATGTCGCTGAAGAAGAGGAAACCGAAGACATCCAGAAATTCGGCGGTATCGAAGCCCTTGAAGAGCCATATATTGACTTGCCCATACCGCAGCTCATCAAAAAAAGAGCCGTCTGGCTCGTGGTGCTGTTCATCGGCGAAATGCTGACCGCCTCGGCCATGGCATTTTTTCAGGACGAGCTGGCCAAAGCCATCGTGCTTGCAACCTTCATTCCGCTGATCATCTCAAGTGGAGGAAACTCCGGCTCACAGGCAGCAACCCTTATCATCCGCTCTCTTGCACTGGGCGAAATCTCCATCAGAGACTGGTGGAATGTTATGCGACGCGAAATCATTTCCGGCTTTGCCCTCGGCGGCATGCTCGGCATCATCGGCGTTCTCAGGGTGGTGCTCTGGGCCATGATTTTCGGCCAACTGACATTGCAATGGATTTTCATCGGCATAACGGTCGGCATTTCTCTGGTTGGCATTGTCCTCTTCGGCACTCTTGCCGGCTCCATGCTGCCCCTGCTCCTGAAACACTGGGGCCTTGATCCGGCAACTTCTTCCGCGCCATTCGTGGCAACGCTGGTCGATGTAACCGGTATCGTCATCTATTTCAGCGTGGCATCGCTGCTTCTCTCCGGCATTCTGCTCTGACAACAGCAACGCCGCCGTCACCATTCAACACCTTCCGCCCGTGGAACAGGAACGCGAATCACTTGAATTCGACATTCTCTTTGTCGGAGCAGGCCCCGCAAACCTCGCCTCGGCCATCCATCTCAGCCGGCTGCTGAAAAAGCACAATGAGAGTTCCCCGAACCGGTTGAATCCATCCATCGCCATCATCGACAAGGGGCGCCACGCTGGCGCACACCTTCTCTCAGGCGCCCTGCTCGACACACAGGCACTTCCTGAATTCCTCCCCGAATGGGAAAAGGAAGGGTTCCCCGCAGGAATACCTGTCCAGAAAGAGCAGCTCTGGTATCTCACCAAAACCCGTCATCTCGCATTTCCCTCAGTACCGGAAGCCTTCGGCAGCAGCGGCAGCACAATCTGCAGCCTCAGCGTCATCGGGGAATGGATGGCAAAAAAAGCAGAAGAAGAGGGAATTGAATTCTTCCCGGAAACCGCAGCAACAGGCATTGTGGCTGAAAACGGACGGCTTGAAGGCATTCTGACCGATGAAAAGGGGGTTGACCGGAACGGCCAGCCAAAACCTGACTACCAGCCGGGCATGCTTCTGAAAACCCGTATTGCCATCATTGGCGAAGGTGCGGGTGGATCACTAGGCCCTCAGCTCCAGAAAGAGTTCGGGCTGCTCCCTGAGGGAATGCGGCGCAGGTATGAAACCGGTGTCAAAGAGGTCTGGCGAATCCCTGAAGGAAGAGTACCTGCGGGCCAGACGCACCACGCATTCGGCTACCCTCTCTCCTCCACCCGCTATGGCGGCGGCTGGCTCTACGCTCTCTCAGACACTGAAATCTCCCTGGGCTTCGTCACCACCGTTGAACCCGAAGCCCCTGTTACCGACCCGCACCTCAACCTCCAGCTCTTCAAACAGCACCCCTTCATTGCCACAATCCTCAAAGGGGGCCGCATGGTGGAAGCCGGAGCAAAAACCATCACTTCGAACGGCTTTGAAGCAATGGGACGCATCAGCGGTCCCGGCTTCCTCCTGACCGGTGAATCAGCCGGAATGCTCGACATGCAGCGACTCAAGGGGATACACCTCGCCATGAAATCAGGCATTCTGGCAGCAGAAACCATTCTGGAAGCCCTCATTCATGACAATTGTTCCGCCGCCCGGCTGGACTCCTACGAGGAACGGTTCAGAAACTCATGGGCACATGAAGAGCTCCACGCGTCGCGTAACTACCGAAATGCCTTTGCCAAAGGGCTCTACCACGGACTCCTCCAGACCGGCCTCACGCTTGCCCTCCCGGGAATTTCAACCTTAGCCACATCGGGCAGCAGCGTTCAGCTCCCGCCCAAAAGAGCCCGAAACGACCTCAAAGCGCTCCTGAAAGCAAAAGAAAAACACCGCCCCGACGGAGAAACAACCTTCAGTAAATCCGACTCGCTCTACCGCTCCGGCACCATGCATGAGGAAAATCAGCCCTGCCATCTCCGCATCAGCGCGGAGGACATCGCTTTGATATGCCTTGAGCGATGCCGCACGGAGTATGGGAACCCCTGCCAGCACTTCTGCCCGGCGGGAGTCTATGAACTGACACTGGAGCCAGTCCCGGCTCTCAAGATCAACGCCTCGAACTGCCTGCACTGCAAAACCTGTGAAAGCGCAGATCCCTACGGGGTTATTACATGGACACCTCCCGAAGGGGGTGGCGGTCCCGGATACAAGCTCAGCTGAAAACGATGAAACAAGAGACAACAGTTCTGGTCGGCATTTCCGGCGGCGTCGACTCCGCCGTCGCGGCATGCATGCTTGTTGACGAAGGATACCGCGTGATAGGGCTTAACATCAAGGTGCTCGACTCCCCCGAAAGCAACCCCGCACTGCAGCCCTCTTCCCTCGTCATCAGCAACCGTGAAGAGTTCCGTATCCCCGTCTACACCCTCAACCTCAGCAAGAGGTTCCGTGAGGATGTCATCGGCTATTTTCAGGAAGAATATCTTGCTGCAAGAACCCCGAACCCCTGCATTGTCTGCAACAAAAAAATCAAATGGGCCGGACTGCTTGAAGCAGCCGACATGCTCAATGCCGACCTTGTCGCCACAGGGCACTATGCATCAACTGCATTTCTCGGTGGACGCTGCCGTCTGTATCAAGGGGCCGACAAAAAAAAGGACCAGAGCTATTTCCTCTGGATGCTCCAGCAGAAGGAACTCTTAAAAACCATTCTTCCGCTCGGCACTCTTGCCAAACCCGAAGTCCGGGAACTCGCCCGTTCTTACGGAGTCCCTGCTGCCGAAAAGAAAGAGAGCCAGGAAATCTGTTTTGTTCCCGGGGATGACTACTGCCGCTATCTTGAACAGGCAATACCCGACCTTGCCGAGAGGGTACGCGGAGGCGAACTGGTTGATGCATCCGGCAGAGTTATCGGCCATCACAGAGGCTACCCGTTCTATACCATCGGCCAGCGCCGTGGGCTTGGCGCCTCGACAGGGGAACCAATCTATGTCACCTCGATAGACCCGGTACATAACCGTATCCATACCGGGAAAAAAACCGACCTGCTCAGCCGGGAGCTGACTGCATCCGGTATGAACTGGATTGGCATTGAACCACCAAAGAAGCCCTTTGAAGCAACCGCCAGAATCCGCTACCGCGACGCCCCAACTCCCTGCCGCGTCACTCCTCTTGAAGACAACCGCGCCACAATTTCCTTCCACTCACCAAAAAGCGCCATCACCCGAGGACAGGCAGCTGTCATCTACCGCGATGACGAAGTTCTCGGAGGGGGCAGCATTGTGGAAACAACCCAATGACAGAGAAAAAAATCATGTTTCAAAGACAACAGCGAAGCCTCACTTCACTTGAACTGAGCCCCGAAAAAGAGAGTAAAAGCCACCTTATCGTCATGCTGCACGGCTACGGCAGCAATGAAAAAGACCTCATCCAGCTAGCTCCCGAACTGTTGCCCGAATGCCGATACACAAGCCCCCGCGCCCCGCTCCAGCTCGATCATGAAATGTACGGGTGGTTTCCCATCGGCTTCACCCCCACCGGCCTCAGTGTTGATCCGGATGCCGTCAAAGAGGCCCTCAAACAGTGCATCACCTATCTTGAAGAGGTGATTGTCTCGTTCCGCCCACCCGAAGGGAAAGTCTTTCTCCTGGGCTTCAGCCAAGGTGCAATCATGAGCTACATGACAGCCTTTACACGGCCCGATCTGCTGCACGGAGTCATTGCACTCTCAGGCCAACTCCCCGAATCGGCCATGCCGGAAATCTCCTCTCCTGAACTCCTTAAAACCATCCCGTTCCTCGTCCTGCATGGTATCTATGACGACATCCTCCCGATTGAAAAAGGAAGAGCTGCCCGACTCTGGCTCGAACAGCACACACTCGACCTCACCTACCACGAGTACCCGGTAGCACATCAGATTTCTGGCGTTGGGGTCACAACAATCCGGACATGGCTCACGGAGCATCTCCCCCGCTGAAAGTCAGGCAGGCAGGGCAGCCACCCTTCATCTCCATACAGGGAAGGGAATTGCCCACTTATCCGTATATTCCTTTTTTCAAAACCGGACCACAAGCAACCCATGAAGGCAACACTCCCAGAGCTTCTCCAGCAGCGCATTCTTGTTCTTGACGGTGCAATGGGCACCATGATCCAGCGCCACAAATTCCAGGAAGAGGATTACCGGGGCGAGCGCTTCAAAGATCACGCTCATCCGCTTTTGGGCAACAACGACCTTCTTGTTCTCACCCAACCCGAAGTCATCTACGCCATCCACTGCGACTTTCTTGAAGCCGGATCCGATATCATTGAAACAAATACCTTCAACGCCAACCCCATCTCACAGGGGGACTACGGTGCAGAATCTCTCGTCATCGAAATCAATCATGAAGCGGCAAAACTTGCGCGAAAAGCCGCCGATGCCTACACTGCCAAAACACCCGGCAAACCCCGTTTTGTAGCCGGCTCCATAGGCCCCACAAACAAAACCCTCTCGCTCTCGCCCGATGTCAACAGACCGGGCTACCGCGCGGTCAGCTTTCAGGAAGTAGTCAACAACTACACAATGCAGCTTGAAGGGCTCATGGAGGGAGGGGTCGACCTGCTGCTTGTTGAAACCGTGTTCGACACCCTGAACTGCAAAGCCGCACTTTTTGCCATTGAGGAATTTTTCAACCGCAGCGGCCACCGCGTCCCCGTCATGGTTTCGGGAACTGTTGTCGATGCAAGTGGGCGCACCCTCTCCGGCCAGACAACCGAAGCCTTCTGGATTTCCATCGCCCATATGCCCGATCTGCTTTCCGTCGGGCTGAACTGCGCTCTGGGCTCCAAACAGATGCGCCCGTTCATTGAGGCGGTTTCAACCGTTGCCGAAAGTTTTGTAAGCGTCTACCCCAACGCCGGCCTCCCCAACGAATTCGGCGAGTACGACGACTCCCCCGACTACATGGCCGGCCAGATTGCCGATTTCGCCCAATCCGGATTTGTCAATATTGTCGGCGGCTGCTGCGGCACCACTCCCGGGCACATCAAGGCAATTGCCGAAGCCGTCAGCGCCATTCCACCCCGCCGCCGCCCCGAAAAAAAGAATGAACTCCAGCTCTCAGGCCTTGAACCGCTCATCGTCAACGAGACAACCGGGTTCATCAATGTCGGTGAACGGACCAATGTTACCGGATCAAAAAAGTTTGCACGCCTCATCAAGGAAGGCAACTACGACGAAGCGCTCTCCATAGCCCGCCAGCAGGTGGAAAACGGTGCGCAGGTGATTGATGTCAATGTTGATGAAGGCATGCTCGACAGCGAGCAGGTGATGCAGGAATTCCTCAACCTGATTGCCTCTGAACCCGAAATCTCCCGCGTGCCGGTCATGATCGACAGCTCGAAATGGTCGGTTATTGAAAAAGGGCTTCAGTGCGTCCAGGGCAAAAGCATCGTCAACTCCATCAGCCTCAAGGAGGGAGAAGAACCCTTCCGCCAGCGGGCAGGAAAAATCCTTGAATACGGGGCAGCTGCCGTTGTCATGGCTTTCGACGAAGAGGGCCAGGCCGACAGCCTCGAACGCCGTAAAGAGATATGCGGGCGTGCATACCGCATTCTCACCCGGGAGGTCGGTTTCCCCCCCGAAGACATCATCTTCGACCCCAATGTGCTTACTGTTGCAACAGGCATTGAAGAGCACGACAACTACGCGGTTGACTTCATAGAATCTGTCCGCTGGATCAAAGAGAACCTCCCCCACGCCAAAGTCTCCGGCGGCATCAGCAATGTCTCTTTCTCCTTCCGGGGCAATGAACCGGTCAGGGAAGCCATGCACGCGGCCTTCCTCTACCACGCAATCCGTGCCGGGCTTGACATGGGCATTGTCAATGCAGGCCAGCTTGCCATCTATCAGGACATAGAGCCTGAACTTCTTCTTCGGGTGGAAGATGTTCTTTTGAACCGACGACCAGACGCCACAGAACGGCTCGTCAGCTTTGCAGAAACCATCCGTGAAGGCGGAGAGAAACTGGAAGCCAAAGCAGCCCGGTGGCGATCGCTTCCCGTTGAGGAACGACTGCAGCATGCGCTCATCAAAGGCATTGTGGAGTACATTGACGAAGACACTGAAGAGGCGCGAAAGAACTATCCAAGCCCCCTGCAGGTCATTGAAGGCCCTCTGATGAACGGCATGAACACCATCGGCGACCTCTTTGCCGAGGGCAAGATGTTCCTTCCCCAGGTAGTCAAGAGTGCGCGTGTCATGAAACGCTCCGTTGCATGGCTCATCCCCTTCATTGAAGAGGAAAAAGCCCGGCAGAAAGACACCAGCGCCGCAGCAAAAATCCTCCTCGCCACAGTCAAAGGTGATGTCCATGACATCGGCAAAAACATTGTCTCTGTCGTCCTTTCCTGCAACAACTACGAAGTGGTGGACATAGGCGTCATGATGCCCTGCGACAAAATTCTGGAAGCCGTAGAGCGCGAAAAACCTGACATTCTTGGCCTCAGCGGTCTCATTACACCTTCACTCGACGAAATGGTNCATGTGGCAAGCGAAATGGAACGGCTCGGGATGAAGATCCCGCTGCTCATCGGCGGAGCCACAACCTCAAAAATCCACACCGCTGTAAAAATTGCGCCTGTCTATTCCGGCCCTGTTGTCCAGGTGCTTGACGCATCGCGAAGCGTGCCGATTGCCGGCAACCTCTTGAACCCCGAAAAGAGTTCAGCCTACAGGGCGGAACTCAAAGCCGAACAGGCCGGGATGCGGAAAAACCATGAAGAAAGAGGAGCCGCAGCAACACTCCTGACGCTTGAAGAGGCAAGGGCGAACCGCCTTGCAATAGACTGGAGCAGCAGCACTGTACCCGCACCACGGAACCCCGGCATCACCGTTCTTGATAGCGTCACAATTGCAGCCCTCCGGCCCTACATTGACTGGACGCCCTTTTTCCTCACATGGGAGCTGCATGGCCGCTACCCCGAAATTTTTGAGGACACCAAGGTCGGCGAGGAAGCCCGAACGCTCTTCAATGATGCCGAAGCCCTTCTCAACAGGATTGAAAAGGAGCAGCTTTTGGGTATGCGGGGTGTTGCAGGCCTGTTTCCGGCAAACAGCACAGGAGACGACATTGAGGTCTACAGCGACGAGAGCCGCACCGCACCCCTCTGCGTCTTCCACACCCTCCGCCAGCAGAAACAGCAGCCGAAAGGCAAGCCGAACCTTGCGCTCAGCGACTTCATCGCCCCCAAAGAGAGCGGTGTGGGCGACTATATCGGAGGCTTTGCCCTCACCACCGGACTCCGCATCCAGAACCTGCTTGACCAATTCCAGAAAGAGCATGATGACTACCATCGCATCATGGCCCTTGCGCTCGCCGACCGTCTCGCCGAAGCCTTTGCTGAAATGCTGCATGAAAAAGTCCGCCGTGAACTCTGGGGCTACGCCCCCGGTGAAATACTCGGAACAGGAGAACTCCTCAGCGAAAAGTACCAGGGTATCCGACCTGCTCCGGGCTATCCGGCCTGCCCCGACCACACAGAGAAAGGGGCTCTCTTCAACCTGCTCAATGCCGAAGCAAATACCGGCATTACCCTGACCGAAACCTTCGCCATGAACCCGGCCGCCTCAGTCAGCGGACTGTATTTCGCCCACCCCGAATCGCATTACTTCGTCCTTGGCAAAATAAACGGTGAGCAGACAGAAGACTATGCCCGCCGTAAAGGGATGAGCAGTGCCGAAGCGGCAAAATGGCTTTCACCGAACCTCCAGTGAGAATGGGTGCCTGGTTGTGACCGCCATCACCCTCTGTTGAGGGTGGTGGAAAGGTTCTGCAGGTACTCGGCAATCATGAGATTGAACTCCATGACAACGAGAGGGGAAAGGAGCAACTGGAGGAATGAGGGAAGATCGACAGTCAGAATCCCTTTCGTATGAAGCGTGACGAGGGTCTCCTCCCCTTTACGGGTCATGCTCCATCCCCCCTCCACAAGGCCGTTACCCACGCCTGCAACCGGAGTCCAGGAAATGGTATGGCCGTTGGGATCGGCCGTGTACAGGCAGGCGTAGATGGTCTCATGGAGCGTATGGCCGCCAATGCCGATTTTCTCCATCTCCCACCTGTAAGCATTGCCGCCAAGATCCACAAACCGCTCCACCTTGGGAAAATGAGATGCCGAGCGCGGTACATCGGCAAGCAGAGCATACACCTCGCCCAGAGAAGCGGAGGTCGCAAACTCTTTTTCCACATTGATTTCAACTTGAAATGCCATAATTTAAAAGCCGCAGCTCTCCATTGTCAGTTTTTGGGTGGGCGCATTCAGGGCCCTCAGCACGGCCCCGTCACGATCATAGATATCCTCAAGAAAAAAAACCTCATCTCGCTCCGCAACAGCTGTAAGATAGAGAATAAACACGGGAATGCGCCGGGGAAGCGGCTCGCTATGCGTCTTACCCGTCGCTATGGCGCTGCGTATCGCACCCCCGTTCCACTTCAGGCTGTCGTCAAGCACAAGTTCGGCAAGGCGTGCCGGATTTTCAACACGGATGCACCCGGAACTGAAGGTTCTGCTGCTTTTCTCAAAAAGATCTTTCGTCGGTGTATCATGAAGATAGACGATATGGCGGTTCGGCATAACAAACTTGATCCGCCCCAAAGCGCCATGATCTCCGGCTTTCTGCTGCAGCCGATAGGGGAAAGCAGCGGCACCGAAGGCATTCCAGTTGATTGAAGACGGGTCGACGGGGCTCCCCTTGCCATCGATGACCTGCAACTGCTTGCGGCTGAGATATCCCGGATCTTGCCGGATGGCCGGCAGTGCGTCTTCGGCAAGAATGGTAGGAGGAACAACCCATCGGGGGTTGAAGAGAACAGAGTACATGTCGGCCTTGAACACCGGGGTCTTGCGGTAGGGTTGACCAACAATCACCCGCGTGCTCCAGCGCAACGAACCCTCATGAACATACTGGAGGCTGAAACCGGCGATATTGACCAGAACGAAGGTCGGCTCAAGCTGCCCGACAAACCATCTGTACCGCTCAAGATTGACCCTGAGCTGCTGAACCCTTTCGCGGGCAGTCACATTCATGGCTGCAAGCGTGGCACTGCCCGCCACACCGTCCGCTTGAAGAGCGTGGCGCTTCTGAAAATTCCGGATTGCTGCTGCAAGCTCACTGTCAAGAACTACGGAGGACTCTTTGCCCCTTCCCTCGAAATCGCCGGTCACACTGAGGCGCCTCCGAATAAGAGGAACACGGGGATCACTTTGTCCCGGCCTGATCGCCTGCCCGCCCGGGACCACAGGCCACCCTCCAGCCTGCTCTATCTGGCGGTAACGGGCAAGCGCCTCTCTTTCCAGCCCGTACTTGAAATACTCAGGCCGCATCTTTTGCAGGGCCGTAAGGATGCTGCCGGACGCCAATGCCTTTTGCAGCTGAAGCTGCAGTTCAGCAAGGCGTTTCGGATCCGTCAAATTCCAGTTTGGGTCTAGCCGCTCGGGATCAACCTTCCCGTATCGCAGATGGGTTGCCAGGGAAAGCATCGCATCAGTCAACAGAATATCACAACGAGCCTGTTCACCGGTGCCGCGGGGCGGATGCTTCAAATAATGCTCTATATCGGTGCAATGGTAGTCGGAGGGCAGCAGACCATCATCAACAGCACTGTTCACCGCAGAGAGAAGCCCGGAACGAAGAGCCGGACTGGTCCAGACCGGGCGGTATCCCCGTGCCGCATACCAAAGGGCAAGCTGCTCTGTGGCAGTGCGTCGATCTTTCCGGCCGGAAGCACCCTCCAGACCCAGGAGACAGGCAAACCGCTCCTGCATGAAAGCAGCCACCGAATCCTCTTTGACGAGGGTCGCCGACGGCTCAGCCCCGCGGGGAGCCGCAGGGCTGAATGCCAGGAAAAAGAGAAGAAAGAGAGCCATGACAGCGGATTATGAACCCTGCTTTGCATCAAGAACATCCTGATAGATGAACAGACAGCTTCCCCCCTTGATGAGATCAATGACCTGCTGGAAACTGCTGAACGAAAGTGCCGGACATCCATGGCTCCTGCCAAGCCTGCCATGTTTTCTGATAAAGTCGTCCGATACATACTCCGCCCCATGGATGACTATGCTTCTCATGGCAGCATTATCATTGATACCGGGGTCCAGCCCCTGAAGCCGAAGAGAATACCCGTGACTTCCCTGATAGGTCGCCCCTGTCGAATAGAAACCAAGGCTGCTCTGATGGGAACCGGGAATATTGGAAAAACGCTCGGCCATACCCTCACCACTGCCCATGCCATGGGCAACCAGGCCTGAATGAAGCAATTCTCCCTTTTCAATATCAAGAACAAATATCCGGCGGTCTACCGAAGGGCGATTGAAGTCGATGACCGTCAGAATCCCCTTTCGGGCAACCCGTCCCTGCTCCAGCAATGCATAATATCCCTCAAGCGCCTTGCGAAGGACCTTGGTCGGAATGGCACCCTTGATGCCGGGGGTATTGAGAAGAGTGATGAGTGTCTTATTGGCGGCACTTCCCTGAGGAGTTGCTGCGCCTGCCTTCGGAGGCAAAGCCAGAAAAATCAGCAGAAAAGCTGAGAACAGCAGACGGATCATAGGCGCAGGAACAGAATGTATGGTCATAGGAATCAGCCAAAGCCATTCATGGCCAAGGCACTGGGAACATCATGGTGCAGCGCACGGCCAGAAGCCGCGCAGTCATTAATCATTGAACTAATAATATAGGACTTTTTTCTCCTACCCGCCACCCTCATGATGCCTTACAAGAACCGGTGCAGCAGCAATCCTTCCATACATGCGGATCCGGCGGATCTGAGGAGGCCAGCTAAGAAGCAATCTGACAAGCGACTCCCAGATGGCCACCCAGGAAGCAATGGTGATTCCCTCAACCAGAATCCTGCCGGGAAAAGCATTCCCATCTCCCGTAAACTCAAACCTCCCGGGCAGCCAGAGAGAGAGAGCGAGGAGCAGAATACCGGCCACAAGCATGCCCAATGATGCTCTGAGCATTTTGCGGACAGAGGCCTGCTCAAGCTCACAGCGATAGAGAAAAAACCCCTTCACGCTGCTGCGGATACGGCGTACCAGATCCTCGGAAAGAGGGCGTTCCAAAGTAAAACGAATAAGAAAATCAACCCCCCCGATTTCACGGACGCAATCGCCGAGATAGTCGGCAAGATCCGCATCAAGGTCTTTCCGGTGATATGGAGCAGTCTTGTCAAAGTCCTCATAGAGATCCTCAACCCGCCGGGCGGCAACATCAATACACACACGGCCATCATCGCTCCGTTCGTAGCGGTCAAGTATCCTTTTTTTTACCCGAACCCTCATAGTGCCTCCTGTAACAAATCGCTTCAGGCAGAGACCGGCGGAAAGAAATGCTGTGTCTTGAATTTACATAAAAACGCAGCAATACTGCCATTATCCCTCATGACCAGAACAGCCCCGTCCTGCCATGGACCGTTTTCCGCCCGCCATCTGCTCCGCAACGGGTCCCCTTGGTTCTGGTGGATATTATGCACCCCTCTACCTGTTCTGAAGGGCTCGCCGAACACCATAATCCTCACGCACTGATTCAGAAGAGGTTCCAGATCATCAAATGCATCAGTTCCGCTTCCCGATTTCCATGGCGGGCAATGCTCCTGAGTATCGACAGATCCATCTTCAGGTTCGCCTGCAGCAGCGTGAACACACTCCGGGGAAGGCTGAAGCTCAGAGCTTCGATAGTAATCAAGCGCGCCGCTTCCGGGCCGTGACTCAAGAAAGTGCCAGCCATCGGCAATGTGCCGAAGAGGAAGTGGCAGAGAGTGGACAGGATCCACAACACGCCACTGCAAACCGTCAGAAAGCTGTTTGCTGTCAAGGTCGACAGGACATCGATACTGCCGGCCGCGTGCCTTCACCCGCATGTTGCAGTGATAATATTTCCGGTCGCTCCCATCATGGTCGCAATACCAGCTTTCCAGAGTCCCGGAAAGAACGCCGTATCCATCATCAAGAGGCATAAGAACTGTTTTGACAGTAAAATACCAAAAACCACCCAATGGAAACAATGTCATCTCTTTCATCCACCGCATCGGGTTCACTATATTCCTATGAAATGACTACCGGCCACACGACCCTACAAAGCCAGCAATGAAACCACAGCATCTTTGCGAAACCGAAAAAGAGCTGACCCGGCGGACCGCTGCACTGATCATTCAAGCTGCCTGGCAAGCCGCCAGCAAGCAGGGCCACTGCACCATCGCCCTTGCCGGTGGCAACTCTCCCCGGCCGCTCTACCGGATGATTTCCGGAGGGCTGCCACCAGACCTCTTTACCCGCCTCAACCTCCACCTGCCGGCAGCAGTGCCGCATGGAGAAGCTACTGTTTCTCTGCCATGGCGGCAGTGCATCTTTTTCTGGGGTGATGAACGATGCGTCCCGCCGGATGATGCACGAAGCAACTACCGGATGGCGGACGAAGAGCTGTTTTGCGGGAAGAACCCTGAAGAGCTCACCATGTTCAGAATGCACGGGGAAAGCTCTCCGCCAGAAGCAGGAGCAGAAGCATATGAGGCGGAACTCCGCCAACTCTTCATCAACGAAAAAAAAGGCTCAGACAGCAGCTATCCCGTTTTTGACCTGATTCTGCTCGGCCTCGGCCCCGACGGACATACAGCCTCGCTCTTTCCCGACAATCCCGCAGCGCTCGCTGAAACAGAACAATGGGTACAGGCCGTCAAAGCGCCAGACATGGAGCCAAAAGTCATGCGGCTCACGCTTTCTCTCCCTGTTCTGAACCATGCGGAAACCGTTGTCTTCTATTCACCAGGCAAAGAAAAAGCCGCACTTGCAGCTTCCATTGAACGGGGAGAACGGCCTGACCTACCGGCCGGAATGGTGAAAGCACTCAAGGGGCGGGTTGTCTGGCTCTACCCTCATCCATAGATACGCCCGGCTGACTCCGGCCCACTCGAATGGGGCGGATAGGGTTCAGGGCGATGGCCGTCCACAGCCTCACGGATGGCGTCAATAACCGCCCACGAATGCTCCACACTGTCCTGCCGAATGAAGTTCATCCTGTCACCGGCCATAGCATCAAGCAGAAGACGGCGATAGGGAGTCATCCCCTCATTGGGATAGGCATCGCGATAATCGAATTTCATGAAAACGGGATCGGTCACCACATCCTCTCCCGGCCGTTTTGCCCCGAATCGCAGAGCGATGGTTTCTTCCGGCTGAATCTGCATGATCACCTGATTGGCTGTATAACTGCAGCCGTCACCATTGCCAAAAAAGTTCTGTGGTGGGCACTTGAACGAAACAACAATTTCCGTAAGGCTCTTTTCAAGATTTTTTCCAGCCCGAACATAAAAAGGCACTCCCTTCCAGCGCCAGTTGTCAACAAAAAACTTCACTGCTGCAAAGGTCTCAACCCTTGAATCCGGAGCAACATTTTTTTCATTCCGATACCCCTCATACTGACCAAGCACTATGGCTGTTCCGGCATCTTCAGGCTTGTGACGGCGGATGGATCGAAGAACCTTGGCTTTTTCGTCACGCACACCATCAGCCGAAAGATCAACGGGCGGCTCCATTGCCACCGAAACCAGCAGCTGCAGGGCATGGTTCTGCATGATGTCGCGCAGGAGACCAACTTCCTCATAAAACGCCCCCCTGTCACGGATTCCGAAATCCTCAGCTATGGTGATACGGACATCTGCAATGTAATGGCGATTCCAGATCGGCTCAAAAATTCCATTGGAAAACCGGAACACGAGAATGTTCTGCACCGTCTCCTTGCCAAGATAGTGGTCAATACGGAAAATGCTCTTCTCGCTGAACACCTTGCCAATGGCCCTGTTCATCTCGCAGGCACTCGGGAGGTTTATCCCGTATGGTTTCTCGACAATGAGCTTCCTCCACCCTCCGCAGTCAACATTTTTTTCACCAAGCCCGGCCAACGCCAGATTCCCGACAATTGCGGGAGCAAGGGCGGGAGCAACGGCAAGATAAAAGAGAATATTTGAACAGACTCCCGGCTGACCCTCGGCATCCATAATCTCTCCATGGAGACGGTAATAACCTTCCTGCTCCTCAATATCCAGCCGGACATAAAAAATACGGTCGAGAAANCCCTTGAGGTTGCCGTTTTCATCCTTCACATTGGCGAGTGAACGGGCNACCATCTCACGGAAACCCTCATGGGACAGGTCCCGTCTGCCCGTACCGATAATTCGGAACTCATCGGGCAGATGACGAAACCCTGCAAGTTCAAAAATGGAAGGGAAAAGTTTTCTCGCTGCAAGGTCGCCCGTGGCACCGAAAATAACAATGGTGAAATTATCAGGCTTCAGGTACATTGAACTGTCTTTCTCTGTTATGAGGCACTCTTTTTATGTGTTACGCACTGCGCTCACAATAATAACGATAGATGCTCTTATTGAGGAGCATGGAACCCGTGACCGCCAAACTCGTGACGGAGCGCAGCAACCACACGATCAGAAAAATTGTTGTCCGAACGCGAACGATAACGCCGGAAAAGAGCCGATGCAATGACAGGCACGGAAACATCCCGTTCAAGCGCTGCCTCCACAGTCCAGCGCCCCTCTCCTGAATCAGCTATTGTACCTTCCAGATAACCAAGGCTGCCGTCTTTCTGAAATGCCTGTCGGGCAAGATCCATGAGCCAGCTGCGGATGACAGACCCGTTCGCCCATACTCGTGAAACCTCCTCCATGTCAAAACCGAACTCCCCCGCCTGCATAAGCTCGAACCCCTCGCCGATCGCCTGCATCATACCGTATTCTATGCCATTATGGACCATTTTAGCATAATGGCCTGCCCCGGAAGAGCCCATATACCCATAGCCACCGGGAACACAGAGATCTTTCAGCAGAGGCTCTACGCAAAGATACGCATCCTTTTCGCCGCCCACCATAGTGCACGCACCATGACGGGCCCCCTCAAGACCTCCGCTGGTTCCCACATCGAGGAACCGTATACCCACGCCGGCCAGCTCTACAGCCCGGCGCCTGGAATCCTGATACCGGGAATTGCCCCCGTCAACAACAATATCTCCCTCCTGAAGCTGTGTCAGCAGATCCCTAATCGTTGCGTCCACGGCATCACCTGCCGGCACCATCAGCCATATCACTCGCGGAGACGACAGTCTGGAAGCAAGATCGGCAACTGAATCCGCAGGAATGGCGCCAGCCTCTTCCATACGGCTGACCGCCTGTTCAGACAAATCGAACACCACAAGTTCATGCCCATGCTCAAGAAGCTGCAGGGCCATGTTGAAACCCATTTTACCAAGACCTATGAAACCTGCCTGCATAAGAGATTGATTGTATTGACAAACCGTTACGAAAGCCAGTCTATTCTGGCAACCTCATTTTTGAAAACAAGGAACTGGTCATGTAAATTCCCGAGCAGATTCTCAACACGCTCTAAATCCTTACTTCGCTCCGCATCTTCAAGCATGGCTGCGTGCCGGGAAAGCTCAGCCGCACCAACCGTAGAGGCTGCTCCCTTGAGGGTGTGGACAAGCAGGCGAAAACGGGCCGGATCACTCTGCCGGGCCGCCGTCACAATTGAAGCAATCTGCTCAGCTGTCTCCTCAAGAAACTGGTGGATGATGATACGCACAATCTCACGGTCGTTCTGCAGGCGCTGCAGAACATCTTGAAGAAGAAAAACCCCAACCGCGTTTCCGGAAGCATTCTCTTCAGCATCGCCTTCACCATCCCGGCCAACGCCACCGCTCTCCCACAGAGGGAAATAATGGCTGAGAACCCTTCTGAAATCCGATTTCTGCAGCGGTTTTGCAATATAATCATCCATACCGGACGCAATGCACCGCTCCCGGTCCCCCTTCATCACATTGGCGGTCATCGCCACAACAGGAACATTCCGCGAACTCTTCATGCCGCTGCCTGAACGGATTCTGCCTGTTGCTTCATATCCATCCATTTCCGGCATCTGGCAGTCCATGAAAACCATATCATATGCCGTTGTGCGCATAAGCTCCAGAGCCTCACGACCGCCCGAAGCGACATCAGGCTCACAGCCGAGTTTGCGGAGCATCGCCACAGCAACCTGCTGGTTGACAGGGCTGTCTTCAACAATAAGAACGACAAGCCCTGCAGTTGGAGCCGTTGCCGGTAAAAGGGATTGCGGTTCCGCACTCTCACAGCGGGCCGGCGGCATCCTTTCAATTGTGTCGGAAAGCATGAGGAAGAGTTCGTCCCGCTGGACCGGCTTTTCAAGAAACAGGCAGTTGCAGCCGCATATCTCAGAAAATTCCTCTTCGCGGTTCCCGACGGAAACAAGCAGAATGATACGCAGTCCCGTAAACTCTTTCAGAGCTTCGATATACTCAATCAGTCCCTCACATTCCAGTCCGAAGCAGCGCATATCCAGAAACAGAATGAACCTGCCACCGGAACCGGACCGCCGCAGAATATCCGGGACTTCGGAATACCCTTCAATTCTCCTGCAGCCGCAGCCCCACAGCCCCAGAGTATCCTTGAGCGAGCCGGCAAGAACATCCGACCAGCAGACCAGCATAACATCATGTTCAAGTGCAAGAGTGCGCGGTACATGCTGAACAGACTGTTTTTCCAGCACAATATTGAACGAGAATACGGAACCTTCGCCCGGATGGCTCTCAACATTGATCCGCCCCCCCATCCGGGTAGCGAGATGGTTTGAAATGGAAAGGCCAAGCCCCGTACCTCCATATTTCCTTGCTGTAGAACCATCCGCCTGGGTAAATGGCTCAAAGATTGAATCCAGCTGCTCAGGCGGAATACCGACGCCTGTATCAAAAACACTGAACTGAATCACCACAAAACGATCCGTCTCCTGCTGCAGTTTCAGCTTCACCCCCACCTCACCGCCGACCGGAGTAAACTTGACGGCATTGCCCAGAAGATTGACCAGTATCTGGCGTATTCTTCCCGAATCACCTTTCAGCGAAGTTGGAATTTCCGGAGCAACATGAACGCTCAGCTCCAGACGGGATTCATGGGCCTCAATGCCAAGAATGCCACTGATCTCCATAAGAAGATCACAGAGCTCAAAATCAGAGTGCTCCAGTTCAAACCGGTTGGCCTCTATTTTTGAAAAATCCAGAATGTCATTGATTATTTTCAGCAGACTTCTTGCGCTTCTGATGATGGTCTGCGCATACTTCCGCTGCTCAGTGTCCAGCGCTGTTTCCAACAACAGATCCGCCATGCCGATCACACCGTTCATTGGTGTTCGTATTTCATGGCTCATATTGGCAAGAAACTGGCTCTTTGCCACATTGGCATCACGGGCCTCCGCCGCCATCTGCTCAGTCTTGAGCACAGACTCCTCAAGCCGTCTGTTGAACTCTTCAAGCTCTCCGAACGACTGCTGCAGATCTCGTTCCAGCTGTTTGCGAGGCGAAATATCAGAAGTAAGAATGACGACCGAAGCAACACGGCCATCTTGAAACGACGGCCCGATTCGCGACTCAACCTCAATTGAACCGCCACCGGGAACCATGATTTTCCACTCGATTGCAGTGGCCTGCCCTGAAGCAAAAACGGTGTCAATCGCCTGCCGGTAGAGTCTCTGGCCCTCACTGCTCATATGCTCACAGAACGAACCTCCAACCCGTAAAGGAAGGGTGCACCCCGGCAGTGTCCGGTTGACATAAATGATAGAGTAATCAGCATCAACAGCCACAATGGTGTCGGGGCTGTTGGCAAGAACCGTAGCGAGGGTGTTTTCGCTGGTCCTCAGAGAGGCGAGCACATCTTCAAGCTGAAGCTTTACATCAGACAGCTCAATGGACTTTCTGACAAGGGCAAGATTCTGACCTCTGAGCAATGTCTGCTTTTCAAGCAGCTCCTGCTCAATCACGCGGCTTTTTATCGCCTGGTGCTCAAGAAAAGCAATCTTCTCTTCAAGCTCCTCATATGTATACTTTCGTTTGGTCATCAAGGGGCTGAAGGCGTAGGTGTAACGAAACCACAGGGGAACAATGCATGAACATCTCTATAGTGGCACAGAACCAATACATCAATGCAGTCCCGGCAAGGGGAAAGATGAATTTATATATACATTATATGCAAAAAGCATGTAAAGCAACACTTTCTTTCACCCTTTTTTCCCCAACAGCATCCGAATCGGTGTTCCGACAACCTTGCCGATCATATCCGGAGCCGTCATCCTGTTGAGGCAGTTGCCATGAGTCCGGTTGCCCAGAATCCTCGCAGCCATGTCGGCCGTGGCCGGAAGCACATCCTCGCCGAACACGGCGAGCATCACTCTTCCCTGACTGGTTGTCCCTACCGTATCGGCCTGAAGTTCAGTCTTGATGATACCGGGAACAATCGTACTGACCTTGACGGAAGTACTGCGGGCATCATCAATGAGGGAACGGGAAAAATAGTGGACCGCAGCCTTTGCGGCGCCGAAAATCCCAAGCCCCTCAGGAATGTTCCCGTCCGGACCCAACCAATCCATATTGTATATATGCCCGCCACCCTGAACAATCATGTTTCGCATGGCAACATAGGACCCATTGAGGGTTCCCGTAAAACTGACATCAACTGTCCCTGCCATCTCTTCCTGCTCCAACTTCCATAACGGCACCATCCGATGAGCTGAAGCGGCACTGTTGATCCAGATATCAACGCGACCGAATCTCGCAGCAGACTGCTGCCACAGCATCTCAACCTCATCAACAAGAGCAACATCGCACAGAACAGAAAGAAAACGCTCACCAAAGCCAGCAGCATTCAGTTCCNTTTCAGCNGCCCTAAGCCCTTCAGCATCGTGACAGCTTACAGTCACATTGCAGCCGGCAGCAAGAAACGCTCTGGAAAGCCCCAAACCGATTCCGTTACAGCTTCCTGTAATAACAACAGTGATCATGACAACTTTTTTTTGTTGTAACGCGCCTCAAGAAAAAATCCAAACAGGTAGGTCACAAGAAACCCGGCAACAAGAACAGCCGCAAACACTGCACGGTCGGCAGATGTTTCAAGCTGACCCGACTGCCATATCAGGGAAACAAGCACCAGCCATCCCAACCCGACACCAAAAACCGCCTTGTTCCAAAGGCTCTTGAAATTTCCGACAAGCATACATGATTCAGTTTACCCGACATTTCTAAAATACGGCCCGACTCAACAAAAAAACCACTCTTTCAGCTGCCTTCAGCCGTTTTCAGACGGCGCTCATGGAGCTTTTCCAGAATAATCCGCACCAGATACTGCATGGCATTGAGCACATAGGTGAAATATGCAAGGAATGCCTCCTGCACCAGAACATCCTCCGAAGCGCCCATGAAGGCAAGAACAAAATAGAGCAGGTGAAAGGCTGCAGCAAACACACTGCCGACATCCTCCCACAGGAACTCTTTTGAAAAAACCCACTTGTCGAATATCTCCTTCTCAAAGTATGCACCGGTTACAAAGAGCAGACCGAACAGAAACGACTTGAACAGGATGGCAACGCTGACCCAGTAAAAACTGAATAGAGTACTGTCCATTGCATAGAGAGCCGTTACACCGACTCCAAGAAGAAAAACAACAAACTGAATCGGCGCAAGAATCAGCTGGACATCGGTCCAGATGGAAGCATTCCTTCTGGCGAGCTGATCGGGAGTATAACGGGGCATAGTCGGCAGGAACTGAAATTTTAAAAACCTTCCAAAAAAAACCTCTTAATATAGGAACTAATCACCACAACTCAACCCACCGCAAACAGCGCCGTATCGGGGAAAAGAGCAGGCCGCTTTGGAACTGCAAAAAGGATAATTTGCTATATTTATGCTAATGGTGCTTTCAAAAGCATCAGCCCGCCCGTCACATTTCAGCATAAATTCATGACGAGCCACTTTAGTGGACCCCGTCCTATAGACAAAAAGGACCTGAGTTTAAGTTGGCAACCTGCTGTTTATGCAGCGGAAAGGCGCTGCCCCTCTTGTTCATTTACC
>JGI11705J14877_10000110_pt1 | contig 48995 bp, 40 predicted proteins | sample Etolaghawater15m_FD_14877 | JGI IMG/M metagenome (IMG submission 14877) | reverse complement strand
TTGACACCGTCAACCAGCTCGGACAGTCCGGCCGGGAGATCCAGACTGGCTTCCGCAGCAAGCGCAACCACGACGGCCGCCATATCATGCAGCATCTGTTCAGCACTGCCTGCCAGATCATGGTCGATTCTGAAATTGTATTGCCCGCTGAGCGATGAAATCGACGCAATACTCGCACCCTTAGCGAGCACGGCCTTGCGTAGACGGTTGTTTAGCATCGGTTGTTCGCGGCGGATATTGGCACCAATCAACAAGGCGCTATCCAACTGCTCCAGGGATTCGATGGAACGGCCCAACCAAGGCATGATTGGCATGTTGCTGTCGGCAGAGAAATCCACCTGCTTGAGTCGATGGTCAACATGGTTGCTGCCCAGCCCGCGCAGCAGCTTCTGAAACAGATACAGCTCTTCAAGCGTGCTTGATGGATGGATCAGGCCAGCCAGGTTGCCGCTCTGGTTGGCAGCCGCCTGCAGCTTTTCAATGGCTATATTCAGGGCCTGTTCCCAGTCGATGTCCTTGAGCTTGCCATTCTCGCGCAGTCTGGGCGAGGTAATGCGGTTTTCACTGGACAGGGCTGCGTAGCTAAAACGATCGCGATCAGCAATCCAGGTTTCGTTGATGGCCTCGTTNTCACGCGGCACAACCCTGATCACTTTTTGTCCGCGGGTATGCACATACAGGTTACTGCCAACACAATCGTGCGGAGACACAGAGGCCTGCTGCAGCAACTCCCATGGGCGCGCGGTATAACGAGACGGTTTCGCCGTCAACGCACCAACCGGGCATAAATCAATGACGTTACCGGATAGTTCAGAACTGACTGAATGTTCAACATAGGTGCCGATTTCAGTCAGTTCACCGCGACCGGTCGCACCGAGTTCGGGTAACCCAGCAATCTCTTCACCAAAGCGCACGCAACGTGTACACAGTATGCAGCGGGTGAAATCGGTTGCAATCAAGGGGCCAATATTTTTATCGGATACGACCCGTTTTTCTTCGCTGTATTGCGACACGTCATCGCCAAAACCCATGGCGACATCCTGCAACTCGCACTCCCCCCCCTGGTCACAAATCGGGCAATCGAGCGGATGATTGATAAGCAGGAATTCCATCGTGGCCTTTTGCGCCGACACGGCCCGGTTGGAACGCGTACGCACTACCATGCCGTCGTTACAGGGCGTGGCGCAGGCCGGCATTGGCTTTGGCGCCTTTTCGACATCAACCAGACACATGCGACAATTGGCCGCTACCGACAGTTTTTTGTGGTAACAGAAACGCGGTATGGTGATGTTGTTCGCATCAGCGACCTCAATCAGCATCTGGCCGGGTCTGGCCTCGTACTGCTGATCGTTGATCGTGATGGTAATCGTGTCGCTCATTGATTCATCACCCTTCAGGCAGCATCGACCATCGAACGTTTGTGTTCGACGTAGTATTCGAATTCATGACGAAAATGTTTGATGAAGCTCCACACCGGCATCGCGGCGGCATCACCCAACGCACAAATCGTGCGTCCTTCAATCTTGTGCGAGACCTCTTCCAGTTGCTGGATGTCCTCAGGTCGGCCCTTGCCTTCGACAATACGGCTCAGCACCCGATACAACCAGCCCGTACCTTCGCGGCAGGGTGTGCACTGGCCACAGGACTCGGAGAAATAAAAACGTGAAATTCGACGCAAGGCCTTGACCATGTCGGTCGTTTCATCCATGACGATAACCGCGCCGGAACCCAGCATCGATCCAGCCTTGGAAATGGAGTCATAGTCCATGGTGCATCCCATCATGACATCACCTGGTAATACAGGCACCGATGAGCCGCCGGGAATGACCGCTTTCAATTTCTTGCCATCACGCACGCCGCCGGCCATTTCCAGCAGATCCTTGAATGGCGTGCCCATATTGATCTCGAAGTTGCCCGGATTATTCAAGTGGCCGGACATCGAGAACAGCTTGACTCCACCATTGTTTGGTATACCCAGATCAGCGAACCATTTGGCGCCGTTGCGAATGATCGACGGCACCGAGGACAGCGACTCGGTATTATTGATGGTGGTCGGGCGACCATATAAACCATAGTTGGCCGGGAACGGTGGCTTATACCGCGGCTGACCTTTTTTGCCTTCGAGCGACTCCAGAAGCGCGGTTTCTTCGCCACAGATGTAGGCGCCGGCGCCAAGCGTCGGATACAGGTCGAAATCGACACCACTGCCCAGAATATTCTTGCCCAGATATCCGGCCTCGTAGGCCTCCTTGACAGCCTGATCGAATCGCAGGTATGGCTCATCCATGAACTCACCACGCATGTAGTTGTAACCCACGGTAGCGCCAATGCAGTAACCGGCAATCGCCATGCCTTCGACCAGTGCATGCGGATTGAAGCGTAAAATATCGCGATCCTTACAGGTGCCAGGCTCGGATTCGTCCGAATTACATACGATATATTTTTGACCCGGTGCGGTGCGCGGCATGAAACTCCACTTCAGGCCGGTGGGAAAACCGGCGCCACCGCGACCACGCAGGCCGGAAGCCTTGACTTCCTCGATGACATCCTCTGGCGGAATTTTTTCACTCAGGATCTTTTTTAATCCTTCGTAACCACCTGTTTTCAGGTAATTTTCCAGGGTGTGGGGCTGATCGTATTGCAGCGTTGCAAAGCAGACTTCGTTGGCCATATCTACATCTACTCCAGCGCGTCCAGAATTTCGTCGATTTTTTCAGGCGTCAGCTTCTCGTAATACACATGATCCACCTGCATCATCGGACCCGCTGAACAGGCCGCCAGGCATTCCTCCTCCGGTTTGAGGTAGATTCGACCATCATCGGTACTTTCGCCAACCTTGATCCCCAGTTTACGTTCGATGTATTCAACAACCGAATCGGATCCCATCAGCATGCATGAAATGTTGGTGCAAATGGCCACGCTATGTCGGCCGCAGGGTTTGGTTTCATACATTGAATAAAAGGTAGCGACCTCATACACCTGGATCTTTGGCAAGCCAAGATAGTCAGCGACCGCATCCATCAACTCGGTGGTCAGATAACCCTGGTTCTGATGTTGCGCCTCGCGCAATGCCGCCAGCACGGCGCTGCGTTTACGGTCTTCGGGATATTTCTTCAGCCAGGCGTCGATTTCATCGCGCGTGTGCTGTGTCAAGGTGGATGTGTTGTCAGTAGTTGCCATATTCGGGGTCATTATCGATCGATCTCACCAAATACGATGTCCTGCGTACCGATGATCGCCACCACATCGGCCAGCATGTGCCCTCTGGCCATTTCATTCATGCTCGACAGATGGGCAAAACCGGGCGCGCGCACCTTGAGACGATAGGGTTTATTGGCACCATCGGAGACCAGGTACACACCGAACTCGCCTTTGGGGTGTTCCACGGCGGTATACACCTCTCCCGCAGGCAGGGTGTAACCTTCGGTAAACAATTTGAAATGGTGAATCAGGCCTTCCATGTCGGCCTTGATTTCCTCGCGCCGTGGCGGGGCCACCTTGTGATTGTCGGTGATTATCGCACCCGGGTTATCGCGCAGCCATTTCACGCACTGTTTGATGATACGGTTGGACTGGCGCATCTCCTCAATGCGCACCAGGTAACGGTCGTAACAGTCACCGTTACGACCCACTGGAATATCGAAATCCATCTTGTCATAGACTTCATAGGGCTGTTTCTTGCGCAGATCCCAGGCCACACCGGAACCGCGCAGCATGGGACCGGTAAAACCAAGCTGATAGGCTCGCTCTTCAGATATCACGCCGATGCCGACGGTGCGCTGCTTCCAGATGCGATTGTCAGTCAGTAGCGTTTCGTATTCATCGACATAGGTGGGAAAACGCCGGGTAAAATCATCGATGAAGTCGAGTAACGACGACTGGCGATTCGCATTCAGACGGTCGGCATCCTTCTGGCTGCGCCACTTGCTGGCTTCATACTGTGGCATACGCTCGGGCAGATCGCGTGCGACGCCGCCAGGACGATAGTAACCGGCATGCATACGCGCACCCGACACCGCCTCGTACATGTCCATCAGATCCTCGCGCTCGCGGAAGGCATACAGAAACATGGTCATGGCGCCCACATCGAGCGCGTGGGTGCCTACCCACATCAGGTGGTTCAGAATTCGGGTGATCTCATCGAACATCACGCGCACATACTGGGCCCGCAGCGGTACTTCTAAATCCAGCAATTTCTCAATCGCCAAGATGTAGCCGTGCTCATTGCACATCATCGACACGTAATCGAGACGATCCATGTAACCGATCGATTGATTGTAAGGCTTGGTTTCAGCCAGCTTTTCCGTGGCGCGATGGAGCAACCCAATGTGCGGGTCAGCACGTTCGATGACCTCGCCATCCATCTCCAGCACCAGGCGCAACACACCGTGCGCAGCGGGATGCTGGGGACCAAAATTCAGGGTGTAGTTCTTGATCTCAGGCATTAGCTTGCATTCTCCGGAGATTCTTCTTCGCCCAGGTAGCGGTGATCCTCGCGATGTACGCGCGGCACCAGAACTCGAGGGTCGATGGACACCGGCTCGTAGACCACACGTTTTTGTTGCGGGTCGTAGCGCATTTCAACATGCCCTACCATGGGAAAATCCTTACGGAAGGGATGCCCGATGAAGCCATAGTCCGTCAGAATCCGACGCAGGTCGGGATGGTTGCTATACATGATTCCATACAGATCAAACGACTCTCGCTCATACCAGTCTGCCGAAGACCAGACCCGGGTTAGTGAAGGCACAACCGGAAAGTCATTGTTTTCAGCGAAGGTTTTAACTCGTAAGCGCCTGTTAAAGGTATACGAAATAAGGTGCACAACAGAAGCAAAGCGGGGAGCGCTATTATCAACAGCCTCCAACTCGTCGCCGAAAACCATACGCCCCATTGAAGCCTTGGAAACGCCACGACTGAAACCGGTGGAACTGGCCTCCTCTGTCTGCCACTCTCCTTTACCGTACTGCGAGTAGTCAACCCCACACAAATCAATCATTTGCTGATAAGCGAAATCGGCTTCATCACGCAATGCAACGCATACATCGAGAAGTTGATCAGGAGTGACTGTTAAGGTGATTTCATTGAACGCAAGCGTCACATCCTGAATGCGCTCGGCAAAAAATTCGCGCAGGGCATCTGCGTGTTTTGAAAGTTTTTCGTTCATTTAGCGTGCGATGGTATTGGTTCGCCTGATCTTGTTTTGCAACTGCAAAATGCCATACAGCAATGCCTCTGCGGTAGGCGGGCAACCCGGCACATAGACATCAACAGGCACTACGCGGTCACAACCACGCACTACCGAATAGGAATAATGATAGTAACCGCCGCCGTTGGCGCAGGAGCCCATGGAAATCACCCAACGGGGCTCAGCCATCTGGTCGTATACCTTGCGCAAAGCCGGGGCCATTTTGTTGACCAGGGTACCGGCCACGATCATCACATCAGACTGACGAGGACTGGGACGAAACAGAATGCCGAAACGGTCCAGATCGTAACGCGACGCACCGGCCTGCATCATTTCAACAGCACAACATGCCAGACCAAAGGTCATCGGCCACATCGACCCGGTACGCGCCCAATTGATGAGTTTGTCGGCATTGGTTGTGATGAACCCCTGCTCGAACACACCTTCTATTCCCATTCCAGTGCCCCCTTTTTCCATTCGTAAATGAAACCGACCACCAGCACGGCAAGAAACACAGCCATTGCCAACAGACCAAAGAGACCGATCTGATCGAGCACGATCGCCCACGGAAACATGAAAGCGATTTCCAGATCGAAAATAATAAACAGGATGGCGACGAGATAGTAACGTACGTCAAATTTCATGCGACTGTCTTCGAAGGCTTCGAAGCCGCATTCGTAGGGAGAATTCTTTTCCGCATCGGGCCGCGACGGCCCAAGCAACTTACCCAGAACAATAAACACCGAGCCCATGACGGCGGTTACCATCAAAAAAATCAATATGGGTAAGTAGTTACCTAGCATGCATCTGTGGCCCAGTTCTCATTATTAGCAGGATTTTTCAGGCAGCGAGTCTATATGTGCCGGGTTAGTCGAGTCAAGCCGAAGCTGGATAACGTTTCGTTATGTCCAAATAAGCGTTTTTGTATTGACACAAGAACGGGGGGCGACTGAAGTCTTGGTATTGAAGCCCCACGTAACGGCCTCCGTCTGAAGACCTGCATTGGCCAGAAGTCATGCGCAAACGGGGTGTCGACGCCAGGTTCGAAATACTGGCAATTGAAATATTCAGGGTCTGATCAGACCCCTGAAAGGCAGTATGCCAGCGCCTGGATCGACGATGGCATAACTATAAATATGGTGCCGATGGCCGGAGTCGAACCGGCACGCCGTTAAGCACTACCCCCTCAAGATAGCGTGTCTACCAATTCCACCACATCGGCTTATTGAAGGTTAATCGGCGGGGGGCAGGTCTCCGCCATTGTTGGCCGCAGCCGGGTTGCCAGTCGAAGAATCCATGACCGGCGCGTCCATCGGAGGCAAATCCGCAGACTCAGGTTTTTGCAGTACGCTAGAGGCCGGAGCCTGCTGCATTGACTGGGTGTCAACGACGGAATCCACAATGCTTGAGGGACCCTCGCGATTAGTCGCCATATACGCCAGCGCCAGACAGGTCAAAAAGAACAACACCGCCACAATAGCTGTCGCCCGGGTCAGAAAATTACCTGAACCACGCGCACCGAAGACCGTTGCGGATGCCCCGCTACCGAAAGCAGCACCTGCATCTGCGCCCTTGCCATGCTGCAACAACACCAGTGTAATCAGCGTGATCGACAGTAAAACCTGTACGACCAGCAAAATTGCATTCAGATTTTCCATAGGAAATTCCTGTCTAAAATTCGATTATTGGTCAGGCGGATTTTCCGATCGCCAGAAAGTCTTCAGCCTTTAACGAAGCGCCGCCAATCAGACCACCATCTATATCTGTCTGGGATAACAATTCTTTTGCATTGGCTGCGTTCATGCTGCCCCCGTACAGAATCTGTACTTTCTCGGCAACGCCGGCATCGAGGGCTGCCAGTTTGCCTCGGATGTAGGCATGCACTTCCTGCGCCTGCTGCGGTGTGGCGGTTTTACCGGTACCAATCGCCCACACGGGTTCATAGGCGATCACGCTTTTGCCTAACGCCTCGATACCCTGGGTATCGATGACCGCATCGAGTTGACGAGCAACGACATCTTCGGTCACGCCCGACTCGCGCTCATCAAGGGTCTCACCAATGCACAGTATTGGCGTCAGACCTGATTCGACCGCCATGGCAAAACGCCTGGCAATCAACTCATCGGACTCGCCATACAGGGTGCGTCGCTCTGAATGCCCGATAATCGCATAGCGACATCCCGCCTCTTTCAGCATCGAAGCGGCTATTTCACCGGTGTATGCGCCAGCCGCCTGGTCACACACATTCTGCGAACCAAGCGCAATAGCCGAGCCGTCAATCAGGCCTTGAACCTTCATCAGGTAGATGGCCGGAGGGCACACCGCCATGTCAGCGTTGCTTACGTCACCCAGACCAGCCTTGATACCATTGATAAGATCATGGATGCTATCCATGGAGCCATTCATCTTCCAGTTTCCGGCGATCAGGGTTCGACGCATTGTTTACCTCTTAATATGCTTTGTGAAATACAGCCAATTTAGGGTGCGGTAGAGTACTTGGCAACGCTTTATAAATCAATGCCCAGCACCGGTTTATTTGCGTAATCATTGCGCGTCACCACATTAATCAAAAACGCCGCTGAATGGCTAGGAGGCGGCGGCGGCCTTGACCACGTCGGCAATTTGATGCGCCAGTTTTTCCACCTGCGCGCCATCCTGCCCTTCAACCATGACCCTGATCAGGGGCTCAGTCCCCGACGGGCGCAACAATACCCGTCCGCGACCACTCAGATCATTCTCCGCCGCCTGCACTGCTTCATTGATCTGCGGAAAGTCGGTCGGAATTATCTTGCTCTGAATAGGCACATTGACCATGCATTGTGGATACTTGGTCATGCCCTGACGCGCTTCCGCCAGCGTCACGTCCTGGTCAGCCATCCACTGCAAAACCTGGAGCGCGGCGATGATGCCATCTCCCGTGGTGCTCTGGGCGAGTGTAATGATATGTCCGGAGGACTCACCACCTAAGGACCAGCCATTGGCGATCAGTTTTTCCATGACATATCGGTCACCGACATTGGCGCGTTCAAATTCTATGCCCTGGGTAGTCAAGGCATGCTCGAGTCCAAGGTTGGACATCAGGGTGCCCACAACACCGCCGCCCACAGCACCATTGATCAACTGACTCTTGGCAATCACGTACAGAATCTCGTCGCCATCCATGACCTCGCCCGTGGCATCCATCAGCATCACCCGGTCACCATCACCATCGAATGCAATGCCCAGATCAGCATTGTGCTCAAGAACCTTGGAACGCATATTGTGTGGATGCAATGCCCCACAGTCCTTGTTGATGTTCAAACCGTCCGGTTTGACACCCATTTCAAAGATTTCCGCCCCCAACTCACGAAACACTGCAGGCGCGACATGATAGGTCGCACCATGCGCGCAATCGATGACGATTTTCATCCCTTTCAATGAAGTACGAAAAGGGATCGAGTTTTTACAGAATTCGATGTAGCGGCCGCGCGCGTCCTCCATTCGATAGACCTTGCCAAGATCCTTGGATTCGACCATTTTCATGGGTTGGTCCAGCATGTCTTCAATCGCCAGTTCAGTCGCATCCGGCAACTTATACCCGTCACAGTTAAAAAATTTAACCCCGTCATCGTAATACGGGTTATGTGAGGCGCTAATCACGATGCCCGCTGTAGCGCGCTGGGCCTGGGTCATATAAGCGACTGCCGGGGTAGGCATAGGCCCCATCAGGGTCACATCGAGCCCCGCTGCGGCCAGGCCAGCCTCAAGCGCTGCTTCAAAGATATAGCCGGAGATTCGCGTATCCTTGCCTATTACCACGTGGCCATGTTGCTGCTGGCTGGCCAATACCTTACCCGCAGCCCAGCCCAGCTTCATTACAAATTCTGCAGTCATGGGTTCCTGACCGACACGGCCGCGAATGCCATCGGTTCCAAAATATCGTCGGGTCATGTTTTACCTCGGGAAGTTTTTATTCAGCCGATTGCACGGCGTTTACGATAGCGAGCGCATCTTTTGTGGCAGTCACATCGTGGACTCGAATTATACGGGCCCCGGACATGGCCGCCAGTACCGCTGCGGCGACGCTGCCAAAAAGACGCTGCTCTACCGGTTTGTCCAAAATCTGACCAAGCATACTTTTACGCGAAATACCCACCAGCAACGGATAGCCCATGGCAGCAAAAACATCAAGCCGCTTAAGCAAACGCAGGTTATGTTCCAGGGTTTTACCGAATCCGAATCCGGGATCTACCAGCAGTTGATCGGGTGCGATTCCAGCATGCACGGCCTGTTCTAATCGAGCCTTGAGAAACCCCCGGACCTCATCCACTACATCGTTGTACACCGGATTTTGCTGCATACTGCCAGGCTCTCCCAGCATGTGCATCAGACATACCGGCAGATTGGCCTCCACCGCCGCCTGCAATGCACCGGGCAGACGAAGCGCCCACACATCGTTTATCAGGTCGACACCAGCGCGCGACGCCTCGCGCATCACCTCGGGCTTGCTGGTATCGATAGAAATCGGGATAGACGAAAAACGACGTATAGCCTCTATGACGGGCATGGTGCGGCGTATTTCTTCGTCCGCATCCACCCTGGCCGCGCCGGGGCGAGTCGACTCACCACCCACATCCAATATATCAGCACCCTCATCGATCAGGCGACGAGCATGCTCTATCGCCGCTCTCGGATCAACAAAGCGGCCGCCATCAGAAAAGGAATCGGGCGTCGTGTTGATGACGCCCATGATATTGAGTCTGGAGAAATCGATTCGTTGCCCGGCCATAAACAAGAAGACTGGCGTAGTGCCAGTCTCCGATGTACTTCGTGGCTAGTGCAAACTGGCTGGATCGGATAGATCGGCCTTTTTATCTGGCTCCTTGTCGGCCTTGGCCGCCTTGGCGCCATTGTCGCCTGGCCCACTATCCGGACCACTGCTGGTCCAGTCCGCGGGCGGACCCGGTTCGCGGCCTTCCATGATGGCATCGATCTGTTTGACGTCGATCGTTTCGTACTTCATCAGCGCGTCTGACATCAGGTGCAGCTTGTCGATATTGTCGGTAAGAATATCCATCGCACGTTGATAGTTACGATCGATCACTCCGCGAATCTCTGAATCGATGGCCTGAGCCGTCTCATCCGACACCATCTTGGTCTTGGTCACAGACTTGCCCAGGAACACCTCGCCCTCTTCCTCGATATAGGTCAGTGGCCCCATGCGATTGGACAGGCCCCACCTGGTGACCATATTACGCGCCAACTCGGTCGCTCGCTCGATATCGTTGGATGCGCCAGTGGTGACGGCCTCCTCGCCAAATATGATCTGCTCGGCAATACGCCCGCCAAACAGGCTGGAGATCTGGCTTTCCAGATGTTTCTTGCTGTAGCTGTAGCGATCTTCCTCAGGCAGGAACATGGTCACACCCAGAGCGCGGCCGCGCGGAATGATGGATACCTTGTATACAGGATCGTGTTCCGGCACCAGTCTGCCTACGATGGCATGTCCCGCCTCGTGGTAGGCGGTCAGTTTCTTCTCTGAATCCTTCATGATCATGGATTTGCGCTCTGCACCCATCATGATCTTGTCCTTGGCACGCTCGAACTCTTCCATGCTGACCACCTTCTTGTTGCCGCGTGCAGCGAACAGGGCTGCCTCGTTGACCAGATTGGCCAGATCTGCGCCGGAGAATCCGGGCGTTCCACGCGCAATCACCATGGAATCGACATTGTCAGCCGCAGGCACCTTACGCATGTGGACCTTCAGAATATGTGCGCGTCCACGAACATCCGGCAGCGGTACGACGACCTGGCGGTCGAAACGTCCGGGACGCAGCAGCGCGGGGTCGAGTACATCAGGACGGTTGGTTGCCGCGATCACTATAACCCCCTCATTGCCCTCGAAGCCGTCCATTTCCACCAGCAACTGGTTCAGGGTCTGCTCACGCTCATCGTGGCCACCACCAAGACCCGCGCCACGGTGGCGTCCGACAGCATCGATTTCGTCAATGAAGATGATGCAAGGGCTATGCTTTTTGGCCTGGTCGAACATGTCGCGTACGCGCGATGCACCCACGCCGACAAACATTTCGACAAAATCCGAACCGGAGATGGTGAAGAAAGGCACCTTGGCCTCACCGGCAATGGCCTTGGCCAGCAGGGTTTTACCAGTACCCGGCGAACCGACCATCAGTACGCCACGCGGAATCTTGCCACCCAGTTTCTGGAACTTGGCCGGGTCGCGCAGGAACTCAACCAACTCGGCGACATCTTCCTTGGCTTCATCCACACCCGCCACATCGTTGAAGGTAACATTGACCTGATCTTCGCCCAGCAGACGCGCCTTGGATTTACCGAATGACATGGCGCCACGACCGCCGCCTCCGCCCTGCATCTGGCGCATGAAGAAAATCCACAATCCAATCAGAACGATGAATGGGAACCAGCTGATAAACATGTGGGCAAGCAGTGAGGGCTGCTCAGGCGGCCTGGCCACGATCTGTACACCCGCCCTCTCCAGATCACCAATCAACGGCGCATTGTTGGTTTCGGGGCTATAGGTCGAAAAAGTCGAACCACTAAGCAGCTTGCCATTGATCTGCTGTCCTTCGATCAGCACTTCACTCACCTGACCAGCACGCACCTGGGACAGGAACTCTGAGTAGATCATGCTTCTGCCGGTGGTTCCACGATCGCCAAAATTCTGAAATACGGATAACAGAACAACGGCTATTACCACCCACAGAATCAAATTCTTCGCTACATCATTCACGTTGTTTACCTGTGTCGCTTACGCGATTTCATTAAAAACATGCGGCAACTATTCTGGCATAGAAGCCTGTTTGATTACAGTTATAAACCAGGCGCAAAGTTTGCGTAGATTGCTAACCGTATTCGTGCATTCATCCTTGTTGCCTCATTTCAGCCCCCGGCACACGGCATAAACCTCACGAGATCGGGGCCGGGAAGCCTTCGGCTTTCGAAAGCTCACGCTGCGAAAGGCCTTTCTGAACTCTAGCACCTGTTCATCAAAACCGGCGCCCTGAAACATTTTGACCGCAAACGCGCCTTTTTTATCCAGCACCCTGAGCACCAGATCGAAGGCCAACTCCACCAGATACATGGATTTCGGCTGGTCAACCGATTCAATACCGCTAATGTTGGGGGCCATATCCGATAAAACAAGGTCTACAGGTTGATTGTCGACTGATTGCAGGATCTGCTGCAGCACGGTTTCATCGGTGAAGTCACCCTGTATGATCTCGGTGTCTGCGATCGACTCAATGGGCAGTATGTCGACCGCGATCAATTTACCCTGGTCGCGGCAAAACTGGCTGGCATACTCCGACCACCCGCCCGGTGCGGCGCCCAGATCGATCACGAATTGACCAGGCTTGAGCAAATGGTCACGTTCCTGCAATTCAATCAGTTTGTATACGGCACGCGAACGGTAGCCTTCCTTGCGCGCCTGCAGGACGAAAGGATCAGCGTGATGTTCCTGTAACCAACGGGAACTGCTTTTGGAGCGAGACATCGAATCCTGTCGTTATGAGTGAAATGCCTATGATACAATCCGCGCCCCTTCGACACTATGCCGGACGACGTGATGTCCCTTTCCAGTAAACAAATTCGCAACCTGCGTTCCGAATCGCATCGACTGAAACAGAAACCGGTCGTCATCATTGGACAGAACGGCTTGAGCGAAAGCGTGATGAACGAGCTGGAACAGGCGCTCAAGCATCACGAGCTAATGAAAATTCGCCTGCCGGGGCTGGAAAAAACCGACAAGCAAGCCATGCTTGACGAGCTGTCCACCCAACTCGATGCCACCCTGGTCCAGAGTATTGGCCATACAGCGGTATTATTCCGCGAAAACCCCGACCTCAAACGTTACCGCAAACTGCTGTCGGACCAGTGAGTTTACAACTCAGCGGTAATGCACCGCCGAGATTTCATATTCACGCACACCGCCCGGTGCTTCGACGGCAATATCTTCGCCCTCTTCCTTGCCAATTAAAGCACGCGCGATCGGCGAACTCACGGCGATGCGACGCGCGTTAATGTCGGCCTCGACATCACCCACGATCTGATACGTCACCTCGTCACCGGATTCCACATCCACCAGTTCGACCGTGCAGCCAAATACGACCTTGCCATTCGGGTTCAGGCGGGTCACATCGATAATGCGCGCATTGGAAATCACCGACTCCAGTTCCTTGATGCGCCCCTCAATAAACCCCTGCTGCTCACGCGCGGCATGATACTCGGCATTCTCCTTGAGGTCACCATGGTCACGCGCAACAGCGATCGCCTCGATAACGGCGGGTCGCTTCACGGTCTTGAGTTCTTTGAGTTCCTGCTTCAGTCGTTCAGCGCCAGCTGCTGTGAGTGGAATCTGGTTCATATAACTGCCTGTTGATCGGAAAATTGATAATGCGAAAGTATGGTCAATTCGACCTGCCAAGTAAACTTTGCAGACGGTAGACCTCTTTGATCTCGCGATGGTCCATCGCCTGGCATGTGGCAAATCCGCCCGCCAGCGTCGTGGTGTAACTCACCCCGTGCATCAGGGCCTCACGGCGTATTTCATACGAGTCCGCGATGGCGCTGCGGCCTTCGGTTGTATTCACGATGAGCGCAATTTCGTCATTCTTGATCATGTCGACGATATGCGGCCGACCTTCCATGACCTTATTGACGTGTTGACACTCGATTCCCGCGTCTTGAATCGCTTTCGCGGTACCGCCTGTCGCCACCAGTTTGAAGCCTTGCTCGTGCAATTTTTTGGCGAGCCTGGCAACACCCTTTTTATCCGGTTCGCGAACACTCAGAAATGCCTTGCCGCCGGTCGGCAACACGGTCCCCGAACCCAACAGGCCCTTGGCAAACGCCTCGGCAAAGGTTTTGCCTATACCCATGACCTCACCGGTGGACTTCATCTCCGGCCCCAGAATCGGGTCAACGCCCTGGAACTTGGCAAACGGAAAAACCGATTCCTTGACCGCCACGTAATCTGGAATGACCTGGCGCGTATAACCTTGCGAGACCAGCGATTGGCCCACCATGCAACGCGATGCCACCTTGGCCAGCGCAACACCGGTCGCCTTGGATACAAACGGCACGGTTCGTGATGCACGCGGATTGACCTCCAGGATATACACATCGTCGTCCTTGATCGCGAACTGGGTATTCATCAGGCCGATGACATTCAGTTCCCTGGCCATGGCTTCCACCTGTTTACACAGCTCATCCTGTATCGACTGAGACAGGGTGTAAGGCGGCAATGAACAGGCAGAATCACCCGAGTGGATACCCGCCTGCTCGATATGCTCCATCAATCCGCCGATGAATACATTCTCGCCATCACATATCGCATCCACATCCACCTCAACGGCATCGTCGAGGAAATGATCGAGCAGTACCGGTGAATCCTTGGTGACCTTGACCGCTTCGGTCATGTACCGCGCCAGGTCCTGTTGGTCGTAAACAATCTCCATGGCGCGACCACCGAGCACATACGACGGGCGCACGACGAGCGGAAACCCTACCTCGTCGGCCAGCCGTGCGGCATCCTCCACGTTATAGGTGATGCGGTTAGGGGGCTGACGCAGACCAAGCTTGTGAATCATCTGCTGAAAACGCTCGCGATCCTCGGCCAGATCGATGGAATCCGGCGTGGTGCCAATAATCGGTACGCCAGCAGCCTCGAGGGCGCGCGCCAGATTAAGCGGCGTCTGTCCACCAAACTGGACAATAACCCCCTTGGGTTTTTCCAGCTCGATGATTTCAAGCACGTCTTCAAAGGTCAGTGGCTCAAAATACAACCGGTCGGAGGTATCGTAATCGGTAGAAACGGTTTCAGGGTTACAGTTGACCATGATGGTCTCAAAACCATCCTCGCGCATCGCAAGCGCCGCGTGGACGCAGCAATAGTCAAATTCGATCCCCTGGCCAATCCGGTTCGGGCCACCGCCCAGCACGACGATTTTCTCGCGCGACGAGACATTGGCCTCGCATTCCATTTCGTAGCTCGAATACAGGTAGGCGGTCGATGATGCAAATTCCGCGGCACAGGTATCGACCCGTTTATATACGGGTCGAACATTCAAACCGCGTCGATACGCTGCGAAGCTGAGCTCATCGGTTTCCAGCAAACAGGCCAGGCGGCGATCAGAAAAACCCTTGCGCTTGAGGCGAAAGATTTCCTCGGCGCTGAAACTGTCCAGCGCACGCCCCTTGATCGAATTCTCTATCCTGACCAGTTCCTCGATTTGCACCAGGAACCAGGGATCAATCGCGCTCAGATTGAAAATCTGTTCGAGCGAATAACCGCTGCGAAAGGCATCCGCGACATACCAGATCCGCCTGGCGCCGGGCAAACGCAGCTCGGTGCGATACAGCTCTTCCTTCTGCTCGGCACTGAGCTGATCCTGATCGACGATTTCATCCAGACCGTGCACGCCGATTTCCAGACCGCGCAGGGCCTTCTGGAATGACTCCTGGAAGCTGCGGCCTATAGCCATAACCTCACCGACGGATTTCATCTGGGTACCCAGGCGGTCATCGGCCTGCGGGAATTTTTCGAAGGTGAAACGTGGAATCTTGGTCACCACGTAATCGATGGAAGGCTCGAATGATGCGGGGGTCACACCACCGGTGATATCGTTTTGCAACTCGTCCAGGGTGTAACCTGCTGCCAGCTTGGCTGCCACCTTGGCGATGGGAAAACCGGTCGCCTTGGACGCCAGTGCCGAGGAGCGCGATACCCGCGGATTCATCTCGATGATGATCATCTCGCCGTTTTCCGGGTTAATCGCAAACTGCACATTCGAGCCGCCGGTCTCAACGCCGATCTTGCGCAATACCGCCAGCGAAGCATCACGCATGATCTGGTATTCCTTGTCGGTCAGGGTCTGTGCCGGGGCCACGGTGATCGAGTCACCCGTGTGCACGCCCATCGGGTCGAGGTTCTCGATGGAACAGATGATGATGCAGTTATCATTCCTGTCACGCACCACCTCCATTTCGTATTCTTTCCAGCCGATGACCGATTGTTCCAGCAGCACCTCCGTGGTCGGCGACAGGTCGAGACCACGTTTGATGATGTCTTCGAATTCAACCTTGTTGTAGGCGATACCACCACCACTGCCGCCCATGGTAAAAGATGGGCGAATGATGCAAGGAAAACCGATCTGGGCCTGCCCCTGCCACGCTTCTTCAAGGCTGTGGGCAATCGCCGAGGGCGGCGTGGCGAGGCCGATCTCATGCATGGCCTGGCGAAACAGCTCGCGATCCTCGGCCATGTCGATGGCCTCGCGGCTGGCGCCGATCATCTCTACACCGTGCTTCGCCAGCACGCCTTCGCGCACCAGATCGAGCGCACAGTTGAGCGCGGTCTGCCCACCCATGGTCGGAAGCAGTGCGTCAGGACGCTCTTTTTCGATGATTTTTTCGACGGCTGTCCAATGGATGGGTTCGATATAGACCGAGTCCGCAGTATCCGGATCGGTCATGATCGTGGCCGGATTGGAGTTGATCAGAATGACCCGAAAGCCTTCCTCCTTCAACGCCTTGCACGCCTGGGCGCCGGAATAATCGAATTCGCAGGCCTGACCGATAACGATCGGCCCCGCGCCAATGATTAGAATGCTGTTGATATCCTGTCTACGTGGCATCAGTTAAGCCCTCCCTGTTGGGACTGCTCAATCAATTCAAAGAAATGATCAAACAGGGGCGCGACATCGTGTGGCCCCGGGCTCGCCTCGGGGTGGCCCTGGAAGCTGAAGGCGGGCTTGTCGGTGCGATGCACGCCCTGCAACGAGCCATCAAACAGGGATCGGTGCGTGGCCTTGAGGTTTGCCGGCAATGACTGATCATCCACGGCAAAACCGTGGTTCTGGCTGGTGATCATCACCACGCCGGTCTGCAAATCCTGAACCGGATGATTCGCGCCGTGGTGTCCAAATTTCATCTTTTTTGTTTTCGCCCCGCTGGCCAGCGATAAAAGTTGATGCCCCAGGCAGATGCCGAATACCGGGATGTCGGTCATCAGGATCTGCTGAATGGCCTCAATGGCGTAGTCGCAGGGCTCGGGGTCACCCGGCCCATTGGAAAGAAAGATTCCGTCTGGATTCATCGCCAGCACCTCTGCAGCGGGAGTCTGCGCGGGCACCACGGTGACGCGTGCGCCACGTTCCGCCAGCATGCACAGGATATTTTTCTTGACGCCGTAGTCATAGGCCACGACATGCCAGCGCAGGTTATCAGCCGATTGGTAACCTTTGCCCAGCGACCATACCGATTGTTCCCAGCTGTAATTCGAATCCGTGGTGACCTCGCGCGCCAGATCCATACCCGCGAGCCCCGCAAAGCCCTTAGCAGTAGCGATAGCCTGCTCATCGTCGATCTCGGCGCCGGCCATGATGGCCCCATTCTGAGCGCCTTTTTCGCGCAGAATACGCGTTAGCTGACGGGTATCGATATCAGCAATGGCCACGACATTGTTTTCGATCAGATAATCCTGCAATGGTTTTTCATTGCGCCAACTGCTGGCCAACAGGGGCAGATCGCGAATCACCAGGCCGGCGGCATGGATCTTTCGGGCCTCTTCATCTTCAGCGTTGGTGCCCGTATTACCGATGTGCGGGTAAGTGAGGGTAATGATCTGACGGGCATAGGATGGATCGGTCAAGATTTCCTGGTAGCCGGTCATGGATGTATTGAATACGACTTCGCCCTGGGTCAGCCCCGGCGCGCCGATTGAGATGCCCCGGAATATGGTTCCGTCCTGCAGGGCGAGTATCGCTGGTGTGGTCACAAGCTCTCCACGGTGATCAGGATTAAAAGTAAATCGCGCATACGAAAATGGGAGGGGTTGTTTAACCCATCCCATTGAATTCGCATAAATTTGAGATAACGCTGAGAGACAGCATTTTCCTGAGCGCGTATTCTAAGTGCAGGCGCTGTGGCTGTCCATGCCAAGTGGAACTATTTGTGTCAATTGGCTCGAGAGCCCGCGATAAGCGCAGGCATGACGGTTGCCGCCAACTTAATTTGCGCCCTTTTTTTCCAGCAATTTCTGCTGGCAATACAAGACCGAGTGTAACATCTGGCTGGCATCGGCAAATCGCTGATAGGGTTTTTTGTGCAGTGCTTTTTGCAGGATCTGCTTGATGGAATCGGGAACGGTCAACGCCTGCATATCCACCTCCTGGTGCAGGATATTGTGTTTGAGTTCGGATAATTTTTTACCCTGGAAAGGCTGTTTGCCGCTGAGCAAATGGTAAATGGTCACCGCCAGCGAAAACAGGTCGGAACGGCCATCGGCGCGGCCGCCACTCAACTGCTCGGGCGACATATAGGCCGGGGTGCCAACGATACGACGCTCCTGGGATTGCTCGCGCGCGGCGTTGATGCGCTGCTGGCTATGGGCCGCGCCAAAATCCGTAATAATGTAGATATCGCGTTTCTTGTCATACATGATGTTGGCCGGCTTGATATCGCCGTGAATGATGCCCTTTTGCTGGGCCAGCACCAGCGCGCTCAACACCGAGCGCATGATGCGCAGGCTCTCGGCGGCGGTCAGTAATTTGCGCCGACGTATGCGTTCCGACATGGGATAACCCGAGATGTAATCCATCGCGATATAGGCGCAGTCACCCAGCACATCGGCATCATGGATTTTGACGATATTGGGGTGTTCCAGTGTGGATACCGTGATCGCCTCGTGCAGAAACCCCATGATATCGCGTTCACCACTGTTGTCCTCGAGTCGCTGATTAAGAATCTTCAGGGCTATACGCTGATGGGTATGCATGTCATGGGCTTCGTAAACGGTTGCAGTTGCTCCGCGCCCCTTGCGTCCAAGCAATTGAAAGTGACCGAACTGGGTCGGCATATTGGATGTGGCGTCTAAAGTTAAATTCTGATCCATCGCATCAGTACTACCCAAACTATCGACTCTTTCGACGAACTCACGCATGGCTGGATCATATTGCGACATCCAGTTGTAGATCTCACGCGCCAGTTTCAATTGACCGGTATTCTCAAGTTCAACACCCAGATCATAGGTCAAATCATACAGGGCATCGCTAAATGGACAGCTTAGAATGAGCTGAACGGCTTCATTGTATCCTTTTTTAGCAATAAGTTGGCGCAATAGTGCAATACTGCATTTCGCTTCGGGTCGCACGACCGTTTGCAGCGCTGGCCAGCGCGCCCAGACCTGTAAAACCACTGAGCACACAATAAAACTCAAGCTAGCCCATACTGCCGGGAACCAGCTCTGGCTAAAAACAGCCAGCAGCATTTGCAACATAAACAGGCTGAAAACAACCAGTATTAGATAGTTGAATGCATGCCCTTGGCCATCGATGAAAAGCAATTGCAGCAGAATCAGCGCAAACACCAACAGCAACACATACTGTGGCGCATAGTCCTTTAGGGCCGCCGCCGAGATCTCTGTCGACGTACTGACAACCGGCGATAATACGAGCAATTGCTGGTGAAACGCCAGCTCCAGCGCACTCACGAATGGACTAAAGCTGGCAAGCCAGCACACTATGAAAAAACTTCCTGTGAAGATCAGCATCCATGAACGGGTTGCCTGATCAGGTCTCATGGAGGCGCAATCAATCAGTTGTCATAATTGAGTACGGGCGCCAGCCATCGTTCGGTCACATCAATTGTCATCGCCTTGCGTTGGGCGTAGTCCTCGACCTGATCACGCTCGACCTTGCCAACGGCAAAATAGCGGGCCTGTGGATGCGAGAAGTAAAAACCGGATACGGAAGCCATCGGCAGCATGGCATAGGATTCGGTCAGGCTGATGCCGATTGCCGCGGTTGGATCGATCAATTGCCACAGCAGCGATTTTTCGGTGTGATCCGGACAGGCCGGATAACCGGGCGCCGGACGAATCCCCTGATAGCGCTCCTTGATGAGGTCATCATTGTTCAGGCTTTCTTCATCAGCGTAACCCCAGTCAACGCGGCGTATGCGCTGATGCAACCATTCCGCTGCCGCCTCGGCCAGACGGTCTGCCAACGCCTTCGCCATGATGCTCGAATAATCGTCATGTTTTGCCTCGTGCGCGTTAACCAGTTCATCCAGACCCAAACCGGCGGTGACAGCGAAGGCGCCGATGTAGTCGGCCAGCCCAGTGTCAGCGGGTGCAATAAAATCCGCCAGACACTGGTTGGATTTACCAGGCGGCTTTTCATTTTGCTGGCGTAAATGATGTAAAACCATGCGCTCGCTGGTTCTCGAATCATCCTCGAACACCACGATATCGTCCTGCCGGCTGTTCGCCGGAAACAGGCCAAAAACAGCCCGCGCCGTCAGGCTTTTGTCCGCAACAATCTGTGCCAGCATCGCCTGTGCTTCGTCATACAGTTTGCTCGCCTCTTCGCCCACAACCTCGTCAGTTAGAATTCTCGGATAACTGCCTGCCAGTTCCCAGGCATGGAAAAACGGCGTCCAGTCGATGAATTCGACCAGTTCAGCCAGATCAATCGAATCGATTACATGCAGCCCGGGATTGGTCGGCCTTGGCGGCGAATAGTCCGCCCAGTCCATTGGCGTGGCATTGGCGCGGGCCTCGGTCAGGCTCAGGAATTTCTTGCGCGACTGGCGCCCGGCATGGCCAATTCTGACCTGCTCGTATTCGTCCTTTAATTGACGCCGAAATTCGTCGCCACGGCTATCACTCAACAAGGCGCTGGCAACGCCCACCGCGCGCGACGCATCCTTCACATACACCACGGATTCGTGATAGTTGGGTGCAATCTTGACCGCGGTATGCACACGTGAGGTCGTTGCACCACCGATCATTACCGGAATATTCATGCCCTGGCGCTGCATCTCCTTGGCGACGTGCACCATTTCATCCAGCGACGGGGTAATCAGACCGGATAAGCCGATGATATCGACGTTTTGCTCGCGCGCGGTTTTCAGAATCGTCTCAGCCGGCACCATGACACCGAGATCAACGATCTCGAAATTATTACATTGCAGCACCACACCGACGATATTCTTGCCGATGTCGTGGACATCGCCTTTTACCGTGGCCATCAGTATCTTGCCACTGGATTGCAGATTTCCAGATTTCTCCGCCTCCAGAAATGGCATCAAGTAGGCCACCGCCTGTTTCATGACGCGCGCCGATTTGACCACCTGCGGCAAAAACATCTTGCCCGCGCCAAACAGGTCACCAACCACATTCATGCCATCCATCAGCGGCCCTTCGATCACTTCAAGCGCGGCATCCAGGGTCTGCCGCGCCTCTTCCGTGTCTGCTTCGATATACTCGGTAATGCCCTTGACCAGCGCGTGTTCGAGGCGTTTGCGCACGTCCAGACTGCGCCACTCCTCGTCCTGTTTATTGTCTACGGCCTTGCCGTCACCGCGATATTTTTCTGCGATATCGAGCAATGCCTCGGTCGCAGCATCACCCCGGTTGAGCACCACATCCTCGACTCTATCCCTGAGTTCATCCGGGATATCCGAATAGATCGCGAGCTGACCGGCATTGACGATGCCCATGTCCATACCGGCCTGAATCGCGTGATACAGGAAAACAGCATGAATGGCCTCGCGCACCGGGTTGTTGCCGCGAAACGAGAACGATACGTTGGATACACCGCCGCTAACCATGGCATGCGGAAGATTCTGCTTGATCCAGGCCGTGGCCTCGATAAAATCTGCGGCATAATTGTTGTGCTCGTCGATGCCGGTGGCGATGGCAAAAATATTGGGGTCAAAGATGATATCTTGCGGTGCAAAGCCGATTTCATCGACCAGAATGCTGTAGGCACGCTGGCAGATTTCGATCTTGCGCTGGGCGGTGTCAGCCTGACCTTTCTCATCGAATGCCATAACGATCGCAGCCGCGCCGTAGCGCTGGATCAGGCGAGCCTGGCGGCGAAAATTGTCCTCTCCCTCCTTAAGGCTGATCGAGTTGACCACGCCCTTACCCTGGATATTGCGAAGTCCTGCCTCGATAACCTCCCACTTGGATGAATCGATCATCACCGGTACACGGGCGATATCCGGCTCCGAGGCAATCAGGCGCAAAAAACGAACCATCGCCNGCTCGGATTCAAGCAGCCCCTCATCCATGTTGATGTCGATGATTTGCGCACCGTTTTCCACCTGCTGGCGAGCGACATCCAGCGCCGTTTCGTAATCTTCTTCCTTGATCAGGCGCTTGAACATCGCAGATCCGGTGACATTGGTGCGCTCACCGACGTTCACGAACAGGCTGTCAGCACCAATACTAAAGGGTTCGAGTCCGGCCAGCTGACAGGCCACCGGCAGGTCGGGCACAGGTCGCGGCGCATGCGCGGAGACTGCCTCGACAATCGCGCGAATATGCGCCGGTGTCGTGCCGCAGCACCCCCCCACGATATTGAGAAAACCCTGCTCGGCCCAGCCGGCAATCTCGCCTGCCACATCCTCGGGGGTTTCGTCGTACTCACCAAATTCATTGGGCAGGCCCGCATTGGGATGCGCGGAAACATGGGTACTCGCAATGTCCGACAGGATCTCGACATACTGGCGCAATTCCTTGGGTCCCAGCGCACAGTTCAGCCCGATGGACACCGGGCGCGCATGGCTCAGGCTGTTCCAGAACGCCTCGGTGGTCTGGCCGGACAGGGTTCGGCCAGAGGCATCGGTAATGGTGCCTGAGATCATGATGGGTAACTCATAGCCCAGTTCATCAAACACCTGATGCACCGCGAAGGCGGCTGCCTTGGCGTTGAGGGTATCGAAAATCGTCTCGATCAGGATCAGGTCGGCGCCACCTTCGATCAGGGCATGCGTCGCCTCAGTATAGATATCGACCAGGCCTTCGAAATCAATATTGCGAAAGCCGGGGTCATTGACATCGGGCGACAGCGACGCGGTGCGATTGGTCGGCCCCAGAACGCCCGCGACGAAGCGCGGCTTGTGTGGCTCGCGCGCACTGAACTCATCGGCAATCGAACGCGCGATACGCGCGGATTCACGATTGATTTCAACCACCAGGTCTTGCATGCCGTAATCCGCCATGGAGATGCGGTTAGCGTTGAAGGTATTGGTTTCGACGATATCGGCGCCGACCTCAAGGTAAGCCTTATGAATATCACGAATGATCTGTGGCTGGGTCAGGGACAACAGATCATTGTTGCCCTTGAGCATCGACGGCCAGTCTGCGAAGCGCTCACGGCGATAGTCTTCCTCTTGTAATTCATACGACTGGATCATGGTGCCCATGGCGCCATCCAGGAACAGGATGCGTTGTTTCAGGGCGTCAAGGAAAAGCTCACGGCGGGAATGGGTCACGTTTCAGCACCAATGGTGAAAAAGGCCGTTATTCTACATGACTGATGGCCCGCTCCCAATGCCGGGCTGATGTCCGGGCGCAATTTAAATTTCGACCGGAGCCGGATTGACTTCCCGCTAGTTTGAACCGACTATCCTGGTCTATGAACTTTGGCATCAGAAAACATTGCGTTCGCCGCGTCGCGATGGCCCACACCCGCTGGGTGGGGTCGGCCGGGTTGCAGCTCGAGTCTGATTAAAACTTTTAGTTCAAGAATTCAGTATTCAAAGCCGCTCCCATAAAGAGCGGCTTTTTTTGTGCATGCGTCAAACTACGGGAATATCAATGCCAATCGCGTCGGCCTACCTGGCCGTGATTTTAATCTGGAGCACCACCCCGCTGGCTATACAGTGGAGCGGCACGCAGGTCGGCCCAGCCTTTGGCCTGGCGCTTCGCATGGTGATTGGTTTGAGCCTGCTTCTGCTGGTATTGCGCCTGTTATGTCTCGAACTTCCTTTCAACAAGACCGCGCGGCGGGTGTATTTAACCGGTGGACTACCACTATTCATCGCCATGTCGAGCGTGTACTGGTCGGCCCAGTTCATCCCGAGCGGCTGGATTTCGGTTATCTTCGGACTTACGCCGTTATTCACCAGCGTGTTTGCGCGCCTGATTCTCGGGGAACAATCCTTCGCCGCCGCAAAAAGCATCGGCATGATGCTGGCTATGCTGGGATTGGTCGCCGTATTCTTTGAGAGTCTCAGTCTTGCGAATCTGGCCTGGGCCGGTTTACTGGGGGTGTGTTTTTCTTCGATGACCCATTCGCTGGGTGCGGTGCTGTTAAAAAGGCTGAAACCGTCAATCCACCCGATATCTGTGACGGCAGGCAGCCTGCTCGTGGCCACGCCTTTGTTCGTGATCAACAGCCTGTTGCAGGGACTGCCAGCGGAGATTCCCGATCAGGCGCTGGCTGCCATTGTGTATCTGGCGATCATGGGCTCGGCCATTGGTTTTCCTTTGTATTATTTTTGCCTGGACAGACTCAAGGCAGAACAGGTCGCACTGATTACGCTGGTCACACCGGTCATCGCGCTGATTCTGGGCGCCGCATTCAATGCAGAGACCATCAGCATGCAGGTCTGGACGGGCTCACTACTGATAATGCTCGGCCTGTCCATCTTTGAATATGGACGTTTGCTGCCACTTGCCTGGCATCACTTACGTGACAAAACTGGTGCGCCCTGAGATGGGAGGTTAGCGGGGTGGCAACCAGCGCTGCAGGCATTCGACCAGATCCTTGCGCTGGAAAGGCTTCGTGATGACCTCGTCCATTCCGCATGCCTGACACTTTTCGCGGTCTTCAGTCGATGCGTTGGCCGTCAGCGCGATAACGGGCAACGGGCGGGCGTTGTTTTCATTTTTTTCACGTTCGCGAATCTCGCGCGTTGCCTCGTATCCGTCCATGACCGGCATACGGCAATCCATCAACACAAGGTCAAAACGCTGGTGTTCGATCGCCTGCAATGCCTCCTGTCCATTCACAGCAACATCGACCCTGACCCCCATGCCCTGCAGCAGTTTACGTGTAATCAACAGGTTCGGCAGTATGTCTTCGACCACCAGCACATGCGCATCGAAACTCAAGGGGGCGACCTCGAGGATACTTTTGACATCCGTGTCCGCGGGTTCAATTCGCTGTTCATCGACCTGTTCCAACGCCAGTTCAACCCAGAAGGTCGATCCCTCGCCCGGTTCCGACTCGACGCCAATATCGCCACCCATCAACAACACCAGCTTGCGACTAATCGCCAGCCCGAGCCCGGTGCCACCATATTGCCGGGTGGTGGTTGAATCGGCCTGGGTAAATTCTTCAAACAGTCGTTCGCTCTGATCCGGCGCGATACCAATGCCCGTATCCTGAACTTCGATGCGGATGAGCCGCCCCGCGGATTCGGCCGGACCTTTTTCATGCACGCGCAAATGAATATGACCCTGTTCGGTGAACTTGATCGCATTACCCAGCAGGTTGATCAATACCTGACGCAAATGCCCGGCATCTCCGATGAACACTCGGGGGCTGTCGGCGTCATAATCGAGCACAAATTCAAGCTGGCGATCGAGACTGTTTCCAGCCAATGACGACAGGCTTTCCCGGCACAGTTGCTCGAGATCGAAGGGTTGTGCGGCAACTTTTACCGAATCGGCATCCAGACGTGTGAAATCGAGAATGTCATTGATGATCGACACCAGAATATTGCCCGAACTCAGGATCGAATCGAGGTATTCGCGTTGTTCACTATTCAGTTGCGTCTCTTGCAGCAACTGCGCCATACCAATGACACCGTTCATGGGCGTGCGGATTTCGTGACTCATGGTTGCCAGGAATCGTGACTTGGCCACGGCAGCGGCCTCCGCGGCTTTTTTGGAATCAAGCAGTGACTTTTCGACCTCCTTGCGATCACCGATATCGGCATAGGTCCCAATCACTCGCGCGGGTTTGCCATCCTCCGACCAACTCACTACCTTGCCACGGTCGAGCACCCACTTGTAGGAGCCATCTTTGCACTGCACCCGGTGTTCGCTTTGATAGACCCGGGCTTCGCCACGAAAATGACGTTGCAGGTCAGCGCGGCAACGCTCCCGGTCCTGAGGATGAATGCGCTTACGCCATGCCACGAAGTCACCGACAATGTCACCTTCGTCAAAGCCCAAAATGGCTTTCCACTGGCGCGAAAAAAACACCTCGTTATTGTGGGCATTCCAGTCCCAGACACCTTCACCGCTGCCTTCCAGCGCGAACTGCCAACGTTCCTCAAGCTGTTGAATTCTGGCTGTGGCGCGCTGCCGTTCCTCGGCGTTCTGGCGCATGCTGCGCGAGATACGGTTGCCATAAATCGTCGCCCCTACCACCATCAACACGATGAACACGGCGAGCAGTATTTCATAGCGTTTCATGTATTGCGCTTCTTCGAGCTGGTGGGCGAACATGCGCGCCTGTATATCGCGAATATGGGTATCCATGCGCGCAAACTCCTGGTTAACCCGGGCGTAGTGACGATCCATGTTGGCCATGCGCTCCCCCGCTGAATGCGGGTTGTTGCGATCAAAATGATCAAAAATAGTAGCCGCTTCGGCCGTCATTGAATCGACGGCAGCCTGCACGCCATGCAAATCGCCAACCAGCAGGCGATAGAGATCTTGTTCAAGGTTAAGGCGCAAATCTTTCAGTATTTCGAACTTTTTTACCTCGTAACGACGCATCGCCTTATCCAGGCGCGCGCGTTCGTAGTCGACATCCAGACTGTCAAATACATCGTTACCCGGGGCATTGACCTCACCCACAAGCTGACGTAATTGACCGAGCGCACCGGCACGCACGGTCCACTGTTTATTGAGTTCGACCGAATCAACGAATATTTCGGTAATCTTGTGATTCAGATACAGCCCGATCGACACGGTCACTATGTCAAACGCAGCCAGAAAGAAATAGGCCAGGTACCAGCGCGGCAGCGAAAATCGGGCACTCAGGGCTTTCACTGCAGACTTACCTGGCCAATATGGTCGAAACCTTGTAACACCATCAACAAACGATCCAGACCCAGCGCGACGCCAGCGCATTCGGGCATACCAGGGGATGCCAATGCCTCTAGAAACGCTTCATCAAGCGGGTATTCGCAAAGCCCCCTTTGCCGCCTGAGGGCATTGTCGGCAGCGAAACGGCTGCGCTGCTCCTTGGCATCGATCAGTTCACTGAACCCATTGGCCAGTTCCAGTGCGTTGTGAAACAACTCGAAGCGCTCGGCGAGCGCAGGCGAACCAGGCTTGAGACGGGCTAAAGCGGCCTGCGAGGCCGGGTAGTCATAGATAAAGGTGAAACCTTCAAAACCGGGGGCCACCACCTGGCTGATCAACAGGTCGAGACAATCATCAAATTCAAGATTTTGCACGTCTACCCCGCGAATTTCGTGCGCGACCTTTTGACGCAATTCATCGATCTTAACCCTGCCCGGATTTATACCGAGGGCATTTTGAAAGCACTGATTATAGCTCAGCCGCTGCACAACAACTGTGCGTTCGCTCAAATGACAAATCAGGGCCTCGACCTCATCCATCAAGCCCTGGTAATCCAGGCCCACGCTGTACCATTCGAGCAGGCTGAATTCGGCACGATGATAGCGCCCCAGTTCCTCATCGCGGAAGGCATGGCAAATCTGGTAGATCGAACCGCTGCCGGCAGCGAGCAGGCGTTTCATGGAAAATTCGGGCGAGGTCTGCAAATAAGCGGGCTGACCATTCACCCGGGCCTCAACGGATTGAATGTGAATATCCGTGCCAGTGGCTTTGCCCAGCAAGGCGGTATCGACCTCCATGTGGCCACGTTGCTCGAAAAAAACCCGGATGCGTTGATACAGCCGGGCTCGTGAGCGCAGAGAATCGACTGACAGACAGCTCACTTGACGCGCGAGATGTATTCTCCGCTGCGAGTGTCGACGCGAATGACCTCGCCAATCTCGAGAAACAGCGGCACTTTGACCACCGCGCCGGATTCGAGCTTGGCCGGCTTGGTGCCACCCTGGGCAGTATCACCCTTTAGACCGGGGTCGGTCTCGGTAATCGTCAGTTCGAGAAAATTGGGCGGCGCGACGGCGAGTGGCGTGCCGTTATGCAGGGTCACCTCGTACATATCCTGCGCTTTCAACCAGATCTTGCTGTCGCCGATGGCACTCTGGTCAGCGGCATGCTGTTCATAGGAATCAGGCTCCATAAAGTGGTAGAATTCGCCGTCGTCGTAAAGGTACTGCATGGTAACCTCCATGACGTCCGCGGCTTCCACCGTGTCACCCGACTTGAAGGTCTTCTCAAGCACACGGCCGGTTTTCAGATTACGAATCCTGACTCGATTGAAGGCCTGGCCCTTGCCCGGCTTGACGAATTCGTTTTCAATGATCGAACAGGGATCACCATCCAGCATGATCTTCAGTCCACCACGAAATTCATTAGTGCTATAGCTTGCCATATCAGTCTCTGGTCACTTGGAAAAAGATGCCAATAATACAGAATTCCGTTGCCTTTCCACAGCACAGTGAATGGAAACTTGCGCTGGCTCAATCATTCCGCAACCTGCAGGAACTGCTGGATTTCTGCGCCATCGACGCAGACTCCGCCCGATTCCCGCCCATGCAGAGCTTCCCGCTACGCGTGACACGGTTCTACGCCTCGTTGATCGAACGCGGCAACATCAATGACCCCCTGCTACGCCAGGTCCTGCCATTACATGACGAATTGCAGGACCACACAGGCTATTCGACCGATGCGGTTGGTGATTGCGCCGCCATGGTCGCGCCCGGGCTCATCCATAAATACCCGACCCGGGTTTTGCTGACCCTGACCGGCGCCTGCGCAATTCATTGTCGCTACTGCTTTCGCCGCCATTATCCCTACGCGGATAACGCAGCTGGGCTGGACCCTCATGGCCCGGCACTCGATTACATCCGCTCGCAACCTGAGCTGCGCGAGGTTGTGCTGTCGGGTGGCGACCCGTTGATGCTGTCCGACGACAAGCTCGAACAACTGATCACAGACTTTAACGAAATCAGCCATATCCGCCTGTTGCGGATTCACAGTCGTCTGGCCTCCGTCTTACCCCAGCGCTTTGCGGGTCGGCTCGCGGATATACTGGGTAGATTTAAGGGTGTCACGGTACTGGTAAGCCATATCAACCACCCAAACGAACTCGCCTCGCTGAATCAACACTGCTTTCTGAATCTGCAACAGCATGGAATTCGTCTGCTTAACCAGTCTGTGTTGCTCAAGGGAGTCAATGACGATAGCGGTGTTCTTGCCCGGTTGTCGTACCGACTGTTCGAAAGTGGCATTACACCGTACTACTTGCACTGTCTGGACAAGGTTCAGGGGGCGGCGCATTTCGACGTACCACGTAATCGAGCCTGCGCCATACATACCCGGCTACAACAGTCCCTGCCCGGTTACCTGGTGCCCCGACTGGTCGAGGAAATTCCCGGTCAACCATCTAAAACACCGGTACAATGCGAACGAATTGCGTTATCATCCCGGCAAACACAATAACATCGCCGCACCAAGAAGTTACCCATGGATTCAGAATCCGACAAGCTGATTCGCCTGCTTATAGTCGATGAAGGCCTGCATCAGGCTGAACAGATTACCAGTTCGTTACGTAGCTCCGGTCTGCATGTGCTAGCCGAGTTTGCTGACGACAGCGCCAGCATGTGTGACATCATCGTCAACAAGACACTCGACATCGTTTTGTTTTCCATGCAGTTGGAAGACTTTACCCTGCAACAGATACAACACCTTATTCGCGAATGCGGTCGTCACCTGTCGGTCATCTGCCTGGCCCGCGAGGCGGATGAAAAACTCGTCGTCGCCGCCATGCAGGATGGCGCCCAGGATGTAGTGTTGTATGACTCGCTGGAGCACCTGGCGCTGGTGATTCGGCGTGAGGCTGACAGCCTGCGCACATGGCGCCGCTCGGTCGCCATCGATCGCGAGTTGCACGAGAGTGAAAAGCGCTGCCAATCGTTGCTGGCGAATTCCAAGGATGCCGTGGCCTATGTCCACGAAGGCATGCATATCTATGCCAATCAACCCTATATGGAGTTGTTCGGCTGCACCGACCTTGATGAACTCGAAGCCACGCCCCTGATCGATCTGATCGATTCCAGTCAGCAGGACGAACTGAAAAAATTTCTGCGCGATCTGAATCAGAACAAGGCCACCAGCAACGAACTAAAACTCAAGCTCGTTCACACCAGTGGCGAGGTCCTCGAGGGCCTGCTCGAATGTTCCAAGGCAACCTACGAGGGCGAGCCCTGCACCCAGATTCTGATCCGTTCGCGTGCTGATACTACGGAACTGGAACAACAGATCAACTACCTGCACCAGCACGATCTGGTCACAGGCTTATTCAATCGCCAGTACTTCATGGAGTCACTGCTCAGCGTTGTCAACAACGCCATCAATGGCGAACAGATCGCAACGCTGTTATATATCTCTATCGATAACTTTCAGCATATTCGAGACACGGTGGGTATCTCCGGTTGCGACATTGTCATTAACGATGTTGCGCAAATTCTCAAGGAAACCCTTTCAGATCAGCAAGTTGCGCGCTTTGGCGCGTATAGCTACACCATCCTGATCACGGATGAGACGCGTAACGATATCGATGACATCAATCACAACCTGCTGAAAAAGATCGAGACCCATATCTCCGAAATTGGTAATCAATCGATCAGCCCGACCGCCAGTATCGCGATCTACAACATCGATGAAAATGCGCCCAACAACCCGGGCGAGATACTGGCTCGCGCCGAACGCGTGCTCGAAGAGATTCAAAAGGCTGGTGGCAACCAGTCGAAGCTGTATGTGCCGCGCGCCGGGGAAATGTCACAGACGGAGCAGGATGGCAAGGTCGCCAGGATCATCAAGAGCGCCATCGCCAGCAACAGCATCAGTGCGCTGTTCCAGCCCATCGTCAGCATCGGCGGTTCAACCGGCGAACGCTATCAGATCATCAAACAGGTGCATACGCCCGAGGGCGATATCCTTAATGAAGCGGACCTGTTGCCGGCAGCGGAACGCACCGGCACCGCACGCACCCTCGACCGCTGGGCGATCCTTTACTCGGTCAAGCTCATCGCCGACGAGCTGAAAATCAATCGCAAGTTGAACGTGTTCATTCCCTTGAGCTGCGATTCCATCCAGGATACAACCCTGACACGCTGGATCGCCTCGCGCATCGGCAGCGCCAAGATACCGGGTGAACAACTTGTTTTCGCCATTAGTGAATCGGATGTTGTCAACCAGCTCAAGGCAGCGAAAACCCTTTACAAGGGCCTCAAGCAGCTGCATTGCCAGATCGTGCTCGACGATTTTGGCACCGGCTTGAACCCGTTCCAACTGGTCAAACATCTGCCACCGGATTACCTGCGCATCAACAAGGCCTTTGTCGATGGGCTGGCGACCAACCAGGAAAACCAGAACAGTATTCGCGACATCACGTCCGAAGCGTCATCCATGGAGATACAGTGCATCATTCCCGGGGTCCATGATGCCAGTATATTGACCGTGGTATGGACGGTCGGCGCCGACTACGTGCAGGGCGATTTCCTGCAGGCCCCAACCACCGAGTTGGATTTCGATTTTTCGTCGATGTCGGGTTGACAAGAACCCGCTTCCCCGCCCATTTTCACCCGGTCTTAACCCGCTTCAACCCATTGCGCGCAAGGCACGGATACGCTTTTCCAGCGGCGGATGGGTACTCAGTAACTCGGTCAGGTTGACCCCGGCGGAAATACCAAACGCGGCCATTTCCCCTTTCATGCCCTGCGGCTCGTGCGCGCTGGACAAACGCTCCAGGGCACGGATCATCTTGGCCCGTCCCGCCAGTTGCGCACCACCCTCATCAGCACGAAACTCTCGACGACGTGAGAACCAGGCGGCAATGATGGCCGCCAGCACACCTAACACCACCTCGGCAACTATAGAACCGATCCAGTAACCGGGGCCTACACCACGTTCGATCTTGAATATCGCTCGGTCGATCAATATGCCGATAATACGCGAGAAGAAAATCACGAAGGTATTCAATACGCCCTGTAACAATCCCATGGTCACCATGTCGCCATTGGCCACATGTGATACCTCGTGGCCAAGCACCGCTTCGACCTCATCCCGGTTCATGTGCTGCAGCAGACCGGTACTGACCGCGACCAGCGAGTTGTTGCGATTCATGCCCGTGGCAAAGGCGTTCATGACATCCGCCTGAAAGATACCCACCTCGGGCATGCCGATGCCAGCGGCACTGGCCTGACGGCGAACGGTTTCGACCAGCCAGCGCTCGGTCTCATTTTGCGGTGACTCGATGACATGAACGCCCATCGAACGTTTGGCCATGAATTTCGACATCGCCAGCGAAATGAAAGAGCCGGCAAAACCCATGATCGCCGCCATGATCAGCAAGCCGTTCAGCTGAAAGCTGCCGCCCTGCTGGGCGAGAAAATCATCCACACCAAGAACACGCATGGAAACGCTGAGCACTGCCAGAATACCAAAATTGGCAAGCAGAAAAAGACCGATTCGACCAAACATGGGGTTGCCTTAAAGTCAGTTAAAACCAGTCGCTATATTAGGCCCGGTCACACTGATATCAAGAGTGAAAAAAAGTTATTTCAGCACCATCTGTAACTTATTTACCTGTATTACACCGATGCCCTATGCTCAAATTCGCGGCGCTATAAACCATATTGCCAATAACAATAAAGAGACACCGCCATGAATAAATATGTCGTCAATGCCGCCATATTGGCCGCCTGGGCTGCGGCCATGCTGACACCCGGCATGAGCCGGGCCGAACAACTGCACCTAGGGCGTTATCTGGGTGAAATTAACCGTGAGGCCGAACGAACGCAACCTACCCCGGATAAACGCCGCGACCGGCAATCGAAGGCCAAAACAGGCACACCACACAACCTGCAAGAGGTGTTGCAACGGGTGAAGCTGACCACTTTCAACACCGGTTAATCGCTCAATCTTCCTGTTCGACTGAATCGACGTTCTGCCAGCCGCGCGGTAGCTTGCTGCCGCGTTTGCCTCGCTCAACCCGGTACTCCTCAAGCTCGCGAGCATTCATGACCTTGAATTTTTTGCCGACATGCAGGGTCAGTTTGCTGTGTTCATTCACACAATGCATGGCGCCGACGACTTCTTCACCCGCATTGAGTTTCCTGGGCGGGATATTGATGATCTTGTTGCCCTTGCCTTTGGCCAGTTGTGGTAATTCTGCCAGCGCAATTGTCGCCATATAACCGGACGAGGTGATAGCCACGATATGCTGCGAGGCGACATCATGGATGGCAACCGGCGGTAGCAACTGGGCGCCGCCGGTCATCGACACCAGCGTCTTGCCGTTCTTATTGCGCGTCACCATGTCGGCAAAGCGGCACACAAACCCGTAACCAAAGGTAGTCGACAGCAAAAACAGGTCGTCGTCGCGCCCCATCACCACGGCTACGAACTCCGCGCCAGGCGCCGGTTTGAAACGCCCGGTTAAAGGCTCGCCCTGGCCGCGTGCCGAGGGTAACTGGTGCGCAGGCGTGGCATAACTTCGGCCATGACTATCGATGAACACCACGAGCTGATTGCTCTTGCCCTGCGCGGCCGCCAGGAACTCATCACCCGATTTATAGCTCAAGGTTGCCGGATCGATATCATGCCCCTTGGCGGCGCGCACCCAGCCCTTGTTCGACAGCACCACGGTCAAAGGCTCCGCAGGACTGAGTTCCGATGCATCCATGGCTTTTGCCGCCTCGCGGCTGACGATGGGCGAGCGCCGATCATCACCGTAGGTTTCCGCATCCTGCATGATCTCGTTACGAATCAGGGTTTTCATACGCCGCTCTGAACCGAGCAAGGTTTCAAGCGACTGCTTTTCCTCACTCAATTCCTCCTGCTCGGCGCGAATCTTCATTTCTTCCAGGCGCGCCAGATGGCGCAGCTTGGTTTCAAGGATGGCCTCGGCCTGGATCTCGGACAGATTGAAGGTTTCGATCAACTTCGCTTTCGGGTCATCCTCGTAACGTACAATGCGAATGACCTCATCCAGATTCAGGAACGCAATCAACAGGCCTTCGAGAACATGCAGCCGATTGTTGACCTTGTCCAGACGCCACTCCAGTCGGCGGCGCACGGTGTGCATGCGAAAACCGATCCATTCCTGCAACACCTGTTTGAGATTCTTGACCTGCGGACGGCCATCAACGCCAATCATGTTCATGTTGACGCGATAGGTTTTTTCCAGATCGGTTGTGGCGAACAAATGCCCCATCAGCGCCTGCACGTCGATGCGATTCGAACGTGGCACAATGACCAGACGGGTTGGATTCTCATGATCGGATTCATCTCGAAGATCATCGACCATGGGTAATTTCTTGGCCTGCATCTGACCGGCTATCTGTTCCAGGATGCGCGCACCAGAAACCTGGTGCGGCAACGCGGTGATGATGATATCGCCATGTTCGCGCTCATACACCGCACGCATGCGCACGCTGCCAAGACCGGTTTCGTACATTGCGACCAACTCGTCGCGTGGTGTAATGATCTCGGCCGCGGTCGGGTAATCCGGCCCCTTTATGTGTTCCAGCAACTCATCCAGACTGGCGCGAGAGTTCTCCAGCAGGCGAATACAGGCCGATGCAACCTCGCGCAAGTTGTGCGGCGGCAGATCGGTCGCCATGCCCACCGCGATGCCGGTGGTGCCATTCAGCAGCACATGTGGCAGTCGCGCTGGCAACAGCGACGGCTCCTGCAACGTACCATCGAAATTCGCCACCCAGTCGACCGTACCCAGCCCCAACTCCTGCAACAGGATCCTGGCGAATGCCGACAGCCGGGATTCGGTATATCGCATGGCGGCGAAGGATTTCGGGTCATCCGGTGAACCGAAGTTGCCCTGGCCATCGATCAACGGATAGCGATAGGAAAAATCCTGCGCCATCAACACGAGTGCCTCGTAACAGGCGCTGTCACCATGCGGATGGAACTTGCCCAGTACATCGCCCACGGTGCGCGCTGACTTTTTATGCTTGGAACTGGCTGACAGGCCGAGTTCGGACATGGCGTAAATGATGCGTCTTTGAACCGGCTTGAGGCCATCCCCGATATGCGGCAAAGCACGATCGAGAATGACGTACATGGAATAATCGAGGTAGGCTTTTTCGGTGAAAACGTGAAGCGCTTCGTTTTCCACGCCTTCGTAATTAAGTTCCAGATTTTGCGCCATGTTGGACCAGTCGGTAGGTAACAGGAGGCGGCATTTTACCTGTAGAATAACGATTAATCATGTTCAAAATATTCGCATTCATAGTCGCCATTTACGCGCTGTTAAGCATTTTTTTATATGTCAAACAGCGTTCGCTGCTGTTTTACCCAACGGCTGAAGCACAACGACCGGAGACGGCTGTGATGTGGCTGGACAATGACGGACAGCGGCTCAAGATCTGGAAACTGAATCAGGGCGCCAAGGCATTGATTTACTTTGGAGGCAATGCCGAGGCAGTTGAAGACAACATTAACGCCTTTCGCCAGCACTTCCCCGAGCATAGCGTTTACATCGCCAACTACCGCGGTTATGGCGGCAGCAGCGGCGCGCCAACGGAGCAGGCCCTGTTCAATGACGCGTTGGCGTTATATGACAAGATTTCGAAAAATCATCAATCGGTACATGTTATTGGCCGCAGCCTGGGGTCCGGCGTGGCCGTGTGGCTTGCCGCTCAACGCGCGGTTGACAAGCTGGTGCTGGTCACACCCTATGACAGCATCGTTAACCTGGCGCAGACACATTATCCTTTTTTTCCGGTACGCTGGTTACTCAAAGACCATTTCGACTCACTGTCACATGTCGATGACATCAGCAGCCCCACGCTGGTATTGTTATCAGCGGTCGATTTAACCGTGCCGCACCGGCACTCGATGAAACTCATCGACGCCATGGGCGACCGCGTCGTTGGCACCATCACCATCCCTGACACCGCTCACAACAGCATCGATAACAGCCGTCGCTACCTGAGTGAGCTGGAACGCTTCCTCGATTAAATACTTAGACGACCTCGGCAAGGTCGCCTTTCTCCTGCAACCACGATTTACGCTCCGACGCCTTTTTCTTTGACAACATCATGCTCATGATGTCGAAGGTCTGATCGCCCGGCTCGATGGTCAGGCGCGCCAGGCGACGGGTATCCGGCGCGATGGAGCTCTCGCGCAACTGCAACGGATTCATTTCACCGAGTCCCTTGAAACGGGTCACACTGACCTTGCCCTTGATCTTTTCTGCGCTGATGCGATCGAGAATGCCGTCACGCTCGGCCTCGTCCAGGGCATAGTATTTTTCCTTGGCGACATCGATACGATACAGCGGCGGTTTGGCAACGTAGACATGACCCTGCTCTACCAGCGGCTGGAAATGACGCAGAAACAGCGCACACAGCAATGTGGCGATATGCGCGCCGTCGGAATCGGCGTCGGCGAGGATACAGACCTTGCCATATCGCAGGCCGGACAGATCATCAGAACCCGGCTCGACACCTATGGCCACTGATATATCGTGCACCTCCTGGGATGCCAGAACCTGGTCGGATGGAACCTCCCAGGTGTTTAGAATTTTGCCCCGCAAGGGCATTATGGCCTGGAACTCGCGATCGCGCGCCTGCTTGGCGGAGCCGCCGGCCGAATCGCCCTCGACCAGAAACAACTCGGTGCGCGAGATGTCCTGGCTCGAACAATCCGCCAGCTTGCCCGGCAAGGCGGGGCCACTGGTGACCTTCTTGCGCACAACCTTTTTGCTCGACCTGAGGCGCTTCTGCGCACTGTTAATTGCCATCTGCGCCAACTGGTCACCGAGGTCAGCATGCTGATTCAGCCACAGGCTGAAAGAATCCTTGGCCACGCCCGAGACAAACGCCGCCGTTTCCCTGGATGACAAGCGCTCCTTGGTCTGTCCGGAAAACTGTGGTTCCTGCATCTTGACCGACAACACGAAACTGACCTTGTCCCAGACATCGTCAGGCGCAATCTTCACGCCGCGCGGCAGCAGGTTACGAAACTCGCAATACTCACGCACTGCATCGGTCAAACCGGTGCGCAAGCCGTTGACATGGGTCCCCCCTTGCGGGGTGGGTATCAGGTTGACATAACTCTCGGTCACGGCCTCACCACCCTCGGGTAACCATACCACCGCCCAGTCAACGGCTTCGTGTTCGCCCTGCAGAGACCCCACGAAGGGGTCGGGCGGCAGTAACTCGAAGCCCTGCACGGTTTCCTTCAGGTAATCGGCTAAACCGTCCTCATAAAACCATTCGTCGCTTTCACGGGTTTTTTCAACGTAGAACTTAACCTTTAAACCGGGACACAGTACTGCCTTCGCGCGCAGGATATGACGCAGACGGGGCAGCGAAAAATTCGGGCTGTCAAAATACTGTTCATCCGGCCAGAAACGGATCGTGGTACCGGTGTTACGCTTGCCAACCGTGCCGATCTCTTCCAACTCGTCGGTTTTTTCACCATGTTTGAAACTGATGGAATATTCCTTGCCATCACGCCGCACACGCACATCGAGCTGGCGCGACAATGCGTTTACGACCGATACCCCGACCCCGTGCAAACCGCCCGAGAAGCGATAATTCTTGTTGGAGAATTTTCCTCCGGCATGCAGCTTGGTGAGGATCACCTCCACGCCAGGTAACCCTTGCTGCGGATGTATATCCACCGGCATACCGCGACCGTCGTCAATGACCGAAACGGAATTATCCTGATGCAGTATGACGCCGATCTGGGTGGCGTAACCCGCTATGGCCTCATCGACACTGTTATCTATGACCTCCTGAGCGAGATGGTTGGGGCGCGATGTATCGGTATACATGCCCGGTCTTTTTTTAACCGGGTCGAGGCCAGTCAAAACCTCGATGGAGGAAGCGTCGTAGTCGTTGCTCAAATTAACGTACCTTATGTCTATGCAAAATGATGGTCGGCGGATTATATATTGGGCCCCGGGCCGCGGTCTAACCGTTCACACATCAGGCACGATTGTTTCGCGACTTGAAAATACCCCCAGAGAACTTATATATAGGCAGTTTATTTTTCAGGACACAGCACATGAGCGACTCTCCCTATATTCACGACAACGTGACGGCTGAAAATTTTCACGATCTGGTCATCGAAAACTCGTTCAAGCAACCGGTGCTGGTCGATTTCTGGGCGGCCTGGTGTAACCCCTGCCAGATGCTCATGCCCGTGCTGGCCAAACTTGCTGATGAATACAAGGGCGCATTTATTCTGGCCAAGGTCAACAGCGATGAACAGGGTGAACTGGCCGCTCAGGCCGGTGTCCGCAGCCTGCCCTCAGTGAAGCTGATCATCAACGGCCAGATTGTCGATGAGTTCATGGGGGCCCTACCTGAATCGGAGGTCAGAAAATTTCTCGACAAACACATTGAAAGCGAATCCGACAAAATACTGCAGACCGCGATGATCGCCTACAGCGAGGGCCGCCAGGAAGAAGCGCTGGGCATGCTCAACGCGGCGCTGGCTGACGACCCGCAAAACGCCGAGCTCAAGATCAACGTCGCCAAACTGGTGGCCAACCAGGGCGACAATGACAGCGCACAGGCCCTGCTTGACAGCCTGAGCATGACAGACAAGGAATTACCAGCGGCAAAGGAATTAGCGGCACAACTCAGACTCGCCAGCCAGATCAAGGACGCGGGTGATCCCGCCGAACTCGAACAACGCCTGCAACAGAACCCCGACGATCTGGATGCACTGTATAAACTCAGCAACATTTATATCGCTACATCAAACCACGAGGCGGCATTTGAATCGCTGCTGCGCATCATGCAAAAAGATCGTAGCTTCAATGACGACGCGGGGCGCAAGGGCCTGCTCGATTTATTCGACATACTGGGCGCGGACAATCCGCTGGTATCCAAATACCGGCGCAAGATGTTCACACTTTTACATTAAACCGAAGATCATCCGCGCGGATGATGCTTTTCATGCAAGGCCTGTAATCTGGCCTGTGCAATGTGCGTGTAAATCTGTGTGGTTGACAGGTTGCTGTGACCCAGCAGCATCTGCACGGTGCGCAAATCCGCACCGTGATTCAATAAATGGGTGGCAAATGCATGGCGCAACGAATGCGGTGAATAGCTGGTTTTCAAACCGGCTTTGAGCAGGTATTTCTTGATATGTTGCCAAAATGCCTGACGAGTGATGGCGCTACCGCGGCTCGATAAAAACAGGGAATTATTCAAATGGCCCTGTTGTACCAGCACGGGTCGAGCCTCGCGCAGGTACTTGTCCAGCCAATAAAGCGCTTCCTCCCCTACCGGCGTAAGACGTTCCTTGTTACCTTTGCCGCTCAAACGCACAACACCCAGATTACGATTGATCTGGGCTATCTCAAGCCCAACCAGTTCGCTCACCCTTAATCCGGACGAGTACATTAGCTCAAGCATGCATTTATCGCGCAAACCATAAAAATCGTTCACATCGGGTGAATTCAACAAGGTCTCGATGTCATTTTCACTCAAGCTATCCGGCAACAGGCGACTTAGCTTGGGCGCACTGATCAGTTCGGTCGGATTGTGTCGGACCTGTCCAGCGCGCATCAGGTGACGATAAAACTGCTTGAGTGAACTCAGTAGCCGCGCATTCGCCCGCGCAGAATATTTTCTGGCCACGCGTTGTGCAAGGTAACGCAAGATATCGCTTTGCTTCGCATCGCAGATTTCACATGCACAATCCTTGCGCAACCATTGAGCAAACAGGTTAAGATCTCGCGCATAGGCATCCAGGGTATTTCTGGACAAACCCCGCTCCGACCAGATGGCATCGATAAACTCGTCAACCAATGGCAATGACTCACGTGATGTTTCCATTTTTTTGTCGCCAACTGGATGCCATACAAATTCGCTTGATCATGCGTTGCTGTTAATCACGTGCAAAAAAAAGGCACATAACAATGTGCCTTTTTCAGATTCAGCGATTTTCACTGCTCAGGATTCAGACGGGGTCTCCGCCGCCGGTGCCGTCGCTTTAGCCGCCCGCTTCTTGCGCGGTTTACTCTGTAGTGATTTATCAAGTGCGCTCATCTCTTTTTTGACCGTGGCACTGACAGTTTTTTCTATGCCTGCTGTGATCTTGCCCAGCATTTTTTCCAGCCCGGCTTCACGCTTCTTCGCATTTTTCAAATCCGCCTTGAGCTCAGCCACTTCGGCTCGAAGCGCTCTGACACGATCAGCAGCTGAATTGGTCGCTTTGGCAACCGGCGCTTTTTTGTTAGCTGCCGCTTTTTTAACTGGCGTCTTTTTAACTGCCGCTTTTTTGCTTGCGACTGTTTTGGTCGCAGCTTTTTTCACTGACTTTGGACGGCCACGTGTAGCGGCTTTTTTCATTGCTGTTTTTTTCTTTACAGCACTCGTTTTGGATTTAACTGTTTTTTTCTTCACGGCCATCTTCGAATCCCACTGGTTGGTTGAAGTCAAGGTTGATTATAAAAAGGGTTTTATATTTTTCAACAAAGATTGTTGATTATTTTGATTTTTTTTATTATACCGCAGCAATTCTTAAGAACTCATCAACATGCGCGATAAAAAATACCTGCAATGCCCCCCCGCCGGATTATTCAAACAACTCGTTGCCATGTTATACGACAGTCTACTGATTGCGGCACTGTTATTTTTAGCAACGGCAGTTCTGTTGCCATTCAACCAGGGCGAAGCGATTGAAGGACCCGTTTTTTCTTTTTACCTGTTGATGGTGGTTTTTATTTTTTACGCGTGGTTCTGGAACAAAGCCGGGCAGACGCTCGGCATGAAAGTCTGGAAGATTCGCATCATTAATGAATATGGCGGAAACCCATCATGGGCCACCTCATTTCTGCGCCTGGCGCTGGCCCTGCTTTCAATCGCCTGTCTGGGCCTGGGTTACTGGTGGCGACTTTTTACCGCGTATACCTGGCACGACCGTTTAAGCCATACCAGAATCATCGACGTATCATCCGTGCAAATCAACTCTGCGCAGACTTGAATTTTATCAGCAGCACTGTAATCAATAAAAACAACAACGTTGGTGTTACCGCGTTTAATGGTGGCCACAATCCGAACTGCTCACCCACCTGAATCAACACACTGTTGAGCACGGTGAATGCAAGCCCGAGCATGATGCCTATCATCAAACGTTGTCCGGCATTACCCTGACGCTGAGATCCGGTTACGAATGGAATGGCCATGAGACTCAACACCATCACAGACAATGGCGCGGCAATTTTTTTCCATAAGAATAGTGACTCAGCCTGATAGTTGAGTCCGTTATTGCGCAGGTAATCAACATACGAATTCAAGGCGCGAACTGACATCTGTTCCGGGTCGATCACCAGCGACTGCAGCAGGTCTCGCGCCAGTGTGCCTTCATAAGGAATAAGGTCGAACCGGGTTGCACCGACATGATCATCGAAGAACTGGCTTTGTTTGACGTCTTTCAATACCCAGCCATTCCCTTCAACCGTAGCGCTTGCCGCCAGAGAATGTGTCAGTAATTTATCCTGATCTTGCGCCAGTTCAAAGACCTGAACCTGCAGGGCATTGCCGTTGGGAAATAACTGCCCGATATATACGATATTGCGCTCATCCCTGATCCATATACCAGTTTTTGCCTGCAAACTGACATTCGATTGAATACTGGAGCTTTTCAGGCGCGTCGCACGCGTTTCACTGTAAGGCGCAACAAACTCGGCGATCAACGCCGACACAATTGCCAGCAGCAACGACGCTCGGAATACGGCAAGAATCAGTTGGCGCAACGAAAGGCCCGCTGCATTCAGTGCAATCAACTCACTGTTACTCGCCAATTGTCCAAGACTCAGCATGGCGCCCAACAGCGCCGCCAATGGGACAAAGTCGACAATGGTTGCAGGAATACGCAGCACCAGATACTCGGCAAATTCGGCTCCACCAAAACTACCTCGCCCCAGGTTATCGACCTGCTGAGTGAAAGTGAAAAACACGCTGATACTGACCAATATCAACAACACCAGAGCGGCACCCTTGTGAATATGCAACGCAATGTAGCGTGAATAAATCATCGCTTGACCTCGCGCAATGGCAACAAACGTCCCAGGCGTTTTCTAATCAGAATGATCGTCAACATCAAAAACACCAGGTGGACCCACCAGAAATTCAACCACATCGGCATCTTTCCGGATTCGAGCGCCGATTTACTCAAACCAATCAGATTCAGGTAAACAATGAACAACAGGAGTGATACACCAATCTTCCCGTAGCGTCCCTGACGCGGCGAGATATACGAAAGCGGCACGGCCAGCAACGCCAGCACCACCAGCACCAGCGGAAGATTGAAACGCCAGACCAGTTCAACGCGGTCGCGGATTGAGGTCGATTGCATCAATTCGGACAACGATTTTTCCTCGCTCTTCAGTACATCGGCAGTCGCGGCTTTTTTCTCCAGCAGTATGCCATGAGTTTCATAATCGACGACACGATAATCCTGCTGACCAGGCATTCCCTCGTAACGAGTTCCAGGACCCACCTCGAGAAAAAGATCTCCGGTTTCATCATTGATGTCATGTTGTCCTTGTTGCGCGGTCTGCAGCAGACTGGTTTTGTCTTTGAGTTCAGCAATAACAACCTCGTTGATCTGGGTTTTCGCGTCATTTAATGACTGCACAAAGAACACCCGATCGCCTTTATCGTTAGGATTGAAGTGGCCGGGTTTCAGACGTTGAATCTCGTGCACATCTTTATCCGCATTGATCGCATCACGGGCGGAACGCAACATGTCGGCGCTTTGCCACAGGCTCAACCAGATAAGCAGCCCCAGCAACGGGATTAACACCATTACAACCACACGATACAATTTACCGTAGGTATAGCCGCAGGCATGCAACACCACCAGTTCATGATCTTTATACAGGCGACCGAATGCGAATATCACGCCGAGGAAGAAACCCAGCGGCAGCAGAAACGTAAATATCTTAATCGACTGGCCCGCCATAACCGGAAAAACAGCATCCAGCGGCACCTTTCCCTCGGAAACATCAGAAAGTACTCGGCCCAGCGTATTACTCATGAAAATCACGAACAATATCAAGGTCGTAGCCACACTGCTTTTAATCAATTCCAGAGCGACGTAGCGCTCTATAATGCCCAGCATCATTTGAGTTTAATTGAATTATGTTGAGAAGCGGATATATTAGGCCGAATTAAAAAAAACCTGCTGGTCGTTTGGATCAAGTTCACGTAACCTAGCACATGACTGTCCGCCGGGAGCGCGTTCGTTTAACCGCCCGCCCGTTCACAGAACCAACTGAATTCACTCCCCGGCATTGTTGCAGGAGAAGAAATTTATTCGTTTAGTTTACCATGGTATTTCAGTGATGGAATTTAATGTAAAAAGCGGTAATCCCGAAAAACAACGCACCGCATGCCTGATTATCGGCGTCTCTCAACCGCGCAAACTGTCGCGCGCTGGACGGGCCATCGACAAGATAAGTGATGGTTACCTGTCGACCATTATTCGCCGCGGAGACATGGACGGCAAGATTGGTCAGACACTGACTCTGCACAATGCACCCGGCACATTGGCAGACCGCATATTGTTGGTGGGCTGTGGCAAGGACAAGAATCTCAACGAACAAAGCTATGGCAAAATCCTGGCCAGTATGCACAGCGCGCTGGAAAACCTCGGCGCAATGGAGGCCTACTCGTACCTGAGTGATATCAACATCAAGGGACGTGATGTCGAATGGAAAATACGCCACACGGTTCTGACCATGGAACACCTGAGGTATAGCTTCGAGCAACTCAAGAGTGAAAAAAGTGAGGCATCTAAAGGCATTCGCAAGCTGGTCATGAACGTACCCAGCCGACGTGAACTGAGCATTGGCGAGAATGCGATTCTGCAGGGACAGTCCATTGCATCAGGCGTTAATCTTGCGCGCGACCTGGGTAATTTGCCAGGCAACATCTGCACACCGTCCTATCTGGCCGAACAGGCCATGCGGCTCGACAAGACCTTTCCCTCGGTAGTCACCGAGGTGCTGGAAGAAGCCGACATGAAGAAACTAGAGATGGGCGCACTGCTATCCGTTGCTGCGGGCAGCACCCAACCTGCCAAGCTGATCACGATGGAATACCACGGTGGCAAGGCAGATGAAAAGCCCATCGTGCTCGTCGGGAAAGGGGTCACATTCGATTCCGGTGGCATTTCCCTGAAACCGGGGGCTGCCATGGACGAAATGAAATTTGACATGTGCGGCGCGGCTTCCGTACTGGGCACAATGAACGCCGTGGCTGAGATGCAGTTGCCCATCAACGTCGTCGGAATCATTCCGGCCACTGAAAACCTTCCCAGTGGCACGGCAACCAAACCGGGCGATATTGTCACCAGTATGTCAGGCCAGACTATCGAGATACTCAATACCGATGCCGAGGGCCGCCTGATTTTATGCGACGCCCTGACCTATGCAGAAAAGTTCGATCCCGATGTTGTCATTGATATTGCGACCCTGACCGGTGCGGTAATCATTGCGCTCGGGCGCTCACCATCCGCCGTCATGGGCAATCACAGTCCACTCATCAATGATCTCATCAGCTGTGGCAAACAGATCGAAGACAAATTGTGGGAAATGCCATTATGGGATGAATATCAGGACTTGTTGAAAAGCAATTTCGCCGACATGGCCAATATTGGTGGACGCGATGCCGGTGCTATCACCGCAGCGTGTTTTCTCGCTCGCTTTACCAAAAAATTCAAATGGGCGCATCTCGACATTGCCGGAACAGCCTGGGTTACCGGTGAACGCAAAGGTGCAACCGGACGTCCGGTGCCGCTGCTGACCCAGTACATCATCAGCCGTGTGGGGAACTGATTCGCGTCATGACGCGCATTGATTTCTACCAGATAACCGAGTCGCCGCTTAACGAAGACGACCTGGTGTGCAAGCTTTGCCACAAGGCATACGAGGCCGGAAAGAAGACCCTGCTGCTGACCAGCGATGTGCAGCACAGCGAACGCCTTGACCGCCTGTTGTGGACTAATCAGGACGAAAGCTTCCTGCCACATGATCGCCAGGAGCAGGAAGGCCTTATCACCCCGCTTCTGGTCACACATCAGGCCGACCCCCGCGGCGAGCGTGAATTGCTGATTAACCTGAGCCGCGAGATTCCGTTATATTTCGCTCAATTTGAACGTGTCATCGAACTGGTAACCCATGACAACAAGGCAAACGCCCGCAGTCATTACAGCTATTACAAGGATCGTGGTTACGAACTCCATCATCACAGCCTATGAATAACGAGGACGACATCCCCCTGCTTGAAGATCTGATCAGCCCGGGCCAGATGCAGCCGGATCTTGAGCAGCCAGCACTGAGTAGCGACGATCACGACTCGCTCGAAATACCATCGGATGACGCGATCATCATTGAGGGGAACCCCACACGACATACTGATTCTGCGCGCACCCATTTAGACGACATCAAAGATGACGCCAACCTCAAGGAACTGATAATCGATGAAGAGATACGCATGATTCTCGACAAACACATGGATAACGCCTACGACGAAATCATTCGCCTGTTGAACCGGCGCATCTGCTGAGCGTCGGGACCATTGAGTGCATCATCAGTTATGCTCCCTTTTTCTTGACCGCTTTAATTGATCAATGTCCCGACAATCCGAACTTGCCAATCACTCTCCACCCGGCGTAACAATGCTCTTGTGGGTCACTGTATTTGTGGCCAGTTTTATCTGGTCTGCAGTCAATCCCAAAGATCAATTCACCTGGTTTCTTGAGGTGCTGCCCGCGATTATCGGCGCTGCGATTCTTGCTGCGACCTACCGCTCTTTTCGCCTGACCCCGCTTGTTTACCTGCTGATTCTATTTCACTGCATCATATTAATGGTCGGCGGACATTACACCTACGCCGAGGTGCCGCTGTTCGACTACATTCGCGATCTGACCGGATCCGATCGTAACAACTACGACAAGATTGGACATTTTGCCCAGGGATTTGTGCCGGCGATGATCGCGCGCGAACTTGTGCTGCGTAAGGACATCATCAACGGCGCAGCCTGGCGTTTCTTTTTTATTGTCTGTTTCTGTCTTGCGTTCAGCGCATTCTATGAACTCATCGAATGGTGGGTTGCTCTGGCGACCGGTGAGGATGCCGAGGCATTTCTTGGAACCCAGGGTTATCAATGGGACACCCAATCGGATATGGCGCTTGCGCTGATGGGCGCGATTGTCGCCTTGGTGTTCATGGGTCGCCATCATGATATGCAATTGCGGCGCATGCGAGCGGTATAGGTTTGGATCAATCCTGCCAGGACATTGCGAAACACATCGACGAGGCGGACGCTGCATGCGAATTGAGTGCAATCGCATCATTAAAGTCTGCGTCGGAAGCAAGCCGATTTGCTCTGCAACCAGCAACCTTGGAAGACCGATAGTTGACAAACTGACTGTTCAGGGTACATTCGCCTGTTCGCAAGCAGCGCACTACCTGATAGGCCCATGATAAATAAAGAACAAGCTGCATCAGGCGACCACGTCCTCTCATATAGACCTGATATCGATGGCCTGCGCGCACTCGCTGTCAGCTTCGTCATTATCTATCACTCAGGCTGGGCGCTACTGCCAGGCGGTTTTATCGGGGTAGATATATTTTTCGTCATCTCGGGTTTTCTGATCACTTCAATCATTCTCAAAGATCTACAAAAGGACAGATTTAGCTTTAAACAATTTTATAAACGTCGAATCGCCCGCATTCTGCCTCTTTTTTACACGGTCGGGCTGGTATCGCTTGCAGTCGGCTACCTGATATTCACACCCGCTGATCTCATAAACCTTGCCGACAGTTTGCGGTACGCGGTTGGATTCATTTCCAACATCTATTTCTATAAATCGAGTGACTATTTTGCACCCGCGTCCGAGTTACTGCCTTTGCTGCACACCTGGTCGCTGGGTATCGAAGAGCAGTTCTATGTGTTCTGGCCATTGATCCTGATTCTGGGTGCGAGATACCTGAAGCGTTCAATACTGTTTGGGCTATTGATTGTGCTGGCGCTCGGTCTGGCCGTATTGTCGCACTGGCAGGCTGCACATCATCCAGACCAAGCCTATTTTCTGCTCCCTGCCCGTGCCTTTGAACTTTTAATCGGGGCCCTGTTGGCATTTTATCTGGCGCATTCAATCAATACCCAGAGCCCGGCACGATATTGCCACGCTATCGCGACAGTCGGCTTTATGCTGGTGATTGGAAGCGTTTTGCTGGTAACCGATACATCGGCATTTCCGGGCTTGAACGCCTTGTGGCCATGCCTGGGCACAGCGATGATCATTTATGCCGGCAGCCATACACAACAAACGCCGGTCACTCGATTCCTGCAGTACCGCCCTCTGGTATTTGTAGGTCTGATTTCCTACTCTTTATACCTCTGGCATTGGCCGATCTTCTCGTTTGCCCGTTACCTGATTGCCGATTTTTCGCCTTTATACGCGTTCGCCGCAATTCTGCTGACGGTCCTTTTTTCGTATATCAGTTGGCGCATCATTGAGCAACCTTTGCGTAAGACGGGCAATCGATCATTCGCCTGGTACTTCGTCATCTATTTTGTCGTGCCTGTAATCATCTTCGTCAGCATCTCCAAAAACATCCATCGCAATGGAGGTTACCCCGGCCGCCTATCGCCGGCGGTAACACAAATCACTTCCATTATCGAGTCGACCTACGAGCCCCCAGCGCTATCCCAGGGCAACACCAATCGTCCACGGCCAGAGCATGCTCAGCAAGCCTGGCTGGGGGACATCAACAATGCCGAGGCCCCCCTAAACAGCTTGCTGTGGGGAGACTCCCATGCCCTGCACTTCCAGGCGTTCATGCATGAGACAGGCAAACGTCAGGGATTGAGCAGCGGTATGATCGCCACGTTAAGCTGTCCGCCGTTGCTGGAAACCTACCGCTTACGGCACGGCATCGTTCGCGACAAGTGCGTGGTCAGCAACGAGAAGGCAAAAATCGCCATAACGTCCCCCGAGATTAAATATGTCTTTATTGCCGCACGCTGGCGGCTGTATGCCGAAACGACCCGCAACCCGGGCGAAGCAGCCAATCCAACATTCCTTGGCGACGACCTAAGCCTTGAGGAATCGTTTGAAAATACTCAGCGCGTCTTTCAAAAAGGTATGCAGGCAACAATTCAGTTCATAGTAGACAACGGAAAAATACCGGTTATTTTTAATCAGGTGCCGGAGTTTTTTCTCGATGCCGCCAACTGTCAGATTAAACGAATTCAGTATCCAAAACTTGCCACAGACGATTGTGGTATCAGCACGGCGGACCTCAGCCAACGATTTCGATTTCAACAAACGGTGTTCGCTCAGTTGAAAGAAGCCTTCCCCGAGCTGAGATTCATCAACTATGCGGACCTGTTATGTGATGACAAGACATGTGACAGCGAGATTAAGGGCACACCGGTGTATAAAGATCACAATCACCTGAACGGCAGGGGCAGCGAGATACTGGCGAAACAGTATATTGAAAACAATACGGTGGACTGGCTTAGCAGCGACTGATTAAAGAAACCAACAGATTCAAAATCGCTCCCGGCGATTTTGTCGAACTCCGGAGTTCTCACCTACCCCCAACTTGCCATCCATAAAAAAACCCGCTGGTAGCGGGTTCTTTTATGGATGGCGCGCTGGGAGAGATTATGAAATACATCCATGTATTTCACCCCGCTGGGGCTGCGCTGCCGCGCGTTCAAAATCGCTCCCGGCGATTTTGTCGAACTCCGGAGTTCTCACCTACCCCAACTTGCCATCCATAAAAAAACCCGCTGGTAGCGGGTTCTTTTATGGATGGCGCGCTGGGAGAGATTATGAAATACATCCATGTATTTCACCCCGCTGGGG
>JGI11705J14877_10000109_pt1 | contig 49097 bp, 43 predicted proteins | sample Etolaghawater15m_FD_14877 | JGI IMG/M metagenome (IMG submission 14877) | reverse complement strand
AATGCCGCCAGCAACAGGAACCCACCGAAGCGACTCAGACAAGGCTCCATGTCATGTCTGAGCGCCGTAGGAATCTTCGTCCTTCAGGGCGGAGAGGATGTCAAAAAGCTGGCGGCTTATCGACAGCCCCAGTCCGGTACCGCCGTACTTGCGCGTGGTTGAGCCGTCTTCCTGTTCAAAGGGCTCAAACAATCCGCGCAGCTTGTCTCCCGCGATACCGATGCCGGTGTCGATCACGCGGAACTGCAACCAGGCCACGTCGTGTTCGCGTTCCTCCAGCGTCACCTTGAGCATGATGTGACCCTGCTCGGTGAACTTGATGGCATTCGATATCAGGTTGTTGAGCACCTGATTGAGGCGAAACGGGTCGCCATTCAGGTAACGCGGTACAGCAGGATCCATGTCATAGATGAATTCGATCTGCTGTTCTGGCAGGCGCACTCTCGTCAGGTCAGCGAGGTCGTTGAGCAGTGTCTCGAGGTCAAAGTCGATATTGTCGATCTTGAGACGACCGGCCTCGATCTTGGAGAAATCGAGAATGTCGTCGATCAGGCCGAGCAGCATGCGCGTTGATTTTTGTAATTTGGCGAGATGTTGTGACTGCGCCTCATCGAGATCGGATTGTGAAAGCAGGTAACTAAGGCCGACGATGGCGTTCATCGGGGTGCGAATTTCATGACTCATGTTGGCCAGAAACTGGCTCTTGAAGTGACTGGATCGCAGGATGGCCTGTTCGGCCTCTCGCTGGCGGGTGATGTTGCGGCTGATGCCGACCATTCGATGCGCCCAGCCTTTCGCGTCACGTTCCAGAATTTTGCCCTGCACATTGATCCACTCGAGGCCTTCTCGGGTCTGGTACTCGACATTGAAGTCCTTCACTTCGCCTTTCAAAAAACGAACCAGTGCGGTGCGAACTTTATTGGAATGATCGGGATCAAGGTAGGAAAAAAATCCATTGCGCTGATCGAGCCCCGTCGATCCGGCGGGTAACCCATGTTGTCTGGCGAATGTACTATCCCATTCAAACTGTGCGGGCTGATGGCGCGAATAGCGCAGCTCAAAGGTGCCAAGTTCGGCGCCCTGCAGGGTCAGCGTCAGGCGTTGCTGCCATTCCTGCAGCTGGCTGTTCATGCGCGCCATGACGCGCGCACGATACGCGATCAGCATGACGACCAGCAGTGCGAATGCGATAACCCACCATACAAGGGTGTAGTCGATCTGCTTTTCGAATTTGATCGCAAGCCATTTACGCAGAATGCTGTTCTTTTTCTCTACCGGCAGTCGGTCTATCGCGATATTGAGAATGTCAACCAGTTCGGGCCAGTCCTTGCGCACGCCAATGGCGAAGTCGTGGCGATAAGGGGTCGATGCCGCAACCTGTACGTTGGACATGCCGTGAAATGCGCTCAGGTAAGCGCCAACCGGCAACACGTCGATGTAGGCGTCGATGTCACCCGTTGACAGCGCCTGCAGGCCGCTGAGCGTGTCGCCAAATCCGACCTGGCGGATGCCGGGGAAGTCCTGCCGCATGAGTTCGCTGATGGCATAACCTTCAACAATGCCGACGCGCTGGCCGATCAGGTCGGTCATGCCGCCCAGAATGGTTTCGCCGCGCTGGTTGAAGATGACCACCGGAAACGAGATGTAGGGCTTGGTAAAGTTGAGAAACCGTTCGCGCTCCGGCGTGGCGATCAACATGGGTGCGATATCGATGCTGCGTGATTTTAGCCCATCGAGCACCTCTGACCAGGGCATTCGTTTGGGCGCATCGAGGCTGGCGCCGATCTGCTTGAAAAAATAATGGATGAAATCGGAAGACAGGCCCTTGTAGTTGTCGTGCTCATCCAGGTATTCAAGCGGAGCCCAACTGGCGTCGACCCCGATTCTAATGTTGCTCTGTTGTTGCAGCCATTGAGTGAGCTCATCGCCAAGTTCCAGCTCAGGTATCTCGATGTCCGCGCTTGCTACCGGCGCCAGCCATCGTTTTTCAATCTCCAGTTGCTGTTCGATGGTGATGCTGGCCAATGCCTTGTCGAGGATGCTCACGAATGGCGCCCATTCGGCATCGCCACGGGTGACGGCGAGATTCTGGGGGCCGCTGCCGAGACCGGCGTCGCTGACGATGCGCAGATTGTTCAATTGTTTTCGATGACTCAGCCAACTGGCGACTGCCTGGTTGCCGATATAGGCGTCAACGTCGCCCCAGGACAGTTTTTGCAGCGCCTCCAGCGTGTTGCCGACGGCAACCAGTTCGATCTCGGGGTGAGTTTGTTGCAGCAGTTGCATGGTCAGAAAGCCGTCTTCAACTGCCACGCGTTTACCATCAAGATGTGCAATGTTGCGAATGCCGGGGTCTCGATCGGCATTGACCATGATGACCTTTTGGACATGAAAGTAAGGGCGAGTGAATAACAGTTTATCGGCGCGCTCTGCGTTAAACGAGATGCTCGCAGCAACCTTCAGATCACCCGCCATGACCTTCGTCAGCATGTCTTTAAAACCGCCTTCAGCGGGCTCCGCGATCAGCTGGATGCCGAGTTTCTTCGCGATGAGTTTCAGATAGTCTGCGGTGATTCCGGCATGGCGTTGCTGGTCATCGAAGAAATCGATGGGTGGCCAGTTACCATCAACCCCAATGGTTATACTGCGATGCTGTGCCAACCAGGCCTGTTCGTCAGCGTCGAGGACCAGATTGTCGTTACCTGAGCCGTGCCCCAGATACAGCCAGTCATTCTTGATCTGTTTGAGTTTTTTCTCGCCAATAGCATCAAGTGTTTTCTGCAGAATATCGCGTAAGATTATGAAATCCTTGCGTATTCCCAGGGACAGAATCGACCCCGGCTTATTCAGTCGCCCATGTACCTGCAGATTGCTCAGGGCCAGTTTTTCAATCAGGTATAACGCCACGACGCGATTTCCCGCATAGGCATCGGCCTCGCCTCGCGACACCGCTTCCAGCGCCTGCTCGGTATTGTCGTAGAGACGAATGGGTGTGCCAGGGTAGTGGTCCCTGAAATAGCCAATATTGCCGAATCCGCTCTCCAGGGCGAGCGTCTTGCCGGCGAGGTCGTCTTCCGAGCGGTAAATCTGTTCGGCATGCGGTGCAATGATGACATGCGGAATGTCGAGATAGGGCGTGGTGAAGTTGAAATCGCCCTCGCGCTCAGCCTTGGCTGTGATGTCGAACAACACGTCGAGTTTCTTGTCCTTCACGCTTTGGTACAAGATGTTCCAGTCGTCTTCGACAATATTGAAGCGGTAGCCCAGTGCTTTTTCGATCTCGCCCAGAATGTCGCTGTCAATCCCGGTGATAGCACCGTCGTTATCGATGAAACTGAACGGTGGCCAGTTGCGCATCATGCCAACCCTAAGCCCGGGGTGTTGCGCCAACCACTCTCGTTCGGCTGCGTCGAGTTGCAGCGAATGCGAATGGTCGGCCGTCTGGTTCAGGGGAATCCATCGATTGATGAGCTGACGCATTGTGGCAGGGCGAATGTCGTTCAGAGCCTTTTGTATGATGCTGGCGAGCAGGGGGTAGTCCTTGCGAGTGCCTACGGCCAGTTCGGTAGCTGGTTTTGACAGGCGGCCATGAATCCTCAGATTGCTGAGAAACTGTTTTTCAATCAGGTCCAGCACGACCACGCGGCTGCCGGCATAGGCGTCTGCGTCCCCTCGAGAAACGGCCTCCAGCGCCGCCAGCGTGTCGGGCCAGGTCGAGATGCGTACCTGAGGGAAATTTTTCGAAAAGTAATCGACGTTGACGAAATCTTTTTCCAGCGCCAGTGTTTTGTCTGCCAGGTCGTTCTCGCTGGCCAGGAATGCCTCGCTGTCAGCGCGCGTCACGATAACATGCGGCACGCGCAGGTAGGGGGCGCTGAAATCCATGAAGGGTCGGCGGAAATCGCGTGGCGTGATGCCCATGATCAGGTCAATTCCACCCTGCTGGATATCACGGTAGATTGTTTCCCATGGGGCGACTCGCAGACGCAAGCGTCCACCCAGACGCTGGTTGAGTTGCTGCACTATGTCCGGGTCTATACCTATCGCCTGGCCGCCTGGACCAAGTTGGCTGATCGGTGGCCAGTCGCTCATCGCGCCTACCGCCAGGGTTTCGTGTTGTTGCAGCCAGGCGAGTTCCTCGGTGCTGAACAGATGTTTGGCGAGCGAGGGCGGCAATGTTTGTGCAAGGCCTTGAGTCGAATGCAGGATCACCAGCGAGGTGACCACCGCCAGGAACCGGCCTGCGCGCAGTATGAATCGAAGATATTCGGCCGGGGAGCGGCTGCTCAGCGCTGGATTCCTTTTCAGTTTTGCAAGCGGCATGGTCGTGGTTGGCCTGGTAAATACCCGTCTGAATGAGTTTAGCCGCTTTTGGCCGGTGATGCGCAGCGGACCATTTCGTATCCGATTGTTATCTGGCTATCGCGCGGGCGCAGCAGGTGTCTGCCATTTGAAACGGACAAAAAAACAGCGGCGCCAGGCCGCTGTTCGTTGGAGTTTACTCTGGCAGGTCAGTGACCGCACCCAGCGAGGCGGAACTTACCAGTCGCGCGTACTTGGCCAGCACGCCACGCGTGTAGCGCGGTTTTGGTGGTTTCCAGCCCGCGCGGCGTTTGTCCATTTCGGCGTCGCTGATGGCGACGTTAATCTCACGTTTGACGGCATCGATGGTGATCTCGTCGCCGTCCTTGAGCAGGCCGATGGGGCCGCCGACGGCTGCCTCTGGCGTGACATGGCCAACCACAAAGCCGTGTGAACCGCCTGAGAAGCGGCCATCGGTCAGGAAGGCTACATCCTTACCCAGTCCTTTGCCCATGATGGCGGCGGTTGGGCTCAGCATCTCGCGCATGCCGGGCCCGCCCTTGGGGCCCTCATAACGCACGACGATGACATCGCCCTTGACGACTGTGCCATCGAGAATACGCTGCAGTGCTTCTTCTTCGGATCCGAATACGCGCGCGCGGCCGGTGAACCTGAGGCCTTCCTTGCCGGAAATCTTGGCGACCGAACCTTCCGGCGCCAGGTTGCCCTTAAGAATGACCAGGTGGCTGTCCTTTTTGATCGGATCGTTAAGGGCGCGAACGATGTCCTGGCCCTTGGGGTAGGGTTTGACCTTCTTGAGGTTTTCAGCCAGCGTTTTTCCGGTGACGGTCAGGCAGTCGCCGTGCAGCATGCCGGCATCCAGCAGCATCTTCATCAACGGTAGAATGCCGCCGATCTCGATGAGCTCTGACATCATGGCGCGACCGCTTGGACGCAGGTCGGACAACACGGGAACCTTCTTGCCAATGCGGGTGAAGTCGTCGAGCTTGATTTTGACGCCGATTGCCGATGCCATGCCCAGTATGTGCAATACGGCATTGGTCGAGCCGCCCAGTGCGATGACCATGGTGATGGCATTTTCGAAGGCCTTTTTGGTCATGATGTCGCTGGGTCGAATATTGGCCTTGAGCAGTTTCATGGCGGCCTTTCCAGCCTCTTCGCAATCGCGTGTCTTGTCCTGCGAGATGGCGGCCTGAGCCGAGGAGCCTGGCAGGCTCATGCCCATGGCCTCGATGGCTGATGCCATGGTATTGGCGGTGTACATGCCGCCGCAGGACCCGGCGCCGGGAATGGCGGTTTTCTCGATCTGGATGAGTTCCTTGTGGCTGATCTTTTTCTGGGCGTGGGCGCCGACCGCTTCAAAAACCGACACCACATCGGTCTTGGTGTCGTTGTGGCAGCCGGGCATGATGGTTCCACCATACACGAAAACCGAGGGACGATTCAGCCGCGCCAGGCCAATCATGCAACCGGGCATGTTCTTGTCGCAACCGCCGATGGCGACCAGTGCATCGAAACCTTCGCAACCGGCAACGGTTTCAATCGAGTCGGCGATGACTTCACGCGATACCAGTGAGTACTTCATGCCCTCGGAGCCCATGGAAATGCCGTCCGAGATGGTGATCGTGTTGAAGATCACGGCCTTGCCTTTGGCCGCATCGGCGCCGCGCGCGGCATCCTCGGCCAGTTTGTCGATGTGCATGTTGCAGGGGGTCACCATGCTCCAGGTCGAGGCGATACCAATCTGGGGTTTTTTGAAGTCCGCATCTGCAAAACCGACCGCGCGCAGCATGGCGCGGCTGGGAGCGCGTTCGTAGCCATCGACTACCTGTGAGGAGTAATGGCGAATGTTGTGTTTGGGCGCGCTTTTGGCGGCGGTTTTCTTGACCGTTTTTTTCGTCGACATGATGCTGAGGTTGATTGCTGATGGAAAACGGCAAGACTAAGCAAAGCCCTTTAGTGTTTCAAGGTTTGTCGATCCGATTTGTTATTTTCTTTTGGACCGACGATGACGAGGACGCGGTGGATGACTGACGATGGACGGCATCAGGGTTTGATAGGGGAATTGCGCAAGATCGTCATTACCCATGCGTTTGGCCTTGTCGATCAAATCATGGATGTCGTCAATCGGGGTATCGGGGTGGTTGGGCAGGTCGGGGGCAAGCCCGAGCAGGGCGCCTTTCTGCAGTTGAATCTCTTTACTGTGCGGCAGCAGGTTACCAACGATATCGGTCAGGTGCAGGGCAAAACGTGCATGTCTGCGCACGGTGTTGAGAAACAGCGCGCATTCCTGCTGACAATCCGAGTCGGTGCAGCGTATGCCTTCGCGTTCAGCCAGGTTGAAGCGTTCGTGATGCTGGCAGCCGCAATGCAGTGTCAGAATCGATTTTTCGAACACGCAGCGCACCTCGTTCAGGCTGTGGTAGGCGCTGCGGTATTCGTTTTCATCCATAACCGTCAGCCGATGCGATGGATAGACCGCGGGGCGATCATTTTTCCCATTCCTGGATCACCGGTGCTTCGCGTTTTTCTCCCAGTTTGTCCTCGGCATCGAGTTCAGACTCGGCAAAAATGATCTTGTATGTCGAGGCATCACTGGCATCCTGGTCCAGACGCAATTGTTTTACCCGCTGCTTGGCATCGCGATAGGAATCATAGCGATCGATCTTGCTGAGTCGTTTAACCAGACCGCTGGGGACGGATGAAATCTTGAAAATAAAGTAGTAGGCCATGATTGAAAAATTAAAGACTTAGTGAATTAGTCAGGTATTATACCCAATGTGTTGGCATTTAAAACGCTTTACTTGGCGCCAGAAATGAGCATGGTGCGGATTGGTTTCACCGACTTTGGGCAAAAAATGACGCTCGATATCGAAACTTGCATTCATGGCTTGGAATGGTACATTTGCCGCAGCCGATAGTTTCTGCAAACTGTTGCAAAAAAACACAATCATCATTCGAACAGATATCTGAGGGGATATTAATGAACAAAATTACTCCAATACTTTGCCTGGCTTCCACGCTGGCGTTGTCTGCGAACGCGGTCTCTGCTGGTACGCTTGACGATGTCAAGAACCGTGGTGTGCTGACTTGCGGTGTATCGACCGGTCTGGCCGGCTTTTCACAAAAAAACGCCAGTGGTTCCTGGAGCGGTCTGGATGTGGACATGTGCCGCGCAGTTGCTGCAGCAGTACTTGGCGATGACGGCAAGGTTCAATACAAGCCACTGACGGCCAAGGAACGCTTCACCGCCCTGGCTTCAGGTGAGATCGACATGCTGTCACGTAACACGACCTGGACTCATACGCGCGATACCTCTCTGGGTATCAACTTCGCGGGCACTAACTACTACGATGGCGCATCATTCATGGTAATGAAAGATCTCGGTGTCAAGAGCGCAAAAGAACTGGATGGCGCAAACGCCTGTATCCAGGCCGGCACTTCCACCGAACTGGCAATTGCCGATTATTTCCGTGAGAACAAGATGTCCTATAAGGCAGTCACTTTCGATACATCCGACCAGACCCGCCAGGGTTTTGAATCGGGTCGCTGTGACTTCCTGACTTCGGATGGCTCCCAGCTGGCGGCACTGCGCATCGGCCTGAAGAACCCAGGTAACGCGATTATTCTTCCTGAGGTTATCTCCAAAGAACCGCTTGGCCTGGTTGTCCGTCAGGGTGACGACCAGTGGTTCAATATCGTCAAGTGGTCACTCAACGCGATGATCGAGGCGGAAGAGCAGGGTGTCACTTCCACCAATGCAGCCAAGATGCGCGACAGTGGCAATCCCGCCAACAAGCGTCTGCTGGGCGCAGAGGGTGAATTGGGCGCCAATCTGGGTCTGAGCGCCGACTGGGCTTACAACATTATTACCCAGGTGGGCAACTACTCCGAGTCATTCGAGCGCAATGTCGGCATGGGTTCGCCATTGAAACTTGAACGCGGTATCAACGCCTTGTGGAAAAACGGCGGCATTCTCTATGCACCGGCAATGAGATAGTCGACCGTTTGATTATCCGATCAGCAGAAAGGGGCACGCTCGTGCCCCTTTTTGTTCCACCTGACGACAATAACGAACCGATAAGTATGAATAGGGCCAAATTCAATGTTCAAAGAGAAGTCCGTTGAAGAGCTGAAGTCAGCTGCTCGAAGAACCAGTTCCGGCGCCAAATCGGGTGCTTTCTACAATAATCCTCGCGTTCGTGGCTTCGTTTACCAGGTCGCGCTGATCCTCGGACTGCTGTACTTTTTTGGCGCCATTATCGGTAATACGCTGGCCAACATGGAAGCGACGGGTATCAAGACCGGTTTCGCTTTCCTCAATGCTTCAGCGGGTTATGACGTGCTGATGTCGCTGATATCCTTCGAGGCGACCGATACCTACGCCCGTATTTTTGTTGTTGGCTTTCTCAATACCTTGCTGGTTTCCGCTATCGGTATCTTTTTCGCGACCCTGCTCGGATTTCTGTTCGGGGTGGCCCATTTCTCGCACAACTGGCTGATCCGCAAAATTTCGCTGGTTTACGTTGAAATCTTCCGCAACGTGCCGCTTCTTTTACAGGTGTTTTTCTGGTACTTCGCGGTGCTGTCGTCGCTGCCTGGCGCACGCGACAGCCTGAGCCTCGGCGAGGCGATATTCCTCAATGTGCGTGGTCTGTATCTGCCCAAACTCGTTGGTGGTGACTATTCGTCGCTGGTTTATCTGGTTCTTGGAGCCACCATCGTGGGCATTTTTTTCCTGCGCAAGTGGGCGAAGAAACGTCAGGAATTGACCGGCGAACAGTTTCCGGTATTGAAAACCAGCCTCGCCATGCTGATCCTGCTGCCGTTGCTTGCAACAATCCTTACCGGTTTTCCGTTCACGCTCGAATATCCCGCGCTTAAGGGCTTCAACTACTTCGGCGGGATCACCATTATTCCCGAATTGATGGCGCTCTCCATCGCCCTTTCCGTTTACACCGGCGCATTTATCGCCGAGGCCGTGCGTGCCGGTGTGCAGGCGATTCCGCACGGACAGACCGAAGCGGCGCGCAGTCTTGGTCTCAAGGAAAACAAGATCATGTCGTTGATCATCGTTCCCCAGGCGATGCGCGTGATCGTACCCCTGTTGAACTCCGAGTATCAGTCGCTGGTGAAAAACTCAACCCTGGCGGCCGCAATCGGATATCCCGACCTGTTCAACGTGTTTGTCGGTACCGCGTTGAACCAGACCGGGCAGGCGATCGAAACGATTTTCATGACCATCATTGTCTACTTTATCGTCAATATGGTGATTTCTTTCCTGATGAACCGCTTTAATAACGCGGTGTCGCTAGTGAGTCGATAGGAGCGTAACATGAATGATTTTCAGCCTATTGAAGCGCGCCCGGCACCGAACCAGGCTGTCGGATTTGTTGCCTGGTTGCGCAACAACCTGTTTTCATCGATAGCGAATTCCATCGTCACACTGCTGGTGATGGGGGTCCTGGCCTATTACATTCCCCAGTTTATCGACTGGGCGTTTATATCGGCCAACTGGCAGGGCACAAGCGAAGACGCCTGCGTCAAGGAGGGCGCCTGCTGGGTGTTCGTCAATGCCTGGTCCTACCAGTTCTTCTATGGCAGCTATCCCGCAGAAGAGGTGTGGCGGATCAACCTGACGATTGTGTTGCTGATTGTGGTGATCATTGCCTCGTTCACCTTGCCCAGGCATATTCGTCTTAAAGTATCCATTGGCGCCTGGTTGCTGCTGCCGATCGTCGGTATCGCCATTCTCGACGGCAGCTGGTTGGGTCTCGAGCAGGTCAGTACCGATCTGTGGGGCGGGTTTACCCTGAACGTGTTCATGGCGGCCGCGAGTATCATCGTGGCGTTCCCGTTCAGTTTCTTGTGGGCTCTAGGCAGGCGCTCGCAGATGCCGTTCATTCGTTCGGTATCGATCATATTCATCGAGTTCTTCCGCGGTGTGCCGGTGCTGTCCCTGTTCTTCATGGGCTCGGTCATGCTGCCGCTGTTTTTTGCAGAAGGCACCAATGTGGACAAATTGATCCGCGTCTGGCTGGTGTTGATCTTCTTCATGTCCGGTTATATGGCCGAGGTATTTCGCGGTGGTTTCCAGGCGGTACCCGGTGGACAGTACGAGGCGGCCGATTCGATTGGCCTTAGCTACTGGCAAAAGATTCTGCTGATCATTCTGCCGCAGGTCATCAAGATCTCGATGCCGAATATCCTGGCAACCTTTGTCATGTTATTTAAAAACACCACGTTCCTGTTGATTATCGGCATACCCGAGGTCGTGCAGACCCTGCAGACCGCGCTGTCGAATTCCTACTGGTTGGGTGGTCATGCACTTGAAGGCTACCTGTTCGTGTTTCTCGTTTTTTGGGCAAGCTGTTTCAGCATGTCGGTTATGGCTCGTCGTATAGAACACAAAATGAATACTGATAAGAGAGATTAACTCATGAGCGAAACCAAATCAGCCATACAAGATCTGGAAGTCATCACCATAGAGAATCTGAATAAATGGTACGGTAATTTCCATGTCTTGCGCGACATCAATCTGCGCGTCAAGAAAGGTGAGCGAATTGTTATTTGCGGTCCCTCCGGTTCGGGTAAATCGACCATGATTCGTTGCATCAACCGCCTGGAAGAGTTTCAGGAAGGCTCCCTGATTGTGGACGGTATCGAGATGATCGAGGATGTTAAAAACATCGAGAAAATACGCAAGGATGTCGGCATGGTGTTTCAGCATTTCAACCTGTTTCCGCATCTGACCATTCTGGAAAACCTGACACTGGGACCGATCTGGGTGCAGAAAAAACCCAAGGCCGAGGCTGAAGAGATTGCGATGCGATATCTTGAGCGTGTCAAGATTCCCGATCAGGCGCTGAAATACCCGGGGCAGCTGTCCGGTGGTCAGCAACAGCGTGTGGCCATTGCGCGGTCACTCTGCATGAGCCCGAATATCATGTTGTTCGATGAACCCACCTCGGCGCTTGATCCTGAAATGATCAAGGAGGTCCTCGATGTCATGGTGGAACTTGCTCAAGATGGCATGACCATGCTCTGTGTGACCCACGAAATGGGCTTCGCCAAAAAGGTGGCAGACCGTGTGATTTTCATGGATGCGGGGCAGATCGTCGAAGAGAATGAACCAAACGAGTTCTTCAACAATCCGCAGAATGAACGGACCCAATTATTCCTGAGCCAGATTCTGCAGCATTAACCGTCCGCTTCCGTATACGGCTGGTATCAACGAGAGCGGATCACGGCCTCAAGCGAAGGCGTCTGAGCGGGCTCAGTCGTCGCCCCAGATCATCTCGCCGCAGCGGTCTAGCTGATATCCGCCCAGGATGCCGGCGTTGTGTTGAGCGAATTCCGAACGCAGATGATTCAACAGGTTCTGGAATAAACGTCGGAACCAGATGTCTCGTGTAATAACGAGATCAAAGGCCTCCCAGCCTATACTGACGAATTCGAGATCGAATTCATTGGCCGTGGCGCGACTGCCAAAGCCGACATCCGCCTGCTGCAAAACCACCGCTGAAGCCGATTCACGTTCAGACAGCGCGTTGGCGCTGCGATTCAACAGATCGGTATTGAGACCGTGTTTACTCAGGATTTCCATCAGAAAACGCTGTGAGCCGGATCCTTCCTGGCGCAATACCCATCTCAGGCGAGTCTCGAAGATTTCGGGTATCGCGGGTGATTCCTGCAGGTTCTTGCGACTGAAAAACAGGCCCTGCTCACGCTCGTAAAGGCGAATCAACACCCAGTTATGATGGCGAGGGTACTGCTGCAATAGTGAAGGGTGGCGGCGATAGCTCTCGGCTAGCGGTCCCCAATGCAGGCAGCATCCATCAACCTTGCCTGAATTCAATAGCTTTAACCCGGCTCGCGCGCTGGTGGCGCAGTAACTGACCAGGGCTTTACCCGCTAGTAATTCACTGGTGTCATTGATAACCCGGTGGAGCAGTGGGTCGTCACTACCGGTGATGAGCAGGCGATCTCGCAACAGTCCGCTGTGGGTGGAATCAAGCATCCACTTATCGATGAGCTCCTTGGGAAACATCCATTTCCCGGTCACCTTGGTGGCAGGAATCCTGCCCTCGCCAATCAGTGCGTATATCTTTTTCTCATTCAATTGCAGGTAATGGGCGACCTGGCGAACGCTCATGAAGGAGTCGAACTGATTATGTACGGCCTGATTCATGACACTCTCATCCTGGCTGAATGCGCTATTTTGGGCGGGATGGCGTCATACACGATCTGTTCACCTCCCTGGTACACAAGGAAATGCCGGCCTTTCGCCCTGGCTATCAGGATCACACCCATGCGCCGGGCGATATCCAGACCCATTTGGGTAACCCCAGACCGGGATAACAATACGGGTACGCCCATCAAGGCGACCTTGATGACCATCTCGGAGGTCAGGCGTCCGGTGGTATAAAAAATACGTTCACCACCGTGAACCTGGTTGAGCCACATGAACCCGGCGATGGCATCGACCGCGTTGTGACGGCCGACATCTTCGATGAAGCAGTCGATCTGATCAGCGTGACACAAGGCACAGCCATGCACGGCGCCAGCCTGACGATAGATGTCGTTGACATCGTTCAGGTGGTTGAGCAGGCGGTAGATCAGCGATTGCTTTAGGGCGGGACGGGGCAGCGAGATCGCATCCAGCTCATCCATCAGGTTGCCGAACACTGTGCCCTGTCCACACCCTGTGGTTACCGTTTTTTTGCTCAGTCGACTGTCGAGATTGTCGATGCCATCCCGCGTGGTGACGGCCACCGACTCGGTTTCCCAGTCGACCTGGATGGATTTTATCTGCTCGATCTCCTTGACCAGTCGCTGATTGCGCAACCAGCCCAGCACCAGCAGTTCGGGTGCGTTGCCAAGGGTCATCAGGGTAACGATCTCGCGCTTGTCGATGTATAAGGTCAGCGCGCGTTCAACCGCAATATGGCTGTCGACCGGTTGGTTGAATTCATTCAACGCGCTCACCTCATTGGTGGCGTGCAGACCGGCCTCGGTCATGTGTGGACGGTAAAGATCAGTGTCATCCATGCGAGTAACTAACCGCCGGTCATATTCATATGGCGCAGCAGCACTTCATGGGTACGGATATTGAACTCATGGCCGCGTGGCTTGATGTCCAGCGCACGGATGATCGTTTCGTGCAGTAGTTCGGTGTCGTAGGGGTGGTCGCGAATGATGCGTTTGAGATCGACGGAATGTTCCTGGCCGAGACACAGCAACAACAGGCCTTCCGCGGTCAGACGCACGCGGTTGCAGTCGTCACAGAAGTTATGACTATGCGGCGATATGAAGCCGACCCGGGTGTGCGGGTGCGCAGGCAGGCTGTAGTAGCGCGCTGGACCGGCCGTTTTAAGGCTGGTCGCCTGTAATGTATAACGCGCAGAAATATCGGAGATGATCTGGTCGCTCGAATAATAGCTATCGTGATGATTGTGCTCGCCGGTGATGCCCATCGGCATGTTCTCGATGAAGCTGATATCGATGCCGCGTTCGATGGCGAATTCGAGCAGATCGATGACCTCCATATGATTGCGACCCTTGAGTACCACGGTATTGATCTTGATACGATCAAAGCCTTCAGCCATGGCCGCAGCAATGCCATCGAGTGTTTTCTCAATCTGGCCGGTGCGTGTCAGTTCGTGGAACAGCTGCGGCTTGAGCGTGTCCAGACTGATGTTGATGCGCGTGACCCCGGCTTGTTTTAGGAGAGGGGCGTACTTGTCGAGCTGACTGCCATTGGTCGTCAGGGTCAGATCATGCAGGCCGTCGAGTTGTCCGAGGTTTTCGAACAGCGTCAGGATATTACGTCGAACCAGCGGTTCACCGCCGGTGATGCGTATCTTGGTCACGCCCAGTTCGACGAATGCGGCGGCGATCTGGTGCAGCTCTTCGAGAGACAGCAACTGTTCACGCGGCACGAACTGCATCTTTTCCGACATGCAGTACTGGCAGCGCAGGTCGCAGCGGTCTGTCACCGAAATACGAATGTAATCGATACGCCGGCCGTAACGGTCGATCAGTTTCGATTCGCGAGGCGTTTTGTCGGATTTATTCACGTTGTTGGCCATGTCTGCTTACAAGAGAAAGTTGATGCAAATAGCATACCTGACTTTAAGTTGGCTGAAAGCCCTTGAATTCTTTGGGCAAGGGGACCTGGCGGCGGAAATAAGGGTCGATCTGTCGCATAGCGCCGAGGGAGTGTGGGTCATTTTGTACCAATCGGGCTTGAAGGCCACGTCTGGATGCGATGCTCGAGGCTGGTACGAGTATTGCTCATAGATGCAGATCGTCGTGTATTCGTATTCACGCCGGAATGATATCTATCAACCCTCAAGACCCAATCATCATGTCATCGATTGAACTACAGGATTTCAAACAAGACCTGCCCGACCAGATGCCGGTGTCCGTCATAATCGAAAAAAGGCCATCGGATCATCCCTGGCTTGATTTCAGTTACCAGGCCGTGGGCGTGGTCGCAGCCGAGACCGGGCAGGCTGGTGAGTTGCGGCGTATCCATGAAGAGAATGGCGTTGAGCGCTTCCTGCTGGCTGGCCTGACCCTGCGTCTCTACCTGGATCAGTGTGAAAGTTACTACCACAACCTGATGTCGCCGCAACCCGGCTGTTTCATCGTTGCCAATCAGCCGGATAATGCTGGCGATATGCCTCGACCTTACCTGGTCAGCCTGAGCTTCGACGAGGTGCATGCCTATCTGGAAGGTGACGAGTTGGTGTATGCCGTGCCGATAGCGCCGGAACTCTACAAATGGTCCGAGGCCTACGTGCTGACCCATTACGTGGCGGTCAAGAAAAACAAGCGCCGCCTCACCGATTGGCGTCAGCAGGCGCCTGGCCTGGTGTTGCATACCGATACCCCATCATGAGCGACGAAGGTCTGTTGGCACGCTGGTCGCGGCGCAAGTTACAGGACCCGGCGCTACGCGAGGCTGAGGATCACCAGCATCAGGTCGCTGAGCAGTTGCCCGACAGCGCCGTCGACGCACAGCCCGTCGAAGCCGCTCCACCCGCGCTCACCGACGCCGATATGCCTGATGTCGAAAGTCTGGGCGAAGATTCCGATTACTCGTTATTCATGTCACCCGGCGTCAGCGATGAACTGCGCAATCTGGCGCTGCGCAAGCTGTTCCGCGCACCGATGTTCAACCAGCGCGACGGGCTGGATGAATACGATGACGACTACACCAGCTTTGAAAAACTCGGCGACATCGTGACTGCTGACATGAAACACCAGATGGAGATGGATGCATTGAAAGAGCAGGCGCAACAGCTGGAACAGGAGCAGGAGCACCAGGTCCTGCCAACCACCGACGCGCAGGACCAGGCCCCGGCCGATGGCGATCAACCAGCCTTGACTGCTGAGGAGTCCACAGCCGATCGCGCCGGGCCACATGCTGATGAAACCTTGATCAGCGACACGCTATCCCAACCCTTAACCCAAACCCAAATTGAAACAGATGAGCATGATCAAGATAAATGCCCGCGCACGTGAAGCGGCGTTGGCGGCGCGTGATGCGCATGTTGGCAAACCCACCAGTCTGGTGAGCTACCAGTCGACCGGGCTGGTCGTGGTGGTTGCCAGCCCGGAGCAATGGCAGGCGTTGCCTGCCTTGCCGCAACCTCTGCGCGCCATCGGCTTGCTTGATGTCACGCCGACGCAGCTTGCCGGCATTACCGTGGTCGGCAGCGCGGTGGCGCGCGGCGGGCGTGACATTGAATTAATCGGCCATCTGGGTGCTTTCGAACTGCTGCTTAGTGACCGTGACGGGACGCAGGAAGTCCTGCGCGCCGATATCGTGCTCGATCTGGGCGAGCAAGCCCTGAACAGCCACGAACTGCCCCCGGTCGGCTACCTGCGTGCTGATCCTGTCAAACACGACCTAAACGAACTGGTCGTTGAACTGTCCGAAATGACCGGCGAGTTCGAAAAACCGCGTTACTTCAATTACAACGCCGACATCTGTGCACATGGCGTCAACGGCGGCAGTGTGTGCACTCGCTGCATCGATGCCTGTCCCGCTGGCGCCATCCATAGTGGCGGGGCGCATATCGAGGTTGATCCATTTCTTTGTCAGGGCGGAGGCGTCTGCGCCACGGTATGCCCGTCGGGTGCCATTCAGTATGCCTACCCGCGCCTGACCGATCAGGGCAATCGTCTGCGCGTGATGCTCAAGGCCCATGCCGAGCAGGGCGGGCAACTACCTATTCTGTTGTTGCATGCTGATAGCGTGGATGTCTCAGCGTATTTCGAGCGACAACCGAACCTGCTGCCGGTGGCGGTCGAGGAAATCGCCAGCGTGGGTATGGACCTGTGCCTGTCCGCGCTGGTTTATGGCGCAGCCCAGTTGTACCTGCTGGTCGATGATGACGCACCACCGTCAGCTGCTCGGCAACTGGCACAACAGCTCGAATGGGGGCATGCCGTGATGCATGGCCTGGGGCTTGCGCCCGAGCGCTTGCAATTGCTGCAGCTCGGTGAATTCTTGCAGCCGATCCCAGACGGCGTCGGCATCGAGCCGGCCCTGTACAGCATGCCCGATAATAAACGCCAGGCGCTATTGCAGGCGGTTGATCACTTGTATCAGCATGCACCACGCAAGCGGGAAATGGTCGACCTGCCGGCTGGCGCACCATTTGGCACTGCAGTTATCGATGAAAAGGCCTGCACCCTGTGCATGGCCTGTGTCGGCGCATGCCCGGGCAAGGCGCTGCAGGATGGGTCCAACCGCGAAACGCCGGAGATCTTCTTCATTGAAAGCAACTGCCTGCAGTGCGGCGCCTGCACATTGACCTGCCCGGAAACCGCCATTTCAATTTCTCCTCGCCTGGTATTCGACCGTGAGAAGCGAAACCAGTCGCGCATGCTGAACCAGGATACCCCGTTTGCATGTATCAGCTGCGGCAAGCCGTTCGCGCCCACCTCGGTCATCCACAAGATGAGTTTCAAACTCAAGGGGCACCATATGTTCCAGACCGCTCGCGCGCTCGATCGGCTGAAGATGTGCGAGAACTGCCGTGTGGCCGATATTGTCCAGGATGCCGAGGCCATGGATGGACATTTTGACCCGCTAGAGCCCATTGCGCGTGATTTCACGCGCCAATAGGTGATTTTTGGTTATTAAATTCCGCCAATTAATGGCTCACTAGTTGCAATACCTACTGGAATTGAGGATTAAGAACTCCATGACTTTACAGGCCCAGACCATCGCATCCGAACCAACCATCAGCAGTAGTGACATGATATCCAGCGAAAACCATGTCACATCGATCGAACCGGAGCAGATGTACCGCGCCTCGGCCTATGGATTGCTCGCCACCTTGCTGCGCGTAACGCCTGATCAGGCGCTTCTCGACCACATTGCCAGTCTCAGCGAAAACCTGCCAGCGGAAGGGGATGATCTCGTGCTGAGCCTGTCAGCGCTCGGCCTGTCCGCGCGCATGCATGAACCGGCGTCCATCGATGACGAGTTTCACGATCTGTTCATCGGTCTCGGCAAGGGCGAACTGACACCTTACGCATCCTGGTACCTGACCGGATTTTTGATGGAAAAGCCACTCAGCGACCTGCGCGCCGATCTTTGCCGATTAGGCATCGAGCGGAGCGAGAACGTCGCCGAACCCGAGGATCATGCTGCGGCCTTGTTCGAGGTCATGGCGATGTTGATTACCGAACAGGCCGATAACGATGAGCAGGCTGAATTTTTCAATCGTCACATCCGTTCGTGGATGGGACGTTTCATGCGTGATCTGGCCCAGGCCAAATCAGCTGTGTTTTACCAGGCTGTGGGCCGCTTTGGGGGAGCGTTCCTGGCTCTGGAGGATGAATACCTGTCCATGCAGAGCTAATCCCCTGATCGAATGAACCTGGATTAAAAGACAATATCAATAAACATCAACCAACGATGAAACTACGAACCAATGCCAGCGGAGGAGTCGTAAAGTGAACACAAAGACCGATAACAGTAACCATCCGGAACGTGACAGCCGAAGGGCGTTCATGAAGAACACCACGCTCGCGGGTGCGGGTCTGGCAGCCGGAGCCGCGTTGCCAGGAGCCGCGTTGGCCGCCGCCCCGGCCGCCCCTGAGAAAAAGAAACAGCAGGGTTACCATGTAACCCAGCACGTTCTCGACTACTACAAGTCGCTTCTTTAGGCAGGGGGGGAGAGCAATGAAAAAATTAATCAGAAAATCGGCCGTCACCAGTCAGCCTGTCAAGAATGTCGGCGCGGGTAAAACCGCCGCAGCGCTCAACCGGCGTGATTTCCTTAAAGGTTCCGGGCTCATGGCGGGTGGCGCGGCGCTGGCCACAACCTTTAGCCCTGGCATGATGAAAAAGGCCGAAGCGGCATCGACGACGACCATGCACACCAAGGAAATCAAGACCATCTGTACCCACTGCTCGGTTGGCTGCGGCATCATTGCCGAGGTGCAAAACGGGGTGTGGACGGGACAGGAGCCAGCCTTCGATCACCCGTTCAATAAAGGCGCACACTGTGCCAAGGGCGCGGCCATTCGTGAACATGGGCACGGCGAACGGCGCCTGAAATACCCCACCAAACTGGTTGATGGCAAATGGAAACGCGTGTCCTGGGACGAGGCGCTCAACGAAATTGGCGATCAATTGCTGAAGATTCGGGAGGCCTCGGGCCCTGACTCGGTGTACTGGCTGGGTTCCGCCAAGCACAGTAACGAGCAGGCTTACCTGTTCCGCAAGATGGCGGCCATGTGGGGCACCAACAACGTCGATCACCAGGCGCGTATCTGTCACTCGACCACAGTGGCGGGTGTGGCGAATACCTGGGGTTATGGCGCGATGACTAACTCCTATAACGACATCCACAACTCCAGATCGATCCTGTTGATCGGCTCAAACCCGGCCGAGGCCCATCCGGTGTCGTTGCAACATATCTTCAAGGCCAAGGAAGAGAACAACGCACCGATCGTGGTCATCGATCCACGATACACGCGCACCGCCGCACACGCGGATCATTACCTGAAGATACGTCCCGGCTCGGATGTGGCCATCATCTGGGGCATGCTGTATCACATCTTCAAGAATGGCTGGGAGGACAAGGAGTTCATCCGCCAGCGCGTATACGGCATGGACGACATCCGCAAGGAAGTCGCCAAATGGACGCCTGACGAGGTTGAACGCGTCACTGGCGTGCCGGAAGCTGAGGTTTACGCCGCGACCAAGGCGATGGCTGATAACCGTCCTGGCACCTTCATCTGGTGTATGGGGGGTACCCAGCACACCATCGGCAATAACAATACTCGCGCCTACTGTGTGTTCCAGCTGGCGCTGGGCAACATGGGTGTTTCCGGTGGCGGCGCCAATATCTTTCGTGGTCATGACAATGTGCAGGGGGCCACAGATCTTGGCGTGCTGGCCAATACCCTGCCAGGCTATTACGGACTGGCCGAGGGCTCGTGGAAACACTGGTCGCGGGTTTGGGGGCTTGATTTCGACTGGATCAAGGGGCGCTTCGATGGCGGCAGTTACGAAAAGAAAGGCGACAAGGATCTGCCGGTCATGACAACCAGCGGTATTCCTGTCTCGCGCTGGATCGATGGCGTGCTCGAAGACAAGGCGAATATCGGGCAAAAAGATAATGTCCGCGCCATGATGTTCTGGGGTCATGCGCCGAATAGCCAGACCCGCGGTTCAGAGATGAAGAAGGCGATGGAGAAGCTCGACCTGCTGATCATTGTCGATCCCTATCCGACGGTATCGGCCGTCATGCACGACCGCACCGATGGCGTCTACCTGCTGCCAGCCTCTACCCAGATGGAGACCTACGGTTCGGTGACGGCATCCAACCGTTCAATCCAGTGGCGCGACAAGGTCATGGACCCATTATTCGAGTCGCTGCCTGATCACATCATCATGTACAAGCTGGCGAAGAAGCTCGGCTTTGAAAAAGAGCTGTGCAAGAACTTCAAGGTCACCAACGATGAGCCGCTGGTTGAAGACATTACCCGCGAGTTCAATTCCGGGATGTGGACCATTGGTTACACCGGTCAGAGCCCGGAACGCCTCAAGATGCATCAGCAGAACTGGGGCACCTTCGATTACACCTCGCTCAAGGCCGAGGGTGGTCCCGCCGACGGTGACTTCTACGGTATGCCCTGGCCATGCTGGGGCACAGCGGAGATGAAACACCCTGGCACCCCAAATCTGTACGATACATCGGTCCCGGTATCCAAGGGTGGGTTGACCTTCCGGGCACGCTTCGGCGTCGAGCGAAATGGTGTCAACCTGCTGGCCGAGGGGTCATTCGGCCGCAACTCGGATATCAAGGATGGCTATCCTGAATTTACCGCGGATGTGCTCAAGAAGCTTGGCTGGTGGGATGATCTGACCGACGCCGAGAAACAGGCTGCAGAAGGCAAGAACTGGAAAACCGACCTCTCGGGCGGTATCCAGCGCGTGGCCATCAAGCATGAATGTTCGCCGTTTGGTAACGCCAAGGCGCGGGCCAACGTGTGGACCTTTCCTGACCCTGTGCCGATACACCGCGAACCACTATATACCTCGCGGCGAGATCTGGTTGAGAAGTATCCCACCTATGAAGATCGAAAGATGTTCTGGCGCCTGCCGACCCGTTACCAGTCGATCCAGGCCAAGGATTACTCCAAGGAGTATCCGATTATCCTGACCTCGGGTCGACTCGTCGAATACGAGGGTGGTGGCGACGAAACCCGATCCAATGCCTGGCTGGCCGAGCTGCAACAGGATATGTTCGTTGAACTTCATCCGCGCGATGCCAATAACGCGGGCGTCAAGGATGGCGACTGGGTCTGGGTAGAGGGCGCCGAGGCGTCCAAGATCAAGGTCAAGGCCATGGTTACCCGACGCGTCGAGGCCGGCGTCGCCTTCCTGCCATTCCATTTTGGCGGGGTCATGCATGGCAAGGATCTGGCGGGTAAGTACCCCGAGGGCGCCGCGCCCTATGTACTGGGTGAGGCCGCCAATACGGCGATGACCTATGGCTACGACTCGGTGACGCAGATGCAGGAATCCAAGTGCAGTCTGTGCCGTATAAGCAAAGCATAAGAGGAGGATAACACCATGGCACGAATGAAATTTTTCTGTGACGCGGAACGCTGCATCGAGTGCAACGGTTGTGTAACGGCCTGCAAGAATGAGCATGAAGTACCCTGGGGCGTGAATCGCCGCCGGGTAGTCACCATCAAGGATGGCGAGCAGGGTGAACGCTCGTTATCGGTGGCCTGCATGCATTGTTCCGATGCGCCTTGCGCGGCGGTTTGTCCGGTCGACTGTTTCTATACCACCGATGAAGGGGTGGTGCTGCACGACAAGGATATCTGCATCGGCTGCGGCTACTGTTTTTACGCCTGCCCGTTCGGTGCGCCGCAATTCCCCGAGGCCGCTGCCTTCGCCTCGCGCGGCAAGATGGACAAGTGTACCTTCTGCGCGGGGGGTCCCGAAGAAGACCACAGTTCGGATGAGCACAAGAAATACGGTCGCAACCGTCTGGCCGAAGGCAAGTTGCCGATATGCGCCGAGATGTGTGCGACCAAGGCGCTATTGGCGGGTGACGCCAATGTGTTGTCTGATATCTACCGTAAACGCGTCATCAATCGTGGCGCCAGCGTGATGGATTGGGGTGTGAATCTGAAAAACATGAAGCTTTAAACCGGGCAAAGTCCTGACCATGATTCGCCGACATACGGATCAGGGTCGCCTGGCGACGTGATATGTCGATTTTCGGCACAGGGATGTGCCGGGCATTTTTTGGCCGAGCCAAGCAAAATAATAAATTACGAGGTTATACATCGTGAATCACCAAGCCTTTCCACAATGTCATTTGCTCAGATGGATTCCCCCTGTCTTGTTATTGCTGGCGGTGATGTTGTTTGCCGGATCACCGGCACTGGCGCAGGCCCCTCAAAAACTTTCTCCCGATGCCGTGTCTATGGAAGACCCCGGTTCTGAATTATGGCGGCAGATTCGTCAGCGCGGCACCAGCGAACCGGTTGGCACCAGTCAGGTGCGCAGCGTTGAAAGCGGTGTGCTGATCAATGACCTGGGGGAACGCTGGGCAGAATTCCGCATGCAGGAGCTCAAACACTGGGGCAAGTATCCCTTGTTGCTGGTGATCGTCATTCTGGTCGTGTTCTATCTGCTGCGTGGCCGGGTAGACATTGAGGGAGGCTTGTCAGGCCGCATGTTGCACCGTTTCACGCATTACGAACGCGCCCTGCACTGGGTCATGGCGTCGATATTCCTGTTTCTTGGCGTGACCGGACTCATTCTGCTGTTCGGCCGCAGTTCGCTGATTCCTGTGTTTGGTAAGGAGGTGTTTTCAATACTGGCTTCGTTGAGCAAGGAAGGGCACAACCTGTTCGGTCCTTTGTTCGCGGTTTCCGTGGTGTTGATGTTCTTCCAGTTCGTGCGGCGCAACATCTACGCCAAGGGGGATCTGAGCTGGCTGCTGAAAGGCGGCGGTTTCATCGGCAAGGGCCATGTGACCGGTGGTTTCTTCAACATGGGTGAAAAGACCTGGTACTGGATCTTCATCCTGGTCGGCGCTGCGGTGTCGATCAGCGGAATGATTCTGCTGTTTCCGAATTTCGGACAGGGGCGCGTCATCATGGGCCTGTCACACGTCGTGCACGGCATCGGCTCGATTGTTCTCATGACCATCGCGATAGGCCATATGTATCTGGGTTCGATCGGCAGCGAAGGCAGTCTCGAAGCCATGAAAACCGGTTATGTCGACTACAACTGGGCTGCCGCGCACCACGATCGCTGGGCCAGGGAATGCAAAGACAACAATGCCGTGATCTCCCCCGAACAGTTCGCGGCATTGATTGGTGAGGAACCACCCCGAGTCTCAACAGGCAAACCTGCAGTGGAGGTTAAATCATGATCGGTGAGTTTATTGATGGTCCACTGTGGTACATATCGTCCATCGTGTTCGTGGTCGCGGTCGTCTGGCGCATCATTGTCATTCTCAGTTTCGGCCGCAAGAAAAACCTGGCGAAACCTCGCTACAGTGCCGGGGGCGGCGCAATGGCGACCATTCTGCGCAGATTCTTTCCCTACCGCGAATTTTATGAGGTATCGAAATTTCGCATCGTCGCCGGCTACATGTTCCACATCGGCCTGTTCGCGCTGCTGTTTTTTGCCGTGCCCCACATAGAGTTCATTACCAGCATCAGCGGATTGAGCTGGGCGGCAATGCCACACTGGGCCTTTATACTGGCAGCCGAGTTGTCGTTCTTTGGCCTGATGTACCTGTTTGTGTTTCGCCTGACCAACCCGGTCACCAGGATGCTGACCACGCGTGGCGAATATCTTGGATCGGTGCTGGTTTTCGTCGTCATGTTAACGGGCTGTCTGGCGCTTGGGCGCTCGCATGAATTCCTGCGCCTGTTTCACCTGCTCAGTGTCGAGTTGCTGCTGCTGTACATGCCCTTCAGCAGCCTCATGCATGCCTTCACGTTCCCGTTCAGCCGGGGATTCACCGGTGCGGTGTACCATCGCCGCGGCCTCAATATTTAGGAGGGCTTTGACATGGCGATTGATATGAATATGTTCCACGGGTTCATCGGCCAGTTAGGCCAGTTGGGCAAGATGGCTCAGCCGACCGATTATCCGGACGATGAGCGTGTGACCCGCGCCAAGGATGTTTTCGGCAATCGGATCGGCGCCGAACAGGCCGGTGATATGGAAGCCTGCGTGCACTGTGGGCTGTGTGCCGAGGCCTGTCATTTTCGCGTCATGACGGGCAATCCCAAGTACACACCGGCACGCAAGTTCGAACTGATCCGACGTTATTACCGGCGTGAGAAAGGCCCGTTCAAATGGTTATACCAGCTGTTCACGCGTGATATCACCGCACAGGACCTGATGGACTGGCAGGAACTGGTGTATGACTCGTGCACAACCTGCGGACGCTGCTCCATGATTTGCCCGATGGGGATCAATATTGCCGAACTGGTCACCATTACCCGTGCGGGACTGGCCAATGCGGGACTGATACCCGCCGATTTGCGCGCGGTGCAGCAGGAACAGCAGGCGTATGGCACGGTCTTCGGCGCCGGGCCGGATGCGCTCAAACTGGCGGTTGAACGCATGGCCGAGCAGGGCGTTGAGATCCCGCTGGACAAGGATAAGGCCGACTATCTGGTCATCACCTCGGTCATCGACATTCTGCTGTTCAACGATACCTTGATGGGCACCGCCAGGGTGTTCAACAAGCTGGGGCTCGACTGGACCATCCACACCTGTGCCTTCGAGGGCGCCAACTTCGGCATGCTGGCCGGGGCCAGCACCACGCAGGAGAAGGCATCGCTGGCGATTATCGACCAAGCGGTCAAGATCGGCGCCAGTGCGGTTATCGTGCCCGAGTGTGGCCATGCCTACCCGGCACTACGCTGGGCAGGCGCCAATATCTATGGCCAGCGCTTGCCTTTCGATGTGTTCACTATTTCCGAATTACTGGCTATACAGCTCAAACAAGGGAATCTGAAGCTAAAGCAGAATCCCGATCTCAATATCACCTATCACGACCCCTGCAAGGTCGGTCGTTATTCCGGGGTCATCGATGAACCGCGCTCGGTACTGCAGGCGCTGGGTGGACGCTTCACTGAAACCCCGGCACATGGCAAGATGAACTGGTGCTGCGGTGGCGGCGCCGGTGTATTTGTCATCAATAGCGCGACCGAATTGCGGCGCAAGGCCTTTGACAAGAAAATCGAGGAGGTTGATCAGACGGGTGCGGATACCGTGGTGATGGCCTGTGGCAGTTGCCGCATGAATTTCCTGCGGGGTTCGGTCGATGCCAAATGGGACAAGAATATCGTCAGCATGGTCGCCATGGTCAGCGAGAACCTGGCCTGACGGGCTGTGGTTTTTTCTGCCGGGCTCCCATCTCGGGCCATATGATCTGGCGCTGTTAACCTGGTCCTTTTTATGTGCACAACCCATCAGCGGCTACCAAGACCCGCCGTTCCTGCTATAAAATAACCTGGCTCCCGGCAGCGTTAGTTCAGATTATTCCCCTGATTCAGACGCCCGCCGAGTAAGCGCAACCCCTTTTTTACACGCAGGAGACCCATGAGCGACCAGAATCAACTGGCCGTGCTGTTCGCTGATGTCACGGGCAGCACCAGTCTCTATCATCGGCTGGGTAATACCGTCGCCAAACGACTGGTAGATGATCATTTACAACGGCTTGTTGAAATCACGCAGGATTTTGATGGTGTGCTGATCAAAACGATTGGCGACGAGGTCATGTGCACATTTACTGATGTGTCCAACGCGGCGCGAGCAGCGGGTGAGATGCAGATGGCCGTTAAAAAAATGGGCGAACAGGCCGACGATGCCGATACCCGGTTGCGCATACAAATCGGGTTTCATTTTGGCCGGGTGATTGTCGATGACAACGATGTCTTCGGTGATACCGTCAACGTGGCGGCTCGCATGGCGGGCATGGCCAAACCCGAGCAGATTCTGCTGACGCGCAGCGTGGTCAATGCCTTGCCCGACATCCTGCGGCCAACGGTTCGTTTTTACGACCAGGCCACGGTCAGGGGCAAGCTGGAACATCTGGAGATCTATGAGCTGATCTGGGAAGTCTCTGAAATGACCATGTTGTCGGATCAGAAGGTCGCGATGCCCCGGCCAGAGATGCACAGCGCGCTCGATCTGCGTTGCGGTGAGCGCGAACTGCGCCTCGACAAGTCGGTGCGTAACCTGTCGCTGGGCCGTTCCGAATTCAACGGGCTGCAGGTCGCCAACTCACTGGCCTCGCGCCAGCATGCGTTAATCGAATTCCGGCGCGGGCGTTTTGTGTTGATCGACCAGAGCGTCAACGGCACTTATCTGCAAACCGCCGAGGGTGACAGACTGATGCTAAAGCGTGAGGAGTATGTGTTGCCTGATAGCGGCCGTTTCAGTCTGGGCGAGGAACTCGACGTACGGCCCGAAACCGAGGTTATTTTTAACTGCCAGCACGCCGCGCTCTGAACATTGCGCATGCGTGTTTTTGCCCGCTGCGCCGGACATGGCGCAGCGGGGCATGAATGGTTGAACATTTGTCGAGCGCGCGTCCCTGCGCCAGGCGAACTCTCAAAGATTGTTCAGAATCAACACTAGCAGCATGATGCCGATCAGCACGAATGCGAATCCACCCAGTCGCATGAGTGTGATGGCCCAGCCCGGTAGCGGGTCGACCAGCAGTGCATCGAGTTTGCCTTCTTTTTTCAGGCGCTCGTATTCCAGCGGACGTTCCTTCTGTAATTGATCGAGACTGATGTGCCCCGTGAAGATGGCGTCATCCAGCGGAAACGCGGTCGGCCGCAGATGGGTATTGAAAAAGTGCACGATAAAGATAAACGCCGTGGCCAGCAGAGCCTCCTCACTGTGCACGATATGTGCGACATTGATGGTCCAGCCGGGCAGATGCTCGGTGGCGAATAACGGGAGCATCAGCATCAATCCGGACAGTCCGATCACGACCATCCCCCAGAACACCGCGAGATAATCAAATTTCTCCCAGTAGGTCCAGCGATCAAAACGTGGATGATCCTTGCTGAGAAACAGGAAGTACAGGATGTGGTGGCCGAAATCCTTGATGTCCTTCAGATTCGGTACCAGACTGCGCGGTCCCCACAACAGGCCCCAGTCGCGATACACAATGAGTCGCCAGGCCAGTTCGCCAATATGCACGAAGAACAGCGCCACCAGCGTAATACCGGCAACACGGTGGGCCAGGGCGGCCATCTCGAAACCGATGATATTCTGGGCAATCCATGCCGCCATGGCGGAATCATGAAACTTGACCGGCAGGCCGGTCAGGGCCAGGGTCAGGAACGAGACGACCAGCACCAGATGCATGACGCGGTGGTAACCTCTAAAACGTCGGACGGTTGTGCCGCGTTCGCGCTTTCTTGAAACGTCAACGCCGCCGCGCGCGACCAGGGTGCGCACAAACCACAGGAAGGTGTGCAGACCGAATACCAGCATGACGCCCCAGAGCAGCAGTTCCATGGCATAGAACACCTTGTCGATGTTTGGATGCTCGCCGTCGCCGGGCTGGTAATGGGTCAGGTAAGTGACGAAATTTTCGTTGGCTTCTTCATGACATTGCTGACAGGTTTCAATGATCTTTTGCTTGCCTATCGTGGATTGCGGGCTGTCTTTACCCAGCACGGCATGGTTGTCGTGGCAGGATACGCAGGTTGCATAGCGGTCGCCCTCGAAGCCAAGCTGGTACATTTGACCGTGATAGGACGAATTGAAGCCAGACAGGATGCCCGATTTCAATTTGAAGCGGCTATTGATGCTTTCGTCACCATGACATTGTGCACACACCTCGACTGCGTTGGCGCCCTTGAATTGCTCAGCGGGTTGGCGAATCGCGTGAAAGCCGTGGCAATCCGTGCAGTTCGGCGCTTCCAGATTGCCTTGTTGCCGGGCCTTGAAATGCGACGAGGTATGGAACTCCTGTCGTTGTTGGTCGTGACACTCGGCGCAATTGGCGCGGTGACGCAGCTTGTCATGTGGATAGTCGTCGAAACCCTCGTAGTGGCAATCAACGCAGTAATGACGCGCGTGTACCGTGTCACGCAGATCATCCTGGGTCACCGCAATATGCGGATAGCGGTCGAGGTAGTGGCTGTCGCGATGGCAGGTGTCGCAGCTTTCGCTGCTCCCTGACCACGCGGCGGGGGCCTGCATCAGCAAACCCGCCACCAGCAGGAGCAGGCGTATGGTAACCTGCTGAATGATTGGACTGTTCATGGCGGTCACCGTTCTACCAGTCAACCACATCATTGGTCACGCGCGAATTGCCGGTTTTGACCGGGTCGCCCGGGTATCCCAGACGTTGCCAGTCAAGCACGCCTTGCTCGCCTTCCTGTTTGGTATGACAGTCGGCACACTGCAGTGCCTCCCTGGCCGGAGAGACCTGGTGAAACAATGGCCAGTACATCCGGGTTTCAACTGCTTCATATTCGCCGGAGTATTCCAGCCCAACGCTTTTCATGCCATTGTCGAAGGACTTGTTCCAGTCCAGCGTTTTCCAGTAGCCGCCCTTGCCGAATAAATGGGGGACGAGCAGCAGGTCGGTATTCTTGTCCTTGAACTGCTTGCCGCGCATGACTTTAAAGGGTGTGATGCGGGCCTTGCTGTCGTCTTGCGCGCCCATGAGCGGATTGAATTCCATGACGCCGTCGGCGCCGATTTTGATCTTTTCGCCCATCAGTTGATAGTCAGTGCGGCCATTGAACCAGTAATACTCGGGTTTGAGATTTTTCTCCCACTTGAAGTCGCCTTTTTTCCAGTCGTAGGCAGGCATGCCCAACGCATCCTTCTCGCCCTTGCGTTTCTTGTCCCCGGCGCTGGTCCAGTCCCACCATGTTTTGGTCGGGTATTGTTTTGCAACCACAGGAATGTGGCAGGTTTCGCAGGCCACGCTGAGCGTGTGCATATTGAGTGTGTTGCGCATGCGTTTTTTGTGTACGTCTTCTCCCTCATGACAGGCGACGCAGCCGAAATGATTTTGCCCGGCGACCATCGATGCATGCGCCGCACCGCGCACATCATGTTTGCCTTCGATGCGATGGCAGCTGGCGCAGGTCTGACGTTTATCCGCATCCGGGTGGCCCATGTGCACATCGATTTGCGGCGTCGGATCGACCAGCGCCTTGGTCAGGTCGCCATGTTTGACGTTGTGACCGCCACCACCATAGAAATGGCAGGCGCCGCAGTTCTCGTTTTTCGGCTTGCCTACATTCACCGCGACCTTCAGCAGGTCGATCTTTTTGTAGGTTTTGTTGTTACCGGGGAACAGCTTGTCTTCCTTGTACACCGGGTAGCCGGCATCGGTGGGGAATTTTTTATAGGTGCCGGTCTGATCGTGACATACCAGGCAATCCATGTTTTCCATGGCGGTCAGATCAAAGCTGTCATCCTTCCAGCCGAATCCGACATGGCAGCTGGTACAGCGCGGCTCGTTGGAACTGACCGCGACGCAGTAATTGTTGAGAATGCTGCGCTTGCCCAGATTGATGGTCTTGCCATGCATCTCGAAGGGTTCGCCTTCCCATTTCCAGTGGCGCGAGTGGGACAGGTCACGGGCCTGGTCCTCGTGACATCGTATGCAGTCACGCGTGACATCCTGCGGGCTGTAATACGGCCCAATCATTTCTTCATGTTCCTTTATGGAGGTGGCCATCAGCATGGATGGCGCCAGACATAACAGCACGGCCAGGATTATGGATTTCATTTGTTATTCCGTTTAGCTGATCGATCAGACCCGAAACACTATAGTCAATTGCACTGTCGATGCATTAATTCAGATCAAGCATACACCGGATTATTTCGCCGAATGATCGATTTGCGGGCGCGATGCCTAGCGGGTACTTTCTTCGAGTTCCTCCAACTGCTCGAAAATCGTGGTTTCCTCTTCGATCATTTGGGGTTCGCGCAGCAGCTGTACACTGAAGGTCGATCCGTCGCCAATGCTTGAGCGGGCTTGAATGGTGCCACCGTAGCGGCGTACCAGGCTGTAACTGATCGACAGTCCCAGTCCGGTGCCTTCGCCCTGCGTTTTGGTGGTGAAGAACGGGTTGAATACCTTGGCCAGCTCAATCTCGCTCATGCCGTGTCCATTGTCCTTGATCACAATCTCGACCATCTCGGCATTGTGGTCGCGCGTGGTGATGGCGACCCTGCCACCAATATCGGGCAGGGCCTGTATGGCGTTGACGATAAGATTGACCAGCACCTGCTGCAACTCCTGCGGGTTGATCTGTATAAGCTGCGTGGCCTCGAGTGTCAGGTCGATGGCGTAGTCCTGTTTCGAACGCAGGTGCTGCACCAGTTTAAGGGTCTCATGCACCACGGCATTGACGTCTATCTGTTGCATGTAACCGGCGAAGGCATCGGGGTGAGCATACTGTAGCAGGTTATTGGTGATGTCCTTGATGCGATAGATCTGTTCAATGACCAGGTCGATTTCATCCTGCACCGGCTCCAGGGTTGCGCCCATTTCATCGACGATAATGTCCAGATTGCCCAGCATTACCGCGGTGGGATTGTTGATTTCGTGGGCAACACCGGCGGTCAGTTCTCCCAGCGCCGCCAGCTTCTCGGCAATGACCAGTTGCTGCCGGGTCTCGTGTAACACACGTATGGTATTGGTCAGCTCCCTGTTGGTTTGTTGCAACTCGGCAGTGCGCTCATCGACCTTTTCTTCGAGCGCCGCCGCCCAGTTTTCGATCAGTTGTTTGCGCTCCGCGAGCAGATCGAGCATTTGATCGAATTCGCGCGCCAGTTCACCGATCTCATCGCGCGAATCAATTCGGCCGATGCGTTTTTCGCGGCCTTCGCCGGTGGCCCTGACGACCGAGCTGATCCGCTCAAGCGGGCGAAAGATCGACTTGGCGCCCTGTATGGCCACGACCCCAGACAAGGCCATGAGCACCACAAACAGCAGCGCCAGCGCCCACAAGGCCTGGTACAGCGACTGACGGAAAGGCGCCTCGAGAAATCCGGCATATAACATGCCGACGCGATTGCCATCGATATCGACAATGGGTTCATACGAGGAGATATACCAGTCATTGACCACGAAGGCGCGGTCGATCCAGGTCTGGCCTTCGTCGAGCACGCGGCTGCGCACCTCGTTGGATACCCGCGTACCCAGCGCGCGTTGCCCCGGGTTATCCGGCACATTGGTCGAGATGCGTACATCGTCGAGAAACACGGTGACCGTGCCGATACTGCCTTCGATCAGACTGCCGGGGCCGTACACGAGGTCGCGAATGACATCGACAAACTCAAAGTTGCTGTTCAGCAGCACCCCTGCATCGAGCAGGGCCAGGACCTCATCGTGTGCGCCAATCAGCGGGTACAGGGCGCGAATCATCATGCCGCGATCTTCCTGCGTGCGCGTGGTCGGTCTTGCCTTCGGCGTTTCGCGCAGCGGCAGACGAACCCTGTCGGCCAGGCCTTCGGGTTCCAGTTCGGCGGGGGAGAATATCTCGATGCCTGACGATGCTCGCCCGCCGAGGGCGGCGGCATACGCCGATGAGTCACGGCTGCGGGTGACCACCGACGAGCCGGGTTGGCGGTACAGCAGTTTGCCTGCGGTATCGACCAGATGCAGGTAGGAAAAACCGTATTCCTGTTGCAGCCGGTTGAGTTCCTGCTCGACGGTCGCGGCATCATTCTGGTTGATGGCGGTTCGGAACACATAGGATTCCGCGGTGCCGGCCAGCGCCTTCAGGTAATCCTGCCTGATGCGATCGAAGATGTTGTGCGACACCGACAGGTCGGTATTGACCTTGATGAAAAGCTGCTCATAGCTGTAACTGGCTCCCCAGTAAACGGCCAGCACCAGCGCAATCGGCATGACCAGAAGGATCGGGAACAACACCAGCACCAGCAGCTTGTAGCGGATGGTATGGCGTATCTTGTCGAGCAGGTGGCCTGCCATGGTTGAGCGCTGTTAGTTGCCCCGGTTCCAGGCGTTGACCTTGCGTTCCAGAGTCTTGCGCGAAATACCGAGGACGCGAGCAGCGGCCGACTTGTTGCCGTTCTCCGCCTCCAGCACCTTGAGCAGATGTGCCTTTTCAACGTCTTCCAGCAAGAGTGAGCCGGTGGCCATGGCTTGCGGCATTTCAGGCTCGGCGCTGATGCCGGGAATGCACTGGCTGGGCACCGTGCCCAACAGCAGGCTGCGTTCGATGACATTCTTCAGCTCGCGCACGTTACCCGGCCAGTCGTACTGGGTAAGCAGTTCCAGCTCGTAATCGGATAGGACAAACGGTTTGAGTCCGAGGTTGACCGACATGCAGTCGATGAAGTGTTGCGCCAGCACGCGAATGTCTTCGATGCGTTCTCGCAGGGTCGGAATACGCAGGTTCATGACATTAAGACGAAAAAACAGGTCCTGGCGAAAATCGCCGCGTTCAACCTGCTGTTGCAGACGTTTATTGGTTGCAGCGATGACCCGCACATCGACCGGGATCTCCTGGTTGGAACCCACCGGGCGAATACTGCGCTCTTCCAGAACGCGTAACAGGTGCGCCTGCATTGACAATGGCATTTCACCGATTTCGTCGAGAAACAGGGTGCCACCATTGGCATAGCTGAACAGGCCCTCGCGGCGTTGGTGTGCGCCGGTGAAAGCGCCTTTGACGTGGCCGAACAGCTCCGACTCCAGCAACTCCGCTGTCATGGCCCCGCAATTAACGGGCACGAAGCTGCCTTTGCGGCCGCTCATGTCATGGATAGCGCGTGCAGCCAGTTCCTTGCCGGTGCCCGAAGCACCCTCGATCAATACCGTTGACGGCATGGGCGCGATCTGTTTGATCGTCGAGCACAGGTTCTGTACCAGGCGGCATTCGCCGATCATGCCGGAGCCGTCATACAGTTTGTCGACCTGACGTTTCAATACGAAATTTTCGCGTTTCATCTGCTGGCGCTCGATGCAGCGGTCGATGGCCGCCATCATCTGGTCCATGCGGAAAGGCTTGACGATGAAATCCGAAGCACCCACGCGTATGGCCTCGATAGCCATATCGAGCTGCGCGTGTGCGGTGATAAAGATGACGGAGGTGGTGCAGCCTTGCTCGCGCAATTCCTGAACCCACTCGACACCGGATTTGCCCGGCAGCTTGATATCGGCAATGATCAGGTCGAAGTGACAGCGCTGGCGCAGCGCTTCGGCCTCATCGGTGGCGCCGGCCGCCTCGATCAGCCCTGCGAACTTCGACAGGCCCTTGACGAGGAAATTGCGGATGCCATGTTCGTCGTCTATGACCAGGACCGAGCGGTGTTTCAGATAGCCTTTATCGCTATAGCGAATATCAGGAATCTCCGTTTCCTCTTTTCGTAGTGCTTGACTCACAGTGATGACCAGTTGGTGATTGAAAATACAACGTGATAAACCGTTGATTTTGTAGGGTCTGTCTTGTGTTTGGTATATTTTGACCCACCTTGCATCCGAATAGTGCAACAAGCACTTATGATTTGTCCAGAACCGCGTGCTTAATTGCGTTGGGCCTATGGACTATGCGCCCATTACCCGCCAAATCGCCGGTGCTATTGGCGATACAAATTCAGCGCTACCCGATATAGAATGGCAGCCCTCCCAGCGCATAGACAATGATAATGAATCCGATTCAAACAAAGGACATCACGGCTGTGATTCTCGCCGGTGGTCAAGGCAGTCGCATGGGTGGAAAAGACAAGGGCCTGGTGATGTATCGTGACAAACCCCTGGTCGGCCATGTCATCGATGCCATCCGGTTGCAGCTGGATAAAATTATCGTCAACGCCAATCGCAGCCTGGACGACTATGCGACCTTTGGGTTTCCGGTGGTGGCGGATGACCTGACCGGCTTTCAGGGCCCTTTGGCCGGGTTTGTTGCCGCCATGCAGGCGGTTGAGAGTGATTACATTTTGACCTTGCCCTGCGACGGTCCCATCGTACATGAGGAGTACGTCGAAGAGATGCGCCGCGCGATGCAGCGTAGCGAGGCCGATATCGTGGTTGCCTCCGACGGTGAGTGGATGCAGCCGGTGTATGCACTGATACCCTGCCGATTGCTGGACGACCTGAAACAGTTTCTCGACAGTGGCGAGCGCAAGATCGACCGCTGGTATGCGCGGCACCAGACCATGCAACTGGTGTTTCCCGCTGAATCGGGCTTTTTTACCAATATCAATACATTGCAAGAACTGGACGTTACATCTTGATCGACTTTCATGTGCCATTGGTTGGATTTGCCGCGTACTCCGGTTGCGGCAAGACCACGTTGTTGAAAAAACTCATACCCCTGTTGCGTGATAAAGGCCTGCGCCTGGCGGTGATCAAACATGCCCATCACGGCTTTGAAATCGACCACCCGGGCAAGGATAGCTTCGAACTGCGCAAGGCCGATGCCTGCCAGGTGCTGATATCCTCGGCGCGGCGCAAGGCATTGGTCACCGAATTTGACCCGCATCAGTCGGAACCCGGTCTTGACGAACTGCTCAAGGACCTTGATCACTCGCGCTGTGACCTGGTGCTGGTCGAAGGCTTCAAGGCCGAGCGTTTCCCCAAGATCGAGTTACACCGCTGTACCTTCAAGAGCCCGTATCTGTATTCTGCAGACCCTGACATCATCGCTCTGGCGACCGATGAGCCGGTGACTGCCCCTGTACCGGTGCTGGATATCAACGAGCCACAAACCGTGGCTGATTTCATATATTCGACGTTTTATGAGCAAACCTGAACAACCCAGTTGCAACGACGATTTCGAGGTCGGGGCCATTCGAGTCGAGGACGCTGTACTCCGAATCCTGGAAAAAACCACGCCCGTTGACGGATTTCAACGGCTTGCCTTGCGCGACACCCTGAACCGGGTACTGTACCGCGACCTGATTTCACCCATGAACGTGCCGTCGCGGAATAACTCCGCGATGGACGGGTATGCGCTGGCAAGCAGCAGCCTGCCGGTTGCTGGCAACCGTTCTTTCCGCGTGGCCGGTGCGGCCTATGCCGGACAACCCTGGCGAGGACGCTTAGGTGGGGATGAGTGCATTCGTATCATGACCGGCGCGATGATGCCGCCCGATACCGATACGGTGGTGATTCAGGAACAGGTCACCCTGTTCGATGATGGCCGGGTTGAGATCGGTCAGGGACATCGACAGCATCAAAACGTCCGCTTTGCCGGTGAAGACATCAAACAGGGCAATGCGGTTCTGGCCCAGGGCACGCGCATCGGCCCGGCCGAACTGGGGGTCATGGCATCGCTCGGCATCAACGAATGCGAGGTCTATCGTCGGCCGCGCATCAGTTTCTTTTCCACCGGTGACGAACTGCGCTCGCTCGGAGAAACACTCCGCGAAGGGGATATCTACGACAGCAACCGATACACCCTGTTTGGCCTGTTGTCGCGCTGCGAAGTCGATATCATCGACATGGGCGTGGTGCGCGATGACCCGGACGCGCTACGCCAGGCCCTGCTTGGCGCCGCGGCGAATTCGGACGTGGTGTTGACCTCCGGCGGGGTATCGGTGGGTGAGGCGGATTACATCAAGGATATCCTGCACGATATCGGCGCGATGGATTTCTGGAAGATCCTCATGAAGCCGGGACGGCCACTGACCTCGGGGCGCATCGGCGATGCACTGTTCTTTGGGCTGCCCGGCAATCCGGTGGCCGTCATGGTGACCTTTCTGCAGTTCGTTATGCCATGCCTGACACGTCTGGCCGGTGGCGAATATCGTCGGCCTATCGCTGTCCCGGCAATCAGCCTGGGTGCAATCCGCAAGAATCCAGGGCGGCGCGAGTTTCAGCGCGCCATAGCCAGCACCGGTGACGATGGCCGCTTGCAGGTCAGACTGACCGGCAAGCAGGGTTCCGGCATACTGACCTCGATGAGCCGTGCCAACTGTTTTGTCGTGCTGCCCGAAGAGCAGGGCGCCGTCAGTGTCGGCGATACGGTACAGGTCGAATTCATCGATAGTTATTTCCGTTGAGCCATCCTGACTTCCAGGCGCTGCCGCAATGGGCGCGTTGGTGCGCCATGGATGCAGACGGCGCCTGGTGGTGCTACGAGGCCGAGCCTCACCCGCACGACCACGGCTGGTACGAGAACGAGGTCGGTCGCAGCCAGCGCGTGGATGCGCCAGATGGCGCAACAATCGAATGGCAACACAGCCTTGTGCAAATCCGCTGCCGCTGAGTCTGGTCAGCGCAGTTGATTTTTGTCAATTGGATTTCACTCCGGCGCTATTTTTGCGACTTCCCTTGAAAAAGTTAATTTGGATTATCCACACAGGCGCGCCGGGATTGATAGTCTCTGCATGCTTTCACGGGATAAGCGAGCTCCACCAAATCGCATTCCCGTCCTGGCCGGGCAGGAGTCTGTAACCATATAACGATTAAATTGGCTCCCTCGACCTGAATAACCATAAAGACAGGCGTTCATTAATCATTGAACTCGAAGGAGAAGCAAAATGATCGCTAGGATAACCCTGCTGGCAGCAGGCTTCACACTGCTACCTTTCAATGTGGTAGCCGACATGAAAAAAGACAACTGGCTGCACCACACCGATCCTAGATCCTGCAAGCAGTGCCACGAGGAGATCTACCAGCAATGGTCGGGTTCCATGCATGCCAACAGCTCGGCATTGAAAGACCCGATACACGGCGCTTTTTACAGGAACGTGGTGGGCGACCCCACAGTCGAGGGGGTGCGAACCAAGGAGGGCAAATACCCGGTGTGCCTCAAATGTCATGCCCCGGTAGCGGCAATGGAAAAGAAAACCAAACTCGATGCAGAGGATGCCTATGCCAATGGCATCGCCTGCGTGACCTGCCACAGCTTCAAGTCCTTCAAGGGATCCGATGATCCGAAAACCGGCAAGCCCCGCTACGGCATCGATGCCTACGAAATCGACAAGGCTTCCTTGCATGGCCCCTCCGGCATTACCTATACCACCGGACGCGTCGATGAAAACGCCAGCTGGCCCAGCCCGACGCATCATCCAATCCCATTGACCGGCAACAATGCCGCGTTGTTCAAGAGCAATGACGCCTGCATGGGCTGTCATGAAAAACGGGCCAATGCACATGGTACGCCACTGTGTCGAACCGGTGACGAATACCGCGCCAGCAATAACTTCGTGTCCTGCCAGGCCTGCCATATGGCGGTGGTTACGGTACCCCGGATGAAGGAGGGCAAGGTGGTTCCTGGTGAGTTCGTCAGCATCGCGGATCACTCGATGGCCGGTGGGCATGACGCCAAAATGGTCGCACGCGGCCTGATGATGCAGGTGGAGACAAAACTGGGCAAGGATGCAATCAATACCCGAATCATTCTGCGCAACCGACTGCCGCATGCCTATCCAACCGGCGCGCCTTTCCGTAACTTTTACGTGAAGGTTGCGTTATACGACAAGTCGGGAAAGGAACTGTGGAAAAACTACAAGGTACATCCCATCAAGGACGATCCCAAGGCTGCCTTCTGGTACACCCTGGGCGATGACTCAGGCAAGCCCAGCGCGCCACCGGTAGCGACCCAGGTCCTCGCTGACTCGCGTCTGAAGCCCAACGAGGAACGTATCCTCGAATATGATATTCCACTGCTCGAAGGCGCCAGCATTGTGCGTGCGGAAGCCCTTTACGACCTGTTGCTGCCACCCATCAAGGCCAGGGTCAAAGGCAAGATTCCGGATGATCTGTTACGGCCCAAACTGGCCGCGTCAGCAGAGTTTCGTCTGTAATTGGGTCGGGCTGACAGGCTTGAAACCCTGTCAGCCGTTTGCATACAGGGGATTTCATGAACGCTCGACAAGGCACGACCGGACTGTGCACGCTGTTGCTGTGCGGTGCGTTCATGGCGCTCCAGGCGGATGATCAGGGCGGCTTTGGCGGCGACTGGGACTGGGGAGCAATTGAAAGCATGGATGATACCCCGGTCAGCGCGAATGCGGTCATTGTCAAACAGATCGACAATAGCCGCCGCCTGTCGGTGAGTGAGGTGACTGCACCGGATAGGCAGGCCGAGCCGCATCCTGCCTATCCGCTATTCAAGGGCATGCCCGCTGTCGAGGTCATACCCAGTGTGCGTGACGCCGAGTTGTATCCCTGTGCAAACTGCCATCAGAACGTTGACAGCGACCCGAGCGTGCGCGTGCTAAAGGAGCCGCATGACAAACTGTCACTGCAGCATGGCCTGCACGGCAAGGGACAGTTCTGGTGTTTTACCTGCCATGACCGTAACTCGGTTGGCCAACTGAGCACTCTGAAGGGAGAGCCGGTCGCCTTTGAGGATGCCTACATCCTGTGCAGCCAATGTCACGTGCGCCAGGCCAGAGATTGGGGTTATGGCGCTCACGGTAAACGGCTGGCCAACTGGTCGGGCAAGCGCCAGGTATATAACTGCACGGCCTGTCATTATCAGCATGCACCGGCCATAGCCGCGCGTGATGGCATGCAGGGCCCGGCCATTCGTCAGGGGCTGCCACGCCCGACACATTGGAATGCGCAGGCATTCCAACGTAGCGGCCTGCACGCGCCAGCGCCGCCCTGGCTGCGGCATAACGCCATGGACTCACAACATGAAGAATAACAGCGTCAACAAAACCGATATCGCTCGGCGACGTTTTTTGCGCGGCATTGCCGCGACCGGCGCGTGCCTTGGGGTCAGCGCACCGGCCTGGGGTGGAAACACGCTAAGCGACGCGTTTGCAGATTTTTTTCAGACCCATTATCAGCGCATGAGCAAGGACGAGGTCCTGGCGACTCTGGCCCGAATTGAGCGCAAGGCGAAAAAACGTTATGACGTGGATATCATCTGCAAGGACACCCCGGCGCAAGACCAGGTATTGTTTGGTTACGCGCTCGATATTTCCAGGTGCCGTGGCTATCGTGACTGCGTGCACGCCTGCGTGCAGGAAAATAATCTAAGCCGCGATACCCAGTACATACGCGTGCTGGAAATGCCCGAACGCAGCCGCGACCTGCTGCACGGGAACCATTATTACTCCGAGAAGGACCTGCCCCATGATGGGGTTTACTATCTGCCAATGCAGTGCATGCATTGTTCCAACCCGCCTTGTGTCAAGGCCTGCCCGGTCGAGGCAACCTGGATGGAGCCGGATGGCATCGTCGTGGTCGACTACGACTGGTGCATCGGCTGCCGTTATTGTATGACCGCCTGTCCCTATCAGGCGCGTCATTTCAATTGGGGCAATCCGGATCTTCCGGCCGATCAGATCAACCCTGACACGCATTACCTCGGCAATAGACCGAGGCCGGTCGGCGTGGTGGAAAAATGCCATTTTTGCGTGCAACGCACGCGTGAAGGGCGCCAGCCGGCCTGTCAGGAGGCCTGTCCGACTGGTGCCCGAATCTTTGGCAATCTGCTCGACCCGAACAGTGAAATCCGTTACGTGCTTGAGAACAAGGCTGTGTTTCGACTCAAGGAAGAGCTGGGCACTGACCCCAAATTCTGGTATTTCCGCGATGCGTGATTTAGGGCTTTTCTTTCGCGATGCGCTGCGCTCCATCGTTTTCGGTTCAGCGCTGTATTACGCCTGGGTTGGCCTGTTGCTACTATTGATTATCGCCGGTGGCTGGTTCTATGTGCAGCAACTCAACCACGGTCTGGTCGTCACCAATATGACCAATCAGGTATCGTGGGGATTTTATATCTCGAACTTCACCTTTCTGGTCGGGGTGGCCGCCGCTGCCGTCATGCTAGTGGTGCCGGCCTATATATTTCACCGCGACGATATCAAGGACGTGGTCCTGATCGGCGATACCATGGCGATCGTGGCAGTGGTCATGGCGGTGTTGTTCGTAGTGGTCGACCTGGGTCGACCGGACCGGTTCTGGCACCTGATTCCCGGAATAGGGCGACTGAACTTTCCCGAATCGATGCTGGTGTGGGATGTTATCGTGCTGAATGGCTATCTGGTGCTGAATGCCGGCATCTCGTTCTACATCATCTATTGCCATTACCTGGGCTGTCAGCCGTCGTTGAAACGTTATTTCCCTTTTGTGATTCTCGCGATCTTCTGGGCGATCTCGATTCACACCGTGACCGCATTCCTGTTCTCGGCCAATACCGGGCGGTTCTACTGGCACAACGCACTGCTCGCCCCGCGCTTCATTGCATCGGCCTTCTGTTCCGGCCCGGCGCTGATGTTGCTGGGCCTGAAGATCATTCGCGCGGTCACACGTTATCCGATTCGGCAGACGGTAATCGATCACCTCGGTCTGGTCATGACGATAGCGCTACAGGTGACCCTGTTCTTTACTGCGGCTGAACTGTTCACCGACTTTTACAACGAGGGCGAGCATGCCTCATCGGCGCGTTACCTTTATTTTGGACTGAACGGGCATTCGGCGCTGACGCCATGGATCTGGACCGCCCTGTTACTCCTGGTCATTGCCATGATCATTGGCATGATTCACCCCTGGCGCAGGAATCCCATGCTGCTCAATGTGGCGGCGGTGCTGACGACCATCGGAATCTGGATAGAAAAGGGCATGGGTTTCGTCATTCCGGGTTTTGTGCCAACGCCCATCGGTGAGATCTACGAATACGCGCCGAGCCTGACCGAAATCATGGTGTCGCTGGGTATCTGGGCGATTGGATTGCTGTTGTTCACCCTGCTTGCCAAGGCGGCGATTCCGATTGAGTGCGGTGTGCTGCGCAAGCCCGGCGTGCGTTCCGAGCCAATCTGCAAAACTTAGCTTCTCAAGTTTCGGTGTTCGAGCTGTGGTCGTGTGAGGATCGCGCCGATACGCAATTCGCCTTGAATCCATGCGTGCAGGCGCAGCGGCCCGGCATGCTCAGGGCCTGTCTGCAGCGTGGCTGAATTCGCTGTTGGCCGGGCCGATATTCATGCCAATCGCCAGACGGGGTTCGTTGGAGCGGTTGGGTTCCACCTTGTGCGGTGTTTCGGGGCTGAAATAAACGAAGTTGCCCATCACCGGCGGCAGCTTCAGTTCCTGGTCTTCAAGCACCAGCACCAGGTCGCCGGAGTCCTCAGGTACCTTGAGATACACCACGCCCGAAATCAACTCATCGAAATCATCGTGGCGGTGCAGCGTGGTGACCTGGCCGGGTTCCATGCGGTTGAACCAGAAACCGATGCGCAGCTGGTCGACCGTGGTGTCCAGCATGTCGGCGCAGAAGGCCAGGCTTTCGTTAAGCAGTCGATCGAGATCCGGATTACCGCTCGAGGCTCCCCCGGTGTCGATATACAGGTTCTCGTAGCGGCCGTGGAAATAGTGGGTCTTGCGTATGCTCGACGAACCCTCATCGAGCAGCGCCTGCAGCCAGTCATCGATGGCCACGAGGCGTTGCGGGTCCAGCGCGCTGCGGCGGCGCAGATAGGGTGCGGATGAAAAAACCTGTTCGCTGTTTTTCATGGAGTGAAATGCAGGCAAAAAAAAGCCGGGGTTGCTCTACAACAAACCCGGCTCGATAGAATAATGTCGACTTACTTCCAGTTTTCGAAGTTGTCGGTATTCTTTTCCTGACCATCTTCGTAACCGGCGCTGTAGGCATCCGTTACGCGCTGTTCTTCACGCTCCGGGTGGCCGAGGTAGCCGCCTTGCCAGCCAATGATGTAGTCGGTTTGTACGCCCATTTCTTCCATCTTGGTGGTCGCGTCACGATAAGCTTGATCCATAACAGTCTCCTAAAATCAATCAATTACACAATGTTTTCGGGGTTCAACGGTATGTACAAAATGCCGTCGATCGGAAAATGCGGGGTATTTTAATGAAAAACCAGCCCTTTTTAATATCCCTATTGGGGGTATATAAACAAATACGGGCATACCCCGGATAATCCGGCGCCTGGCATATACCTTGCCAAAAAACTTCCTTATCATTCACCACCGGACCAAGCAACAGGATCTTTTCATGACCAGTGAAAACGATATGAATTTCATCAGCGGCATGTCCGCTTTCGAGGCCAAGGAGTTCGCTCGCGCCATCCAGTTTTTGTTGCCATTCGCAGAAAAGGGCGACCCCGATGCGCAACACCGTGTCGCCATCATGTACCAGAATGGCCTGGGCATGGTTAAGAAAGAAGCTGAGGCCTTCAAGTGGATGCAAGCCGCAGCCGAGCAGGGCCACGCCGTGGCGCAGCATGGCCTGGGTTTTATGTACATGGAAGGCGATTGCGCCGAAAAGGATGGCGAAAAAGCGGTCGAATGGTTTAGCAAGGCTGCCGAGCAGGGACTGGTGGGTTCACTCACCACCCTCGCCATGCTCTACGATGAGGGCACACTCGTCGCACAGGACAAGGCCAAGGCGCAGGAACTGTATAAAAAGGCAGGTTTCTGATGCGTCCTGCGTATCTCACCCAGGTTTTGAACGAAGAGGTCGTCGGTACCCTCAAGGGCCACCACACCCCGGTCATGCTGTGGGGGCCGCCCGGCGTGGGCAAGTCCCAGATTATCATGCAGATCGGCCAGAGCAACGGCCTGCCGGTCATCGATATTCGCCTGTCGCAGATGGAGCCAAGCGACCTGCGCGGCATTCCTTTCAAGCAGCACGACAAGGTTGAATGGGCGGTACCGTCGATGTTGCCGGATGCCGAGATACACGGCCCCGAAGGCATCCTGTTTCTGGACGAGATCAACTCGGCCGCGCCATCGGTATCAGCCGCCGCCTACCAGTTGATTCTCGATCGCCGCCTCGGCAACTACCGGGTACCGCCGGGCTGGGCCATCTTCGCCGCCGGCAACCGTCAGGGTGACCGTGGCGTGACCTACGCCATGCCGGCGCCGCTGGCCAATCGTTTCTCGCATTACGAGATCGATCTAAACCTCGATGACTGGGTGGCCTGGGCCTACCACAACGGCATCGACGAACGCATCATCGGTTTCCTGCGCTTTCGTCCCGAGTTGTTGTTTGATTTCGATCCGGCGCACAACCCGGTGGCCTTTCCGTCACCGCGTTCCTGGGAGTATGCCCACCGCGCATTGCAAAAATTCGACGACATGCCGCGCCTGTTACTGGGTGCGCTGCAGGCCTGCGTGGGCCAGGCCGCGGGTATCGAATGCCACGCCTTTATCCAAAGCCTGGATCAGATGCCCGATCTGGACAAGATCATAAGCGGCGAGGACATCAAGGCGCCGGACGAGATCGATCTGCAATACGCCGTCGCCTCCGCACTCGTGGGACGGGCGATTCGAGCGCAAGGAACTGATGAAGCAACAATGACTTACGGAAATATTCTAAAATACGCCTCATGTTTCCCGCAGCGCGAAATGGGAGTCATGCTGGTATCCGACATGCACCGCGCCATCGGTAATGACCTGTTCGAGGTCGAGGAATTCGCCGACTGGGCCGAGTCGATCGCCGACCTGATACTGTGAACGACGCAGCGCTCGACCTGCAGGAAATCGAGACCAAACTCAGCGCGGCGCGCACGCGGCTGATCCTCGACAAGCCGTTTCTGGGCGCCCTGGTCTTGCGTCTGCCGCTGCAAGCCGCCGACAAAAGCTGGTGCATGACCACCGGCACCGATGCGCGCAAGTTCTACTACAACCCCGAATACATCGCCGAGCTGAAACCGGAAGAGGCGCAGTTTGTGCTGGCCCATGAGGCCCTGCACTGCGCCCTGTCGCATTTCGCGCGGCGTGGTCACCGCGTCAAACATCGCTGGGACATCGCCTGTGATTACGCCATTAACCCCATCCTGGTTGACGAGGGGTTGAAGCCGCCGCCCGGTAGCCTGATGCTGAATGAATATCGCGGCATGACAGCCGAGGAGATCTATCCGCTGATCGAAGACAGCGACATGTCGGAGACCCTCGACCAGCACCTATACGACAAACAGGACAAGCAGGCCGAAGGCGGCCAGAACCAGCAGCAGAATCCGCTCGATGAGCAGAACAAGAAAACCCAGTCTGGCGGCGAGGGACAGGGCGAACAGCAGCAACAGAATAACCAGGGCGATCGCCCGTCCGAGCAGCAGGGCAGCGGGCAGGATAACCAGCAGGACCCGGACAAGCCCGACTCAAGCCAACCCAAACAACATGCCGATGCACCCGAGCAGCAGGCCAGACCCACCGAGGCCAGCGAGCAACCGGTGCAGAATGCTGAACCTGAACCTTTGACCGAAAAGGAAAAGGACGACCTGCACGTACAATGGCAGCAACGCCTGGCAGGCGCCGCGCAACAGGCCCAGCAGGCCGGCAAGCTGGGTGAGGGCATGGCGCGCATGATCGACTTCTTCCTGCAGCCGACCCTGCCGTGGCGGGTGCTGCTGGCGCGTTACATGAACAGCGTTTCGCGTGACGACTACAGCTATACCCGACCGTCCAGCCGCCGCGGCGACCCGGCAATCTACCCCAGCCTGAGAAGCGCGCAGATGGAATTGATCGTGGCCGTCGATGTCAGCGGCTCGATCGACCGCGACGAGCTCAGCGAATTCATCGCCGAGATCGATTCACTGAAGGCGCAGGTGCGCGCGCGGGTCACCGTATTGACCTGTGATTCCAAGATCACCTGCGAAAACCCCTGGGTATTCGAATCCTGGGAACACTGCCAGCTGCCGGATCGGATCATCGGCGGCGGCAGCACCGATTTCAATCCGGTGTTCGAATGGGTCGACCGGCATGACATGCGGCCCGACCTGTTGATCTACTTCACTGACGCCGAGGGTCGTTTCCCCGCGCTGGAGGCGCAATATCCGACCGTGTGGCTGGTCAAGGGCAAACGCCCGGTGCCCTGGGGACAGAGGATCCAGTTGAACTAGAGCTGGCTGAGGCGATATGAGATGCCGAAGATGACCTGCTGCAAAGGTTCCCTGACGCGACGAGCATCATTGCGGATGATGGTCCAAGCGGTTCGAAGATGCTCCATCTACTCAGCCAATAAACGCAATCCACGAAGTAATCAATTTAGATCGCGTGGATGCTGTCATTCGACGGCATGACGGTGTGCTGTACTGATCAGATACGATACTGAGGAGCAGGTCCGGCAGGTAAGCCATATTATCCACACCATACCAACGGCCCATTCAGGCGATCAGCTCATACCGGCGAAGGCCGGTATCCGCACGCTAAAAAGCGTAGGCGCACATTTTGTGCAGCGAGGGATTGATGGGTACCGCGTCCTCTCTATCGATCGAAAATAACGATCGTCACGATTCAAAATAATCGTTGGATGCGCCTTGCCAGGCGCTCATAAGATCGTTCGATTTTTCGTTCACTCGCCCCGGCGTTTATCCGTATACACACTTGAATGCCTGATACCTCGTCCCGTTTTGTCGAAATCGATGCGCTTCGAGGTTTTGCCGTTCTTGGCATCTTCCAGGTCAACATCCTGTATTTCGGCCAGCCGTATGATCTGTACCATTTCCCGATCCTGTTCAGCAGCAACGATCTACTCAATTCTCTGAGCTGGTTTTTTACGACCTTGTTCGTCGAAGGCGCCATGTATGGCCTGTTCTCGCTGCTGTTTGGCGTAAGCGCCATGATTCTGCTGGACCAGAATAAACTCAAGGACCACGGTGCACTGTCCGTCGTTGACGCCTATTACCGCCGCATGTTGTGGCTGATCGTGTTTGGCCTTATCCATGCCTATATTCTGCTGTCGCCGATGGAGGTGCTGTACACCTATGGCATTCTCGGGCTGTTCCTGTTTCCCTTGCGAAACCTGTCGGCCACGAGCCTGTTGATTATTGGCACATTGCTGGCGGCGAAAGGCGCATTCGAGCTGAATGTGATCGCCAGCGCGATGGCCAGCAGCATCGNACAGACAGCACCCNACAGCACGCTGGCGGCGGTTATTGCCGATCTTCGAATGTTCCAGTCCGATTATGTCACGATCTTCCGCGACAACATCGGCGTGGCCTACCTGTGGCAGACCGAGCTGTTCTTTGAAGACCAGATATTCGATGCCGGTGGCCTGATGCTCGTTGGCATGGCCTTGTACAAAATGGGCATCATGACCGGACAAAAATCGCTCAGGTTTTATCTGGCTTTGTCGCTACTGGGTTATGTGGCCGCACTGTTGTTACGGGGGCCGCTGGCCATGAATTTCTACGCCAGCGGTTTCAGTCCGCTCGAGTTCGACATTCAGCCCACCGAGCCCACGCTGTTGGCGCGCCTGTTCCTGATACAGGGGCATCTGGGTCTGATCCTTGCACTGTACAAGCTGCACCTGGCCACTCGACTGCTCAGACCGTTGCCTCAGGTCGGCAAGATGGCGTTGACGCATTACATCACCCAGAGCGTGTTGTCTATTGTGCTGTTTTATGGCTTCGGCGCCGGCCTGTACGGGCGCCTTGAGCGTTACGAATTACTCTTCATCGGGGTTTTTATCGCGCTGTTGCAGATCGTGTTCAGTGTGGTCTGGCTGCGTTATTTCCGTTTCGGCCCGATCGAATGGTGCTGGCGCTCGCTGGTTGAACAGCGTCGCCAGCCGATGCGTATCGCTAATACCCCGGTCGGCCAGATCAATGGCGCGGTTGCGCCGTAACCCCGGCTTGAGCGGCCGCCTGACACGGGTCGCCGGTTAAATCCCTGTCAAACGGACGCATTAGGTGCATCGACGATGCGCTATGCTTACCTATTTGCCACCTCCGTCTGGATCGAACGCGATTCCTTGCTCAGCGCGCCATCGTGTAGAATGCCCAGCCGTTTTATATTTCACAGCCCATGCAATTATCCAACGAAGACAATCTTCGCCTGAATGTACTGCTGGTCCAGGACCTCAAGGCCGTGCGTATCGATGAGTCCAAGCTCATCGTCTATGCGCTGACCGGCAAGGGCGACAAGCAGGTGCAACTCAACCCGACCTGCAAGGACGAGAAATACGTGCGCCTGGTCAAGGAGCTGCTGTCCAACAAGATCATGGGTTCGCCCGGCGGGTACCCGGTGTACATCAAGCGCTGGACACGCATGGGCCAGGAGCGGCGTGAGGAAAGCCTGGCGCAACTGCTGTTGCTGGGCGAACAGGAGGCCGTCATTGCCGTGGTGCACGCGCCGGTGCTGACCCCCGACATTGCGCGGCACGCCTGGTGGGCCTATCCGTCGGCGGAAAACGCCCGCAAGCTGCTCGACAAGGACGAGATACTCAACTCGAATCTGGCCCGTGAGCTGGTCGATTTCCTGCTCGAATTCCTGCCGTTCGAGGAGGAACACCGAGACATGATCGAATCCACGCGGCTGTGTCTGAAAACGGGGTTGCTGAGCGACGACGAAATCGATGAACTGTGGAAACGCGCGCGCCGCAAGCAGAGTCTGTATGTCGGTTTTCTGCACAGTCGGCCGGACGACCTGCCGGAAATCACGAGCGCGCATGATGACTTCGCCGCGCTGCAACAGGAACTCGGCGGGTTAAGCGACAAGGGCAACCCCTATGCGCGGCAGCTGTTACGCTACCTGTCGGCTGAAGGTCAACAATTCCTCGATACCGTGAACAGGGTGATCGACAAGGCGGCGACCCAGGATACCGTGGTGTCGTTGTTCCACGCGTTAGCCGCCTACAACCGGTCGTTACCGCTGGCGGTCAACAAGCAGCGCGAGATCACCCAGGCCGAGGCCATGGCCGATCACTGGATTGCCAACCCGCCCGCCGACGGTCTTGATGAGTTATTGCGAGCGATACCCGGGCAAAGCAGCAAGATTCGGGCGATGCTGGTCATCGCCCAGATGGGCGAGCTGACGTTGTTCCCGATCTTCGGACTGACCGATGCGCTGGGCAGCGTCATGCGCAAGAAGCTCAAGCCGTTGACGGATCCGCTGCAGGATACTTTCAAGCAGCTCACTCACTAGTTGGCTGCTTTTATCCTCGATGGCGCAGGCGCTCAACGTCCTCCGCCAACAAGGCCTTGATCAGTGATTGGTAAGGCATGTCGCGTCGATTTGCCTCGTTTTTTATGCGCTCAAGCAGCGATTCCGGCAGGCGCAGGGAGATGGTTTTGGTCGATGGTTTCAGATTCGACAACACCACTGGCTTAGCATTTGACCAGTCCAGATATTCGGTGGAATCATGTTCTTCCCAAAACGCGCGTTCTTCAGCTTCGCTGGAAAATTCAGGTATTGGTTTGGGCTTGCTCATAGATATCTCTCTCTTTTCGGTGCATATCGCGCGCTGATATCACTCGTAGCTGGCGACCTTCGCCGCGCAAAGTGAATGTGATGTGCAGTAAACGACGGTCATCCGTGACACCTAGGGCGTGGTATCGAACTTCGTGAATGCTGTGTCCGCGATCGAGAAGAACTACCAGTGGATGGTTGAAGAAAATCTGCTCGGCTTCTGATTGTGAAACGCCGTGCTTCTTTTCGCTCTTTCGCGAATTGCCATCGTCCCAGTCAAATCCGGTAACCTTGTTCCAATCGATCATATTTGTATATTATCAATATATACGAAATCCGCCAATCAAGAATTAACAGGTCGTACTGTATGCCTGAAGGCTACAGCGCTTTTGCGTTGGATATTCGGGCTGACAGCTACGCGAGTGCGGGGCAGGGAAACAACCCTCCTCGAACAGTGCAGTTCTCTTCGAGGCGTTCCCGATGTCCAATTCCAGGAGGCAGCTTGGAAAAAATCGCTTCAGGCGTATCGACGATTATTGGGTTGAAAAAATTGTCGATCAATTGACCTGCTGGAAAAGAAACCCTCTCCCGGAGGAGAGGGCATTCAGGTTGCAATGTGATTAAAGTCGATTGAAGGTAACCGAGCTTTCACCGTCCTGGACAAAGATCTGATCACCCACAATGTCGACTGTTGAAATCGAAAATCCGGGTATTTGGCCATCACTCAGGCCGCAAAAACCGTTTTCATCGACGCTGGCAGTTCCGGACAGTGTCAGGCCATGTTGTGATTGATCTGTTGCTGTTTTACCTGTGGAGTGTTCCCCAAACCACCGCTTTGCCATTCGCGCTGGTGCTCGTCGCCTGGCTTTATTTTCCGCTCAGGCAGTGGATGTGGAACCGTTTTATCGGCAAGGATCTGAAGTCGGTGCATGAATACCTTCCAACCATATTGAACAGTTGTCTGGCCAGTCGTAGCGATGAAGAGATGCTGCAGTCCTGGCCGAACGTCATGCGTGACGCGTTTTCACCATTGAACCTGATTCTGAGCAACGAGCCTGTTCAGGACGTGAGGATTGCCAGGGATGGCCTGATTCTCGAAGTCCCCGCGCTGGGCGCCCAACAGACCTTGTGCCTGGAGTATGCGGACGGGGGCAGACGCCTGTTCAACGAACAG
>JGI11705J14877_10000108_pt1 | contig 49182 bp, 57 predicted proteins | sample Etolaghawater15m_FD_14877 | JGI IMG/M metagenome (IMG submission 14877) | reverse complement strand
TACATGAAGGACTAAGATGATCAATCGCGTTTCATACTTTTTATATATGACTCTATAGGTACGAAGTTTTAGTCGGTAAAGCGCTTCATTTTGACCTTGAAGCTTTTTTATTTTACCCGCACGCATCAAAGAGATTTCATACGCCGCATCAAAATTTTCTGCAAACTCTTTTAAACTATCACGGATAAATTGTATGTCAGATTTGTGTATATTTTTAAAATCTTTTTTCACACTAGCTTTGAAATCAATCTTGTACATCAACACCTAACTCTTTAAAAAAGTCATCCATAGGAACTGTAGGCTCATTGTCATGTAGTCTCTTTTCGGCCACTTTAATATCGAGATAATCAAAATACATCTCAAGAGCAGAAGTGATAATATGACTTTTTTTTTCGTTAAGCTCTTCAGCAAAAGAATTGATCTCATCGTTGAGAGAAGAAGGTAATGTAATATTTAAACGGACAGACTTCATCGGGCACTCCTTTTTTATGTGTATAATCATACACCAATTTATAGTATATGTCAACGATACCTCTAAGATGCAAAAAAAAACAAATCAACAAACTTCAACACAGAACAAACACCGTAGCCAAATTCTCCTCAAAACAACCTCTTATGACTAATAAGGTAAAATAAGACCCAAATAAAACCGACTAGGAAAGAGATGTTGCATCAAAATAAAGTAGAACTTTTAGCACCCGCAGGGAATTTGGAGAAGATGAAGATCGCTTTGAATTATGGGGCTGACGCTGTGTATGGGGGGACAAGTACTTTTTCACTGCGTATACGGTCAGGCAAAGAGTTTGACATGGAGTCTTATGCTCAGGGCATTGCCTATGCGCATGCACGGGGTAAAAAAGTTTACTCTACAGTCAACTCCTTTCCTTTTAACTCACAAATGAAACTCTATGAAAATCACATTGCCAAGATCGCAGAACTTAAACCCGATGCACTCATAGTCTCTAGCCCGGGTGTGGTTAAGATAGCCCATCGTATCGCGCCAGATATACCCATACACCTCTCCACCCAAGCCAACGTGATGAATGCCATGGATGCAGAAGTGTACTATGACTTGGGTGTAAAACGTATCATCGTGGCACGTGAGATAAGCTTGAAAGATTGTGAAGCGATCAAAACACATCTTCCAGATTTGGAGTTAGAGATCTTTGTACATGGTTCGATGTGTTTTGCTTACTCGGGACGCTGTCTTATCTCTTCACTACAAACAGGACGTGTCCCTAACCGTGGATCTTGCGCAAATGACTGCCGTTTTCCTTATGAAGTGTATGCACACAATCCTGAATCTGGAACCACCTTTAGATTGGATGAAGAAGAGGGTATCGGTACCTATATTATGAATGCTAAAGATATGAATATGGCTTCACATGTCGATGAGATACTTGCCTCAGGTGTAGTCGATTCACTTAAAATTGAAGGACGGACAAAGTCTCCTTATTATGCAGGTGTGGTGACGAAAGCCTACCGGCATGCCATAGATGACTTTTATGCGAATGACTTTGACGAGAGACGCTACCAAAAAGAACTTGGTACAACACAAAACCGTGGATTTACAGATGCCTATCTGCTTTCTCGTCCTTTTGACCGTAACGATACAGAATCAAATGACTTTTCCATACAATACGGTACCCATCAAGTTGCAGGACTTGTAGGTGAAGATGGCTTGACTTGGAAATGTAAAGACAAAACCTGCATAGGCGATAGCGTGGAGATAGTATTACCTGTGGATGCCACTGTGGAACTTGTCGATAACGATATAGGTACCATAGCAAAAATAGACGGATCGTATTTTATCACCTTTAAAAAGCTTACAACCAAAGAAGGGAAAGCATTGGAGTGTGTACATAGTGGAAATGTGAATGAAATACTGTTGCCTGCAATGTTACCAGGATATACTATCTTAAGACGTGAAATCGCAGAAGCGTTAGAAAAAAAAGGACTCGCTGAAGCATCGACTCCTATGAAGCAAGAGAACAAAACAACAATGAAGGAGATGAAATGAAATTTGTATCTATCGTTATGGAAAGCAAAAGTGACTACGCTATTATGTCTGAGTGTTCAGAAACATTGAAAAAATTTGGTGTACCGTTTGAACTTATCATCTCTTCAGCACACAGAAGTGCTGATAGAACGATAAAGTATGTGAAAGAAGCAGAAGCCAAAGGAGCACAAGTGTTCATAGCCGCATCAGGTATGGCAGCACACCTTGCCGGTGCATTAGCAGCATCTACGACTAAACCGGTACTTGGTGTACCCATGGAAAGTGGCGCATTGAAAGGTGAAGATGCACTGCTTTCTACGGTGATGATGACAGCAGGTATGCCCGTAGGGACATTGGCTATTGGGACTGCAGGTGCTGTCAATGCTGCATATCTTGCCATACAAATCATGGCACTTGGTGATGATGAGCTTAAAGTAAAACTTCAAGAAGACCGCATCAGCAAAGCAAAAAAAGTAGAACTTGATTCTTCAGAGATAGAAACCATACTGTAAAATTAAAACTAGGTAGAAATAGAGATGAACAACAACGCCATTACATTTAGTGAATTACTCCTAAAACTACAACAATATTGGGCTGCACAAGGGTGCAACATTGTACAACCTTATGACATCCCTTCGGGGGCAGGGACATTTCACCCTGCACACTGCTCAGAAGTTTAGACTCCAAACCTTGGTCAGCTGCCTACGTAGCACCATCGCGCCGTCCTACAGATGGTCGTTATGGTGAAAATCCCAATAGACTTGGGAGCATATTATCAGTTTCAGGCACTGATCAAGCCAAGTCCAGATAATATCCAAGAGCTTTACCTTAAATCTTTAGAGTATTTGGGACTCGATCTGACGCAACATGATATACGTTTTGTAGAAGACAATTGGGAGTCTCCAACACTGGGTGCCTGGGGTCTGGGCTGGGAAGTGTGGCTTGATGGTATGGAAGTCACACAGTTTACCTATTTTCAACAAGTCGGCGGCATCACCTGTGATCCTGTAGCCGTAGAGATAACCTATGGTACAGAGAGACTTGCGATGTACTTNCAAGGTGTGGAATCTGTTTATGACTTGGTATGGAACCGCATGGGTGAGACTGTCACAACATATGGTGATGTACATAAAGAGACAGAGTACGAATTTTCCAAATATCATTTTGAAGTGGCAAATGTAGAAAATTTNTTTCAGCACTTTGAAGATGCAAGCGCTGAATGTAAAGTCTGCTTAGAAGCGGGTTTACCACTTCCTGCCTATGATCAGTGTATGCTAGCCTCTCATGCCTTTAATGTCCTCGATGCAAGAAAGGCTATCTCTCAGGCACAAAGACAAAATTATATTCTCAAAGTAAGAGAGCTATCTATAGGATGTGCAGAATTATACAAGGCACAAGAGCAAGAGCGTAACCAAAGAGTAAGAGGGTAAACTTTGATAGAAAAATTAGCTACTTCAAGTTTAAAACTAGGCATCATCTCAGGAGGGCAGTTAGGTAAAATGCTCATTCAAGAGGCAAGTAAGTTGGCGATAGCTACGTATGTACTTGATCCTGATCCAGATTGTCCAGCTAAACGTATTGCAACGGTGCATACTGAAGGTGATTTTCTTGATTTTGACACGGTGTATGCATTTGGTAAAGAAGTAGATATCCTTACCTATGAGATGGAAAATATAAATATAGAGGCACTTCTAAAACTCAAAGCTGATGGTTTTAAAGTCATACCTGATCCAGAAGTACTTGCGCTAATACAGGATAAAGGTCTACAAAAAGAGTTTTATCTTAAGCATCATATCCCCACATCACCTTTTACCTGTTATGAAAATAGTGATGAGATCAGAAAAGCTATTGAAGCACAACATGTGCGTTATCCTTTTGTTCAAAAATTGAGAAAAGGTGGATATGACGGTCATGGTGTATCGTTGATACATGATGGCAGAAAGAGACTACTTGAAGGTCCTTCGGTGCTTGAAAATAAAGTAGAGATAGACAAAGAGATAGCAGTCATTGTGGCACGAAATGATTTGGGTGAGGTACGTTGTTTTCCAACTGTCGAAATGACATTTAATGAGCAAACAAATTTAGTGGAAGATCTGTTCTGTCCTGCAAACATCAGCCAAGAAGAGGTCAAGATAGCAGAAGATTTGGCGGTAAAAATCATTGAAAAGTTAGAGATGGTTGGTCTTTTAGCCGTAGAGTTTTTTATAGATAAAAATGGTGAGATACTAGTAAATGAAGTAGCACCAAGACCACATAACAGTGGACATCATACTATCGAAAGTGTGATGACGTCTCAGTTAGAACAGATGCTTCGTGCTATACTTGGGCTTCCTCTTGGGAGTACACAGCTCATTATGCCATCGGTGATGCTCAACCTTTTAGGTGAGGGAGGTCATGAGGGAGAAGTGTATTATGAAGGACTGAGTGAAGCCTTAGCCATAGAGGGTGTCAAAGTACATATTTATGGCAAACAACAGACAAGACCCTCTAGAAAAATGGGACATGTTACGGTGCTATCTGAAACGGTAGAAGAAGCATTTAAAAAAGCAGATAAAGTGAAAAGTATACTAAAGGTAAAATCATGTCAAAAGTAGTAGTAAGTATAGTCATGGGTTCAGACTCTGATCTTTCAGTAATGCAAGAGGCTGCCAAGATGTTAGAGCAGTTCAATGTTGGATATGAGCTAGACATCGTCTCAGCACATAGAACACCTGAAAAACTGTTTACATTTTCAAAAGAGGCGCACAAACGTGGGATCCAAGTGATCATCGCAGGTGCTGGGGGTGCAGCACATTTACCGGGAATGATAGCTGCCATCTCTCCACTGCCGGTTATTGGGGTACCGGTGAAGTCAAGTAACTCCATAGATGGTTGGGACTCTATACTCTCTATCTTGCAAATGCCTGGTGGTGTACCTGTCGCAACCGTGGCACTCAATGGCGCTAAAAATGCAGGTATCCTTGCTGCACAGATCGTTTCAACTGCCTGTGAAGAGACAAGAGAAGCGATCATCGACTATAAACAAACGCTGAATGAGCAAGTGATGGAAAAATCAGCGCGCGTTAAAAAGTAAGAGTCTCTTTATGAAACTACAAGACATTTACAACCACTTAGACAAAATAAGCCCTTTTGAACTCCAGGAAAAATGGGATAACTCGGGGCTTATCGTAGGCGATATGTCTAGAGAAGTATCGCAAATTGTAGTGGCGCTAGATATAGATAAAGAGATGATAGAAAATGCAGAAGAAAACACACTTTTTGTGGTGCATCATCCGCTTATATTTGGCAACTTAACGCAGCTTGATTTTTCAAAGTATCCTTCTAATCTGCTTGAAAAGATGATACTCAAAAAGCAGTCACTTATCGCCTTGCATACAAATTTTGATCAAACACATTTGAACAGATATGTGTTTGAAAAGGTTTTAGGTTTTACAATAGCTTCACAAAATTCTTTTGTTTGTACGACAAAAGGAGAGTGGCACTATAAAGAACTTTTAGCACTGTTAAAAGAAAAATTACACTTGCCCACACTGAAGGTCATAGGTAAAAAAGAAAAGATCAAATCGATTGCATTAACGACGGGTTCAGGGGCTTCACTCATGGATGAGGTAGAAGCTGACTGTTTCTTGACCGGCGACATCAAATACCATGATGCGATGAAAGCGATGAGTGAAGATTTGATGATGGTCGACATTGGACATTATGAAAGTGAATGTTTTTTTGCCCAAATCATTTTGGATGAGTTGAAAGTTTTACCTCTTTTAGCTATAATCTCAAATTCAAAAAACCCATTTCATATCGAAACGATATAAAGTATGGGTGAAACCTCTCAAACGAATGATTGAGAACCCTTAAACTCTAAAAGGACAGAGATTGAACAAACACTTAAATGAGCTCATCGAGCTTTCAAAAATTGACAGAGCTATAGACAGTTATACGCCACAACTTGAAGCGGCAAATAAAAAAGTAGCAAAAATAGAAAAGAAAATCAATGCAGCACAAGCTGAGCTTGATACATTGAATGCAAATATTATTGAGAATGATGCAAGAGTAAAAACATTTGAAGAGCAACTTACTATGCTTAATGAGCAATTGGCTTCAAATACAAAAAAATCTAAAGATATCACCACAGAAAAAGAGATGAAAGCACTCTCTTTGGAAGAAGATATCGCTAAAGAAAAGATGACGTTTGCCAATGAAGAGATAGAAAGACTTCAAAATATCAATGAAACAAAAAAATCACTTTTAGATGAAGCAAATGAAAAAGTAAAAGCCCTCTCTGAAGAATTTACAGCGATGAATGAAGTCGTGTCTGTAGAAAAAGCAGAGATTGAAAAAAGTAAGGGTCAACTTTTTGTTGAAAGAGAGAAGCTTAGCCGAGATCTTGAACAAAAAGTACTTGCATTTTATGAGAAGATCCGTATTTGGGCAGGAAATACAGCGGTTGTACCTGTGAAGAAACAAGCATGTTACGGATGTTACATGAAACTCAATGACAAAACATACTCAGATGTGATTAAAGCCGATGAGATTTGTAATTGTCCTCACTGTGGTAGAATTCTCTATATAGAGAGTGTTACAGCAGAAGCATAAGTGATGCATTATGGAGAAATTTTTCTTTTTTCTCTATAGTTTTCTTTCTCTGTTTTTTTACATACTTGCGCTTCCTTTTTTAGCGTTATTCTCTTTTAAAACGAAATATAAAGACTCACTTCCAGCAAGATTTTTTTTATGGAATAACAAATCTTTAAAACCACATGGTATCTGGTTTCACTCTTGTAGTTTTGGTGAAGCAAAGGCCATAAAGTCTTTAGTCAATCTATTGCCTCAAGAGAGTTTGCGTATGAGTACGACAACACATACAGGTTTTAAAGTGATAAAAGAGTATACGACACAGAGTAGGTATTTACCATTTGAACCTTTACTTTTTAGTTGGTTAAAACCACAAAAAGCATTGGTGGTGATGGAAGCAGAATTTTGGTATTTGCTGTTTGCTTTGGCACAAAAAAGAGGTGCCAAAACCTTTTTGATCAATGCACGAATGAGTGACAGGTCCTTTCCTAAGTACAAAAAAACAGCATGGCTTTATAGGCATATCTTTAAGCATATAGATGAAGTGTACGCACAAACAGAGAAAGACAAAGAACGTTTAAAATCTCTGGGTGCTAAAAATGTGGTGGTGACCGGTAACATCAAATTGGCGTATTTACCTGCTGTAACAAAAGCCATGGCTAAACCTTCAACTCTTGTTGTCTGTGGAGCAAGTACACATGACGCAGAAGAAGCGTTGATATTGGATGCCTTTGCTGCATTGAAAAAAGAACATCCCGAAGCAGTTTTACTTTTGGTACCACGTCATCCGGAACGTTTTGCTAAAGTGGCTAAAATGATGGAAGCGTTTGCCCAGACACATCAGTTTAAGGCACAACGTTATTCTCAAAATGAAACGTTAAATTCGGATATTATTTTAGTAGACGTTTTAGGTGAATTGGTCAACATGTATGCGATCAGTGACATTGTCATACTTGGTGGTGCTTTTGAACCTATCGGTGGGCATAATGCTGCAGAGGCAGCACAGTTTGGATGTAAGATCATTTCAGGAAAACACTATTTCAACCAAAAAGACATTTTTGATGCGATTGAAGGTATAGCAGTGGTAGAAGCATCAAACCTTTCTAGAAGGCTGTTNCAACATGGAGTGCTTAAGCCCACAGTGATCAAAAACAAAAACAATATTACNCTCATCGTAGAGAGTATCAAAAGTGTTCTATAGCATAAAAGATGATACTGTCACATTGCGCATCAAAGCACAGCCAAATGCCAGTAAAAGTGAGTTTTGTGAAGTGTATGGAAATGATGCCATTAAAGTACGTATCAAAGCGCCGGCAGTAGAAGGTGAAGCAAATAAAGCGTTAGTAAAATTTCTTGCAAAAAGTTTTAAAGTTTCAAAAAGTGATATACTTTTTAAAACAGGACAAAATAGTAAGATTAAGATAGTGGTATTCCCGCTAAACGAGACATTTAAACAATGGACGGTGTTACATGACACTATCTAGTAAATTAAAAGCGACTAGTGACTTGAGCGTTCTGCTTAAAAAAACTTAGCGTTAGTATAGTAAAGATGGGGTTTGCTCATTTTACCTATGATGATAGAAGAAGGAAATAGACAATGGCTACAGATAAAGCATATAAGGTCCTTGCAATGGCACAGGATATTTCAAACAACAAAGCAAAAGAATTGATAGACAGAGGTCTTGTCTTTGTTGAAGATAAAAAAGTAAAGATCGCAAGAGCTGAAATACGCACAGATACGATATTTCGCATAGAATACCCTGAAGATATAGAGATACTCTATGAAGATGAAGACATTATTGCGGTGAATAAACCGGCACAAATAGACAGTTATGAGATTCAAGATTCCATAGCGGGTGCAGAACTTCTCCACAGACTTGATCGTGACACATCAGGTGTACTGCTTTTAGGTAAAAATAGAGCATTTATAGAACGTGCCATTAAAGCGTTCAAAAATCGTAATGTAGAAAAACATTATGTGGCATGGGTTGAAGGTGTGATTTATGAAAAAGTGGAGATAGATGAACCTATCTTTACAATCAAAAAAGGTAAAGCATTTTCTATGATAGATCCGGTACGTGGAAAGAAAGCACATACCCATAGTCAAACCTGAAGAAGTACAGGGTAAAAAATCTAAAGTGCATATAGAGATCACTACAGGAAGAACACACCAGATCCGTGTACATCTTGCACACATAGGACATCCTATAGTCGGCGATGAACAGTATGGAAGCCGTACACAATCAAAACGGATCCTTTTGCACTCTTCTAAAATGAAAATTCTTGATTATGAGTTTAATGCAGTAGAGCCAAAAGACATCGCGAGATATAAGTAAATCTTAGATAAAATCGCACCATTGATTTTGAGAAAAATAGAGAATAAATAGGGTAGAAAATGTTTGATACTTTAACCGATAGTTTTAAAAATGCCATAGGCAAAATTCGTTTTCATGATGATGAAAAGGCACTGAAAAAAGCAACTGCTGAACTGAAAAAATCACTTTTAAAAGCAGATGTACACCATAAAGTAGTTAAAGAACTCATCGCTAGTGTTGAGACTGAAACCAAACAACATGGTGTAGGCAAAGATAACTTCTTGCGAGCATTACAGACCAAACTTACAGATATCTTAACCATAGAAGGTGCGCCTAAAGGTTTTACATTTGCATCCAAACCACCAACTGTTGTCCTGATGATAGGTTTACAAGGTTCTGGTAAAACGACGACTACAGGTAAATTAGCGTATTTTCTCAAAGAACAAAAGAAGAAAAAAGTCCTCGTGATTGCAGCCGATCTACAGAGACTTGCAGCAGTAGAACAACTTAGGCAGATTACTTCACAGATAGAAGTAGAACTTGTCGCGGATGAGAAAGAACTCCTACACAGATAGTCAAGCAGGGACTTGAAAAAGCCCAAAAAGAACTTTATGATGTTGTTCTTATAGATACTGCAGGACGTTTGGCGATAGATGACGAACTGATGGGTGAACTCGCAGAGGTGAAAAATGTAGCAAATCCTGATGAACTTTTCTATGTAGCTGATGCGATGACAGGTCAAGATGCAGTGAGAACAGCACAAACCTTTAAAGAGAAGATCGGTATCACGGGTGTGGTACTTTCTAAGTTTGATGGTGATTCCAAAGGTGGTGTGGCACTTGGGCTTACACAGCAGGTAGGGGTACCACTACGTTTCATTGGTGCGGGTGAAAAGATGCCAGATCTTGAGCAGTTTATTTCAGACAGGATCGTAAGTCGTTTGATGGGTGCAGGAGATGTTGAGTCGCTTGCAGAAAAAGCAGCAGCTGCCATAGACCCTAAAGAAGCAAAGAAGTTTACACAGAAGATCAAAAAAGGTCAGTTCAACTTCAATGACTTTTTGTCACAAATGGAACAGATGAAAAAGCTTGGAAGTATGAAATCCATTATGGGTATGATCCCTGGTATGGGAAACATGGCTAAACAGATAGGAGATATGGACTTGGAAAACTCCGATGAGATCAAGATGATCAAAGCGATGGTCTCTTCCATGACACTCAAAGAGAGAGAAGACCCTGATTTGCTTAACAATACAAGAAAGAGACGTTTGGCTGCCGGTGCAGGACTGGATCAGATGCAGGTAAATCGTGTACTCAAGCAGTTTAAAAATGCAGCAAAAATGGCAAAGAAATTGTCAGGAAAAGGCGGCATGAAACAGATGCAAGACATGATGTCACAGATGCAGGGCGGTGGTGGTTTTCCGGGTATGCCACGCTAAAAATGCGTCGTTTCTGTCTGAAGTATAACCAGAGGCTCTCTTTATAGGCGAGAGAACCACAGATTTTAATAAAATTTTTATAATCTTTATGGTAAAATCGCGTTCCAAAAGAATTTATGAAGTGTTGATGAGTGTTTTAGTCATTAAAAAACAGTTGTCAGTACTTGTTACGAAAATGCATAGCTTTCCTCAAGATAAGCATTAAAACAAATGAAAAAACAAAGGATACAATATGACAATGATCAGAATGACAAGAATGGGTAGAAAGAAAAAACCATTTTACAGAATCGTAGTAACAGATAGCAGAAAAAGAAGAGATGGTGGTTGGATTGAAGCAATTGGTCACTATAACCCAGTAAGTGCAACTAAAGATCTTACCCTTGATGAAGAAAGATTAAACTACTGGTTAAGTGTTGGTGCACAAATGAGTCCAACAGTGACTAGACTAGCAGGTAAAAAATAGTCTTACATGGTTAAAGATTTCTTACTCTCATATGCCAAGCTTTTGGTAAACAATCCTGAAGATATCTCCATAGAGATCGCAGAGGTTGATGAGGGTTTCGATGAGATTACGATCTTTGCAAACAGTGAAGATATAGGTAAACTTATCGGTAAAGAAGGAAGAATGATCAATTCTATCAAAACAGTCATCTCCGGCTGTAAAGCAAAAGGCGGTAAAAACTACCGCGTGAATGTCAAAGCTTTCAATTAATCATGTTCAATGATGATGCTCTTATTGCTCAAATTGGGCGTACTATCGGACTTTGGGGCGATCTAAAGTTTCACCTACATACAGATTTTCCAGAACAATTTAAAGTAGGTAATACCTATAAAAGCAACCGTGGTAATCTGACCATCGCAGATATCAATTTTACACGTGGAACGATTCGTTTTACAGGGTATGAAAGTATCGATTCTGCAAAAAAGTTGACCAACACCAAGCTTTTTGCTAATGAAGCTCAGACAAAAGAAAATTGTGAATTGGGTGAAGGACAACACTTTTGGTTTGATGTGATTGGTTGTACCGTCAAACAGGATGATGAAGTACTAGGTAATGTAGATGACATACAGCGTATGGCAGAGACAGATTATCTTTCTGTGAAAACAGATGCACATTTAGTTGAGGCAGGTTTGTCTAAAAACTTTTTACTCCCTTATATAGAACGTTACATCATCAAAGTAGATACTGAAGAACAAATAGTCTATACAAAAGACGCTAAAGATATTTTAGAAGCCTCTTAATTAGGACGATTTTAGGGCAAAGCCCCAAAAACTACGCTGACGCTGTCTCAACTTACGACTCGGCATTTAGTGCCTCGCTTGCACTGCAATTTAGTTGCTTGTCAGCAGTTGGCTCATGCAACTTATTGCATTTTAAAGGATTGTTATGCGCTTCTCTTTCGTCACACTTTTCCCCAATCTTATCAAAGGGTACTTTTCTGAGAGTATCTTAAAACGTGCCATTGAAGATGAGAAGATCACTATAGATTTTTACAATCCACGTGATTACACGACAGATAAGCATAATCGTGTTGATGCACCGATGATAGGTGGTGGCGCAGGTATGCTTATGACACCACAACCTTTGATGGATACGCTTAATAAAGTAAGAGAGATATCTAAAAAAGCACACATCGTATTTCTTTCTCCTGTAGCGAAACCTTTTACGCAAAATGATGCAAGACGTTTAGCCAAAAAAGAACATGTTGTACTTGTGAGTGGACGTTATGAAGGGATAGATGAGCGTGTGATTGAAGCGCAAGCAGATGAACTTTTCTCTATAGGAGATTTCATTTTAACGGGTGGTGAATTGGCAAGCATGGTAGTGTGTGATGCTATTAGTCGTAATGTTGAAGCGGTATTAGGTAACAGTGATTCTTTAAGTATAGAGAGTTTTGAAGCATCACTTTTAGAAGCCCCTTCTTTTACGAAACCTAAAGATTATGAAAACAATGAAGTAGTTTCAGAATTTCTAAAGGGTAATCATAGTAAAATCACGGACTTAAAAAGAGGGCTTGCTTTGTGTAAAACAAAGTATTTTAGGCCAGACTTATACAAAAAAGGTATAACACATGAGAAATAAATATATTGAAAGCTTTGAACAAGCACAACTTGAAAACAGAAATATTCCAGCATTTAGAGCTGGTGATACAGTAAGAGTAGCCGTAAGAATTAAAGAAGGTGAAAAGACAAGAGTACAGAACTACGAGGGTCTTTGTATCGCAATTAGAGGTCAAGGAACTGGTAGAACATTTATGGTAAGAAAAATGGGTGCAAACTCTGTTGGTGTTGAGAGAATCTTCCCACTTTATTCAGACTCAATCGAAAGTATCGAAGTACTTAGAAGAGGTAGAATTAGAAGAGCTAAATTGTTCTATCTTAGAGAGCTCAAAGGTAAAGCAGCAAGAATCAAAGAGCTTAGAAGAAAATAATCTTTATTTTTGCTTCATTGCATCTTTGCAGGAGATGGATCAGTCACTTACTGGTCGTAAGCTCCTTCACCACAACCTACAAATATACATTCAATCAAAAATAAATCTAAACTTTCTTCACTATTCAATAAAAATTATATACACTTAATACTCTCTATTTTTCATCGCTTGTTGGGCTTCTCTGTTGAGTGTTTTTGCTTTCATATCTGCACGTTTGTCATGGAGTTTTTTACCTTTGGCGATAGCGATGCTTACTTTTGCGATGTTGCGTTCATTGAAGTAGATCATCAGTGGTACTATGGTTAGTCCGTCTTTGTGTACCTTGGCATAGAGTTTTTCGATCTGTTTTTTATGTAAGAGCAGTTTTCTTGGTGTTCGAGTATCTGGGGTAAAGTGTTTATTGGCTGTTTCAAGATGAGCGATGTGTGCATTCATAAGGTGCAGTTCACCTTGGATAAAACGACAGAATGCATCGGCTAGATTGGCACGCTTTGCACGAAGTGCTTTGACTTCAGCACCAGCCAGTACAATACCTGCTTCAAACTTCTCAAGTATCTCATAATCATGTCTGGCTTTTTTGTTTTGTGCTACGATATTGATCGCCAAATCGGTCCCCTTGTCTCTATTTTGTAGAATTATATCATATAATTCACCATGGAGAATACGAAATCAAACCCTTTGGAAATACTTTATCAGGATAGATATCTTGTGGCTATCAATAAACCATCAGGTTTACTCGTGCATAAATCACCCATAGATAAACAGGAAACAGAGTTTGCATTGCAACGAGTACGTGATCAGATAGGGAAATATGTTTATCCTGTACATCGCTTAGACAAACCTACTTCTGGCGTATTACTTTTTGCTTTAAGTGCACAAATGGCTCAAACGATGTCACTACTATTTCGTTCTTCTGCCATACACAAAGAGTATATTGCGATCGTACGTGGCTTTACTGAAGAAGAAGGAGTCATAGACTACCCGCTTAAGCAGATGTTAGATACCAAAGTACAAAAATTAAATGGAAGGACTAAAGAGATACAAGCAGCACAAACGAAGTTCCAACGTTTGGCTATTGTGGAATTGCCTTTTCCTGTAAGTCGCTATCCTGTGGCACGTTACTCTTTAGTAAAACTTTTCCCAAGAACAGGAAGAAAGCATCAACTCAGACGTCATATGAAACATATATTTCATCCAATTGTGGGAGATACCAAACATGGAAGAGGAGAGCACAATACTCTTTTTCGTAAAACATATGAATGTCATAGACTCTTACTCCATTCAAATAGACTTTCTTTTATCCATCCTGTAAGTAATAAACAGGTCGTCATTGATGCCAGTTTGGATGAAACATGGCATAGATTGGTTCAAAACTTTGGTTGGGAAAATCTTATATAAAAAAGTACTTTATTTTTTCTGAGATATACATCACCTAGGATCTATTATATGTTATAATATAAATATATATACTAAATGGAGTATTGTCATGATTTTACGAATGAGACGAGATCTCAGATTACTGTTTTTGCTTTTATTTTGTGTGATTTCTTTGATGCAGGCAAAAGAAGATACGACACTTTTTATCGAACAGAATAGTACTTTTCAAAATTTAAATACGCAAAAAAGCGATGTAAAAAGAATCATCGGTGCTATCGAGCATGTACGACTCGTACCACCAAATACCGTATTGAAAGCACGTATTGATACTGGGGCAAAAACAACATCGATAGATGCACGTGATATTGTCTCTTTTGAGCGTGACGGAAAACTGTGGGTACGATTTATTTGTGTATCTGGAAAAAAAGAGTATACGATTGAGCGTAAAGTGATCAAAACAGTCAAGATAAAGCGTCATGAGTCAGAATCACAAGACCGATATGTTGTAAAAATGCGTATCGTACTGGGTGATGTGTCACAGCTCATTTCTGTGACCTTGAATGACAGAGATGAGTATACGTATCCTGTACTTATAGGACGTAATTTTTTACGTGATTTTTTTATCGTTGATGTGGCAAAGAGGTATCAATTAAAACCTATGTCATTACCCAAATAGCAAGGAGGTTTTGTGTCTAAAAGGTTTCAAGTATTATTCATTGCGCTGGGTTTGGCATTTATAGGATTTTTTATTGTCTGGTATAAGGTGAGTCTGTTGGGTATACCCTTTTTACCACATGAAAAACGCTCTGTCTATACTGTAGGTGCAGAGATTTCTTTTGAGGGACAAAAGAAATCAGTACTCGTTTCTATGGCACTTCCTGAACCTCAAGAAGGGATACAAATTCTCTCTGAAGATGTGGCATCATCAGGTTTTGGATATGCGGAGGCAGAGACACAAAATGGTAAAAGAGCAGAATGGAGCAAGCGTTATGTCGTAGGTCCTCAAATGCTTTATTATTCTCTTGAAGTTCTCATAGAACCGGGGGAATATACCTCTAAACGCTCTATTACTCCTATAGAACAAGAAATCGAAACACTGAGCGATCTACCCGATATACTACAAACTACAGCAAAAAATCTTTTAGATGATGTACGTTCAAGATCAGCAGATATCCATTCATTTACCGCACAACTGATCCTAGATTTTAGTGCAAAAGAACCTTCCCAGGCAGTTAAAATAATGTTGAAAGAGGGAGGTATGTCAAAACTTGAAATGATTTACCGCCTCTTAAGATACCGAAAAATACCAGTACGACAAATTCATGGGCTCTATTTGGAGAGTGAACGGCGCAATATTGCATTGACCCCTATGTTGGATGTTTATGATGGGAAAGATTGGCAACTTTATGATCTAAATAAAGGCAAAGTGATTCGACATAAGAATTTTTTTGTTTGGCAACAAGGAAGTGATTCACTGATTGATGTGACAGGTGCGAAGAAATCAAATATCAGCTTTTCACTCAATGAACGTCAGGTTCCCGTACAATACCTCCTTGACAAAAAAGAGCTTCTAAATAAGGCAGCGATATTGGATTTTTCACTCTTTACACTGCCTATATCAGAACAGAATGCCTATAGACATATACTTTTGGTTCCTTTTGGTGCACTGGTAGTGGTGGTGTTACTCAGGATACTGGTAGGATTGAGAACATCGGGGACTTTCATGCCTGTATTGATTGCTTTGGCTTTTATGGAAACAACACTTTTTGCCGGCTTGATCATGTTTATATTGATCGTAGGAATGGGGCTAGTGATTCGTTCTTATTTAAGTAGTCTCAATATGCTACTGGTAGCCCGTATATCTGCAGTGATGATCGTAGTGATAATGATCATGTCTTTTATGAGTATTTTAAGTTTTAAACTGGGAATCAAAGAAGTGCTTACGGTGACATTCTTTCCTATGATCATTTTGGCTTGGACGATTGAAAGAATGTCTATCTTATGGGAAGAAGAAGGCGCTAATGAGGTTTTTATACAAGGTGGTGGTTCTTTGATTGTTGCAATATTTGCCTATTTTGCAATGAGTGATCCTTTCATTTCACATATTGCTTTTAATTTTCCGGAATTACTTTTGGTTGTCTTGGCTTTGATCATCTTGTTGGGACGCTATAGTGGGTACCGGTTGAGCGAATTAATTCGTTTTAAATCCATGGTGGAGTAGGATATGTTTGCCAATCCTTTTACACTTAAAAAGTTGGGTATCTTGGGGATGAATAAGCGTAATATCCATTATATCGGGTCACATAATGATCGAAAATATTACCCTTTGGTCGATAATAAACTTAAAACAAAGATCATAGCACAGAATGCGGGTATCGCAGTACCAAAGTTACTTAAAACGATTGAATATCAATCACAATTGAGAGGCTTAAAAGAGATTTTGGAAGGGCTTGAAGCATTTGTTATTAAACCTTCACAGGGGAGTGGGGGAAAGGGTATTTTGGTCATAGTCAGACGCGAGGGTGATACCTTTTTAAAAGCCAATGGCCAGAGACTTGAACTAAGAGATATACAGCGTGATATTTCAAATATTCTCAGTGGACTTTATTCACTTGGGGGAAAACCCGATGTTGCCATGATTGAAAAACTGGTAGAATTTGATCCTATTTTTGATCGTTACAGTTATGAGGGTGTCCCAGATATCAGAGTGATCATCTATAGAGGGTACCCTGCTATGGCTATGCTACGATGTTCAACCAGGGAGAGTGACGGTAAGGCCAATTTGCATCAAGGGGCAGTCGGGGTAGGACTTGACATTGCAACAGGCAAAGCACTATTTTCGGTACAGCATGGGGTTCCAGTAACACAGCATCCCGATACCGGGTATGATTTTTCTGAACTTGAAATACCACATTGGAAGAAGATACTAACGCTGGCAGCATCTTGTTATGAAGTGACACATTTGGGCTACTTAGGGGTAGATATCGTGCTAGATAAACACTTGGGACCTTTGATACTAGAGCTCAATGCACGTCCTGGTTTGGCGATACAAATTGCAAACAAAACAGGTGCATTAAAACGCTATGATGTGATTGATACACAAGAGGAGCATTTGGATGTTTCATCAAGAGTAGCGTTCTCTATGGGCCATTTTGGCGCAAAAAAAGAGACACAGAAAGGATCACTTAACCATGGATGATATGCATAAAAACAACCCTTTGCACGGTATTAAACTCAAGCAGATAATCGAAGAGCTAGAAGCTAGGTATGGTTGGGAACTGTTAGGACAGTTTGTGAATATACGATGTTTTAATTATGACCCAAGCATCAATTCATGTTTGAAGTTTTTAAGAAAAACACCCTGGGCCAGAGAGAAAGTGGAAGATCTATATCTACTGATGCTGAAGAAGAGAGATCAGATCTAATACGATTTTAATGCGTTGTTGATCTGTATGTAGGCCATCATGGGGGTTGTTTCAAAATACGGTATATGATACTTTTGGGCAAATTCTTTTGTCAGTTTTTGTACTTTAAGAAGGTTGAAACGGGGTGCTTTAGGAAAGAGATGATGTTCTATCTGTGTGTTGAGTCCTCCGTAGAACCAGTGTACCAGAAAACCTCCTTTTAAAGAGCGACTCCCTCTCATTTGCAGTTCCATCCATGAGAAATTTTTGGCTTCCTCTTCATTAAATGTTTCACACCCCAAGTGGTTTGTGATGAAACCAAAAGCAAGCCAAGGGGAGAGTACAAAGTTGAGTGTCACCGCAACAATCAGTGTATCGACTGTACCTATCTGGTAGATTAGTGTACCCCAAATGAGTGGCCAGTGAAGTAGCATCAGTGCAAACTCACCCCAAAGTTTCCGTGTAATCACAAATTTGTACGACTGTGCTATGAATGCGGGAAACATAAAAAACATCGCTCCCCAAAAGATGAGATGTTTATATTTTTTGATTAAAGGTTTGTTTCCTTTGTTAGGTGTAAATGCACCATCTAGCGCACGGATATCTTCATCTTTTTCTACAATGTTACAGTAAGTGTGGTGATTGACATTGTGTTTATGGTCCCACCATGAAGAGGAGTTGCTGAGTATAAGTGCTGAAAAAGGGTAAGAGAGCTTTTTGGAAAGCGCCTTGTTTTTAAAGTATTGTGTATGCAAAATGTCGTGAGAAACAAATACCGAACGTGTAAAAAGCAAGGTTAAAAAGAGTCCTAGCACTACAGGGTTCCAAAGTGCTGCTGTGCTAAGGGCAACTATCATACAGAGTAAAATCGCAATCATCTCCACACTTCCACGAACAGGCACACGTTCAAGAAGACCGGCTTCACGTACACGCGTTTTCAGTTCATCGAAGATATCAGGATATTGAGGTGATTTTGACATGGTTATTTCTTTCTATTTAATTTTATTATTATAGCGGGTATTGATTAATAGATTATTGCTCAAAAAAGAGCGGTGAGAGAAACAGCATATCTGTACATAGGATGTTACACTAAATGAAAAAAGGTACTCCCGCTTCCTGAAAAGAACCACCCCTCTTTACGCATATTTTTTAACGCAGGATAAGCAATAAGTGCTGCCTTATAGAGATCATTGAGCATAATTGGATCGGTAATGTGTGAGAGTAATGTCTTTGAGTCCAGTTTATCCCATCCTATGAAAGCACTTAGCGTAATGTGATCTAAAAGATGTGTTTGAAATGTTTTATACACCAGAGCAGTGTCACATCCTATGTCAGGGGTGTAGAGTTCTAAAGAGAGGGGTGCTTCTTCAAAAGGCTCAACGATCTCTCCAAATCCACTAACATTGGCAGAAGGGTAATTGTAGATGAAAAATGGAAGGTCTGCACCTATAGTGCTACCGATTTTTGCCAGCTCTTCAGTGCTTATGATTAGATTACAGACTTCTTTGACCAAACGCATAAACGCAGCCGCGTCAGAACTCCCCCCACCTAAACCTGCTTGAGTGGGTATACGTTTTGTGACCACAACTTTATGTGCAAAAAAGAAGTTGAGGATGTCCAGATCACCCGTATATTGGTTCAATGCCTTATAGGCTTTATAAATGGTATTGGACTCAAGTGGTACATCATCACACCCTTCTATGGTAAAAGTGTCACAGGCACAGGGCACAAAAGTGAGCGTATCATAAAGATCTTCTAGTCTCATAAATCTTGAAAGTAGGGTATGATATCCGTCTTTATGACCGGTGATCTTTAAGAAGATATTGACTTTTGCATGGGCTCTGATACTGTACCCTAAGTCACTTTTTTCTATATAGGATTTACTTCTATGAGACTTAGTGTCATTTTTAATATCTTTATTCATCCATGAAGGAGGGGCATCTTCCTCCCAGTATCCACCTTCATCGCCACCTTCAAAACCACCCATATTGCTCAATCCTTCTCATCAAAATTGGATGTGTATTATACTATAAAAAAGGATTTTCATTTTGTACTTTTACGTTTCTTCGTATTTTGGTATACGGTTAAATTTGTATTTTACTTCGCCCTCTACTATTTCGATGATAGAAAAGAAGTGGGAAGTTTCTATAAGATAAACACCACTCTGCTTTGTTTCAAAATACGCTACAGAGAGTTTTTTACCCAGTTCCATATCTTCCTCTTCTCCTGTGTAGACATTAGAGGGAAGGGCTAAATGGGTAAATGGATTGAGGGCTTTTTCATCATCATAATAAAATGCACCTTCATGGATACGATGTAGGCTTGAGAGTGTACCATCCACACCTAGTCTATCTGCAACAAGAGATCCCAAACTGCGTATGTATGTCCCTTCACTTACTGTAGCTTCAAAATGTACAAAAGGATGGTTATAGTTCAGTAATTTGATATCATAGATGGTAGAAGTAATGGTTTTTAATGGCACTTCCAAACCTTCACGTGCAAGTTCATACGCCCGTTTACCATCGATTTTTTTGGCACAAAATTTAGGAGGATAATAACTGAGCTCACCCTTAAGAGCGTGTAAGGCACCTGCCACTTCTTGTCGGGTAAAGGAAGGTACCTCTTTGATGCTGTCTATCTTCTCAATATCAAGGCTTGGAGAGTTTGCCCCTAGCCATAGTGTGGCTTTGTAGCTTTTAGGTGTTTTGTTGAGGTATTGGAAAAGTTTGGTGTATTGTCCTGTCGCAACAATAAGACACCCCGTAGCAAAAGGGTCTAAGGTACCCGAAAAGCCTACTTTTTTCGTACCGTATTTACGTTTCACATACCCCATATATCCGTTAGAGGTACGAAATATAGGTTTATTGACGACAAATAATCGATTCAAATGAATCTCCCCTTAAATAATGTCACAGCGAACGCCCTTGAAAGCGAAACGATTCGAGAGTTGTGACGATTTTTTCTTCGTTTTTTTTAAAAATGAAGGGAGAAATACTATCACAGTTCAACCATAGGATAATTAAAAAATATTACACATGTATAAGATTAAATACTTTGTACAAATGAACTTAGTATCTCTTTCTTGTTCCCACCAAAATTAATAAGCAGTTTATACTCTTTACCCGATTTGTTGGCAGCCTGTACCCTTCCGATACCAAAGATCTTATGCTTCACAAGGTCTCCTTTTTTGAAAGCAGAACTTTTAGTGATCTTGAGACTGGTCTCTTGAATGAGTCCGGCTTCACCTAAGAAACGGCTCTTGTCTATCATTTTACGCCGGCCTTTGTAAAAGCGACTGTCAACATAACAAAGTGTCAAGTCTGACTTCGCTCTGGTAATTGCAACATAACCCAGACGACGCTCTTCTTCCATATTTGACCCTTCTCCCAACAGAGGAAAGAACTCTTCCTCTAGTCCTATTACAAAAAGATGTTCAAACTCCAAGCCTTTGGCTGCATGGATGCTCATGATGGTAATCGTATCTTCTTCGACTTGATCTTGGTCACTTTGCAATGAAATATCATTGAGAAATTCATCTAGTGTAAGATCAGGATTTTTGATCACAGCATCTCTAAAATACCCATAAAACTCATCAATGTTTAAAATACGATCAAAACCATCTACCATACCGGCATAATGGTCTTTGAGTTTGATGCGCTCTTCAAAGAGCGTGATAAAATTGCCTAGTTCATTTTCCAATGATTCCTGCAAAAATACGATATCTTCAACCAGTTTCGCTAAAGCAGTGACCACTTTTTTACTCACGACATGAGGAAGCGTACCCTGTACGGATTGTTCTATGTACTCAAAAATCGATATTTTGGCATCAAAAGCTGCTTTTTGCAATTTTTCTATAGATGCTTTTCCTATGCCTCTTTTAGGTTTGTTAATGATACGAATGAGCGAAAAGTCATCGTGGGGATTGGATAAAACCCTTAAGTAAGAGATAAGATCTTTGATCTCTGCACGCTCATAAAAACGCATACCACCGATAAGTTTAAAGCCTAAACCGGCTTTGGTAAATCCTTCTTCAAGTGAACGTGAAAGCGCATTGATACGATAAAGTACGGCTATTTCGTCCGGGTCAGCACCTTCATCAAGCAGTTTTTGTATTTCATGTGCTATGGCTTTGGACTCCATGGATTCGTCAAGAGAATGGAGGAGTTTAACCTCCTGTCCAGAGCCTTTATGCGAAGTCAGTTTTTTACCCAAACGTGTAGAGTTGTGTTCTATGAGTGTATTGGCAGCTTTGAGTATGGGCTCGGTGGAACGGTAATTTGTTTCAAGCTTCACTGTTTTACAGGTTTCAAAGTTATTTGCAAACTCCAAAATATTACGGATATTCGCACCTCTCCATCCGTAAATACTCTGGTCATCATCACCCACAACACAGAGGTTGTTATGTTCAGAAGAAAGCAGTTCAAGAAGTTGAAATTGGAGTTCATTGGTGTCTTGGTACTCATCTACCATGATGTATTGATAGCGATTGCTTGTCTCTTTCCTCAGTGCATCATTTTCACTGAGTATTTTATGGGTGAGCATAAGAAGATCATCAAAGTCCACAAGGTTATTCTCTTCAATATTTGCCTGGTATTTGACATAAATATTAGCTATTTTCTTATAATCAGGGAGTTCAGCTTTTTCTAAAACCAGTTCGGGTGAAAGCAATGAATTTTTGTATTTTGAAATTTCAGAAGCGATAAAAGAGATATTGAGGTCTATCTTTAACGCTTTGGCTATGGTGCGTAAAAGGCGTTTTTTATCGTCACTGTCTATGATAACAAAGGCATTGCTTCTGCCTAGTTTTTCGATATGGAATTTTAAAAAGAGCAACCCAAATTTGTGAAAAGTACAGAGGAGTGGAGGATAAGAGACTTTTGTAGGCATCAGTTTGAGCGCACGTTCACGCATTTCGGCCGCCGCCTTATTGGTAAAGGTAAGCGTTAAAGTGTTTGCAGGGTCTATACCTACTTCACCTACAAGATAAGCCAGTCTCGTGGTGAGTGTTTTGGTCTTTCCACTACCCGCCCCCGCAAGTATAAGCATCGCACCGTCAATATGCTCGACGGCTTCTTTTTGTGATGGGTTTAATGCATTTAAAATGGTTTCCATAAAAATTATTTGCTCCTATATAGTATAAATTATACCTTTAAATTCATTAGAAGTGCCATAAAGACGATATTCTAATACTTTAAACAAAATACAATCATTCTAATAAGAATAACTTATGTTTGTTTAAGTATAATTAGATATAATCATTTTATTAACTTAAGATATATTGTATATTAAGAATTTGTATAAAAATAAGGACGTCATCCAATGTTAAAAGATTTTGTAAAATTAGAAACATTCTTAACGGTAGCACGTGAAAGAAGTTTTTCTAAAGCCTCTGCTAAACTAGGCATTTCTCAACCTGCTGTAACACAACAGATCAAGTTTATTGAAAAATATCTTGCTTGTAAGGTCATTGAACGTAAGAAGAATGGTATTAAACTTACTAATGAGGGTGAAGAACTTTACAAAATAGCCACAAGACTTGAAAAAGAGATCATCTCTTCAGAGCATGATATTCTTAAGATCATCAACAAAGAGATCACTTTTAAATTGGGTGCTTCATATACCATCGGTGCCTATATTATTCCAGGGCAATGTCTGAATACTATTGGTGAAGCGATCAACAACAGTGTCAATCTAGATATAGATTTAAGTTATAACATCATACAAAAACTTAAAGATAGAAAGCTGGACGTGGGTCTTATAGAGTCACCTGTCATGGACAATGATCTTATTTATAGAGAGTGGCTTGAAGATGAACTTGTACTTGTGAGTAATGTACCTATACCTAAGATATTGAAAACAGAAGAACTTTATGATTTTGACTGGATCTGTCGAGATGAAGGTTCTCATACACGAAGAGTAGTGACTGATGTCTTTGAAGAATTGGGTGTTTCTTGTAAAAACTTTAATGTATTAAGTGAAGTAAACAACTCAGCTACAGTACTTCAAACGATTAAAAAAAGCGATAAAAACCCAGAGAGACCTGTTGTCTCGATATTGTCAAAATATGCGATCATTGATGAGGTTGCAAATGGGGAGCTTTATGAAGCAAGACTAAGAGGTTTTACTATGTCTCGTAAATTTTACATTGTCTATTCTAAAGAGAATAAACACAATGCCTATGTTGATAATGTTGTAAATTATATCTTGGCAGGCCACTGCTAAGATAAGAAGTACTTAGGTACTTATTTTTTATTTTTGAGAAGTTTTTTATTCTCAGGATTATTTAAAAGTGCTTTCATTGAAGCGTTTGTAGAAGCTTTCTTGGATGCACTGACTTCTTTTTCTTTTTCACTTTTCATGACAGGATGTGCAAGATTGATCACTAGGGGACTCTCTCCTACAAAAATCTGTTTGATAGAAAGCAGAGGAAATGATACGGTTGAACCAAAATTCTCACTTCCAAACCCTGCTTCAAAAGAGAAATCGTCTTCATTGAGCTGCGCACTTTCAAATGTAAAACCACTCAATATAAATAAAACAGTCTCATCAAATGATCCTTTTATCTCTGCAGGAAGTTCTGGTGTAAATGTGATGTGTTTGACTTCACAGGCAAGTGCAAATTCCTGATCCTTGTCAAAGAGGTATTTGATAGTTTCAAAGATATGAGATTGCATGAGTGCACGGTACTGGGGTGTTTGTAAGAGATCGATGGTCATGATGCTCCCTTTATGATGTTTTGTATGCTATGTATAGTTAGAATTTTAAATCCTAGCATAGCATTGATTAAAGCTACGTGTGTGTAGCGAGCAAGGTCTTCTTTTTTTATCTGGCTTAATTGGAGCATGCCTTCATCGATCAATTTGGCTCTCATGGTTCCCTCAAGCAGAGGTTTCTCAGGAGTAAACCACTGCTTTCCATCATAAAAAGCAATGTTCGACACTGTAGTATCGCTCAAATAACCCTCTTTTTCAATGATCACTTCATCCACATTATTATGGGCGTTAAGTAAAGCATTTAGAGGCTCTCTGTCTTCATATTTGAAGTCGTAGGAGATCTCTGAAGGGACGATTTTTAGGGTGTCTATCTTTTTTGGGATATAGGGGATATACGCTATGGAGTGCAACGCTTCCCCATAAACGATACGACAGCGGTAGCATCCGGTTTTGGGTGGCTGGATAAGAGAAGAGAGTTTCAGTATGTCAGTACTTTTAAAGAGTGCTTGACGGCTTTTGTCGCATCTGGCTTGATGGTAGCTAAGGTTGTGTATTTTCCCTTCTTCTATCTTGATGGTTTCAAGAAGAAGAGAGGATGATGTTTGATCTTGTGACATTAGTCGTCAAAGAGTTCTGTAGAGAGGTAACGCTCTGCTGTATCGCAGAGTATGGTGACGATGGTTTTTCCTTTGTTTTCCGGTCTGCTGGCTACAGTGTACGCTGCATGTACATTTGCGCCTGCAGAGATACCGATAAGCAATCCTTCTTCTTTTGCTACTTTTTTTGCCATAGCAAAGGCTTCTTCGTTAGTGACTGTAAGTACTTCATTATAGATCTGCGTGTTGAGTATCTGGGGCACGAACCCTGCACCAATACCCTGTATCTTGTGTGGTCCTGGTTTACCTCCCTCCAAGACAGGAGAATCAGCCGGTTCCACTGCGATGATTTGAAGTGAGGGTAATTTTGATCTAAGTACTTCCCCTGTACCTGTCAATGTACCGCCTGTACCTACTGCAGCCACAAAAATGTCAAGATTTTCCTGGGTGTCATGCAGTATTTCAGGGGCCGTTGTTTTACGATGGATTTCGGGGTTGTTTGGGTTGTTAAACTGTTGCAGTACTTTTGCATTGCCCAATTCTTTTTCTAAGGCACTTGCTTTGGCTATGGCACCACCCATACCTTCTGTTGCAGGGGTAAGCACAAGTTCTGCACCCAAATGTGTAAGAATCTTACGTCGTTCTATACTCATCGATTCTGGCATCGTTAAGATCAGTTTGAGCCCTTTAGATGCACAAATGGCTGCAAGGCCTATGCCGGTATTGCCACTGGTGGGTTCAATGATGGTTGTGTCTTGATCGATATCGCCTGCGTTGAGAGCCCCATTGATCATATTAAAAGCAATTCTATCTTTCACTGACGAGGTAGGGTTCATAAATTCACATTTACCCAAGATCGTTGTTCCCGTCTCTTTTGAAAGTGTGTTGATCTTGACTAAAGGGGTATTGCCTATAAGTGCTTCGATACTATGTGCGATCATTGATTTTCCTTCTGGGTTTTTTGAACGTGATGGATCCTGCTATCCATGTTGTACTGCTTTGATGGAGTAAGCGATGGTTTCATCGGCATACATAGGTACTACGCCATTGTAGTCGGAGGGTACGTGAAAACTTTTTTTCTCAAGTGTCACAGTTTTTGTTAAAGGCGTGAGACCGTAAATCTTTTGTGCGTTGCTTGAAACAAAGGCTTGAAGGTTTTCAAGTGGAGCCTGTGCATTTTCAAAAAGTTCTGCCAATACTTGCAGTGCAATAGGCGCCGTAAAAACACCTGCTGCACATCCACACGCTTCTTTGGCATGTTTAGGATGAGGGGCAGAATCTGAACCGAACATCACTTTTGGGTGTGCTTCAAGGGCAACTTTGAGTAAAGCGTTTCTGTCTTCAGGACGCTTGGCGATGGGTTTACAAAAGAGGTGAGGTTTCAGCATTCCTCCGGCAACATCATCAAGTGTGATGATGAGGTGATGGAGGGTGATCGTTGCATAAAGGTTTTCAAATTTGTCTAAGGCTTCAACACTTTGCTTAGTAGTGATGTGTTCCATGATGATCTTGAGTTTGGGAAAAGCACTTGCCAGTTTTTCATAAATGCTCACAAATTCCGCTTCTCTGTCCATGACAAAACCATTGGTCTCTCCATGCACACACAGAGGGATGTTCAGTTCACTCATCGCTTCAAGTGCAGGACGCAGTTCTTCTACATCAAAACCGCTCACCCCGCCTTCAGAGTTAGTGGTGATGCCTGCAGGATAGAGTTTAATCGCAGTGATGACATCTTTGACTGAGTTTAGAAACGCTTTGTCGTAGGAAGGCTTAAAAAAGAGTGTCATGTAAGGGGTAAACTTTTCATCGCCTACAGCATCCATGATACGCTGTTTATACGCTATGACTTCTTCTTTTGTACTTACAGGAGGTACGAGATTTGGCATGATGATCGCACCTGAAAAAGTTTTCGCTGAGCATGTAGCGATATTTTCTAACATCTCTCCGTCTCTGAGGTGTAAATGCATATCAAGTGGTGCGTTTAGTAGCATTAAAGTCCTTTAAAACATAATAATTTCTATTTTGTGTGTCAGTACTTTGCGGCACCAACCAATACATGACATTAATTTTGCCACAAAATGCATTAAGTTTGAGTAAAGCTGAATACTTTGGAGGATCAAACGCAACCAAAGGGTAGTCAATTCCCCCTTTAAAAAACTGATTGCATCGTAAAATACGCAAAGTAGTTGCCCCAAATGCTTTATGTGGAGTATTAAATTCAAACTGCCATTTGGCATATTCGGAACAAGAGGGGTAATAACGGCATGAAGCAGGTAACATTTTTGAAATGTACTGATAGCCTTGAATGGGTGCGAGGTAAAATTTTTTGATATTCATGTAGACAGGGTCAGTTTTAGATTGTTTTTTATGTAAAAATAATAAGCCACTTGCATAAAATCCTTTTTTCTCAAAGATAGGTTTGATTATAGGTTAAAATAGGCCTTATGTCAATCATAAACCCCTTTCAATTTCTGGATTAATCATCGACACAACAACTGAAGTATTCTTTGTTATAATCAGCGCTATGAATAAGATACAACGAAAATTTTTGGTCTCAGCCGATATTCAGCGCTGGCTTAAAAAACAAATACTGAGACTTCAAAAGATAGAACAATTTTATATACGATCAGATAGAGGTACACTATGTTACTATCTAAAATATTTTCCCAACACCCATACCAAAGTCATCACGGATAAAGAGGGAAAAGAAACACGATGTACTGTCACAGAAGAAGAGTATACAGCACAACGTCAAAATCATAGAGGTAGAAAAATTGTTAAAAAATCTTACACGGTTACTATAGAGGAGGAAACGTTTGTTTTTTTTCAGTATATGAAAAAACTGCAAGGACTTTATGTGCTTGTTGCTTATTTTGAAGATGCAGATGCCATGAGAGACTCTGAAACACTGCAAACATTACATGCTTTTATTCTCAAAGAGATGGATAACGATAAAAAGTATTATGACAGATCACTTGCGTTATATGCAAAACCTATGGAGTATAATCTAGAGAAACTTTTTGAAAAGATTGATGTGTTTGAACCGGCGAATCTCTTTTTTTGGCAAGTCCCGAGTCGGTTATATGTGCGTGATGGGATCGCCTTGATACTCTATAAAAATCTTCGTCTTATAGCGTACTATAAAGAGAGTTATCAAGCAAAACATTTTAGTGCAACCCTCCACCGTTTACGTGTACTTCTACGTCGAAGTGCTACAATCTTGGAAACTTTTTCAGAGCTGTTTGATCCTCAAGTACAGAGATCTTGTTGCCGTTTACTTCTGCACTACTATGAAGAAACAAAACGTTTACGGTATCTTTATTTTTTCGAGGACCTTAGTCATACGCGTACAGATATGAACTTAACGCTTTTTAGTGCACTAAAAAGCCTCACCGCTCAAGAAGAACAATCTGTAACCAAGATACTTTCATCTGACGATTTTTCAGATTTGATACAGACACTTAGAAGTGCACTTGGTACAACAGAATATGCACCATACCATGCTTTAAAAAAAGAGGTTAAAAAAGTAGTCAAAAAACGTTTAGGAAGATTGGAAACAATGCTCGCACAAACAAAAGAAGGCTATGATGAAGAGATGCTTGAACAACTCTACAATTCCCTAGACGCTCTTCAGACGCATATGGAGGATTTTTTTCATGTTATAGGACAAAAAAAGACACAAATGATACTCGATGAACTCAATATACTTTTTAAGCCTTTACGTGAATATCGTAATTGTAAAGAACGTGAAATGATTTTACATCAAATGAAAGAGTACTCTGGGAATCCAACACTCGAGATCGATCCACTTCTGTGCGAGCATCGTGAGGTACTTAAAGAGAAGATAGATAATGCATTGAGATTGTTAAGAACTTCAAAATTTTATATCTAAATATCTTCCATTTTGAATAACATACGAAGCAGAACTATTGACCGCATGGTAGATGGTGGTGCTGTACTTTTTGCTGTAGTACTGAAGGAGCAGTTTTTGCAGCGTGGGTTCTGTGGAGGGAGTGAACCAGCCGTTGTTGCTTAGAACTATCATGTTTTTGGGATTACCTTCGTAGAGTTTTTCACTGGTGGCTTCAAAACAGATGGCATTTCTGTAAGTGACACCGTCTATGACGTAGTCTATGACTTGGCTGCTTGCTTTGTAGTCTACGGCCCCATCATAAAAGATGCTGTTGACCCAGTGGCTTAAAAAGTCGGGCAGTGGGTTACTTTCTCCAAAAGGGACCAGGACAACTTTGTTGGCAACCGTGATGGTGTTGCCCGTAAAAATGTAAGTGGAGTTTCTGGGGGTTTTGCCATCCCAGTAGAGGGCACCTGTAACGATGGAAATGTGTTTGGCTTTTTCCTGTAAGCGGTTTATGAGTGTTTGAGAACGGTTGAGAAAGAGGGGAAAAACAGACTCTGGAAGGATGACAAGTGTTTTTTTTGCTTCTATGGCTTGGTCTATATGGTTAAAAATATTTTGAAACTGTGCAGGATGCAGTCTTTCGTTCCATTTGTCTTCGACAGAAGTGTGAGTAGTGATGAGTGCGATGTCTTGGGTCTGTTTCATCTCTGCTACTAAAGTGTTTTCTGACAAAGGTGGCTGGTAAGCTAAAATGATGAGGAGAAGGTAGCCCCATTGTTTTTTCCAAATGCTCAAACTACACCCTAACAAGACAAGTGCAAACTGCCACTTCTGGATGCCCAGATAACTTTCCACAAACATCAGTTCAGGCTTGAACCAGTCAAAGCCTAAAGGGTGAATGTAGCTAAAAATAAAAAGAAAAAACGCTTTGAAAAAAACCGAAGGAAATGTGCTTTTTGAAGAGAGTTTTTCCGACATCCATGCAAAGAGCCAAAAAAGAGCACCGTAAATGAAAGCGATGACCAGTGCGACCAAAGGTACTGCCCACGCCATGCCATAATGATTAAGGCTTAAGGTAATCCACCAAAACCAAAACAAACCTATGAAAGCACCGGCGATAAACCAGACTAATTTTTCTGCTCCAAGCAGTAGATAGAGTGTCCAAACACCCAAAATCGTATAAAGTAGAGGAGCACCAAACCCCCAATGGTTAAGGTAAATAAAGCCAGCACTTAAAAGTGCTATGAAAAAGCCTTTTGTTAGTTCTAAAGTGATAGAATAATGTCTAATTTTATTCAAAAGGATTCCCATGGGAGCAGAACAAGGCAGCGTGATCGGTTCATTTTTACCCCTTATTATTTTATTTGCGATTTTTTATTTTTTAATTATCAGACCGCAGCAAAAGCATCAAAAAGCACACAAAGCGATGCTTGAAAGTTTAGCTAAAGGCGATGAGATAGTCACAACTGGTGGTCTTATGGCGGTTATCGTTAAACCTGAAGAAGATTTTATCAAAATCAAACTAAATGATGACACTGTAGTGAAACTTGACAGAGCATTTGTGGCAAAAAAGGTTGAGTTGGGTGAAGACGCTTAATTTTAGAGTCATTCTTTTTGCGTTTGCACTTATTTTTGGTATCGTTTTTTCGATGCCTTCTTTGACGCAAAGTGAAAGCGGCAAGAAGATCACCTTGGGACTTGACTTGCAAGGGGGTTTACATATGCTTCTTGGCATCAAAAGTGAAATCGCCATCGAGTCACGTATCAAATCTATGGCAGCATCGGTCAAGTATATCTTCGATGATGAAGAGATCATCTTTGATGAACTTCGCATGGTCGATGGCGAGAAGATCACTTTTGAACTTCTCGATAAAGATGATGTTACTAAAGCCCAAGCACTGCTTAAAAAAGAGCTTGAAGGCACGGTGATCATTGAGAATGGATTGAAGTTTTCATTGTCAATGAGTGAAGCTGAAGTCGAGCGCACGAAACAAAATGCCATTCAACAAGCCGTCGATACCATCAGAAACAGACTGAACGAATTTGGACTTGCAGAACCAACGGTTGCCAAGCAGGGTGAAGACAAGATCCTTGTAGAAGTACCGGGCATTAAAACTCAGGAAGATGAACAGCGTATACGTGAACTTATTGCCAGAGCAGCACATCTACAACTGATGGCAGTTGATGAAGACAGAAATGCAAGAGTTCATACCATGAGTATACAAGAAGCCAAAAGTTTTGGCGATGTCATACTTCCCGATGTGAACACGGACGAAAAGTACTTGCTTCGTGCCATTCCAGTGCTTGATGGTTCTATGCTTACAGATGCTAAAGTAGGATTTGATGAAAGCAATCAGCCCGTCATCAACTTTACACTCAATGGACAAGGTGCTAAGATCTTTGGTGACTTTACGGGGGTAAGTGTAGGAAAGCGTATGGCAGTGGTGTTAGATAACAAAGTTTACTCAGCGCCAAACATCAATGAGCGTATCGGTGGAGGACGTGTCCAAATCTCTGGTAGATTTGAACTTTCAGAAGCACATGACCTTGCCATTGCACTTCGTTCAGGTGCATTGCTTGCCCCTGTGTATGTAATGGAAAAGCGTTCCGTAGGGCCAAGTTTGGGTGCAGACAGCATTAAAGCCAGTTCTATGGCTTTGGCATTAGGGTTTGTTTTGGTCGTATTTTTTATGGTCGTTTATTACGGTATGGCAGGTGTCATCGCCAATGTTGCACTCATAGGAAATCTCTTCTTGATACTTGCCATCATGTCACTCTTTGGTGCCACACTCACTTTGCCTGGGATGGCCGGTATCGTCCTGACAGTGGGTATGGCGGTAGATGCGAATGTCATCATTTCAGAGCGTATCAGGGAGTTACTCCATGAAGGTAAATCTATCGGAAAATCCATAGAAGATGGTTACAACAATGCCTTTACCGCTATTTGGGATGCCAATGTGACCACACTGATAGCCGCAATAGTATTGTATGCTTATGGTACCGGGGCCATTAAAGGCTTTGCACTTACGATGAGTATAGGTATTATGGCATCGATGCTCGGTATTATGGCATCGATGCTGACGGCTATTGTAGGGACACACGGTATTTACCAGTGGATCTTACCAAAGATCGATAAGCACAAACTAAGTTTCTGGTTTGGTATCAAGACAGAGGGAGCGAAATAATGGAAGTCTTCAAATATAAAAAACCTCTTTCCTTGATGAATAAGAGTAAACGTTTTGGATTACTTTCCATTACTATGCTTGTACTTGCTTTGGGGTTGATCATAGGTAAAGGATTTAACTATGGGATAGACTTTGCTGGAGGTACACTTATACAGGTACAATACGAAGGTAAAGCACCCATAGAAAAAGTAAGAGAAGCAGTAGATTCGGACACATCTTATGAGGGGGCAACAGTGACTTTCTTTGGTGGTGAAGATGAAGTAGTCATCCGTACTAAAACCAGTTCAAAAGCACTGGGTGAAGATGTGGGTGATAAAATGAGAGCACTGCTTAAAGATACAGGGGACTTTGAAGTCAGACGTGTCGACATGGTTGGCGCTAAAGTAGGTTCTGAACTACGTGAAAAAGGTCTTATGGCGATGGTCCTCGCGATCATCGGGATACTTATCTATGTTTCATTTAGATTTGAGTGGCGTTTTGCTATAGCTTCTGTGATGGCACTTGTGCATGATGTGACCATCGCTATGGGAATGATCGTGTTGTTTAATGTTGAAGTAAACCTTGACATTTTGGCTGCNCTCTTGACCATACTTGGGTATTCACTGAACGATACGATCATCGTATTTGACCGTATCCGTGAGGGGATCAGAACCATTAAAGATCCTGATCTTNGTGCCATCATTGATAAGTCTGTAACACGTACACTTTCACGTACAACATTGACATCACTCACAACGTTCTTTGTGGTATTGACACTCTATTTATTTGGTGGAGAGATCATCAATGGGTTTAGTTTCACCTTACTTGTAGGTGTGATAGTGGGAACCTACTCATCCATCTTTGTGGCATCACCTATCTTGATGTGGCTTGGTTTCTCAGTAGGTGGCTTCAGAGAAAAAGAAGCCCAAAAACTCAAAAGAGAAAAAGAAAAAGAAAAAATGCGTGCTATGTATGAAAATGGTACGCTATAGTTTAAAAAGCATTTTTTCTTTTCTTGCCAAAGGTAAAGCTTTAGTGAGATGAATTTTCTATGGGCTTTGCTCATCGGAAAAAAGAAAGAGTATAATAACAAATGCGTGCTATGTATGAAAATGGTACGCTATAGTTAAATTTTAAGGAGTTTCGATGAATTGGGGAAAAGTTTTTTATATGTTTTTTACGTTGATGTCACTCACGACATCAGCAGCATTTTTATATGATCATTCAGTGGTAGCACTGTTTATTGCAGGGTCTGTTAACATGATCTCTACATTGTTAAAGATCGGGGTAAGAAACCTGCTTTCTGCTGAACTTTTGGCAGGTTCATTGGTTGCAGACTTGCATTTACTTCCAGCATTTTTTGCATTACAGTTTTATGCAAATGATCCTTTAGCCACAGGCTTGGTAATCGGTGCCGTGATTGCAAACCTTTATACTATTTTCATCTCTATGATTGAGAGTGCAAAGGAAAAAGCAGATTTTTAAGGGTGATTAGGTATCTTACATATATATATGAATGCTAAGGATGAAGACGTGCTACGGATGCCTACCCTTTACGGTATAGATGTTGAAAAGAAACGCAAAGAGATCAAAGCATATTTTCAGCACTGTTATAAACGGTATGAATCACTCTTTCATATTATAAGTGAAGAGCATGCATACTTTCAAAAAGCAGATCCTCTTCGTCATCCTATTATTTTTTATTATGGGCATACGGCTACTTTTTTCATCAATAAATTAAAACTTGCGAAAATCATCGATAGACGTATAGATCCTAAGCTTGAATCCACTTTTGCTGTAGGAGTTGATGAAATGAGCTGGGATGATCTTAATGAAGCACACTACCAGTGGCCGACTTTGGCAGAAACCCAATACTATCGTGATGCAGTCTATGAGAAAGTCTCTACGTTGATTGACACCCTCCCTTTGGAACTTCCTATCACTGAAGATACACCTTGGTGGGTGATTTTAATGGGTATTGAGCATGAAAATATACATCTTGAAACTTCCTCTGTACTCATACGTCAACTTCCTTTGGACTCAGTGAGAAATGACCAACAATGGCAAGGGTGTAGTAGCTATGGGGAGGCACCTCAAAATAAACTTCTCGATGTGGCTGCAGGTAGAGTGATACTAGGTAAGAACAAAGAGGCAAAACTTTTTGGTTGGGACAATGAGTATGGAAATCATCAGGCATACATACCTGCATTTAAAGCTGCAAAATATCTCACTTCCAATGGGGAGTTTCTAGATTTTGTGCAAGACGATGGTTACCATAATGATACTTTTTGGTGTGAAGAGGGGAAAGCATGGAAAGCATACACGAAGGCAAAACATCCCATGTTTTGGCAAAAAGAAGAGCCGGGATATAGGCTTCGTACCATGAGTGCAAAGATAGCACTTCCACTTAATTGGCCTGTGGAAGTCAATCATTTGGAAGCAGCAGCATTTTGTAAATGGAAAAGTCAAAAAGAGGGTGTAAATATCACTTTACCCACAGAAGATGAATACATCAGATTGCGTGATGAGAGTAAAGTACTTTCGTATGTGGAGTGGACACAAAAAGCTGACACCATCGCCAACATTAACCTTGAAGCCTTTGCTTCATCTGTACCGGTCGATACTTATAAACATGGAAACTTTTATGATGTCATAGGCAATGTTTGGCAGTGGTCACGTACGCCTATGTATCCTTTTGAGGGGTTTAAAGTTCATCCTGTGTATGATGATTTTACTGTACCGACTTTCGATGGCAAACACAATCTGATCAATGGTGGTTCATGGATAAGTTGCGGGAACCTTGCAACCCAAAAGAGTCGATATGGTTTTAGACGGCATTTTTATCAGCATGCAGGTTTTAGATATATACAAAGTACTTATGAAGAAACAGTGACGACAAATATTTACAATACAGATAGCCTTATCTCCCAGTATTGTCATTTTGGCTGGGGTGAAAATGTTTTGGGTGTAGAAAATTATCCTGCAGTATGTGCAAGGATCGCTTTAGACTACATGAAAGATAAACCCAGAAGAAAAGCTTTTGACATCGGTTGTGCAGTAGGGAGAAGTTCGTTTGAACTTGCACGTGGCTTTGATGAAGTCATAGGTGTAGATTTTTCTGCACGTTTCATACAGGAAGCACAGAAGCTAAAAGAAAATAGCGTGCTTCGTTATACGATGCCCACAGAGGGTGAACTGGAAAATTTTTACGAAGTGAAACTCTCAGATTTTGACTTGGAAAAAGCACGACAGAAAGTTTCATTTTGGCAGGCAGATGCATGTAATCTAAAACCCATCTATCAAGGGTTTGACCTCATTTTTGCGGGTAATCTCATAGACAGACTCTATGACCCTCAAAAGTTTTTAGATACCTTAGCTTCACGTTTAAATGATGGCGGGATTCTCATTCTGACCTCTCCATATACCTGGCAAGAAGCATCTACACCTAAAGAGAAATGGATAGGCGGATACAAAAGAGACGGTGAAAATGTCACCACAGAGGATGGACTCAAAGAGATACTCGGAAATGATTTTGATCTTATCGCTACTCAAAATGTCCCGTTTGTCATACAAGAGACCCGACGCAAACACCAATACACCATAGCCCATATGACAATCTGGCAAAAGAGGTAAAGATGTTTGAATCTGTAAACCGTCAAGGTACACATAGTGTAAAGTGGGAGGAAAAAAAGAAGAAATTTGGCACAGACGACCTGCTTCCTTTATGGGTCGCTGACATGGATTTGGCATCCCCTGACTGTGTACAAGAGGCAATGAAAAAAAGAGCTTCTCATCCTCTTTACGGGTATACTCTCTACCCTGAAAGTTATTATGAAGCGATTGAGAAATGGATGAGGGAACGTTTCTCCTGGCAGATAGAAAAAGAGTGGATCGTTCCTTGCTATGGAGTGGTGCCTTCTTTAAACTTCATACTCTCTGCGTACAGTAAAAAAGGAGACGGTGTGATTGTGCAGTCACCTATTTATCCGCCTTTTATAAGTTCTGTCAAGCACCAAAAAAGAAGAGTGCTTGACAATGCACTACAGTACGTCAATGGGAGCTATCAGATAGACTTTGAAGACTTCGAAGATAAAGCCAAAGAAGCAGCACTTTTTTTACTTTGCTCTCCACATAACCCTACAGGACGCGTATGGAGAAAGGATGAGTTGGAAAGGATCATTGATATCTGCATAGCACATGATGTGCTGATCGTTACGGATGAGATCCATGCAGACATAGTGTATGAAAAAACGCATTACCCACTAAGCAGTTTTGAGAAAGTACAACATAGATCTGTCATTTTAAATGCGCCTTCAAAGACCTTTAATGTGGCAGGATTGAACAGTTCATATGCGATCATCCCCGATGCCAGATTACGTCATAAATACAGTGCTGAGCAAGACAAATCAGGCATAAGTAACGGGAATCCTTTTGGCATAGAAGCTTTGATCAGTGCGTATCATGAAGGTATGCCATGGCTGGAGAATTTAAAGGTACATCTGAAAGCCAATATCAACTACGTGACAATGTTTTTGAAAAAGCAGAAGATACCTATATATGTGGTGCCTACAGAAGCCACGTTTTTATTGTGGCTTGACTGTAAAGAGATGGGAATGTCTCATGAAGGACTGATCGATTTTTTTGTGTTCAAAGCCAAACTGGGACTCAATGACGGTCAAAGTTTTGGACATACTGGTGAAGGCTTTATGCGTCTCAATGTGGGAACATCCAAAGCAGTATTAGAAGAAGCGATGCAGCGTTTACTTCATGCTTATAAGGAGGCATTTTGAGAAGTCTCTTTGTTTATATGATTTTGTCTGTTGTTTTGTATGCTTTACCCCAAGCCATCAACGAAGAGATACGAAAGTCAGGTATTGCCAAAAAAGATATCAGTATTTACATTAAGGAAGCAGGGAAAAAAGGAAAAGTTATTGCTTCTCTTAATGCACATAAAACACGCACACCTGCATCGATGATTAAAGTATTGACAACCTATGCTTCGGTACTGAAACTGGGATTTGACTACCGTTGGCCTACGAAGTTCTATACCACAGGCGTATTGCAAAAGGGTGTGCTTGATGGTGATCTGCTTATCAAAGGGTTTGGTGATCCGACCCTCAATGATGAGGATCTTGATCAGATCGTTTCTTCGATCCATGGTGCAGGAATACAACAGATAAACGGTAATATCGTGATAGACAGGAGCTATTTTAACATAGGTAACAAAGACAGTTCAGGTTTTGATGAACACACATACAGTGCATACAATGCCATGCCTGATGCAATGATGTTCAATGAACGTCTTGTAACTGTCAGTGTCACACCCAATACCAATGAAGTGGTGAAACAAAATGTAGACGAAAGTTATAAAGTTGTCAATCAACTAGAACCTGTCAATAAGCCTTGTAAAGGAAAATACGCTTGGCCCGCAGTGAAAATTGACAAAAGTGAAGTAATACCCATGGTGTTGCTTAAAGGAAAGATTTCCAAACGCTGTGGCAAACGTAATATCTGTAAAGTCATCACCAAACCCTATACTTCATTTTATTATGCACTCAAAGAGAAACTGAAAGAAGAGGGTGTTGATGTAAGTGGAAATTTGAAGCTAAGTAACATACCCCAAAATGCAACAGAGATCTTTACCCATTACTCAGACAGGCTAGAAGAGATTATTTCGGAGACAGCCAAAGAGAGTAACAACCTCTACGCAAGGCATCTACTGCTTCTTTTGGGCGCAGAACTTTATGGTGCACCTGCTACGATGAAAAAAGGAAGAGCTGCGATCGTTTCTGTTTTGAAAGAGAGAGGTGCTTTAGGTAAAGGAACATTGAAGGTCGATAACGGAAGCGGACTCTCCCGTACATCAAAAATCAATGCAAGATTTTTGGCTGAAATGTACGATGATGCGTATGACCGTTACGGGTCAAAATGGATGGAAACACTCTCCATCGCTGGAATGGATGGGACCATCAAGCGACGTTTTAAAAACACAGCCGTGAAAAAACGTGCATGGATGAAAACGGGAACACTAAGGCGTGTAAAAAACATAGGAGGCTATGTTGAAAACAGAGCAGGAAAACGCTATACAGCGGTGATCCTCGTGCAAGGCCCAAAGGCAAAATACCGTGCAGCAAAACTTCAAAATGAAATCATGAAATGGTTGGCAAAAAGTAGGGTGAAATCTAAGATAAAATCTTCTTCCACACATCTGAAAAAGAAAAAGACCATACCTCAAAAATTGTTTACACAAGTAGAAACCAAAAAACCGTTATACACAAAAAGGGCTACAAAGAGTGTTGCTAAAAAGTATTATATACAAGCAGGTTCATTCTCTACTATACCCGACAAAAAGTATCTATCGGATATAAAAGATTTAGGATTAGGTTACCGAGTACGTCATGAAGAGAGGTATAAAGTGCTTATAGGTCCCTATAATGATGAAGAAAATGCACGAGATACATTGAAAAAAGTACGTAAACATATCAGTATTGGGGCATTTGTAGTAAAGTTATAGTTTACCCCAAGTACGTTATAATCTTTTAAAAATTTAGGGCAACAATGAACTTCGAAACTTACCCTTTTGAGAAATTAGGTCAACTCCTTGAAGAGGTCACACCCAACAGTGATTATAGTGCACTTAGTCTGACGATTGGTGAACCTCAGTTTGAGACACCGGTCTTTATACTAAATGCACTTAATGATGCATCTTCGCTCCTTAACAAGTACCCTAAAACAGCGGGTGAAGTTGAGCTTAGGGAAGGGATGCTCAGCTACAACAAAAAACGTTTTGGACTGACACTGCGCGATGCACAAATCATCCCTACCTTTGGTACAAGAGAAGTACTGTTTAACTTTCCACAATTTTTGCTGCACGATGTGAAAGACCCTGTCATGGTTTTTCCCAACCCTTTTTATCAGATTTATGAAGGTGCAGCCAAAGCATGTAGAGCAGAAGTGATCTACCTCAATCTCAATGAAACAAATCATTTTCAACCTGTAGTCGATGAAAAATCGCTGAGTAGGGCTGATCTTGTGATACTCAATTCACCCAACAATCCTACCTCTTCAGTCATGGCTATGGAAGCCTTGAAAGCGTGGGTAAAATTGGCACTAAAGCATGATTTTGTACTTTTAAACGATGAGTGTTATGTGGATCTTTATCTGGATGCACCTCTCCCCTCTCTATTAAATGCGAGTATAGAAGCAGGAAATGAAAGCTTTAAAAATGTTTTAGTGATCAACTCCATTTCTAAACGTTCATCCGCACCGGGACTGCGTTCGGGTTTCATCGCAGGAGATGCAGATATACTCAAAGACTATATGGTCTACAGAACGTATGTGGGATGTGCTTCACCCTTACCGCTTCAGCATGCTGCAGCTGCAGCATGGTCGGATCAGGAACATGTAGGAGTATTTAGACAAAAGTATAAAAAGAATTTTGAAGTAGCCAAAGAAGTACTTGATATAGAGGCGCCTGAAGCGACATTTTACATTTGGCTCAAAGTAGAAGATGAGATAGCCTTTACCCTAAAACTCTACAAAGAGTATAACCTCAAAGTGATCCCTGGTTCATTTTTGGGACGCCAAAATGAGGGAAAAGGGTATGTACGGCTTGCCCTTGTGTATGAAGAAGATAAAACAAGAGAAGCATTAGAACGCATAAAAAAATGTTTGGAAAGTGAGAGTGTTTAGCTTCTAAGCCTACAGGCGAAGCTTTAGTGAGAGGCATGGAGTGTGAGCTTTGCTTATATTCAGGAAGAAAGGAATGATATGACCCCAGATATACATGTAGAAGAATTAAAAAAAGACCCAGAGTTTTTGGCAAATATTCAAAGACTTGAGAGTGAATGTAAACAAGAAGAGAGTATCGCAAAAGGGTACCAGCTTTTAGATGCACAGCTTATCATTGAGGCATCAGAAGATGACATCAATGAAATATTTACATTCATTGTCAATACAGCATTTGACAGACTTGCAGAAAAACTCTCTACATCGCACTCTTTTGATATGAATGAAGCAGAAGATCTAGCAACAGCAAGAGCCATCTATGAGCATGGTATCCAACGTTACAGTGAAAACGATAAAAAAGGTGCAAAAGAAATTTTTCTTGTGTTAAATTATACTATCGATCATGCAGAGCTTAAAGATGCGATGATGGTTCATGCTGCAGCAGTGATGGCAGGAAACAGTTTTGAAGACTTTATCGAGAACCTTGTCGATGTTGAAGGGGTAGATGAACATGATCCTCTTGCTTTTTTCATCCAAACATTCACACAGCCTACAGACATTTTACTCTCGATGTTTTCTAAGCAGGTTAAACAGGGTAAAGAAGAACTCAGAGTATTGGACGAGTCAAAGGAAAAATAGGTGAAAAAAATACATTTTATAGGCATTGGCGGTATCGGACTTTCGGCGCTGGCGAAGTTTCTTTTTAACGATGGGCATAAAATTTCCGGTTCAGACATCAAGCAAACAGAGATTACCAACGACCTGGCAACGCATTTTGATGCCAAGATTACTATACCCCACCATGAAGATGCGGTAGAAGGTGTTGACAGAGTAATCTACTCAGCCGCAGTACGTCCTAACAATCCGGAGTACCAAAAAGCAAAAGCATTAGGGATAGAGTTGCTTTCACGCAAAGCCTCTTTAAAAACTATTTTGGGAGATAAAGAAGTGTTTGCTGTGGGTGGTGCACACGGTAAGAGTACGACTTCAGCCATGCTGGCTTCCATCTTACCCCAGGCTAATGCACTCATAGGTGCTATTAGTAAAGAGTTTGGCTCCAACGTACGTAATTATCCTAACGACAAAGTGGTATTTGAAGCAGATGAAAGTGATGAGAGTTTTTTAAATTCAAACCCCTATATGGCTATCGTGACAAATGTAGAACCCGAACATATGGAGTACTATGAGTATGATGAAACACGTTTTTACAATGCGTATAGAAACTTTTTATCATTGGCTAAAATACGTATTGTCAATGCAGAAGATCCATTTCTCTCTTCTTTAGAGATGGAAAGCATTAAACTATACCCTTCCAAAGATATGAAAAATATAGCATTTGTGTTGGTAGAGGGTGAGCCGCATACAAGGTTTGAACTTTTGGATTTTGGTGTATTTGAAGTGTTTGGTTTTGGAAATCACATTGCGCTAGATGCAGCATTGGCAATATTGGGAGCTTTGGAATTGGGTGAAGCCCTAGAAGATATAAGGGCGAACCTTTTGCACTACAAAGGGATTAAAAAACGTTTTGATATTGTACAAAATTATGAAAATTGTGTCGTGATAGACGATTATGGACATCATCCTACAGAGATAAAAGTCACGATGGAATCACTGCAAACTTACAAAAAACTACGTGACTTCTCCAAACTCAATGTCATTTGGCAACCGCATAAATATAGTCGTACCATGGACAATTTACAAGGATTTGTAGAGTGTTTTGAAGGGGTAGATGAACTCGTAATCCTGCCTATATGGGCTGCGGGAGAGTTAGAAGTAGACATAGACCTTAAAGGTGCATTCAGTCGTTACAAACTTCTCATGGCAGACTCTGTGACGAAGGAAGATGGTGTAGTAAAAGTCTTTAAAGATGGGCATGTGATAAGAGAATACAGTGAGGGGCTCGTGACAGCTTTTGGCGCAGGAGACATCACATATCAGATACGTGGAGAAGCTTAAGGTGATAGATTCGCAGGAGCGTAGCGAAAAAACCATTGTTCAAAAACTGGATTTGGATGGGTATATTGGACAGTTTCAAAAATTTTTGGCCAGAGAAAAACCTGTAGCGATGCAGGGTGATATTAATCAGCATTATCGTTATATACAGGCACTTTCCAAAGTACAGTTTCCTCTACCAAATTCCGTACCAAACCTGGACAGAGAACTTAATCTTATGAAGAAACAAGGGGTACTCTCCTTAGAAGAAATTTATGCTTTTGTTAGTATATTATCATACTTCAACACTTTAAAAACGGTGGGTTTTACAGAACCGCTCATATCATGGGTGCAAGGCATTGAGATACCTGAAGAGATCCTAGAGATCATAGGGTATTTTACTGTTGAGGGGGAAATCAACCCTGAGCGTGACCCCCAACTGTATAAACTTGAACGTGCCATCAAGCAAAACAAGATAGACATCAAAGAAACACTCTATAAGCTTGTACACTCCAGTAAGCTTAGAGACTATCTTGTAGACACACAAATTCATTTTAATGGTGGTGAAGAGACACTACTTGTGCGCGGAGGGTTTAACAATGCCATTAAAGCAACCATCGCTGCACGAAGTCCGGGAGGCTTTTTTTACATTATTCCTCAAAGTATTTCTCACTTAAAAGAGAAAGAATCTGCACTGCTTAGTTCTAAAGAAGCGTTGATTTATACGTACTGTAAAAATATCTCGGCGATCTTTTTTAAATGGGAACGTTTCTTGGCTTTTATCAACAAAGAGTATGACCGTTTTGACCATTATCAGGCACGCGTGAGTTTTGCAAGAGCCAAAGAGTATGAATTTATTTTGCCAAGTAAGCACAAGCGTATTAAATTAGAAGATTTTGCACACCCCGCGATAGAAAATCCAGTACCCATCACGATGGATTTTTCTAAACAAATCATGCTGGTTACAGGTGTCAATGCAGGGGGTAAAACGATGCTTCTAAAATCGATGCTTTCAGCCGTCTATATGAGCAAATATTTACTTCCGTTTAAATGTAATGCTGCACACACAGAGGTGGGACATTACAAGAGCATAGAAGCGGTCATTGATGATCCCCAATCGGTCAAAAATGATATTTCAACTTTTGCAGGACGTATGCAAGAGTTTGCAAAACTTTTTAACAAAGAAGATGCCATTGTCGGGGTAGATGAGATAGAGCTAGGTACAGATAGCGATGAAGCAGCGAGTCTCTTTCGGGTGATGTTGGATGAATTACGAAAAAAAGGGATGACATTTATCGTAACGACACACCACAAACGTTTGGCTTCACTGATGGCAAGTGACGATGCGGTAGCACTCATCGCAGCACTTTATGACGAAGAGAGACGTGTACCTACCTATACCTTCTTGCAGGGAAGTATCGGGAAGAGTTATGCTTTTGAAACAGCCCAACGGTATGGTGTACCTGTATCTATTGTAAACAAAGCGAAAGAAGTTTATGGAGAAGACAAAGAAAATCTCAATGAACTTATAGAAAGATCTACCTCTCTTGAACGTGAAATGCGTATGAAAATCAACAAGATAGATGATGAGCTAAAAGCTGTAGAAAGAGAAAAACAGAAACTTCAAGAGGAAGAAATAAAGCTTCAAGAAAGCCATAGAAAAGCGATCGCAACACTTGAAAATCGCTATAACGCTGCGACCAAAAAAGCACGAGAAGCCTTAAAAGTACAGGAATCGACAGAGGGAAGAAGACTACTCAATGTAGCTCATCAGCGTAAAGATTTTAAGCAAAAAGAGATTCAACTGCCAGAAGAAGTACCACTCAAAGAGGGGGATAAGGTCAAGTATCGTTCTCACAAAGGTGAGATACTGGGTATCCGTGGTAAAGATGCAACGATCATCGTAGATGGATTAAAAATGAGAGTACCTTTGGGGCAACTCAAAAAAAGAGGAGATACGACTAAAATAAAAGTTAAACCCAAAGCTAAAGAAGTTAAAGTAAGTGTTGAAAAATCAGGAGCAGCCGTTTCGGTAAAACTACTGGGTATGTATGCAGACGAAGCCATAGATACGGTAGATAAGTTTCTCTCAGATGCACTGGTCAATGGACTCAATGAAGTACAGATTATTCACGGTACTGGTGGGGGTGTGTTGGCTAAGTTAGTGAATGAATATCTTAAAAAACACCCTAAAATACAGAAGTTTTACAGAATGCCGGGAAACTTGGGAATTACAGTCGTGGAACTCTAAAACTATAACCCCTCTTTTAACTCCAAAGGGTATAATATAAGCATTAAACTGTATGCAGGAGAATGACGTGAGCATTAAAGATGATGTCAATTATGTAAAAAAAGAGTTAACTGGAGATGAAAAAGTACTCGAGAGTGCTTTTAAACTAGAATCACTGTATAAAAAATACAAGTTACAATTATGGGGTGTTGTTGTAGCACTACTATTATTTTTTACTGCTCAAGGAGTGCTAGATGCTTTGCATGAAGCAAAACTTGTCAAAGCAAATGAAGCTTTCTTGACGCTACAAAATAAAAGTGATGACAGCAATGCACTTCAAATACTTAAAGAAAACAATCCCGCACTGTTAGAGCTTTATACTTATGCTCAGGCAGTCAAAACAGAAGATGTGAAAGTGTTAGAGTCTTTGTCCTCAAGTAGTAATAGTGTTATCGCTGATGCAAGTAGCTATACCGTAGGTGTACTTGGTAAAAAACCTGTGGATTCCAAACTCTATAAAGAGATGGCACTCTTTGAAGAAGCATATTTAGCGATTTTAGCAGGTGATATAAAACTGGCAAAAAATAAACTGGCACTTATAGATGAACGTTCATCTCTTTCTGTGATTGCACAATTCCTTAAACACTCAACTATAAAGGTAAACTAATGAAAGCTTTGTCACTACTTACCTTTACTGTAGCAGTATTATTACTTTCAGGATGTAGCAGTAAAAAATATTTTGAACCAGAGCAGACATTTTCAGCATCAAAATCGAGCACTTCATATGGTGGAAGCGTGACTGATCTTAGCCGTGATGGCGCTACACTAAAAAGTGGCCAATACATTGGTAAAGAAGGTGTAAGCACTGTCAATCTTGGCGAAGGATACAGATTTTTAAATGAAAACAACATGTATGTATTGGCGACAAACCCTGAAGGTATTTTAAAGATTATTGACAAAAAGACAAAGGAAGCCGTTCGTGCAGTTTCATTACATGTACCTGTTGTCTCTGCAACCATCAAAAAAGATGTGATAGCATACGTACTTAACAACAATACTTTTGGTGTTTATCAAATGGCAGGCAATAGAAAAGTAGTCGAGAGTCGTTCTGAAGAAACCTTTGCCATCGATACAAGAGCAGCAAGTCCGATATTTATCGATAACTTGGTTGTGATGCCTATGCTTGATGGTAAACTGATCATTGTAAACATAGCAGACAGTGACAATGCTAAAGTAGTCTATATCAGTAATGAAAAAGTGTTTAACAATATCATATATTTAACGCGTAAAGGTAATACCATGATCGCCGCAACACCCAAAAAACTTCTTACTTTGGGTAATGGCGGTCAAAGAGAGTATAAAGAAAATATTTCTGAAGTAGCCTATGATAAGGGTATCATTTATCTTTTTACAAAAGAGGGAGAAGTGATTGCTTTGGATAGTACGCTTAAAAAAGTAGGCGAAGCAAAGTATAAATTTGCACATTATGCCGTAGGAACGGCTTTTAATGGAAGCGTTTATGCTCTGGATCAAGGTGGATCACTTATCGTAATGAACAGTACTTTAACCAAACACAAAATATATGATCTTGGAGAATTGGATGAGCCTGCATTTATGACCGAGACAAAACTCTATAAAGATGGTGACGTAATTGAATTGTCCAAACTAGGTTATGAGTGATCTACTTATAGCATTTGAAGAGTATTTAAGTGTCACGAAGGCACTTGATACGCTTACAGTTTCTTCCTACTTGAGAGATCTTGGACAATTAGAAGAAGTGAGTCAAAAAACACTCATAAAACTTGACACTACAGACATTTTAAAGTACTTATCTACCTTTGAAAACAAAAGAACACTAAACAGAAAACTCTCTTCCATAAATGCATTCTTTCATTTCTGCCATAAACAGGACTTTACACAGGAAAAGATTAAAATTCCTATGGCAAAAGTACCTAAAAACCTACCCAAATATATGAGCAGTAAAGAGATACTTAACGGTTTAAAAAATATTGACAGGACGACATTGATTGGAGTACGTGATTATGCACTTATACTTTTTTTATATGCAAGTGGATGCCGTATCTCTGAAGCACTGAGTGTGCAGCGAAGCGATATCGTTGACGGATGGCTGAAGATACGTTTTGCCAAAGGCCAAAAAGAGCGTGTTGTACCTCTGGCTCCCATAGCAGTTAAGGCATTGGAGCTATATATGGAAGAACAAGACATGGCAAGCAGTGATGTTTGGCTGAACTATAGAGGTGATGTGTTGAGCCGTATCTCTGCCTATAAGATCGTAAAGAAGTATTTAGGTGTATCACCTCATGTATTGAGACACTCTTTTGCTTCTGCTCTTATCATTGGTGGTGCAGATCTACGTGTAGTGCAAGAGTTATTGGGGCATAGCTCTTTGGAAACTACGCAAATCTATACACACATACAAAAACAAAATTTGGCAGAGACCATGAACAGTTATCATCCCTTAAAAGGAGCATCATGAAAGCGCTAGTTGAATATTTGAACCACAAAAATATTATTTTTACATCATTCAAAGAGATCATGCCAAAAGCATTGGGTTCACGTAAAAAGGTTTCGATCTATTTGGGTGTTGAACTGAAGGGAAAGTATTATGCAGTGGTTATGGAAGTAACAAAGAAGAGCAGGGTACTTCGAAAAGAAGCAGATGAATTAATGCTTTTACATGAAAAAATGGAAAAGTACATTGATAGCAAGATCACTAAGAAATATATACTCATCAAAGCGCCACTTTGTTCTCATGCTAAAACAAAGTTAGAAGATAATGGATGGAAGGTATGGCATGAGCCCCAATGAAATAACAAGCTGTTTTGGACTGAAGGATCATGTGTTACTAGCAGATATAGGCAATAGTTATTTTCATATCTATAATGGTTCGATAGTAGAGCATTTATCATACGAAGAAGCCATTCGAAAATATAGTAAGGAAGCACTTTGTTATATTTCCGTCAATCCTCAATTGGAGAGTACAATAAAAGCATTACCTTTATGGAAAAATATTTCCGAAAAGATCAAATTACAAGGTGCTTATGAGACCATGGGTGTAGATAGAATGGCATTATGTCTAAGTCATAATGATGGTGTGTTTATAGATGCTGGGTCTGCTATTACAGTTGATATTATGCAGGAGGGTACTTATATGGGCGGATTTATATACCCAGGCTTAACAGCGATGCTCAAAGCGTATGCTGCAGTCTCTCCCGTGCTTGAAACAAAGTTAAATGAAACAATATCTTTGGAGCAATTACCTGCTACAACTAAAGATGGGATAAGCTATGGTATAATCGCGTCTATAAAAGCACTCATAGATAAGCATAGCAAGGGTAAAAAACTCTATTTTACCGGTGGAGATGGAAAACTTTTGTCAAGTTTTTTTACAGCATCCACTTACGATGAAATGTTGGTTTTTAATGGGATGCAAAAGGCACTGAAAGCGACTAGTCGCTGAGCTTCCTGTGAAGGGAACTAAGTGTTAACGTGAGTCTTTGAAGCTTTACTTTAAAGGTCTATATATAAAACGCTAAGGAATTAGAAATATGTTAACAGTAGCACTTCCAAAAGGAAGAATAGCAGAGCAAACCCTTGAAATATTTGCTGAAATTTTCGGTGGAGAATTTAAGTTTGAAGGTAGAGAACTCATTTTGGATATGGGGGAGTTTCGTTTTTTAAATGTACGTAATCAAGATGTACCAACTTACGTAGAACACGGTGCGGCAGATATCGGTGTTGTTGGTCTTGACGTTATTACTGAAAAAGAATTAGATATTATCCAGCTTCTGGATATGCAGTTAGGTAAGTGTAAAGTTTCTATTGGTATTAAGAATGAGGATGAACTTGACTGGTCACGTCCTAATATCAAGGTCGCTACAAAGATGGTTAATATCACTAAAAATTACTTTGCCAAAAAAGCGGTGGGTGTAGAAGTGGTGAAGCTTTACGGCTCTATAGAACTTGCACCTCTTGTAGGCTTGGCAGATGCGATTGTAGACATTGTAGAAACAGGTTCTACGATGAGAGAGAATGGCTTGAAAGTGGCAGAAGATATTATGGATTCTTCTGCACACCTTATCTCAAATAAGAACAGTTTTTATGCAAAAAAAGAAGAGATCCTTTCTTTGTATGAGAAAATTAAAACGGTTGTAGAGAGTCGTGGTTGAATCTACAGTTGATCCTCTTGACCTCTATGCAAAAGTAGAGGACCTTCTTGGTGTAAAAGAAGCTGCACCAGATCTCTATGCACACTACCTACTTTTTTTAAACTCTATTCATTTTCACAGCCTTTTAGATGTAGGGTGCGGTTCTGGAGATTTTTTACGTCAAATACACGGCGCATTAAAGATACCTCAGGCTAAAGGTATAGATCTTAGTCCTCTGATGGTTACTAAAACACAGGAACAAGGCTATGATGCTGAGTGTAAAAACTTATGTGATGTAAGTGGTCAGTATGATGTATTAACAGCTGTATTTGACATGTTGAACTATTTAAACAAAGCACAATTAAAACATTTTTTTGACTGTGTAAGAGCACATTTAAATAAGGGTGGAGTCTTTCTTTGTGACATAAACTCTTTATATGGTTTTGAAAATGTAGCAGTTGGTGCTTACATCGTAGATGATGAAAAAAGATTTTTAACGATAGACAGTGATTTTGATAACGGTGAATACAGTGCAGAGTTTACACTTTTTGAAAAAGAGAGTGTTGGGTTTAAAAAATCCCAAGAGACAATCAAACAATATTATCATACAGTAGGTGATGTTGTAATGTTAAGTGGTTTAAAATTGTTACAGAGTGATGATGTGAATCTTTACGGTTTTGAAGAAGCGGATAAAATATTTTTGGTATTAAAAAAGAGTTAAAGCAGGAATACTTGGAAATATAAAGTCCATCAAAATAGATGGACTTTAGGTAAGGTAGATACTCTCTATCTTACATTCTCAAATGGATTTTCAACAACATTCTTTCTATCTACGATATAAGGAATAAGTGCTGTCTGTCTAGCTCTTTTGATTGCGCCTGTTACAAGCTCTTGGTGTCTTTTGCAGTTACCAGTGAGCCTTCTTGGCATTATCTTAAATCTTTCACTGAGTGAGAATTTAAGTTGTCCTAAATCTTTGTAGTCTATAAAGTCTACTTTTAATTCACAATATTTACAAAATCTTTTTTTAAATTTTCTTCTTTCTGCCATGGTGTTCTCCTAAAACGGTATTTCATCTTCATTGATGTCAATTTCTGGGATGTTTGATGTAGGTTGTGGTGCAGATTTAGGCGCAGACGGTGCAGGTTGGTTATAGCTGTCATTGGATGGAGCATTATAATCTGATGATCCATTTTGGCTATATCCGTTACCACCCATTGGTGCTGCTTCGTCTTTACTTCCGAGCATTTGAAG
>JGI11705J14877_10000107_pt1 | contig 49345 bp, 36 predicted proteins | sample Etolaghawater15m_FD_14877 | JGI IMG/M metagenome (IMG submission 14877) | reverse complement strand
TTATCAAGTGGTCTGTTTCTGGGTTGGTCGTTAGGAGCCAACGATGCCGCCAATATTTTTGGCACGGCAGTGGGTACACGCATGGTCAGATTCCGAACGGCAGCCCTTTTGGGCAGTGTTTTTGTTATTATCGGAGCAGTGGTGCAGGGTGCCGGAGCCAGCCACACACTTGGTGAATTAGGCAAAGTAAGCTCGTTGGCAGCAGCCTTCACTGTGGCACTAGCAGCGGCACTTACTGTTTTTTGGATGACTCGCTTAAGCCTTCCGGTTTCTACTAGTCAGGCCATAGTGGGAGCAATTATTGGGTGGAACTTCTATACGGACAACCCAACCGATATCGCAGTCCTCACCAAAATTGTGTCTACCTGGGTTTCAGGTCCGATTTTGGGAGGCATGTTTGCGGTGCTTCTTTTCATGCTCCTTCAACTGGCCACACGAAAAGCCAAAGTACACCTATTATACAAAGATGCGTTGGTTCGTATCGGCTTACTATCAATCGGCGCTTTTGGCGCTTACAGCCTGGGGGCTAACAATATAGCAAATGTAATGGGCGTATTTACCGATGCCATTCACTTCCCCGAGATTCAGTTGGGTTGGGTAGCTATTTCCGGCAAACAACAATTGTTTTTTATCGGAGGATTGGCCATCGCTGCAGGAATCATCACCTATTCAAGGCATGTAATGGACACTGTTGGTAACACACTCATGCCATTAACTCCAGAGGCAGCCCTTGTCGTAGTACTATCACAAGCATTGGTATTGTTCATCTTTTCCTCTCAAACACTTTCAAATGCGGTGGTTAGCCTTGGATTGCCGGCCATACCGCTCGTACCTGTTTCAAGTTCACAGGTAGTCATTGGATCCATCATCGGCATTGGATTGTATAAGGGAGGCAGAGAAATTAAACTAAACATTCTGGGGAGCATCAGTCTCGGTTGGATAGCAACACCCATTGCGGCCGGCATTCTGAGCTTTTTCATGCTATTTTTCGTTAACAATGTTTTTAAACAGGATGTGGGATCAAATATCATGAAAGACCTCATCAAAAATGAAATCTTAACCCACAGTCCAACACACCCAAATGTAACAGAAAAGCCGGATATAACTGACACTTTGGAGTTGACTAATAGTACTGAACTATTAAGCCCAACAAAAACTGAAACACCTGAACCTTACATCTACTGGGTGACAGGGACACTAATGTTATTAATGATCATCACACTGGTTATAATATGGTTTCGTTTTTCAAAAAAGAAAAAAATCTGGCTCAAAGAAGCTCAACGATTTAAAGAAGGACATCGGATTCAGATAGAATCATTACAAAAGAAGCTTTCGGAAAGAAGTGCCATTCAGGAAGATATGGACAAGGAACTAAAATTCAGACAAAATGAAATGACTACCATGGCCATGAACATCATTCACAAAAATGAATTTTTAAACGACCTGAAAAAGGAGATTGTGACCATTAAAGGAAAAATGAAAGACCCTGAAAGTCGGCACAACCTCAATAAACTTACGCTGATGATCAGCCAGAATATCTCCATCGATCGCGACAGAGAGAAATTTCAACTACATGTGGATGAACAGAATACACGATTCTTACAATTGCTTAGCGAAAATTTTCCGGCCATGACCGAAAACGAAAAGCGGCTTGCCACCCTTTTGCGCCTAAACCTTTCCTCTAAAGAAATCGCATCTATTTTGAACATATCGCCCAAAAGCGTAGAAATGAACAGATACCGACTAAGAAAGAAGCTGGGTGTTCCGGGAAATGTTGGGCTGACAGAATTTATCAGAGAACTATAATAGACTGTAATGCATGTATTTACAATCAACGAGATTGCTCGGCAAAGGTAAAAATGAAAAAATAATTAGCTATGTTAAATATCGCACTATTTGGTCCTCCAGGAGCAGGAAAAGGAACCCAATCAGAGATTTTAATTGAAAAATACAAACTGTTTTATATTTCAACCGGAGATATCCTCCGAAAAGAAATAGCCGAAGGGTCAGCTCTCGGGCTGGAAGCACGCTCGATTATTGCCGCTGGTGGATTGGTATCTGATGAAATCATTGTACAAATCATCGAAAAAACTATCCAATCCAATCCCAATGCCAACGGATTTTTATTTGATGGTTTTCCAAGAACCTATATTCAGGCCTATATTTTAGAAGGGTTGATGATTAAACTCAATACGGCACTCAACTGCCTGATCAGTTTGGAGGTGGACGAAGAAATTTCGGTTCATCGTTTGATGGAGCGTGGCAAACAATCGGGACGCATGGATGACAATGAGAAAGTCATCAGGAATCGTTTAGGCGAATACAACGAAAAAACGCTTCCTGTGCTGAACTTTTATAAAGAAAAGGGCAATTATTTCCCTGTTGATGGATCACAAAGCATCGAACAAGTGAGCGCCGACATTGAAGTCATCGTACAAAACGAATTGTCCAAAAGCCTGATGAACATTGTATTGTTTGGATATCCCGGATCAGGCAGGGGTTCACAGGGGCGTGCTTTAGCCAAAGCCTATGGGTTAGAATACATTGCAACAGGGCCAATGCTGGAACAGGAAATTGCTAAAAAAACCACCATCGGTAAGCAAATTTCACAACTTTACGAAAGTGGAAAACTAGTCCCCGATGAAATTGTTGTGAAACTCATCGAGAAAAAGCTAGAGCAATCAAAGGGTGTTAAAGGATTCATTTTCAAAGGCTTTCCACGAACATTGGTTCAATCCTACATTTTGGACGGATTGCTCAAAAAACATGGATCTTCCATTTCGAAAGTCATCGAATTGGAGGTGCCCACTTTAGAACTTATCAGTAGGCTGGACGCCCGAAGTAAAACCAACGACTGTATGCCCTACGACACAAGTACGGAGAAAATCGTGAAACGACTGCAGGAACATGAAAGCAAAACTGTACCGGTAATCAACAAGTACAACTACTTACACGGTGTATCAAAAATAAATGGAATGGGCTCATTCGAAGAAGTGAATAAACGGCTGTCGGAAGAAATAGAGAACGCTTTTAAAACACTTACACACAATTAATTTACCAACCTTCAATGCGACTGGATATCAAATATTTGCCGGAAAGTAGAGCTTGTTTACCTAACCCTGTAGGGTCTGTGTATAGTGGTTCTTTTTTGTATCCACACAATTTGGCCGTTATTTTGACTTTCGAAATTTTAACTAATTTTCTTTAAAAAGTGTTTACAAATCTTAAACCAATGAAAAAAGTAACTTACACCAAATTCCTGTTGATGAGCCTGCTCATATGGATGATTCCGGTGGAGAGTCTGTTGGCTCAAACCACTGTTACAGGTAAAGTTTTCCCTGCCGGCTCCAACACTCCCATGGCCAATGCATCCGTTCAGGTATTGGGAAAAAGCCAACTGCTGGCAACCACCAACCACAATGGTTATTTCAAACTCACTATTCCTGAAGACCAAGATATTGAACTGGTTGTTTCGGCCAAAGGGTATCAAAGTCAACAACTTAATGTGGACAAAAGCACCGATGTTTTGGTGACCATGTTTGCACAGGATGAGGACGAAACCACCAATGATTACGGCAAAGGTGTCAATGTAAGAGCCAAACTGATACCTGAATCAAGAGATGGCATTTTGGTTCTTGAATCTGAAGACCAACGGTTTAAATACTGGTTTGATACCCGGGTGTATTTTGATGGTGCTACTTATTTTGGAGACGCTTCTGAGATTGGCAATGGCGTAAACATTCGAAGAGCGCGCTTTGCCATCAAAACTATCCTTTGGGGACATTGGGGAGGCGAGTTCGACATGGATTTTGCTTACAACGAGGTGGATTTAAAAGATGCGTATATTCGTTATATTGGTAATAACTGGCAATTGAAGGCAGGTAATTTCAAAGAGCCTTTCTCAATGGAAACTACCACTACATCCCGGTATCTTACCTTTATCGAAAGACCCATGATCAACGAAATAGCTCCCTCACGACATATGGGTATTGCGTACAGAAATTTTGGTAACCGCTATTTTTTTGAAGGAGGTGTTTTTTCATCAGAAATTGCCAACACCCTGATGCAGGACGAAAATAAGTCAAAAGGCACCAGTGCAGGCTATTCTATAACTGCTAGATTTGCTTACGCGCCCATAAAAAAGGACAAACAAGTACTCCACTTGGGTATCGCCGGATCGTACCGAACACCCAAAATCCAGGAACTTGGCGACCCATCAAATGCCTACCGATATAATTCTCGCGCCGAAACTTCCATCAACCGAAAAAAATACCTTGATACGGACTTCATCGAAGACGTAAAGTATTTTACGCTTATGGGTTTCGAGGCAGCCTATGCCTACAAAAATTTCAAAATAATCGGTGAATACATGCGCAACTACATCCGCCGCGATGCCGACAAAGTTCCCACAGGCGAGGACAAACCCAGCATCAAAGGCTTTTATGTTGCAGGGAGCTGGATTGTTAACAACGCTGACTATTATTATAACATGGGCGAAGCTGAATTCAACCAAATTGATTTTCGCAATGCCAAAAAGGGGGCACTGGAAATCGCTCTGCGTTATGATTTTACTGATGCCAATAGCTTTGTTGATGGCAACCTTACTCCCTTTATTCAAGGTGGTTCGTCAGAAGGTTATACCTTGGGAATCAACTATTACGTAAACTACAACGTGAAATTCATGCTCGACTATACCTATATAAACAACGACCGCTGGGCTGATGGTAAAGGAAAATATGCCAACGACAAAACTGCTCCCACTGGAAAAGGCGGTATTGATTTCAGCATCGTACAGGCACGTATAGAAATTGACTTTTAAACAACTGGAATTTTAATATTGAAAAATGAGAATCATGAAAAAATATCTCTTCATTTTAGTAAGCGGAATTTTGGCTCTTGCAGGCTGTGTAAAGGATGAAAACCCGAACGTAGGCCCTACCCCGCCAACACCCCAAAACTACAAAGACATTGTGATCAACGAGTTAATTGCCAAAGATGTTACCGATCCCTACTACATCGACCTTTCCGGTGGCGCAGCCGATTGGGTTGAACTTTACAACAAAGGAACTCAGGCCGTGAATGTAGCCGGCATGTTTATCACAGATACAGAATCGGACGAAACAGCATGGCAACAAATTCCTGCTACCGACAACGCCCTCACCACCATACCTCCTAAGGGCTTTTTGGTAATTATTTGCGGCGCTGCCGATGCTTCAGGTGCTGACTTACCTACCCAAATTCTGGATAGCCACATCCTTGTTGACATGGGCATCAGTTCCTCAAAAGATTCCATCATTGTGCTTTACGATCCTGAAAAAACAGAAGTATTCCACACGGCAAACTTTGGAGCTGAAGGGCCACAAGGTGAGCTACCTGATGATAAATCCACTGGCTTAGCCGCCGATGGAGGTGCTATTTCTACCTGGACTATTCTTGAATCAAAAACACCCGGAGCACCCAATGACGGGGGCAGTGTAGTAGAAGGAACGCTGGTTATTAATGAATTCATGTGCAGCAACGACAGCTTTGTTGTGCCCGGTGTGGAAGGCGATTTTCCCGATTGGTTTGAAGTCTATAACACCGGTGATACGCCCATCGACATGGGAGGTTGGTACGTAACCGACAACCTGGAAGACCCCCTTCAATACCAGTTACCGGCCGATCAACCCGACCTTACAACCGTGCCTCCTCATGGGTTTATCCTCCTGATTTGCGATGGACTGGAGAATGGCTTGCACACCAATTTTAAACTGAGCGGCTCGGGCGAATCGATTGGAATTTCAAAAGATGGAACCAGTTTTATTCAGGAAATTACTTATGGGGATGGGCTAACTGTTCCCAATCCTCCCACTGACAACTCAGCCGGTTTGGATGTGGATGGCGGAGCCACCTGGATGGTTTTCACTTTAGGTACTGATCGTGTTCCAACCCCTGGAGCCAGCAATAATCCATCAAAATAGCCTATTTATAATCAACATTAAGTGAAGAAAATAGCCCTCCATAGCATCATTCCCCTGATAACTTTCATCTCGCTGTTGGTTGTGTCGGGTTGCAAGCAGCCGGAAACCAACACACCCGTTGATCCACCGATTTCTGAAGGTAGCCTTACCCTTGTGGCAAATTACCCTCTTGAAGTAACGGAGCCATCGGGTTTGGCCTTCGGCCCCAACAACCAAACATTGCTCACCGTGAGTGACAACTCCAACCAGGTTTACGAGTTGGGTCTCGATGGAAAGATAATCAGAACATGGGATTATCAGGGAAATGATTTGGAAGGCATTACCTACAACCCTTTCAATCAAACCATTGCAATTACTGAAGAAAGGGAGAGAAATGTGGTAATTATTGATTACGATTCAGGAGAGATACTTGGCGACTACCACATTAACATTCCCATGGGTTCAGAAAACAGTGGACTGGAAGGCATTGCTTTCAACACCAACAACAGACTATATTACATTTTGAATGAAGACAATCCGGGAGAACTCATTCTGTGGACTCCGGAAGAAGGCGTTATGACGGAAACCGAATTTACTTTTGCAGAAGACTATTCAGGAATTTTTATTGAGTCCGAATCAGCACGCATGTGGATCGTTAGCGACTTGAGTAAAGCCCTCTTCGCTTGCAATTACAGCGGAACACCACAAATAAAATTCATTCTACCCGACTCTAAGTTTGAAGGCCTTGTGGTGGATCACAAAACGCAAACCCTTTATATGGTGAATGACGCTTCAGCACAACTATCTATTTATCTGATAAATAACTATAAATAATGGCACAAGAATCAAACCCCAGATTTGAATTTCGCATTTTCGGAATCAACCTCGAAAAATTGACCGAGACCTTGGATAAGTTAACTCCGCGCCTTCAAACCCGGAAAATGAACTCCATTTACTTACTCACCGCGGGCAACACAAAAAACAACATAAAAATCCGCGATGGCATCATGGACATTAAGGTATTGGAGCAAGAAACGGAAGGTTTGGAGCAATGGAATCCCTTTTTGGTCGGTGAATTTCCGCTGAAAAGCGATGTGATCAAAACAGTGGTTTTTCCAGCATTGGGTATTGTTTGTCCGGTAATGGAACGCGACCAATATACCCTGGATCAATTCCTGAAGGAAATCATTTCCATTGATCCCGATTTGAGTGTGGCCTTCGTTAAAAAGGTCAGACATGGTTATATGCTCAACAATTGTATCACGGAAATTGCAGAGGTTCTGGTGAACGGAGCCTTGATCAACACGCTGTGTATCGAAAGCGAAGACCCCAAACAAGTATTGGCTGCAAAAAAAATGCTGGGAATACGCAGCGACACCGAAAACGTCAATTACCCACTGGCGTTAAAACGAATCATGGGTTTGGCTTCACTGTCAAAGAATTATTGGGAATCAAATGATTAACTATTCACAACAGCTTTTATAATTAAAGTATACATAAATAAAAAAACTACAACATGTCAAAAGAACAACTAGAAATAGGAGCCATTTCAAAACCAAGGTTTGAATTCAGAACCTTCGGAAAAGAATTTGATGAAGCGGCTTTCCTGATGTCAAGACTCTCAGTGCCTGTACCAGAAAAGGTTTGGGAACGTTATTCGGAAGAAATATACATAGTTTCCAAAACCAACGACATCAACAACACCAAAATTCGTGATGGGAAAATGGACATCAAAACCTTTATTCAGTCGGTAGACGGCTTGGAACAATGGAATCCTTTGATGAAAGGCGAATTTCCCATGAAAGCTGAAATCCTCGTAAAGGAGGTTTTTCCCGCATTTATGGTGGAAATGCCCGAACTCACAAAAGAGGTTTACACGCTGGAAGAATTCCTTGAAATCATCAATAACCACAGGGATCTGCAAGCCGTAAGAGTCGAAAAAGAAAGGTATGGCTACATGGTAAACGACACCATTTGCGAATATGCCAACGTTTGGATCAATGGTGCATTGGTGGAAAGTGTGAACTCTGAATCCACTGAAGTGGAAGACATTAAAAAAACCATCACCGATCTAAAGCTCGAAAACGTTGAAAACATCAACTATCTTCAAGCTATCAAACGTGTAATCGGCATGAACAATAAAAAACTGGCCAACTAAAACATAATCAACATGGCACAAGAAATAGAAAGAAAATTCCTGGTGAAAGGTGAATACAAAGCACTGGCCACCAAATCAACCCGTATCACCCAAGGCTATTTGTCATCAGCACCAGAACGAACCGTGCGAGTGCGCGTTAAAGGCGACAAAGGCTTTATCACCATCAAAGGAATCGGAAGCGCCTCAGGTGCCAGCCGATATGAATGGGAAAAAGAAATCTCCGTAGAAGAGGTACTGGAATTGCTGCAACTCTGCGAACCTGGCGTCATCGACAAAACCCGATATCTGGTAGCTGAAGCAAGTGGGTTAACTTTTGAGGTAGATGAATTTTACGGCGATAATGCAGGACTTACTATAGCCGAAATTGAATTACCAAGTGAAGAAACTGCTTTTAAAAAGCCCAATTGGCTCGGTGAAGAAGTAACAGGTGACGTCCGTTATTTCAATTCCATGCTCATGAAAAAACCTTTTAAAAACTGGTAGCACTATTTATTTCTACCTTACNTTTGTCATCGAATAAATTTAAATACCCTGTATTAATTCAAAAACTTTCATCATGCCACAAAAGACCGCACCCTTTGATCCTTTGGACATGAACAATTACAAGGTTGAGAAACTACCCAAAAGAAGTAAATCCAAATTTGAAGAGGGATTGGCTATGGTGGGTGGTCCTTTGGCCATTTTGGTTTTTTTGTTGATTTTCTACCTCGCTCATCCTTCCTACCTGCTGAATATCGACCCATCGGAGTTGAGCGATTTTTCCCGGAAAGTATTTGAGACGAGGGGCGCTGATGCTTTTTCACAAGCCAACATTGCCATGATGGCGATCTTTTTGCTTGGAATCGTTTTGTGGATGACAGAAGCCATTCCCAATTACCTCACCTCGCTTATCATCATCATAATGTTGGTGCTCACGGGTGTACTCAGCGAAACCGAGGCCTATGCCCAATTAGGTCATAAGGTGATGTGGCTGAACATCATGTCGTTTGTACTGGCGAGCATGTTGGTAAAAACAGGATTGGCCAAGCGGTTTGCTCTTTGGTTTATTATTCATTTTGGCAAACGGGCATCCTCAGTTTTCCTGAGCTTTCTCCTCATCAATGTGGTTCTGAGTGCGTTTATCTCGGCCACTACGGCCAAAGCGGCCATTCTTTTACCCATTTTCATGGTGATAGCAGCCATTTATGGGGCACGCGGCGGAGATCAGAAAAATAATTTTGGCCGAAATATCGTATTACAGAACCTTTTTTACATCAATGTCGGAGCAAGTGGTTTTTTAACAGGATCGGGCGCAAACCTTCTCGCTGCCTCACTGATTACGGGAGCTACCGGCTACGAAATTTTCTTTAGCGACTGGATGAGGGCCAACTTTTTTGTGGCCATTGCTTTGATGTTTTTAGGATATCTATTCGCTGTTAAAATTTTCTTTCCCATAAAAAACGAAGACCGCATTCCACAGATTGAGGGAGGTATGGATCGCCTGCGCGAAGAATTGAAAAAGATGGGCAATATGAATTTTCAAGAGTACAAATCCGCAGTACTTTTTCTAGCCATTCTCACCTTTTGGAGTACAGATAAATATCACGGAATAAGTCCTACCGCTGTCGCATTTATTGGTGCTATCATCGCATTATTGCCCCGCATCGGCATCATGAAATGGAACGACGTGGACATACCCTGGCATCTGATGCTTTTTTCCGCCGGTGCTTATACATTGGGAGCGGGATTTAAAGTCACTGACTTGCCTGCCCTTTCGGTAAATGCTGCTTTTGATGCAATGGGACTTGGCGAGCAAACGCCGTTTTGGGTATTGTATCTTGTGCTGACCTTTGCCATGATTTTCAGCGCGTTGATTTTTCAATCCAAAACCATGCGCACCATGATCTTCGTACCCATTGCCTTGGGAATTGCCTCTCGTTTTGGGTTCAACCCGGTGAGTCTGGCGCTACCTGTGGCTTTTTTGATCGAACATGTTTATGTGCTTCCATTCAACAGTAAACCTGCGGCCTTGCTCTATGAAACCGACCAATACAGCATCACCGACACGTTTAAATTTGGCTTGACCATGTTGTTTGTGGCCTGGGGCATGAGCATACTCATGGGCGAAACATGGTACAGGTATTTGGGTATAACTCCAGATGGCGTTTTTAATTTACTCTAAACTAAAAGTCTAAATGAGAGGATTTTAAAAACCTTTACTCACTTTATCTTTTCTTTAAAATCCTGATAGGCATCTTCAATGGCCGCATCCATTTTACGGTGAAGCGCATCATAGGCTTCAAGTAAGTTAAAGGCTTTGCTCGTGAGTTCAGATTTTCCTCCACCTTGCCCTCCGCGATGTTTTTCTGTTAATTCATAACCAAGCAACTCCTCAGAATTCTTGATGTCGCCCCATGCCTTACGATAACTGACATTTAAATGCTCGGCAGCTGCTTTTAGCGATCCTTTTTCCCTGACTGCTTTTAGCAATAAATAGGTGCTTTCCTCTACAATCCCTTCGCCTGACACCGCAGCCAGCCACAATTTATATCGTAGAAAAACATCGTTTTTTGAACTTCTCGGTGGTTTCATGTGTCGTTGAAATTAATTTCGATAGGAATTGCTATTCATATCCCCTGCAAAAATAGAAAAAAGGAAAAACATATCCGACCTTCATGGCCGGATATGTTTGATACAATAGCATTAATCAATAATTAGCGGTATTCGCACCTGTAAGAAGTTTGATCATCCACCTGAACTTTGAATTTTGAGTCCTTTGGAACAACAAAAGTTTCAAATTCAGAGACACTTTTCCACTCAGTTTCGCCCGGAAGAAGAACATTCATCATTCCTGAGGTAACTGTCATATACTCCACCGATGACGTACCAAACTCATATTCCCCCTTGGCCATAATACCAATAGTTACCACTCCATCTTTGTTACTAAAGCCCAAAGACTTTACTTTGCCATCGAAATATTCATTTACTGTAAACATGTTTTTCTATTTAGTTTTCCTGATAAGGGGTAATCAATTCAACAAGTTCAGGCAAATCCATGCCCAGTTGTTTCAGATGGGATATTTTTGGCACCCCGTTCTTAGTCCAGCCACGACGAAAATACACCGCATCCAGCAATTTTTCGTATTGGGCTTCGCGGAATTTGCGCAAAGCATCACGCTTTTCGACGGTAGACATGGTTGTTGGATCAAGACCTAAAAGTTCTTTCAGTTGTTTGTCATAACGCTCGGCTCTTGATTCATATTCCTCGATTGTTACAGGGCCAGCTGCGCGATAAGGTTGCGCATCGAATTTTCTGACTCCATAACCCCTGCGCAGGTTAAATATCCTTTGGAAGTTATACACGCGTTCAGATTGACGTATTATCTCATGCTTATCGATATTTTGTCCGGTTACTGCATTGTATATAGTAACGTAATTATCAACGTGTTCAGGCACTTTGGCTGGCTCATCTGTTTCAGCATTATTTACAGGCTCCACATCATTCCATGGTAGTTTACACAGACCCATCAAGCCGAACCAAGTACGAAACATTGGGAAATAATGCAAGGCTTCGGCTTTGTCTTCAAAAGTAGGAATCTGATTGTTAACCATATCCATAAAGATTAGCCAAGCCTCGTCATGCTGAGGGCCTTTGTTAGTCATGGCAAAACCACCTTGCTGAGCCAGAGACTCTTTGGAGATATACTCCGAGTACTCCAACCCTTTGTTTTCCATTGCGATGTCCTGAAGAAAATCAGGATCGCCCCACCCATTTTTAATAAATAGTTCCTTCATCTTACGAACACCCATTCCGGCGATTAAACCAAATCCTTCACCTCTGGCCAGCTGATGCATGACCTCCATAGCTGAATCGGCATTTCCAAAATTCAATTTAAGGCCTCCGGTTCTTTCTTCATTTAGTATTCCGTTCTCATAGCATTCCATAACAAAAGCCATCAGTGTACCCCACGAAATGGTACAAATACCATAGGTATCGCAATAGAAATTGGCTTCAATTATATAATCAGGATTAAAGATACCACAGTTCGATCCCAATCCGCCGGCATTTTCATATTCAGGTCCATCCACAATTACCTTTTGACCAGCGTAAGGACCTGTACGTAATTCATAATTATCAACGCCTTTGGCACACGACATGTTGCAACCAATCCAGCAGCCATCAGGAACACCTTGGGTAAATCTTCGTTTCCACTCCTCGGAATCAATCTTTTTAATGTCGGGATGGCTACCGAATTTATAGTTGTGCGTAGGGAGTAAATCATAATCATTCATGATTTCCATGAGGTGTGCGGTACCTTTTGTCCTCATTTCGCATTGTTCATCATCGAGTTCACGCATCTCTTTATTAAAGGTTTTCCCGCGTTCCATAATGGCTTTGAGGTCGACGACATTGTTAAAATTTCCCTTAACGCCGGGCACTTTACAAACCAATGCTTTTATTTTTTTATCTCTGAACACGGTTCCAATACCGCCCCTACCGGCTTGTTTCAGCCTCACGAGCTTACGTTTAGAATCGAAAAAACTGAAGTTAAGCATCCCGATCAAGGAATTATCGGCTGCCTTCCCGGCTGAAACCACAGCCACATTTTTACGATCACGTTCATCATCGGCATACATCTCTGTTAATTGCTCGGCTAACACGTGGCTATCGATTGCTTCGGCAGGAGCTTCCAGAATTTCTACCTTACCATTAACCCCATCAATAAAAACTATGACTTCCTTGTCCGATTTTCCCTGAATTTCAATGGCATCGAAACCTGAAATTTTTAAAAAAGGCCCGAAATAACCGCCTACATTGCTNTCCATTACNGAGTTGGTTTGGGGAGAAATGCTTACCACAAGCGATTTTCCNGTTCCGGAGTATTGAGTAATTCCACAAATTGGCCCACCCGAAATGACGATTTCATTTTCTGGATCATTCCACTTGGTATCCGGTTTTGTAGCATCCCACAAATAGCGTAACCCGTAACCTTTACCCCCAATGAATTTTTCTTTCATTACGGCTGGAATATCCTTAATCTTTACGCTGCCATCCGTTACGTTCACATACAGCGATTTATCGGAATACCCCTTATCAATCGGTGTGATGTCATACTTGAACTCGGCAATTAACCTGTGTTGACTTTTAATTTCTTCTATATTCATAACTTCGATATTTGATTCTATCAATTACATAGGTCAGCAAAATTACAATATAAAAAAATATTTTCAGGTCAAAAAGCCTAATAATCAGTTATGCAAAAAAAAGCATATCGAAATTTATAATCAGTCTTAATTCATATCGCGGTTTTCTTTTCAGGTTTTTTCAAAATGAATTACTTTTGTTTTAAATCAACGCAGATGAATTTCGAAGAAATCAAAAAAGTTTTGCAAACAAAAACAATTGGTATTGCAGGTTGTGGTGGACTGGGCTCAAATTGCGCAGTAGCTTTGGCTAGAACAGGCATCGGCAAACTGATTATTGCAGATTTTGATGTAGTTGAAGAATCGAATCTGAACCGTCAATACTATTTTCACCATCAGATTGGACAAAAAAAAGTGGAGAGTCTTAAAGTCAACATAAAACTGATTAATCCCAACGCGCAAGTTGAAGCCCACCACATCAGACTAGATGAAACCTCAATCGCGAAAATCTATAAAAACTGTGATGTTGTAGTTGAGGCTTTCGATACTTCAGAAATGAAACTACTCATTATTGAAACAATGGCAGAAGGACTCCCAAACAAACCACTGGTTCTTGGGGTTGGCATGGCAGGATGGGGCGACAATAACTCAATCAAATGCCGCAATCACGAAAACCTATACATCTGTGGCGATGAAGAAAAAGAAATTACTGAGGACCTTCCACCCCTTGCGCCACGCGTAGGAATCGTTGCAAACATGCAAGCCAACACCGTTTTAGAAATTCTGCTGGGTTCAGCATAAAATATCACCTATGGCTATATCCATTACATTAAATAACAGAGAAGAAACCTTCGACACCGACTCGCTGAACATTGACCAGCTTTTGAAAATGAAAAACTACACCTTTAAAATGATGGTGGTAAAAATCAATGGCAACCTTGTAAAACGTCCTCAATACGCTGAAGCACAAATAAAAGAAGGTGATGATGTGATGATTCTCCACCTGATAAGCGGAGGCTAGGAAATCAGGGTAATAAGATCACTGATTTTTTAACCAAGAGTATCTGAGTCTAAAGCGGACGTTTATGTCCAAGGATATTGTCGCGTCGTTGGTTTATGACATATTTTTTGCGGATAGGCTGGTGCTTTGTTGCGCCCGGATCATATGATGTTGCCCCTGCCGGCCGATGAGCCGGATACTTAAATCCTGAAGATTTTTTTGAACACGACACGAAACTAACTGATAACGTTACCGTTGCAATTACTATTATTGTCCGAATTAATCCTTTCATCCCTTTTCCTTATGTGGTTTCAATTGGAGGCGTAAAGATATTAATTTATAAACAATTAAGCGCATTCGCATTGTGAAAATTCAAGAAAAAACATAGGCTAATTGAACTTCAATCATTTGCTTTTGACTTACGCTTACATAATAAACAACATTTCAATTATTTACAGATCACCCTGAAGGCAATTTCTTTAAATGAACACAATTTTTTTTTGATTTCAATCAATAATTTCCTTAGTTTTGAATAACGATAAACCTATTTAATATGAAAAAACATTTGCTATTGTCAGCGCTTCTCATCACGGCAGTCACTTTAATGGCCCAGGAAAAAAAAACCTCACCAAAGGTAGACTTTAGTTTTGGCGGGTTTATTAACCTCAACGCCATTGTGGATTTTAATGGGTTATCCCATTACGATGACTTTACCACATCTGAAATCCCTGTTAATCCTGGACCGTACGAAAACATCACGCGCTTCCACATGACTGCGCGCCAGTCGCGACTCAATTTTGATGTGGGTTATAATTCATCAATCGGACTTATTACCGGGAAAATATCGGGTGATTTTTATAGTGGCAGCACAGGCGATTACGCTCTTTTCCGACTACGGGAGGCTTATATTCAGTACCGCAATTTGCTCTTGGGGCAAACCAACACCACTTTCGGAAATCCGGATGTTACGCCCAATACCGTAGACTTTGAAGGCCCAAATAGCGCCCCAACCTTAAGAAACCCAATGATTAGTTACACCAATACCATAAACAGTAAATGGAGTTACGGTATTGCACTTGAAATGCGTGGCACCGACCTCACCCTAAACGATTCGGTAGACCGACCCTTTAACACCACGCCAACAATAGTAGGAGACATCAACAAATCAGGGGATTGGGGAGTTGTAACTTTATCAGCCATGACAGCAATGAATCAGTACTTTGATAACGACGATGACACAAGAGGCAAGGTAAGTGCCGGAGGTGCATTATCACTGATTATTAACACAACCAAAAGAGATCACATAAATCTCTTTGTAGTGGCCGGTAGTGGTGTGGCCAATTTCATCAGCGATCTTTCCGGAAATGGGTATAACGGAATTCTGGAAAAAAATGCCGAACAATTGGAACTACTCAACAGTTATGGGGGATTTATTGCCTACACCCATTTTTGGAACGACACGTGGAGCTCCAATCTCATTTACAGCTATGTTGGATTGGAAAAAACCATCATGCTTCCCGATCAGGCCTTTAAGCAAAGCAACTACGCTCTTGGTAATTTGTTTTATCAACCAAGTGACCACCTTACCTTCGGCATTGAATACATATGGGGGGATCTGTTTACCCAAAACAACAGTACCGGAGATGCCAACAGGCTTCAGTTCTTGGCTCAGATTAACTTCTAGAAACCACCCACCAATTTAGATTTCAAGTTGTTCGAGTTCAACTCCAGCTCTTTTTAGCAAGTCTAATCCGTCGGTAATTCTGTATTTCCGACTGTAAACCACCCTTTTGATGCCAGATTGAATAATCAGTTTAGCACATTCAATACATGGAGAATCAGTAATATACAAGGTTGCCCCATCACTGCTGTTATGCGATTTGGCCACTTTGGTAATGGCATTGGCTTCGGCATGAAGCACATAGGGCTTCGTTATGTTATGCTCATCTTCACAAACATTCTCGAAACCCGACGGCGTCCCATTATATCCATCAGAGATGATCATGTTGTCCTTTACGATTAAGGCGCCCACCTGCATGCGGGTACAGTAGGAGTTTCGTGCCCACACAAAGGCCATCTCAATATAACTCTTGTCAAATTTTCTGTTATTCATGACTTCATTTTTCATTCAACTAACTCTAATCCAGTGTTTATACCTTTTTCTAATGCCGGGACACCTGTTTTCATCCATTCCGGTTCAGGTGCATCCTTTAAATAGAAATCAAAATACTGTTGCATCCTGACCGTTAGATCCTTGCAATCGGCGCGTCGTTTCAGGTTATGAGGAGCATTATTATAAACCAGCATCCAAACTGGCTTATGAAGACGACGTAGTGCACTAAAAAATTCAATTCCCTGATACCAGGGCACAGCTCCGTCGGCATCGTTGTGCATAATCAACAATGGCGTTTCTACCCGATCAGCAAAAAACAAGGGAGAATTTTCGATGTAGAGATCTCTCTTTTGCCAGAGATTTCCTCCTATCCTGCTCTGCCCCTGCTCATACTGAAAAGCACGACTCACACCTGATTCCCATCTGATACCTCCGTAAGCACTGGTCATATTACTCACAGGCGCTCCGGCCATGGCCGCAGTATACATATTTGTCCGCGTGATAAGCCAGGCGGTTTGATAACCTCCCCAACTTTGACCTTGAATCCCAAGCTTATGTCTGTTTATGCAGGAGTGTTTGTTTACCATCGCCTGAGTTCCACTTACTACATAATCATAGGCACTTTGCCCCGGAAAACCGTCGTTGTAAGCAATATCAGGAATAAAAATAAAATACCCATTACTGGTGTAATAGCTAAAATTGATTACAGATCGGATTGGCTTAGGCATATAATACCGGTTAAGCTCATCGGTATACTTCTCGTAAAAATAGACAAGCATTGGGTAGGTTTTTGTCGAGTCAAAATCAGCAGGATAATAAAGCAGACCCTGTGCAGAATCTCCGTTGAAAGTGATCCAGTCAACCAAATCAACACTGCCCCAGGCAAAAGCGCGCTGTTCAGCATCGATAAAAGTAAGTTGTTCTATACGGTCAAAATCTATCGTACTGGTGTAAAGATCAGGGTAAACATCGAATCGTTCCTTTCGCCAGATCAGTTGATTCTTGTGTTTAGATTTCACTGGAGTTGAAAAACGATAAGATTCCAACACCATTGTTTTTGGTGCCCCATTTTCAAACAGACCAACACTTGCAAAGCCTGCATCCTTGGTTCGTGTGTTGAACACGGACAGTAAAAGCTGACTGGGCAAAGTTTGCTGTTCCTTATCCAACGTGATATAGCGATAGCGTGTTTTGGTGTCTCTGCCTTCACCTCTTGTTAAGCAGTATGCGGCCTTTTTTCCTTTAGGATCAAGCAACCACAAGTCGTAAGCATCATAAACCACACATCTGCCATCTTCAACCCAGCCAGCCATACCATAAGGACTAGCTTCATTGGGCACATCATTTTTTTCATCAAAAAAAGCCACCTCTAGTTTCCCTGTAAGATTAACCTGCTGGTTTTCATCGATAAGATAAGCATTCCAGGAGCTATCTTGCTGATTAAACCATACCACAGAACCCTGCGCGGGATCTAATGCAACCACTGAAGATGCTTTCGAAATTATTTTTCTCCGTACACCCGTTTGACGATCGATGAGATACACATCGCGGTAATTGCCGTTGTCCCAAGACGAAAACCACCGATAGGGTTGATAGTCAAAGGCCAAAGACAATGTTCCGGTGGCCTGATTATCAATATTTATCACCGGGATTGAGGTTGTAGCCAATTGAATGACCTGATCACTTTTGGGATGATATACCGCGATGTAAGATCTTTTCTTGTCTCCGTCTAAAGCCTTGAGCTGTTGCGACTGTAGCCTGTCATCTTTCCAATTCCAGATATCAAGGCTCACTTTTTCGTCCTCGGTCAGGGTGTCTTTTGGTGGTGCAATCGGTTTAGGAGAAGTGCCAAAATACAACTCACTTCCAGCCTTGTTAAACCAGGGATTCCTGTATTCGCTGACAGTCCAGCCCGAATCCAGCCTGGCAAAAGACTCACCGGTGGCCTCTATCAACTTCTCCTTCTGTAAATTGGCATAAAACAGACTATACGATTTGGTTTTTGTTGTATCTGCTGAATAGGTAAATGCCATCTGTTGCCCAGTTCTATCGGTTGCAAGGTGAGCAATGCTGCCTTTAGCTGAATACAGAACCCTTGTCTTGTTAACATCAGTAAAAAAGGCTGATACCTGCACTGAATCAATGGCATCATCAAATTGTTGAACAAAAACACACACTTCACCGTTGTCACTAATCTGATAGTGTTTCACCCTTTGAAAAACAACCGAATCACCACGCACAGGATTCAAAATCGTCAAGCTCCCCAATTTATCTGCCTTTTTGCTTTTTGATCTGGGTTTTTTTTGTGTTGTCACACTATCTGTGGAAGCACTATCTTGAATTGGTTTCGCAATCTCCATTTCAGTCAGCACAGCAACCCAATCAGACTCATCAGAAGGAAGCTTGAAGGATTTCAGATCGGCAAACTTGAAATAATCACCTTTATCAAATGCAGTAATTCCCAATGAATCTTTGGGAAGTTTATCCTTTTTAGCTTTATCCAGCTTTGCTTTTCTCAAGGTATCAAATGGTGTCTTAATGGTATAAACGGCAAAATTGGAAGCCGACGAAAACTCCGCTTTGTTTCCACGTGGCAGCGAATCTAATGACATGTTGTTCAATGTTTTAAAAAACAACCAACCATCGCCTTCTTGTGGATTAATTTCATATACGACTCGCATACCATCATTGCTAATCGAATAGTTTTCAATTTGCTTCCACTGATCATAATCTGCGTGTGAAATTGGCCGTTTTTCCTGAGCAGTTACCTCTAAAACATGGAAGATAAATAAACATCTTATAGCAAGAAGTAATCGGTTTTTATTCATAACAATAATTTTCTAATATCCGAATAGCGCAAAAATAAACTATAATCCTAATCGCACAAAACATAATCCCGAGAAGACAAAAAAACAAAGTCCATATTTTGAGTGGAAAAATGGGGACAAAGCTTGCTCTTCGTAATAATAAGCTGCTTAATTCTAAGCGGTTCAAACACCAATTAAAAAGCATTCAAAATAAGCGCAAACGTTTTAACATCTTTTGAAATTCATATCAATTATGAGCCAAGATTACATTAACATATTATTTTACAGAGCTTTAGGCCCAACCAGACAAGCCTCAGTCCTGTTCTTTAAAAATTTGAATATATTTAATTATTGTTAACCATTCTAAAATTGAAGATTTATAACTAAATTGCTATATTTTTGCAGAATCGACCAAGTAGTATTGATAAAATTTGTAACCTATTAGAGATGAGCTATATACATTTTGACAAAACGCAATTGATCAACTTAAAATTCTCGCTCGATCGTGAGTTATTGCGTACAAACCGTGCAGGAAGTTATGCCAGCACTACCATTATTACAACAAACACGCGCAAATATCACGGATTACTCGTAACGCCACAACCGTTAATTGATGATGACAACCATGTGTTGCTGTCAACCATCGATGAGACCATCATTGATAACAATTTCGAGTTTCATACAGGCATGAGGATGTATCCGGGTGGAGTTTATGAGCCAAAAGGTCACAAATATCTCAGGGAATTCAACTCCGACCCTAATCCCACTCTGGTTTACCGTATGGGAAATATCATGTTTACCAAAGAGTATATTTTCGCACTTAATGATGACCGCATTCTTATCAAATACACACTTAATGAAACGGCCAATCCGGTAACCTTCAGGCTCAAACCCTTTTTAGCTTATCGAAGTGTTCACCGTTTAGCCAAAGCTAACACGTGGGTTGACACCAAATACAAGGAAATAAAAAATGGCGTGAGCTGGCAAATGTATAAGGGTTATTCCAAACTGCATATGCAATTTTCAAAACCAGCTTCTTATACACATGTTCCTGATTGGTATTATAATATTGAATACATCCGGGAGAAGGAAAGAGGTTACGAAAGTACCGAAGACTTGTATGTTCCCGGGTATTTCGATATCCAACTTAAAAAAGGAGAATCACTGGTTATTTCTGTAGCATTGGAAGAAAAAAATCCGGATTCTTTGCGCAAACAATGGACTGAGGAAGTAAAAAAACGTACGCCACGCGATAGTTTCGAGAACTGTCTCTCGAATGCAGGAGATGAGTTTATTATCAAGAATAACAAAAAAAATGAGGTCGTAGCCGGATATCCTTGGTTCGGTCGGTGGGGTCGTGATACGTTTATTGCCCTTCCTGGCCTTACTCTTCCTAAAAAAGATTACAAGTTGTTCAAAGATGTTGTCAACACTTTGATTGGCGAACTTTGGGATGGACTTTTCCCCAACATGGGTCAAGGCAAAGATATTTCTTATCACTCTGTCGACAGTTCTTTCTGGTTCTTTTGGGCGCTTCAGCAACTAAGTATGCGCCAACAGAAGAAATCAGTTATTTGGAAAGACTACGGCAAGGTAATGAAGGACATTTTAGCCCATTTTAAATATGGAACACACTTCGGAATAAAAATCCACGACAACGGTTTGGTTTGGGCCGGTGAACCCGGCATTGCGCTTACCTGGATGGATGCCATTGTGGCCGGAAAACCAGTTACTGCTCGAACAGGCTTTGCTGTTGAAGTGAATGCACTCTGGTATAACGCATTAGTGTTTAGCCTGGAATTGGCCGAATCGGCAGATGATCAAGATTTTATCAATGAGTGGAAAGACTATCCCGAAAGGATAAAGAAGTCGTTCGTTGAAACTTTTTGGTCAGAAGATTTGGGATATTTGGCCGATTATGCAACCTACGAAACCAAAAACTGGGATATACGACCAAATATGATTTTTGCCGTTTCGATGCCTTACACCATGGTTACAAAATCCATGTCAAAATCTATTGTTAACCGGGTTAAGGGCGACTTGCTAACAATCAGAGGACTTCGCTCCCTAAGTCCAAAGAATGAAGATTACAAAGGAGAATACGCCGGAAATCAAAGTGATCGCGACTTGGCTTACCACCAGGGAACGGCATGGACATGGTTATTAGGGGCATATGCCGAAGCCTACCTAAAAGTATACACCAAAACAGGTGTTGAACACATAGAAGAATTATATAACGGATTCAACGACGTGATGACCGAAGCTGGAATCGGTACAATTTCTGAAGTATACGATGGCAACCCACCGCACAAAGCTGCCGGTGCCATTTCACAGGCTTGGAGTGTTTCAGAACTATTACGCGTGAAGTATTTACTTGACCAACAGAAAAGCTTATAGACTAATGTCTTCGTTAAAAATGAACCAAATGATAAAACTGCGATAATAATGAGAGTATTGATGTTTGGATGGGAGTTCCCACCACATATTACGGGAGGATTGGGAACGGCGTGTTTTGGACTGACAAAAGGATTGGCTAAACATAACGTCGAGATCATCTTTGTAGTCCCGAAAGCTTATGGCGATGAAAATCAGGAGGCTGTACGACTAGTAAATGCCAGCGATATTCCGTTCGACCATACCGATGAAAACTACAAAGAGTATTGGAAACGGATTAAATACCTTGAGATAGGCTCGAACATTATTCCATATGTTGGCCCGGAAGATTTCGCCAGAGAGATGTCGAAAAGAAAAAAGTCTGGAGAGAAATACACCAGCCATGTCTTTTCTAAAGAATATAAGTTCTCGGGTAAATATGGCGCTAACCTTATGGAAGAGGTAGCACGCTACGCACTGATTGGTTCGGCTCTTGCTCTTAAAGAGGAGTTTGATATTATTCATGCCCACGACTGGTTGGCTTACCCAGCGGGGGTAGCGGCCAAAGAGTCATCAGGAAAACCATTGGTGGTGCATATGCACGCCACTGAATTCGACCGTTCCGGTAAAAATATCAACACACAGGTTTACGCTATCGAAAAGGAAGGAATGATGGCCGCCGATCGTGTAATTACAGTAAGCAACCTCACACGGAAAATCGTTATTGAAAAATACGGTATCGACCCCGGAAAAGTTGTCACGGTGCACAATGCTGTCGACCCTACCCTGTTTGCTGAACTCACTGAAGTAAAAAGAAATCTGAACGAAAAAATTGTAACCTTTTTAGGACGGATTACTTTTCAAAAAGGCCCTGAGTACTTCATCGAAGCTGCCCACCGGATTCTTCAAAAAGACAGGAACGTCCGGTTTGTTATGGCCGGCTCTGGCGATATGCTCAACCGTATGATCGAACGTGTTGCTCAGCTCAGAATTGCCGACAGGTTTCATTTTACAGGCTTCCTTAAAGGCGGTGAAATAGACAGAATGTTTGCCTTAAGCGATGTTTTTGTTATGCCGTCGGTATCTGAACCTTTTGGTATCGTTCCTTTGGAAGCTATGCGCTCAAATGTTCCGGTAGTAATATCTAAACAATCTGGTGTGGCTGAAATTCTGCGCCACGCACTTAAAATCGATTATTGGGATGTTGAAGGCATGGCCGATGCTATTTATGGTTTGTGTCACTATAACGCTTTATCTGAAATGTTTAAAAAATATGGAAAAGTAGAGGTGGAGAACCTTAAATGGGAAAATGCGGCGTATGAAGTTAACAAGGTATACCAATCGATTCCCCTAACAAATCAATAAAAAAATAAGACTAAAATATTCATCATGAGATCAATTTGCTTTTACTTTCAGGTTCATCAGCCCTATCGTTTACGGACTTATCGGTTTTTCGATATTGGTTCAAAACACAACTATTTTGATGACCACGAGAACGAGTTTATAATGAAACGGGTGGCCGAGAAGAGCTATCTGCCCATGAATGCTTTACTGCTGAAACTGATTAAAGAATATGGATCAGCTTTTAAGGTTAGTTTTTCTATCTCTGGTATGGCACTGGAACAGTTTGAAGCCTACAGTCCTGAAGTAATTAAAAGCTTCAAAAAACTCGCCGACACAGGGCAGGTTGAATTTTTGGCCGAAACGTATGCCCACTCCCTCGCCTCTTTGCGCAATCCAGACGAATTCCGCCGGCAAGCTGAGAAACACAGCCAGAAAGTGGAGCAACTCTTCGGCACGAAACCAACTACATTCAGAAATACAGAGTTGATCTATAGTGATAAAATTGGTGAACTGGTGGCCGATATGGGCTACAAGCTCATGCTTACCGAAGGAGCTAAACATGTGCTAGGCTGGAAGAGTCCCAACTTTTTATACAACAGTGCCCCACGCCCTGAACTAAAGCTCTTACTAAAAAACTACCGACTCAGCGACGACATCGCTTTCCGGTTCTCGAACCGCAGTTGGTCAGGATTTCCTCTAACCGCTGACAAATTCAGCACTTGGCTAAATCAAATCAACGAAAAGGAAGAAGTAGTAAACCTGTTTATGGACTACGAAACCTTTGGTGAGCACCAATGGGAGCAAACCGGGATATTTGATTTCATGAAAGCCTTGCCTGGTGAAATTCTTAAATCAGGAAAATTCGCTTTTCATACTCCACGCGAGTTAGGGAAATTGCTTCAACCAGTTGGGCCTATTCATGTACCATACCCTATCTCATGGGCCGACGAAGAACGCGATATCACAGCTTGGCTGGGTAACGACCTACAGGACGAAGCCTTTGGTAAACTATACAACCTGGAGAAGACAATAAATAACTGCTCCAACCCGGACTTACTAAAAACATGGGAATACCTTCAAACTTCCGACCACTTCTATTATATGTGTACGAAATGGTTCTCCGATGGGGACGTTCACAAATATTTCAATCCTTACGGAACTCCTTATGAGGCCTTTATCAATTACATGAATGTGCTAAGTGATTTTGCACTTGAAGTTGAGAAATGCTATTCGGATAACCAAAATGACGTACAGGAACTTAAACAGGTCGCTGCACAGTTCAAACAAAAAGCCTCTAAGGTGATTCAGGGCAAAATTGATGAAGCATCCAAAAAAGTTAAGGCGATTTCAGATAAAAGTAAAGGAATCAGCCTCAACGACATGGGCCAAATGTCAAATGCTGCACTAAAAAAGTTCTTAAAAGAAATTGATACTGAAACACTTGCCGTTGCGCTGAAAGACGCTGAAAAAGAATTGGTAGAGAAAGTGATACCCAATTTAAGTGCAAAAGCGAAAAAGCAATTCAATGATCTACAGTCTGATTTGCAAAAATTCAATAAAACAGAAGTAAAAAAGTATCAGCAAATCATCGAAAAGAAACTCAAATCGATTTTAAATTAGTCGTCTTGATTCAAACTAAATAATTCTTTTTCTGGGCATTGGGCTTATACAACACCAATCTTATTTCTACAAAAAGGTGAATGTCGTAATCCAAGCATTTGAATTGTTATGTTTGCATCGCCAAAAAAATGGGTAAATAAATAACTTTAGCATGATATCTAACAATAAAACCATAACCAAACCTGACTTTGTATTTGAAACAAGCTGGGAAATTTGTAACAAAATCGGAGGCATATATACTGTTATCTCGAGCAAAGCCTATAGAACAAACAAAGAGCTGGGAGACAATTACATAGTTATAGGCCCGGACGTTTGGAAACAAACTACGGCAAACCCTGATTTTCTTGAAATACCAGAACTATTCGCTGACTGGAAAGCAGTGGCATGGAAAGAAGGTTTAAAAGTGAAAACAGGTCGATGGAATGTGCCCGGGAACCCCATTGCCATACTGATCGATTTCACCCCTTTATTTCCTGAAAAAGACGGCATTCTCGCTAAGTTTTGGGAACAATACCAGCTTGACTCAATCAGAGGCGAATGGGATTACATTGAGGCATTGATGTTTGGGTATGCAGCCGGACAAGTGATAAATAGCTTCGCAAGCCACCAATTGCAAAATAAAAATAGTGTGGTAGCTCATTTTCATGAATGGATGACCGGAGGTGGTGTTCTTTACCTGAAAAACAAGAATCCAAGAATTAGCACTGTATTCACAACACATGCTACAGTTCTGGGTCGCTCGATAGCCAGTAACGGCTTGGCTCTTTACAGAGATCTGGAGTTCTTCTCGCCCGAAAAATCTGCGCTTGATTTCAATGTCACAGCTAAACATTCGCTCGAATCTATTTCTGCAAGAGAAGCCGACATTCTTACCACTGTGAGTGATATTACAGCACGCGAGTGTCTTCAGTTTTTCAAACGTACTCCAGAGGTTATCACAACCAATGGTTTCGATGATAGCTTTGTGCCAAAAGCGGATGTGCTTTTGCAAAACCACAGCACCGCCAGGAAGAAAGCACTGAAAATTGCCTCAAGCCGTACCGGAAAAATTTATGACGACGAAACTATTTTATTGCTAACAAGCGGAAGATATGAATACACTAACAAAGGTATCGACCTGTTTATCAAAGCCCTTGGATCACTGAATAGCGATAAGAAGATAACGAAAAAAATAGTGGCGTTTATTGCTGTTCCGGGAAATCACAACGGACCTGCCGAACCTGATCAGGATAGCCGGGTTCATGGCAACTTCAAGTACCTGACTCATAAACTAGCCTATCCGGAACACGATCCTATATTAAACGAAATAAAACGTCAGAACCTGTCGAATGATCACTCCAGCAGTATAGACTTGATTTTTACTCCAGTGTATCTGAACAAAAGCGATGGAGTTATTGACCTGGATTATTATGAATTTCTTACTGCTTTCGATTTCACACTTTTCCCTTCTTATTACGAACCGTGGGGTTACACCCCGCTCGAAAGTATTGCTTTTGGCATTCCGACCCTTTCCACAACTTTCGCCGGATTTGGCGATTGGACGCTTAGAAATTTCCAACTAGTCAATGATTCTGTTACTGTTATTACACGCCAGGAGGGCAGTGCTGCCGAAGCCATCGAGCAAATCGCTCAGGCTATCCTGGATTTCAGTCATTCGACAAACAAGGAGGAGAAAGCGACCGAAATTCAGCTGATTTTCGAGAAAGCCAGCTGGAAACTTATGGTTAACAATTACCTCACCGCATGGAATACAGCATTAGAGGTATCGGAAGCCCGAAAAAAACACCTCCCAACACCACCGGCTGTGGATACTTTGTTGGTTGAGGTTCAAGCCTATTCCGACAGACCCGTCTGGAAGAAGATTCTGGTTCAAAACAAATTACCTGAGCAACTCAAGCCACTTAAAGAACTGGCCTACAACCTGTGGTGGTCGTGGAACGATGACGCTGCTCAACTTTTTGCTAGTATCGATGAACATAAATGGAGCAAATTCGAGTACAATCCTGTTCACCTGATCGAGTCGCTTTCGCGCGAAGAAATTGACAGACTCGCTGAAGATGAAGCGTTTCTGCTGATTTTGAGTAAGGTGCATGAACGGTTTCGCTCCTATATGAATGAAGAAAAGAACAAACCCGAAGACATGGTGGCCTATTTTAGTATGGAGTATGGACTACACACCAGCTTGAAAATTTATTCAGGAGGTTTGGGAATTCTGGCTGGTGATTACCTGAAACAGGCCAGCGACTCGAATAAAAACATGATCGCCGTGGGCTTACTTTATCGTTACGGGTATTTCAAGCAATCCATGTCGGTTTTTGGTGATCAGCAGGCTGAATACAACGCGCAAAAATTTACGCAACTCCCCCTCGACCCGGTTCGTTATAGCAACGGCGAATGGGTTATGGTGCAACTTGCTTTTCCGGGACGAACCGTTAACGCCAAAGTATGGCAGGTTAAAGTTGGAAGGATTTCTTTGTTTTTACTTGATACAGATACCGAAGAAAACTCCTTGGAGGACCGCTCAATTACCTACCAGCTGTATGGCGGCGACAACGAAAACCGTATAAAACAAGAACTTGTGCTGGGTATTGGAGGAGTAAGAATGATTGAAAGTTTGGGACTAAACCCAAAAATTTATCATAGCAACGAGGGCCATTCAGCCTTTATCGGACTTGAACGCATACGTAGTCTGATGGAAAACCCTAAAGTCAATTTCAATACAGCCGTCGAACTGGTTCGCTCCTCTACTTTATTTACTACGCATACACCTGTACCTGCCGGACATGATACTTTTGAGGAACACCTAATCAGAACTTATATATCGCATTACCCTGAAAGACTGCGCATCAGCTGGCATGATTTCATGGGACTGGGTCGGGTTTTCCCCGACAATCAAAACGAAAAATTCAGCATGAGCGTACTGGCTACACGCCTGTCGCAGGAAGTAAATGGTGTTAGCCGCATTCACGGGCGCGTTTCCAGAGAAATGTTTCAGCCAATGTATCCAGGCTATTTTGCCGAAGAATTGCACATTGGTTATGTAACAAATGGAGTGCATTATTATACCTGGACGGATTCAGAATGGCAAAAACTCTATCGGCATCATTTCGGGAAAGCGTTTGAAGAACACCAGCCAGACGCTTCTTTTTGGAATAAAATCTATGATGTCGCCGATTCGGTTATCTGGGACAAGAAGCTTCATCTCAAGCGCAAACTAATTGAAGTACTTCGCGAAAAACTCAAGAAAGACCTTACCAGACGACAGGAAACGCCTCAGGTAATACTGCATTCGCTTCGCGATATGGATGAGAACACATTGGTTATTGGCTTTGCCCGACGGTTTGCTACCTACAAAAGAGCTCACCTTTTGTTTATGAACCTGGAACGACTTAACAATCTGGTGAACAACCCGGAAAAACCCATTGTTTTTATTTTCGCTGGCAAAGCTCACCCTAACGATAAAGCCGGACAAGATCTTATAAAAAGGATAATTGAAATCTCGAAGAAAAAAGAATTCATGGGAAAAATTCTTTTCCTTGAAAACTATGACATGACATTGGGCAAGCTGCTTACCTCGTCTGTTGATATTTGGCTAAATACCCCTACCCGACCACTCGAAGCCTCGGGCACAAGTGGCGAAAAAGCTGTAATGAATGGGGTAATGAATTTCTCTGTGTTGGATGGCTGGTGGGCCGAAGGGTACAAACCTGACGCTGGTTGGGCTATTGAAGAAGCTAAAACTTTTGCAAACCAACAATATCAGGACGAGCTGGATGCTGAAATCATTTATCAGACTTTTGAAAACGAAATTGCCAATATATATTACGACAGGAATGATCAGGGGTTTTCACCAAAATGGGTGTCAATTATAAAAAACACCATTGCTCAGATTGCTCCTCATTTTACCATGCAGCGCATGCTCGAAGATTACTACAGCAAATACTATACTGAACTTTTCGCCAGAAGAAACGAAATCTTTGGAAACAACTTTTCACCGGCAAGAGAACTTGCCGAATGGAAAGAAAAAGTAAGCGCTGCATGGAATCAAATTTCTCTGGAAAGTCTGCTCATCCCCAACACCAGCCGTACACCACTTGAGTTTGGGAAGAAATTTACCGCCGAAATAAAGTTAAATATTCCCGGACTTGACGCTTCCGATCTTGGCGCTGAGGTAATAATGGGAAACAAGGCAGATGAGGAAGTTAGAACAATTCGTATAAAACAAGAACTGGAGATGATATCATCCGAACCCGGAAAAGTTGTTTTTGGGATAGAAATGACCCTCGATCATTCCGGCATTTATGATTACACTTTCCGCATTTTCCCGAAACATAAACTATTAAAATACCGCATGGACTTCCCACTTGTTAAGTGGTTGTAATTAAGCATATTTCAACTCTCGAAGTCAGGCTTAGCATTTGTGGAAGCCTGACTTCGCTGTTTTAAAGAAAAAAGTATTGCACTTTTGTTAATCAGATACAAAATAATTTGTATCTTGCTTTGGATTTTTTAATCCGATGTCGACTTAAAATGGCCACCTCGCCGGAAAAATTGCTTAGTGCTTTCAATCATGATAACTCAATTCACCAATAGTTGTTCAAAATTTGCGACAAAAACAATCCTGGCGGTGATATTTTTAGTTTTTCTTAGTCTGAGTAAGCCGGCAAAAACCAATGCAAACGACAATTCAAAACTCAACAGCCCATTAAAGCTAAACCAAACTGACTCCATATCACGAACTCCCGGCGATGAATCGTGGGCATCGATCACGCTTGCTGATTCAATATTGGAAACACCTGAGTGGAATTTTCGTATGGGTAATTTATTGGTAGCTCAAAATAATTTTCTACAAGCCACCAAGTTCTTTCAAAAAGCTGTGGAATTGTTCACTACAAACAGAAATAAATTAGATCAAACCAAGGCCTTGCACCAACTGGCTCTGGTCTACATCGAACTTGGCGACTTTATAAAAGCAATTGGCCTGCTACAACAAACCTTCGACAAATATCAGGAAATGAATGACGATGAGGGAATGGCCAACCTGGAAATCGATTTAGGTCGTTTGCTACGTAAATGGAATAAAAATGAAGCAGCCAAACAGCATCTTGATCTGGCACTAAGCTATTTTGAGAAAAGCAATAACACTGAAAAAATCAAAAGAATTGAATTAGAACAGGCTCTCTTGCAATTGAACATGAAACAATATCAGGCTGCCGAAGTAGGATTTAAAAAATTGCTTGATGATAATGAGGTCTTCTTGGGCACAAAATTAATGTGGATTTCATTAATCTCCCTTGCACAAATTTCCCTAAAGATAAATCAACCCGATACAGCCCTATTGTATTTAAACAAAGCTGTCGAAATAACTGATGTAAAGAATGATAGCAGACTCCTCTCTGAGGTTTTATTATATACTGGACAAGCACTTATTGAAAAAGGTAATTGGTCAAAAGCAGATTCAAGTGTTAATAAAAGCTTTGTTTTAGCAATGGAGTTGAACTTGAAGGAAATCGGCATGGAAGCCCTCAGACTGATGTCGATAGTAAACACAAAAACAGGTAAACTTAATGAGGCTATAGACAACTTGAACGAGTATATCCGTTTAAATGATGAGGTGTTTTCTGAAGAAGGAAATTTACTCATCAACCAACTGATGATTAGTCATGAAACCGAACAGGTTAAAAAAGCGTACAATCACGAACTCAAGAAAAATCTACGCGTAAGTAATGAATTGCTTGCAAAACAGGAAACAAAAAACATGATCTTGATAATAGGTGCTTTCGTTGCCTTGGTGTCATTAATAATTGTCACTTTCCTTATGGTACGTACACGCGAAAATCGTAAAGGTTACGCGCTGTTAGCCTATAAGAACAAGAAAATTTCTGAACAAAAAGAGATACTATCCAATCTTAACCTAAAGCTTTCACAGAGCCGCGAGCAATATAGAAGCATTGTTGAAAATGCAGCCATCGGAATGTATCAAACCACCATCGATGGGAAGATTAAATATGCTAATAATGCACTCAAAAGAATGCTTCGGTTTCCTGACGATACTGAACTCCAATCTATAAACTTAAACGATGAACTTGCACACCGGAATCTCTTTATCAGAGATATTGAAGAAAAAAGAGTAATCACTGGGAGGGAAGATGTCTGGAAGAGATATGATGGCACTGACATAGAAGTAAATGAAAGTGCCTGGATAGTTAGCAACAACAAAAAAGAAACCCTGTATTACGAAGGGGTAGTGGAAGATATTTCGGATAGAAAAGCAATCGAACGAGCGTTTATAAAATCACAGGACGACTTAAAGGTCATCAACAACGAGTTAATTGAAAAAAACAAATTGATTGAAAAGTCAAAAAACGATGCTATCAGAGCCAACGAAGTTAAAAGCATGTTTCTTGCCAATGTAAGCCACGAAATCAGAACTCCAATGAACTCTATTATTGGTTTTTCAGAGGTACTAGAGTCACGCACCAATGACAAACAATTACTTCACTACATAAAGGCTATTAAGTCGAGTGGAATAAGCCTTTTAACCCTTTTAAACGATATACTTGACTTGTCGAAAATTCAGGCCAAAGAAATAGAACTCCATTTTGAACCAGTCACCATCGCTTCCATCGCCCAACATTTGGAGGAGGTCTTTCATGTACGGATTCAACAAAAAGGGTTACAACTGATAATTAACCTACCTGAAAGCCCGCCAAAAGCACTGTTGCTTGACAAAAACAGAGTACGGCAGGTGTTAACCAACCTGGTTGACAACGCAATAAAGTTTACCGATAAAGGTCATATCTCTATCTCCTTTAAGCTAAGAGCAACCAGTTTGAATATAACGGAACTTCTAATCGATGTGGAAGACAGTGGAATTGGCATCGCCCCTGAAGAGCAAATTGCTGTATTTGAAGCATTTAAACAAAGTAGACACATTGGGAACAGGGCATCCGGAGGCACTGGGTTGGGTTTAAACATCGCTAAACAATTGATCGAAACAATGGGAGGGAAAATAGCACTCCAAAGCAAACAAGGGATTGGAACTACATTTTCAATTACGCTCTCTGAAGTAGCGATTGCAAATGAAAACACACACACCATTTCCCCTAGCCCATCGGAAAATAGAACTCCTCATCACCAACCCGTAATAAGTTCTGCCAGCAACCCGGAAATTAACATCCCCCTTTCCCACAAGTTAAATCCTCTGTCGCAAAAAGCCCTGAAAAAAAACCTGCAAGACAACTGGAATAAACTATATGACAGCCACTTACTCAACGATATGGTTCTATTTGCAGAGAAACTCAAAGCCTATTCGGGCAGCCACAACCTGCCCCTACTTACCGAGTTTGCAGATGAATTGGCCATGGCTTGCGCTCGGTTTGATATCGACAGGATAGAACTTTTGTTAACGGAATTAAAGCCTATATTTGTCACAAACACTGATAACCCTATTTCTTATGAAAAGTGAAAAAATTCTAATCGTTGATGATATTTCGAAAAATATTCAAATTCTGGGAAATATTCTTTCGCAGAAAGCATATGATGTGGCTTATGCTCAAAGTGGTAAAGAAGCATTAAAGCTTTGTGACAAACAGGCCTTCGACCTTATTCTTTTGGATATCATGATGCCAGGAATGGATGGTTATGAAGTATGTGAAAAATTAAAGAAGCAGAAGCACACCAAAGATATACCCGTGATATTTCTAACGGCTAAAGCCGAAATGGACAGCATTATAAAGGGATTTGAAGTAGGCGGACAGGAATATATCACTAAACCTTTCAACTCGTCGGAGCTGCTGGCCAGAGTACAAACACATTTGTTACTGCAAAGACAAAGAAAAGAGCTGATTAAAATGAACGACCATTTGGAAGACCTGGTCAGAGAGAGAACTCTACAACTTGAGAATGCCAACAAGCAATTGGAGAAATTAGATTTAGCAAAATCAAACTTTCTCTCTTTAATAAGCCATGAGATGAGAACCCCGCTCAATGGCATCATCGGACTCACGCAATTACTCGAACAAACCAACATTGACTCCAGCCAGAAAGAATACCTCAATTATTTAACTGAAGTTTCTACCAGGTTAGTAAAATTCAGCGAAATCGCACTACTTATCACACGGCTTAAAACAGATAAGTATGATCCTGACATCCTCCCTGTATCTATAGATCATCTGATTACCGCTGCCTTAGTTAAGTTTAAAAGAGACAATCCGCACACCACAGTAAATATTAACTACGAAAAGTCCGAGAAACAACTTTTAGTCATGGTTGACAGCGAACTAACTACCATAGGCATTGCTATGATTGTGGAGAACACTGAAAGATTTGCCGGAATAGAAGCAACACTTGACATTAAAATTATTGAAGGCCATGATGAGGTGGATATCCATTTTACTGACAATGGACCTGGTTTCACAAAACAAGCTCTGGATCAAGTTTTTGAACTTTTTTCAGCGGGCGACATCATGCACCATGAGGGCTCTGGTCTTTCAATGGCTACACTAAAGCTTATCACTGATGTACAAGGAGGGCAGGTTAGGGTAATGAACGCAAAGAATGGTGGAGCGATGGTTATACTCAACATGAAAAAATCGAATCAGGAACTACTTTCCGCGTCCTTGTAAAACAATCATTACAGTGTAAATGAGTATTTTAAAGTCCATGGCGATAGACATATTTTCCAGATACAAAATATCGTACTGCAATCTTGTAACCATTTCATCCACGGTTGAAGCATAACCGAATTTCACCTGACCCCATGAGGTGATGCCTGGTTTTATTTTCATAAGAAGTCGGTAATGCGGTGCTTTTTTCACAATCTGATCGATATAAAACTGGCGCTCCGGACGAGGACCCACAAGTGACATGTCCCCTTTAAGCACAGTATAAAATTGGGGTATTTCATCGAGCCGTACCTTGCGGATAAAACGTCCGAAAGGCGTGATCCGGGGATCTAAATCAGACGACAACTGAGGCCCATGCTTTTCGGCATCGGAATACATCGACCGGAACTTGTGCATCATGAATGGCTTGCCGTGTTTACCAATACGCTCCTGCGAAAACATGATTGGGCCTCTTGAGGAAAGCTTCACGCCAACTGCAGTAAAAATATATAGTGGAATCAGCAGGATCATGGCTATTAAGGAAGCCAAAACATCAATTATTCGTTTTAGCGATTGCTGCCAGGCTGGCATCAAATCGGGTGAAATTTCGATAAGTGGAGTATGAAAGATACCGCGTGTTTTCACTGAACCAAAAATGATGTCCTGCATAATCGGTATTACCTTTATGATAACATTTGTGGTTTCTAGCTCCGTAATAATGCGCTCGATAGTGTTAATCTCTGACCTTTCAATAGCAATAATCACCTCCTCAACTTTGTAATCGGTGATAACAGCGTTTAGGTCTTTATATGCCCCCAAATGCGGAAGAAATTTCCCTATTTTAAAATCATCGCGATCATGAACATTCACAAAACCAATGAAATGATTACCCGAAGATATTTCCTGATTGGTGATGTCGTTGTACACTTTCATCGCATTGCCATTGCTCCCTATAATTAAGGTGTTAAAACCCAATTTCCCACTATGAATTTTTTTAACCGTAACGGTGGTTAAAACCAGTCTGAAGAAATAAGTAATGCCAAACTGAAGGAAAAACAAAATAGCAAACGACTGATAATATGATTTGTAGGTAACAATAAAATCATCGAGAATAAGGACAAAAAAGATAATGGTTACGCCAATCAGGGTAATAATCAGTGTTTCTCCCAATTCTTTTAGCCTGGCTTTTCTGTAGATACGACGATAGGAGCCAATCATTAAGTAAAGTACCAACCAAAAAACAGGAATAAATACGATACCGATCCAAAATTTCGTGTCGTCGAAAACTGTATCAAGATGATCGAAAATGGTATTATCCTCAGAATATTTTCTAATTACATAGAATAAACTCCAAGCCAATCCTGCCGACAGCCAGTCGAGTAGGACGTATTTGGTCACCTGAAGTCTTCTATTCATTTTCTTTATCACCTGGACACAATTTTAATGTTGTCGAAAAGCACCTCTCCTGTTGACATATCCGCGGGCAAGCCAGCACCAAATATTATCTTATAATCGGTAGCATTCGGATTCAGGGAAATGTTTGGCCCAAGATTTATGTAAATTTTAGTCCATTCACTGTTCTCATTAAGAAACACAAGAGGAATTTCGGTAAACTCATTATAAATTCGCATAAGTAATCCAACCTGAACGGCCACATCGGTTTTGAAATCCATTTCGAGCACAACCACAGCTCCTTGCGCTGAAGGCATCGCAAAGCTCCCAAACGACATTTCGCTGTATTTTGGACGATCGGTGGTGAGATGAATAATACCGCTGTACCTCGAGTTCTCCGACAAAAAGGCGATGGGATTATTCTCGGGCATTGTGCGCTCAATAATGGTGTCAGAGCTCGATAGTTTATCAAATGAAAGGTCTGGTTGTTCAAAGTCTTCCATCCATTTGAAGCTTAAATCAGCATAATAGGTTGTAGTAATTGTTCCCAGCTTGATGGTGTTTTCCGGAACAAACTCCATTTCATCATAAATAATTGGTTGATAAAACGGATAGGGAACCCGGGTGCTGGATATTCCATTCAGCTTGATGCCCGGTCTGATTTCCAGTTTGTGCTTACCCTCAGCTAAAACAGGGAATAAGGCGGGTAATTCAAAAACGCCCAGCAAGCCGTCGTCAACATAAACCCAAACATCTGTTATTTGAGATGAGTTAGTTCCCTCTTCGGGATAATAGGTATCTACAGCGATCGAATCGATTGATAGATAAGCCGGAATGGTCTGATTTCCACTGAATTTATAGCACGACTGCCATAAGAGCAGACTGATAAGAATCAAAACAACAGCAAGTAAACGATGACGTAAAAACAACTTCAAACCTGTACCTTTTAGTGCACAAACGCAAACGTTTGCGAAATATTGTAAAAAACCACTATTTACCTTAGTGTTGTCCGTTTATTTTTTCCATAATCATGTGGGCTACCTTTAGGGCATGATATCCATCGTGTATGGTTACTGGCGGTTCAGTATTATAAACAATTGAATTTTTAAAGCTGGTAAGTTCTTCAACAATGGCATTTATGTTACCCACTTCAGGTTTTTCAAAATAAATTCTTTTTTTCTTCTTCCCGTCGCCCAGATCGATCACCATTGCCATCGGATCTTCAGGATAGTCTTCTATTTCGTCCATGCGCACTATTTCGGTGACCTTGTCGAGAAAATCTACAGTGATGTACGCATCTCGTTGAAAAATTCGGGTTTTGCGCATGTTTTTAAGCGACAAACGACTTGCTGTTAGATTAGCAACTGCACCATTTTCAAATTCGAGACGGGCATTTGCTATGTCGGGCGTGTCGCTTACCACGTTTACTCCGCTTGCATGAACTTTCTTTACTTTCGATTTCACGGCACTTAACACAATATCGATGTCATGAATCATCAAATCCAGCACCACAGGCACGTCGGTTCCTCTCGGGTTAAACAAAGCCAATCGATGAGTTTCGATAAACATCGGTGAATTGATGTGAGGCTGAGCAGCCAGAAATGCGGGATTAAAACGTTCGACATGCCCTACCTGCACCTTGACATTGGCTTCAGTAGCCAATTCAATTAGTTTTTGTGCCTCTTCCGGGGTGGTTACAATGGGCTTTTCAATAAAGACATGCTTCGATTTGCGCAAAGCTTCAGCCGCACACGCAAAATGCGAAACAGTGGGGGTAACAATATCCACTACATCCACGTTGTCAATTAATTCCGATGGATTTGAATAACCCTTAATCCCAAATTCAGCCTCAATTACTTTTACTCTTTCCTGGTCAGGATCATAAAATCCTACGAGTTCGAAGTCGCTTACCTTAAGTATGCAGTTTAAGTGGATTTTACCCAAATGGCCTACGCCTAAAACACCGATCTTTATCATAACAAAAAAATTTTGGCAAAGGTAGTTTTTTCTTACTGTCATTATACTTATTTTCGCACAAAATTGAATAGGAATAAGGATTACAGCACGAAATGGAAGATTTGTACAGACACAAGGGCATGAGGAAAAAACTGGTGGAGTCCATCAGAAAAAAAGGCATTACGGATGAACGGGTTCTGGAAGCCATCAACACCATCCCACGTCATTTCTTTCTGGACTCATCTTTTCTTGAATTCGCCTACGAAGACAAACCTTTTCCTATTGGGTCGGGGCAAACAATTTCGCAACCCTACACGGTAGCCTTTCAGTCAGAGCTACTACAGGTAGCTAAAGGTGAAAAAATACTGGAAATTGGCACAGGCTCAGGATATCAGGCATGCGTCCTGGAGCATCTTGGAGCAAAGGTGTTTACAATAGAGCGACAAAAACGGCTCTTCGACAAAACCAAAAGGTTTCTTCAGGAGAATGGATACAAGGTAAAAATTTTTTACGGCGATGGCAACCTTGGGCTAGCTACTTTTGGCCCATTCGATAAAATCCTAATCACCGCCGCTGCACCCGACCTCCACACCAACCTGATTAGTCAATTAAAAACCGGGGGAATCATTGTGGTTCCATTGGGAAGTGGCGAAGTGCAAACCATGATGCGGTACACTAAACTACCCGACGGCAGACTAGAAGCTGAGTCGTTTGGTGCTTTTCGGTTTGTCCCCCTGCTTGGCGAAAAAGCCAACGACTAAAGAAAAAGGCCGTGTGAAACACACGACCTTTACCCGATATTTTACCAGGCCTACAAAAAATTATGAAGAAAAACCCAATTAGGCTTTTCTTCATAAATTAATATTCTGCTATTTTCCTGAAACATTCAGGGTTGTAGTCGCAACAAAGCTTTCGCCAACATGCGTACCCGACTTAATGTTACCAGTTATGGTAAACGACCAGGTACCCCCTAATTTAAGAAAATACTCCGGAAAAGTAAATGGCTCACCACGTAGCTGGATAGCTCCACCACCGGTATAGGTATCTGATCCGGCTCCACCAGGATAAGTTATAACAACTTTAATCATTTCCCAGTCGTCAGTTGTACAGGTGACGTAAAAATCCAGATACTGAACACCTCCCATGTCAACAGAGAAATAAGTCGCCGAAAATCCCGGACTGTAAGGGGTTGGCGTAGGCGTTGGATCATCATTCTTGTTGCAGTTCCCGAAAACAAACGTCATGCTCAGGAACAAGATGCCTAAAACTTTAAGTAAACTTTTTACATTCATAATTTTAAGTGTTGTGTTTGCCTATTAAAACAAACGGGTTAAACAAATCTTGTATAAAAGTAAGGTAGTATTTTCCATGCTCATATCTAAATGAACAAGCGTAACAGGTTAGTGATTATTCGTTGACACTAATTTATTATTTGTAAACCACAAATGAGCGGCCAACTTTGGATAAAACTACAGCTGTTCGATAAGTCGGAGGAAAGCATCTTTGCGGCGGGAGGAAACGGGCACACGAGAATTATCGCTCATGATCACAAACCCACCCAGACCTTTTTCGTAAGCTTCTATAAAACGAATATTAATCAGATGTGATTGGTGGGTTCTGAAAAATCCGTGAGATATCAATAACTCCTCAAAATCTTTTAGTGTTTTTGACAACACAAGCCGCTTTCCGTTATGTAAAAAAACCTCTGTGTAGTTTTTATCAGCCATACACCTCACAATTTCTTTAATTTTTACCGTATAAATGGAGGTAAGCGTATTCAGCACAATCCGTTGCTCGTCAGGGTCTTGTTTTAAATTTTGTATAAATGTGCTGTATTTAACCGAGTCATTGTCAGCAACAGTTTTTTCGAGGTTGGCCTTTTCAACAGCTTGAATCAGCTCGTTTGCATTGATTGGCTTGACGATGTAGTCGAGTGCGCTTTTCTTTATGGCCTGCATGGCATACTGCTCGTGGGCAGTAATAAAAATTACACCATATTTATTTCCTTTCGATTTCGACAGCACATCAAAACCAGTTCCGTCAGGCATATGAATATCAAGCAGAACAAGGTCAGGGTTTAGTTTCCGTATCTGCTGCACCCCTTCGGCTACATTCTCAGCTTCACCAACAAGCTCAACCTGAGGGCAATAAAGCTCTAAAACATTTTTAATCACCTGTCGGGCGTTAAACTCATCATCTACAATTAGGGTGCGTAACATATGGGAGATTTTAGTTACTTTTTAAAAGCCTGCCGAAAAGGCAAAGTGAATCTGACCACCGTGCCACTTACTATTCCCTTTTGGCTGTACTTTTCCTGAAGATCAAAGATAACAATAAAACCATACTTTTTACCAAGCATAGCAATTCTTTCCTTTGTGATTGTCAGGGCTGAGCTTTTATGTACCGTATTGCCTGAACTGATTTTCAACGCGGCAGTAAGGCCGATACCATCGTCATCCACCTCAAAAAGAAAATGGTCTTTACGGTATAAAAAACGTATTATCAGCGTACCACGCCCTTGCTTCTTAAACAATCCATGTTCAAGTGCATTCTCAATCATAGGTTGCGCCAACATCGGGGGAATCATATAGCTTTCGGGATCAATTTGGTCGTCAATTTCAAACCGATAAACAAACTTATCTGGAAATCTTAGCGACTGAAGTTTAAGATATAAATCCAAGGTTTCCAGCTCCTTCGACAAGGTGATAAACTCGTGCTTGCTGTTGTTTAATATCAACCTGAATAACTTGGCAAAATCAGACAAATAATTTCCAGCTTCAAGCGGGTTATGCAGGTAAATATAGTTTTGAATGGCCAACAATGCGTTTCCAACAAAATGCGGATTCATCTGGAGTCGAAAGATTTTTTGTTGCAACTCAACGGCCCGGTTTTTTAGTTTAAGCTCATATTCGCGACGCATAACGTAAAAATACAAGAGTGACATCAAAACAAAAATCAGTAATAATAAAAACCATATTGTCTGGTAATAAGGCTTCTCCAGCACAAACTCAATAGTTGCCAGCTGTGTTGTCCAGTTTCCGTATCGATCACCAAGACGATAGACAAGCTGATACTTCCCCGGTGACAACCCTGCATAACGGACCTTCCTTTGTGTATTATCTATATCAACCCAATTTTGATCGAGTCCTAGAAGTTTACACTGGTACAAATAGCGTTCACTGTTAACCAGATCGGTGCTATTTAGTTCTACCGTAAAAACTTTGCTTTCAGGATCTAAAACCACCTTATCCAGGTAGTTTAAATCGTGGCTATAGATGTGATCGTAAACAAACAAGCGGCCAAACATAGGCTCAGGGAGAAAAGTGGGTTCTTTGATGTCCATTGGATTAAAAAGATTAAACCCATTCACTCCACCAAAAAACAAGCGGCCGTCACTTAGCCCGTATCTTGCTTTGGTAAAAGTATTGCCTTGCAAACCATCTTGTTTAAAAAACTGACTAGCGGAAAAATCATCGGGATTAAATTTGAGTAGTCCATTGCCTTCAGTGCCAATCCACAAATTTCCGATGGAATCAGACAAGAGGGAGATTGGCTTGTTGGTGAAAACCCCAAGCTGTTCACCGTAATCTACAAACAGACCATTTTCCGGATCAAATCTCTGCAAAGTGTTAGTTAACAGCCAAATTTTCCCGTACTTATCCTCGTGGATATCACTAATGGCATTGGATAAGAGTCCGTTGACAGGATTTTCGTCGGCAAAATAAGAACGTGCGCTATCTCCATCAGGAAAATAGCGATGCAGTCCGCAATCGGTAGTTCCGATCCAAATGGAATTTTGGCTATCCGTCAACAACCTGGTTATTAACCTGGAACAAGTTATTCGTTCAAAACGATGCTGTAGACTACCATCGAATGCCCGCTCTTCGCGATCAAAGGTTACTAATCCATCTGCTCCCCAGAATCCAACATAAAAAACACCGGACGAGTCTTCACAAAAGTCAGCATACCAGTCCTTTTCCAGGCTTCCAGGGTAATAAGTGAACAGCGAAAAACGTTCCAAATCCGGCTCAAACAAGTTAAACCCAATTCCTTTCCACAAACCAATCCACAGCCTGTGTTGATCGTCGATGTATAAGGTCGAAATATGATTATCTGCCAAGCCCGAACCCAGGCTATAATCAACCGAAACATGATGAAAAGACTGGCTTTCAGGTCTAAAAAAGTCCAAACCATCTTCCTCGTATCCGACCCACAGGTTGTTGTTTTTGTCCTCAGCCACAGCAGTCACCACATAGCCTTCCGGACTGTTTTCAATTCCTGGAATGTGGGTGTAAGTTCCAAAAGGAAAAGCCGGCGGATTATACACATTCACCCCCCCATCGGTAGCAAACCATAAATTCCCAGCTCTATCTTCAAATATTTTCAACACATGATTATCAACAAGGGAGTTAGGATTGTCTTTTTCATTCAAAAACTGAACCATCGTTTCTGAATCGGGTTCATAACGCAGTAACCCACTTCCTGTAGCAAACCACAAATTACCAGAACGATCCTCCCAAATATCGTAGGTAGTTATACCAATAAACTTTTCAAAGGTCTCGCTTGCCCTATCAAATAAGTAAACACCATCAAGACCGGTGACCCAAAAATTGTTGTTACTGTCTTCGAAATAGCAGGCTACATCAGCGGCACGTTTTTTTGTAAAATCGAGCACATTGGCTCGTATATAACTAATTTTCTGTCTTTTATCATCCAGATACATCACATCAACACTTCTTACACCAATCCATAACCTGTCGTTGCTATCGAAATACAGATCGTGATACAAGTAATATGGCTGTACACTGCTTGTATGCTGATGAGAAGTGATTATCTGCCTGGAGAAAATATTGAAACTTATTAAATTGCCCGACTGGAAATCAACCCACAGCACTGAATCATTCTCAAAAAGCAACGCCCGCACATAAGAATGTGTGAAGTCGAGTGAGTCTGATTTAATCTCAACACGCTTAAATCCATTGTTTTCAGGAAGATACAGGTTTAGACCTGACAAAGTTCCCACGAACAGCGAACCATTCCTTGCCAGAGCCAAAGCCGAAATATGACTTGCGGAAATGGAAGTGAAGTTATCAGGGTTATGTTTAAACACCTCAAATGTCCGCCCGTCGAATCTGTTTAACCCATCGGTGGTAGCAATCCAAACAAATCCCGATAGGTCTTGCAGAATGTCAGTTACTGTATTATGACTCAATCCATTGTCGGTGTTATATCTGATAAACTGAACCTGAGGATTCTGGTGCATGGAACCATTAAAAAGTAGTGGGCGTTGCGCACAGGCCGTCCACCCACCAACAATCAAAATCCATAACACCAATAGCTTGCGCATACGTTTAGGGTTATTTTGGCAACATGCTAATCATTGCCGATAATTTGGATTCCATTTCGAGCTCCCCATCAATCCAATGAATTCTGATTCCTGTTTTTTCCATTCTTCTGAACCACGTCATTTGCCGCTTGGCAAACTGATGAATGGCCGTATTCAGCAAATTAATCATGGAATCATAGGACAATTCCTGTTCAAGGAATTGGGTAACAAAGCGGTATTCAAGTCCGTAAAATTTGAGTTGATCTGGTGTTAGTCCCCCTCCCAACAAAGATTCAACTTCTTGAATCATTCCGTTTTCAAGTCTTTCTTGGAGCCTCTGTGTGATTCTTCGTTTTATTTCATCCCGTTCAAATCGGATTCCAAAATTTACAGAAGAAATGAGGGGCATCTCAAAATTATTTCCTTGATGTAATAACTGGTATTCAGCTATCTCTATTGCCCTGATTAGACGCTCGTTGCTAGTAACATCAGTTGTATTGTGTAGTGACCCGTAACTCTTTAGCTTTCTCACGAGTTTTTCCTGAGGATAATCAGAAAGTAGTTGACGTAACATTTTATTCTCAGGCACACGCACCAGTTCATATCTTCTCAGTATGGCGTCAAGATACATACCCGAGCCACCACAGACAATCGGAATATGGTTATTCGATTCGATCAAGGGAAGTACTTTAGCAACATGTTGTTGAAACTCAAAAACATTGAACTCGTAGCCAGGATCAACTATATCAATCAGATGATACGGTATTTTTTTTCCTTCCACGGTAAAATCATCAAGATCTTTTCCCGTACCGATTGTCATCCCGCGATAAACCTGTCTGGAGTCGGCACTTATAATTTCACCGTCAAGCAAGGCTGCCAAACGACAAGCCAAGGCGGTTTTCCCTGAAGCCGTTGGCCCTAAGATGGTAATTAAATGAAACATTTACCTCAATTTTGTCGCAATTTACAAACAATTCAACAATTGCAGCATCCTGAGTCGTTTTTCTTCGTTGAACAAGGCGTTGCGTAAAGCGTTAAGTTCCTTAACAGGCGACTTTCCAAGATCCCACTTTTGTTCTTGTTCGTTTCGCCCAAAATCAAATATATCAGGCCATTGACAAGCATAGGTCTCACTCAAAACAGCTTCATCAGTAAGCTGGAAATCAGGTTGCTTTTCACGAAGGAATTGCAAGATGCGAAGGCCATCCACCTTGTTAATACACGCCTTAACAAATTGATCCCGGTTTCTATAGTTTTTGCGCAGTGGATAATACCAGAACTTATCTTTAAACCTTTGAAGAAAAAACCCATCTAATGGAGTAGCTACATCGCCATCGTAAAGATCGGAAAACAATGAAAATGTTTCTTTTACCTGATCAAAAGCCTGTGGATGATAAACCGGATATGACGACCAATCCTCTTGCTTTCCTTTGATGAGTGCCGGACCTGTGCCAAAAATTACACGATCAGAAAACCGTGGTGAAGGATATGCCAGTGTATTGCACCAAGGAAGCACAACACCCGACTTTCGAAGCTTTTGAATGAAATAAAAATCTTCGCCGCTCACCACAGGAGTAAGTCCGCCGACCTTGCGGTAAGCCCACACGGGAAAAGCCATGGCTGAGCCAATGGCAGTAAAAGCATACGGATTACCAATCCTGATTAATTGCAGAAGGTAATGCCTCATATATATCTCATAACGCAAAATCAATCTGTCAGTTGAGTCGTCAGCTAATTGATGATAGTAGGGAACAGTTAAACCTAAAGCATTAGGATAGGCTAGAAAAGCAGCCTTAATTTCTGCCAGATAGTCCTTCGGATAGTAGGTGTCGGCATCCATACTCACGATCAAATCTCTATCGTGCGCCACCACGGTAATGGCATCCATGATGGTTTTGCGCGCCCAGCCAACCCCACCTTTGCCGTCAACCCAGCCATTTCCTTTTGAGGCTTTGTCGATAACCGTTATGGCGATACCGTCTTGTTGCTTTAACCACTGCAGGCTTTTTTCGTTATTCTCAACTACCGGAAACGCTGATTCGCTATTTCGCAGATTTTCATAATTATTAACACAAACCCACAGGTGAAACCGATGTTCATTCTGCGTTTTTAGGGCATTGAAAAGCGCAGGCAGGTTTTCGAACTCGTTGAGAACGGGCAAAGCAATGTGGATTTGAGGATAAGAAGTCATGAAACAAAAATCTTATAAAGCGTTAAAAGAGCCTATGGTTTTGAAAAATAATTTTACTTTTGAACTAATTTAAATCTATTCTAAATAGCTTATGTGGAACAATCCGGTAATCAATCAACTTCCTACTCATTTAAAAGGTTTTATCACCGACCAGCACCACGAGCAATACACTGCTGAAGATCATGCTGTTTGGCGTTATGTCATGAGAAAAAACCTGGATAAGTTATCTCTGCTTGCTCATCCATCGTATAGCTCCGGCCTAAAAAAAACGGGTATAAGCATCGATCAGATCCCGAGTATTGAAGACATGAACCAAATTCTTGGAAAGCTGGGCTGGGCTGCAGTTGCTGTAGATGGGTTTATCCCACCGGCGGCGTTCATGGAGTTTCAAAAGCACAATGTACTGGTCATTGCCGCCGACATCCGTTCGCTAGATCAGATTGAATACACCCCTGCACCTGATATTATTCACGAGGCAGCCGGGCACGCTCCAATTATTGCCGATGAATCCTATGCCACTTATCTTCAATATTTTGGCGAAATCGGATCAAAAGCCTTTTCGTCGAAAAAGGATTACGAACTATATGAAGCCATCAGGCATCTGAGTATTTTAAAAGCTGATGTCCAATCCGATAACAAAGCCATCGAAAAAGCAGAACAAGCCATTGAAGAAATAAGTGCCCACATGGGAGTGCCGTCAGAAATGGCCTATATCAGAAATTTGCACTGGTGGACAGTGGAATATGGACTCATAGGCACAGTCGATCAACCAAAAATATATGGCGCAGGATTGCTGTCTTCAATTGGTGAAAGCATGAGTGTCATGAAGAAGGATGTACTAAAACTTCCTTACAGCATTGAGGCCATCCAATACAATTTCGACATAACAAAACCTCAACCTCAGCTGTTTGTGACACCTGATTTTGATTTTCTGACGCAGGTATTGGATGAATTTGCATCTACCATGTCGCTACGACAAGGTGGATTATCGGGATTGCTCAAAGCCATTGAATCGGAAAATCCGGCCACAGCGGTTTATGCCTCCGGGTTGCAGGTATCAGGAATCTTTGCGAAGGTGATTCAACATAATGGAGAACCCATCTACATAAAAACCAAGGGAGAAACAACTCTTTGCTATAACGACCAATGCCTTCCCGGGCACGGGAAGCAACACCACCAAGACGGTTTTGGGTCGCCGGTGGGGAGAATACACGGCGCGCTAAAACCGACAAGATTGCTTTCGGATCAGGAACTGAAAGCGTTAGGTTTGGAACATAATAAAATGTGTAACTTTGAATTTGAATCCGGTGTAAGTGTGTCGGGAATTCCAACAGCGTTTGTGCGTGAAGAAGGTATTCTAATCCTGATTTCGTTCCGTGATTGTCTGGTAACACATGAGGATCAGGTTCTTTTTCAACCCGACTGGGGAGTCTTTGACATGGCAGTGGGCGAGTCCATCGTTTCTGTTTACAACGGACCTGCCGACCCGGAAGCCTTTGGTTTACAGTTTGATCCGCCAGCCGAAAAAACCCATAAAATCGTCTATCCGGAACACACCAAAAGGAAACACCTCCTTTATCAATTGATCAGAAACGTCAGGGAGGGAGCTGCTTCAGCCGATGAACTGGCTTCGGCATGGGAGTTGTACAAAAAACACTATACCGCGGATTGGCTTCTTACTGCTGAGTTTCACGAATTAGCCGATAAATTACCTGAAACAGTGCAGGTTGAAATAACCGACCACCTTCGACAACTAAAATTATCGCAACCCCACCTGGAGAATTTAATCAACTATGTGTTGAATAAAGCATAAACTTGTTCAAAAAGAAATCGGGGTCAATGACAATAAATCTTATTTTTGATCAAAATTTTATGATATGAATATTGAATTAAGCGGAAAGCTCATACAGAAAATGGATGTTATTTCTGGAGAGGGAAAAGGCGGAAAATGGGAAAAGCAAGAGTTTGTTATTGAGACCGATGACCAATTTCCTAAGAAAATATGTATGAACGTGTGGGGCGATAAATTGTCATTATTGAAAAATCTGGTCATCGGCGACCAGATTACAGCTTCGGTAAATATTGAGTCAAGAGAGTATAACGGGCGTTGGTATACCGACATCCGTGCGTGGAAAATTCAGCGAGGAGCAGATGTAGGGACAGCCCCTTCGGCCGAAATGCCCAACCTGCCTCCCGACGATCTGGGTCTTCCCGATGACGACCTACCTTTCTGATGTAAATGAAACTACAAACTGGGGCTGGCAGCCTGTTTTCTGACAGAAGAAGCTTCGTTGCACACTTGGCTGCCATTGGGGCAAACATCATTTTTGGTATTAACTACGTGGTGGCCAAAGGCATTATGCCCGATTTCCTGCTTCCCAGAGCCGTAATCTTTTTAAGGGTTACAGGCGCAATGGCCATTTTTTGGCTCGTTTCCCTATTCTTTCCCCGGCAAGAAGTTGCGCCCAAAGACTTAAAGAAAATGTTCGTGGCTGCGTTTTTTGGGGTGGCGCTCAACCAGATCATGTTTTTTGAAGGCCTCAATCTATCAACCCCAATCAATGCCTCCATCATCATGGTTGGCATTCCGATTTTAGTTTTGTTTTTTGCCCATTTCCTTATCAAAGAACGAATTACAAAGAACAAACTGATCGGTATCGTGCTGGGTTTTACAGGCTCAGCCTTTTTAATTCTCCAGTCGGGAAGTCTGTCGTTGTCGGGAAGTTTTCTGGGCAACCTGCTCATTTTCATCAACGTATCATCTTATGCCCTCTTTCTGGTTTTAATAAAACCTTTGATGCGCACTTACCATCCGCTAACCGTGATGAAATGGGTTTTTAGCTTTGGGTTTCTGTTTATCCTTCCTTTTACAGGACATCTGGCCTGGCAAGCCGATTACGGTGCTATCCCTACAGATATATGGATGTCGATAGCTTTTGTGGTGTTTTTCACAACCGTACTGGCCTATTTTTTGAACAACTATTCCCTTACGGTAATCAGTCCTACTGTAAACAGCGCATATATTTATTTACAGCCATTTCTTGCTACCTTTGTAGCGATTTTATTTGGCAGAGATCAGTTAAACTGGGCACAATTAGTTGCTGCTGCACTTATCTTTACCGGAGTTTATTTTGTTAATTTTAAAACGTCAAAAAGAAATACAAGTTATGCTTCCTAACCTTCCGACTCTCCGCTTTTCCGACAGCCGTTCCTTTTTTTTGATGGCAGGCCCTTGTGTTATCGAAAATGAAAAAATGGCTTACCCCATTGTTGAAACAATTTTGAAGCTTACTGAAGAACTTAGCATTCCATTTATTTTTAAGGCTTCATATAAAAAAGCCAATCGCTCGAAGCTGGATTCATTTATGGGAATCGGAGATGAAAAGGCCTTAAGAATACTTGACAACATACGAACTACCTATCAAGTGCCCGTTGTAACAGACATTCACACCGCTGAAGAAGCCAGGATAGCTGCGAATTATGTAGATGTGTTGCAAATACCAGCCTTTCTGTGCCGCCAAACCGATTTGTTAATAGCTGCCGGCGAAACGGGAAAAGTGATCAACATCAAAAAAGGCCAATTCTTATCGGGCGAATCGATGCAGTTTGCTGTTGATAAGGTAAGTTCAACAGGCAATGAAAACATTGTACTTACCGAGCGTGGAAACATGTTTGGTTATGGAGATCTGGTTGTCGACTACAGAAATATTAACGCCATGCAAAAAAGCGGATTTCCGGTCGTGCTCGACGTCACCCATTCGCTTCAACAGCCTAACCAATCGGGAGGAGTAACCGGAGGTCAACCAGACTTGATTGGCCTTATCGCCAAAGCCGGCATTGCCGTTGGTGTTGATGGAATTTTTCTGGAAACACATCCCGATCCGGGCAAAGCGTTATCTGATGGAGCCAACATGCTCAGGTTAAGCCTACTCCCGGAACTACTTAAACAACTTTCTGCTATTCGTGAGGTGGTTTCCGGCTTCTAAAAACAAACTCAATCCACGCCTGACTTATCAGGAAATAGTTTAGTTCGCATATAAAAAGACTGAATAATCCGCTAACCTCAAGCCATCTTTATTGGGCGGCATAGCACTTCAGCTACGCTTGCAGTTCGCACGCACCGTTCACAAATAAAGACCGGATTTTTCACCAAAGAAGACATAAATGAAAAGTTTTCTTTAATCTCCTTTTTATCGTATTTACATAGATGCTTATTCTTTTTTGCCATCAGGAATGAGGTAAGGGATTAAGGTTTATTCCTTTTGAATGCCCATTATCGAGCCAGTTTGCGGGTTAAACTGCAACCGTGTTTTTAAAACAGAGGCAGAGGCCACAACGCCTAACTGATTAACCGTAAGCTCATCATAATAATAATTGATCCCACGAAACGAAATCTTCACTTTGGCTTCGGCAGGGATACGGTAAAAAACCACATTAACTCCGGAAGTGCCCACTGTCGGCATTGCTTTTAACACTTCGTCTTGTGTGATATCCAGAACAACTCCCTCGCCTCCAATTACGGCTATCGTCTGGTTTCTCTTGTCACCTTTCACCGGATCATACAAAACTGTTTCAGTCATATGCGTTACGGTTTCTTTTCCAAGAAAAAGCTCCGTATATTTTCTTTCCATCTCCATCAGTTGGGCATCCATATACCTGATGCCTTCACCAAAATTCACTTCATGATATCCGCTGAGCAGGTTGAATCGCGCTTCACGAATGTGAGAAATTTGCTGAGCGGCTTCCTCTGCTCTTTCGCGTTCCGATTTGTCGACCCAACTGGTTTTAAACATAAACCTGTTGATGGTCATGGTATCGATAGTAATTTTCCGAATCACCGTGTCGACTTTTTTCTTTCTGTTGTACGCCGGAAAGTAATCAAATTGGTTAGCTCCTTCCTGGTAAAAAATATTTTGCTCAAAGGATTGTGGTGGCGGGAGTTGATGCTTTTGTTCACTTTCGTTTACCGATACAAGTTGACCATTTGGAGAAAGTTCAAAGATCAGATTCTTCTCATCTTTTGCCTTTTCGGTGGGCAACTGCACATAGAACAGCTGATTTTCATCAGGGATTGAAACAGGATGAAGGGTTACCTCAAGCAAGCGGAAATCTGTCTTCTGCTCCTTGATTTCATTGGTAACACCCAAATAATCTGCCGCAAAGGCAGCCAGAGGACCGGGCTGTTGTTCAATCTTCTGCACAGTCAGCTGGATTTTTAAGAGGGTCTTCGGAAGCGTATAATAAAACCCTTCGCCGGATGGGGAGGCTGATTCAGGGCTTATTTTTGAAATTAAAACCTGACTTTCGCCCCGAAATCCTGTCAAAGCAACGGAGACGATCAGAAAAGCGATTTTGATTACATTTTTATGATTCATAGTGTTAGCCTTGAGAAAGGT
>JGI11705J14877_10000105_pt1 | contig 49389 bp, 45 predicted proteins | sample Etolaghawater15m_FD_14877 | JGI IMG/M metagenome (IMG submission 14877) | reverse complement strand
CCTGATGTCGTCGTTTCAACTGGTGCAGCTCCAGGATTCTTAGCTATTTTTTTTGGAAAAAAAATGGGCGCTAAGACGATATGGTTGGACAGTATTGCTAATGTCGACGAATTGTCTTTGTCTGGAAAAAGAGCAGGAAAATATGCTGATTTATGGCTTACTCAATGGGAAGAACTTGCTGTTCCGGGTGGGCCGAGTTTTTTCGGAGCAGTGTTGTGATATTTGTTACGGTGGGAGAGCAATTACCATTCGATCGGCTGGTTCGTGCTGTGGATGAATGTGCTCAAAAACTTGGCCAGGAGATTTTTGCCCAGATTGGTGAGACAGAGTGGAGACCAAAAAAAATTGGATATGAAAAATTCCTTAACCCTGATGAATTTAACAAGAGATTCGTAGAAGCAGATGTGATTATTGCGCATGCTGGTATGGGGACTATCATAACAGCCTTAGAGCTAGGGAAACCGATAATCGTTATGCCCAGGAAAGCTGCATTGGGGGAACACCGAAACGATCATCAGTTTGCAACCGCTCAACGGTTTTCAAAACTTAATTATATAACGGTTGCTTTTGATGAAACAGAATTGGTGGAGAAGTTAGAAAAGTTCTCTGGAGGAGAAAAATTTGAACATGAGATTAGGAATATCGACCCTAGTCCTCTGCTGATCAAAAAAATTCGAGATTTTCTTGCTGATTAATTGTGGTGGCATCTACTAGAGCTAGATGAAGTTCTCCATTCACCACCGAAGCAGTTCTTTTTCCACCGAAAGACTCAAAAACACACGATGTTCATCATAACTATCGTTAACTTCTTCTGAGTCCTGCTGCCTGAATGTATATTTTAAGGATGCTGTATACCATTGAAGAAAAGAGTATTTAAGTGAGGTACCAGCTTCATATGTTTTTCGAGAGAACACAGATTCTTCCCTGATCGTTTCATCGTTTATCACTCCACCACTCACTTCAGTTTCTGGATTGTTAGCCAGACCATACAGAATACTTTCCTGTTTCTCATCCCGATAATTAATCCACAACGAGGTGTCGATGTTTTTTGTCAGTTTGTGGGTAAAATTGATGTTCCATTTCCAGAAATCAGTAAGTCCCTGATCTTTTCCAAGAATGGTATTATTTTGGGAAAAATTCTGTATGTTGTAGCCTTTTTCTATCCCCGCAGAGATGCTTGAGGTTTGGAGATATTGAAGCTGGTATTCAGGTGAGCGTTATAGCCCCAGTTTGCATCAAAAGACTCTGTCTTTTCGTAGGATGGCCCACCGCCGAGTTCAAAAGAAAGTTGTTTGCTGTGTTTGTATTGGGCACCAAATGTGAGGTCGTGGAGGTTACTGTCGTTTCGAAGGATGGCATCATAGTTACTTCCGACAAAGCTATGGGTGATTAAAAATGTTTTTTGAGAAGAGAGCACCCAGTTAACTGTGGTCGCGGTTCGATATTCCGACAGGTCATTTGAAAGAGAGTCGGTATTTATGCCCTCAGTAATACCCGGGTCCGTTTTTTCCAATTCATTTCCGATGGTTTCAACTGACTCCTGATCGGGTGGGTCAAATAATCCTCGAGTATAACTGGAATAAAAATCGATATTCCAGGATCGATCAAAGTGGTGTCGTAAGGAAATGTTTGCAGTGTGTTTGTCGTAATCTTCATAGCCACCAATACCCGTGTCATCGTTTCGTAACATGCGGTAAGCGTAGCCACCACCAACGGAACTGTTGGTCGCGTAGGTGTATGTTGTCCCCAGGGTGAGATCGTTCCTCCAGTATCGTTTGCGGCCCTTATTGTAGTCAGAAGAGTCTTCATCTTTAATGAGTTCCGGGTCATCCGAATAAATGAAGTGATTATTGAAGGTTAAGCGAAGGCGATTGTTGAGATCCCGATGTGTGGAAATAAGAAAGTTATGATCGATATCGCTCTGGCTTGCCTCCTGATCGTAGGCAAAACTTGGATTGAATCGAATGGTGAGGCTATCAATGCTACTTTCGCTTGTCACAATGAGAAGAGGGGAAAGGCTGATCTGGTTAAGAGAACTGTCTTGCCCAGCCGTGGAAAGTTCTGACGATTCGTCTTTCTTATACGCAGTTTCATCATAATCATAGTTGATTGATACTCCACTGGTGAGCGTATTGAGGCGAGCAAATGCGTGATTACTCCAGCAGCACGTTACAAAAAGAAGCAGAGTTGGGGGGAATAATAGTTTGCTCATGACTGAATAATCTGATGAACCTGTCAGAGGATAGGCCGTTTTTATTTAATGGTCGGCAGTTTTCCTATAATGGGGATGTTGACTGCACTTAAAATATCTTTTTTGTGACGGATGTTTCCTCGATAATAGTCCCATATCAGGATGGGGACAATTGCAGTGGCAGCACCTGCAAGCACCCCGATAAGGATAATGAGGAGACGGATATTTTTAGATGGTTCCAGTGGTGTTTGCGGTGGATTTATAACCTTGATGTTATTTACTACGGATTTTTCCTTTCGAACCAGATCCAGATAAATATCGTCTATTCGTTTATAGCGTTCTTTTGCATTCTCCACCTTATTTTGCAGTACGTCCAGTTGCGCTTGAAGTTCCATATCGGTTATCGATGAGAGCGCAGGGGGGATTTCAAATTTCTGTTTGAAGAGGCGAAGTTCTTTTTCTGAATCTTTTAACTGTTTGAAGTACTCATCCTTCTGGTTTTCGGTGAATCCAAGTTCATGGCGGATCAGGCTTTTATTGGTTTCCATGTTCAGGGCAACCCATATGTCAATATAACTTTGAACTAGGACCGTGGCCATTTCCTGGGCATAGGTTGTTCCTGTTATCTGAATGATCCCCTGTTTAGGAGCTCCTTCTATTACAACCCGATTGCTGAGTTTGTTGAGACGTTCAGGAGTGATTGTTGCCAGGGTGGCAGGATCAACAGCGTCTCTCTTGAGGAGTCTGTCTAAATATGGAGCAGCCTTTTTCATTAACTGTCCTTTGACTCCCAGTGGTGTTTCCAGGTCTTTTTGCAGTTGTTTGGGGAGGATTTTAAAGACCTCTGTCTGAAAGGCGGTGCTGTGCATTCGCTCAACAGCTGCGGTTATATAGTTCTGGTCACCTGTCCGTGAGGTGATTTCCTCTGTAACTTCTGAGATCATCTGGGCTCGGGGGGTTTCCAGTTGCGTTGTGGCTTTACTGCTATATTCCGGTTGGACTACGAAACTTACAGGCAGGGACACTAGCAGGCCGACAAATGTGGTGAGCAAAACAATCCATTTATGCTCAAGAACAGGAGTAAGATATTTGGCAATGAAGAATTGCGGGTCTATTGGTCCGGGTTGAGTTGGTGGGTTCATTGTCTGAGTTATATGCCCTAATGTTAATTTGAGTACGGAGCAATTTTTTTGTCCGGGGTGTGTTCATTGATGACTATTCCGTCAATTGTACCATTCCCAGCTTCAATGACGTTCTTTGCTTCTATCAAATCATCTTTTGTGGTCCCGGATTGTTTGGTGATGAGAAGGAAATAATCCGCCTCGGAGGTGAGGGAGACGATATTAACATTGTTGCGGTTCGGAGCAAGGACGGGAGAGGTATCAATGATAATCAGATCATAATGGTTTCTGATGTCGTTGAGAAGTTCAGGAATGTGTGAATATCGAATATACTCAGAAAAATTATCATAGTGTTCACCGGCGGTAATGACACTTAAATTTTCCACGCCTGTCTTTTTTACCACTGCCTGCCAGGGAATGTTGTTCTTGATAAGTTCGGTAAACCCATAGAGTTGCGGAATGTTGAAAAGGTTGTGTAAGCCTGCACGACGCATGTTGCAGTCTATCAAAAGGACGCTCTTCTGACAGGAACAGGCAGCATTATATCCAAGCGCTGCAGCAAGAAGACTGCTTCCTGTATTGTCGTGAGGACTGGCAATAAGAAGAGTATTACCACCTGATTTCTCGAGGCTGGAGAATACTTTTTCTCTTATCTGAGTGAGTTCTGCATAGTGATATGCTCTTTCGATAATCGGGTCAATAATTGCTTTTTTTTGTTTTCCCGGGAGATGAGAAGTGTCTTTTGATAGAGAGCGTACTGGTCTTCTTATTGCCTGTTGCTGCTTGTCTTCCTTGGTTGGTTTGTTGTCGGGGGTGATGACAAAATTGATGTTGTCTGATCCTTGGGGAGGTCCGTTAGTGCTCGAATGAGCTGAAGCAATAGTGTCAGGATTTACAGACAAATCTTCCAGGTCAATACCATCCAGGGGATTAAGGCCAAACAGTTCATTGCCAAGGTCTTTTTCAGGTGATGCTTTTTCTATGTCATGGGGAGAAACACAGATATCTTCGAGATTGAGCCCTTCAAAGGGGTCGATTGTATCTGCTGAATAAGGAGTGTTGCAATGGTCAGTTGCGTTTGTATTCTTTTTTGACATGTCAGCTGATAGCAGATTGTTGCCTGGGAAAAAGTTTATACGAAAGAAGCGTTCTCTGTCTAATGAATATAACCAAAAACAATGTTATTTGCACCTCGGGTAATGGTTCGGGTAAGAAACCTGGAATACGCTCTTTGTTTTGTGTTGAATCAATATTTCCATCGCTGTGGTTTTAAATGAATCTTTTTCCATGAATTACATTGAAAATCTCCAGTAATTCCCGCCCCAATGTGGCGTATTCATTGGCACCACTGCTGTTGGGTGCAGATATAATTACCGGCTTTCTTTTTACGTGAGCCATATCGATTTCTGGGCAATTGTGGATATGGGTGCGAAAAATACTTATTCGTCTCTGAGTGAAATATTTTATTATCTGATTGAGTTTGTAAGCAGAACTTCCCCAATTAGGATCGTATTTAGTTATAAGTACAGCCAGAAGTTTCAGTCTACTGTTATGCTTCCGGATTCCCCCGATAAGCTCAAGATACGCCGCCAGTCCATCGAGTGCAAATTGGTCGGATGGAGGAATTGGAATGATAACATAGTCAGATGCCATAAGGGCATTATTCATCATCACCCCAAGGGTTGGCGGGGTATCAAAAAAAACAAAATCGTATTCGTTTAATGTGGGATCCTGGTTAATGAGGCGCCTGATTCCTAAAACTGCGTCGGAGTGTCCTGCATTTTTCCTTTCCCAGAGCATGCATTGTGTTGTATTCGGAACGATTTGTAAATTGGGATGATGTGTTTCGCAGGCAAATCGAGAGAGTACCCCTTCTCCTTCAGGGGCTTCAAGTGCCTTGATTAGAGAGTGTTTGTTTCGGTCATCAAAATTTTTGAGTAGAATGGAGGAGCAGTTAGACTGGGGATCTGTGTCTACGATCAGAATTTTTTTTCCAAGGATTGCCAGGTAACTTGCAAGATTAATAACAGAGGTTGTCTTGCCGACTCCTCCTTTGCGGTTTCCAAAGGTAATAAATATAGGTGGATCTTGGTGTGTCATATGGTATTACTTGGTGGCATCTATTTTGATTGGTGATGTTCTCAATAAAAAGTGAACAATACATTTATGGTTAAGGGTATAATACAAAATATGAAATAGCAAGTTGGAAATACAAGGGTTTTTCCTGTTACTGTGTGTGGTGTGGCTCTTTCAGAAGTTCCTGGAAATCAATTTAGTAGAAGGATTGAATTTATGAGTAATGTAATTAAAGGAGTACTTTTTTCTGCTCTTATTTTTCCGGGAGCAGGACAGATTATTCTCTCAAGGTACCGTCGCGGAGCCGTCTTCTTTGTCCTTGCTTTCATCAGTGGGATTCTCTGTGTTACCGCTGTTGTGCGTCAAGCTGTTGTTATGCTGCAGGATATTGTTGCTGCGGGAGAGGTGGCCACCATACCAAGGGTGATGGGTATTGTCGCAGAGGCTTCAACAACTGCCTCTTCAGTATTTTTGAAAATATCGTTTTTTATTATGTTCTGCTGTTGGCTGGCATCGGTCATTGATGCCTGGCGTATCGGAAAGGAGTTGGATGAGAAGCCGGCTGACATCTGAAAGGCTGCTTGAAAAATTGCCTTTCCGTTCATTCTCTACGTTATGCAAAAATTTTATCGTAATGCTCTTCTTCTCTCCTCGAGCGCTTCCAGCTCTTTGAGAGCACTGTGATACCGAATGCTTCTGCGGCATTCGGCAAGAATCATAAAAGCAAAAAAGATGTGAGCAACAGTGATGATAAATGAATAGGCTTGGGGCTTGAAAAAAATCTTATAGAGAAGATGTGTCACAAGGCTGCCAACGGCTAAAATCTGTAATGGCAAAACCCATCGAAGGCAGAAGACGCCACGCCTGGATGAGGAATAGTGGTTTATAAGTTTTCTGCAGCAGCCCATTAGACCCCCCGTGAGACGCCCGGCCCACTAATGGTGCTCTTTCCCCTGCTTCCCGGAATGATTTCTATCTGTACGGGGATGCGTTCTTTTAATGCGGCCACATGGGAGATAATTCCAATAAGCTTGTTCTCGTCACGCAACTGAGCCAGTGTTTCAAGGGCTGATTCCAGTGCATCTTCATCCAGTGTTCCAAATCCTTCATCAAGAAACAGAGAATCAACCCTGACATTATGGGATGCCATTTTGGATAGTCCCAGTGAAAGGGCCAGGCTGACTAGAAAGGATTCACCACCAGAGAGATTTTTGGTAGAACGAACCTCATCTGCCTGATAAGTATCGATGACATTGAGGTCAAGCGGATGGATGCTGTCTCTGGTCAGAATGTATCTGTCACTCATTTTCCGGAGATGATTATTTGCATGATGAACCATCAGCTCAAAGGTGAGGCCCTGGGCAAAATTTCTGAATTTTTTTCCATCGGCAGATCCGATAAGCATATGAAGAGTGTTCCAACTGCTCACCTTCTTCTTCTGTGTTGCGATAGCCATCAGCTGTGTAGCGGATTTTTCCTTATCCAGGCTGTTCCTCTTGAGCTGTTCTTTTGCAGTTACTGATTCCTCCTGAAGCGTTTCCAGCTGTTTTTCACTCTCCATAAGCAGTGGTTCTATTTCTGCGGCAGTTTCCCGGCAGAGATACTTTTCCTTTTCGACTTGCAGGCTGCTTAACTTTTCTTTGATCAGAGTTGTCAGTTCTGTTTCTTTTTCATGCAGTTTTCTTTGTAGGTCCTGTAACTGCAGCAGTTCCTGAGGCGATCGTCTTGCTGCAATGAATTCTTCAGTGTTGGAAAAGGGGGATTGTGTCAAAGTTGTGAGAAAAAGCTGCTGCTGCGTTGTTATATCTGTTTCCATTCTAATGACATCCTGCTGCAGTCTATCCTGCAATGTCATAACAGCGGTGATTTCCCTGTCAATATCGCCGGATTTGACCTGTAACTGGCCGTGAATCTTTCTCCTGTTGATAACAGCCTGTTCGAGACGCTCTTCCTCTTCTGTGGTATTCTTTTCACCAAAGAGGGTAAGGCGTTGTTGCTGAAAATCACTGAGTTGTTTTAGGGTTACCGAGCAGAGAGCGTCCTGATTGGTTATTTGTTTTTCTCTTTCCGTGCAGAGGGTTTTTTGGTGACCACATTCAGAGTGAAGACTGAGCAGTTTCGGGGCGAGATTGCTTTCTTCTTTTTTTCTTTTTTTCCATAAAGTAATTCTTTGACCAAGTTCTACAAGGATCGGAGAGAGCTGCTTCCTTTCGACCACGAAATTTCCATATACCTGGAGTTTTTGTCTAAGGGTATCACTCAGTGTGGTGAGGGATGCAGAAAGTGTTTTTTCCTCCTGTAACAGCTTCCTCAATTCTGCTTGAGCAGAGGAGAGAGTATGTTCTGCGGTAAGAATATCTTTTTCAAGTGCCTGGAGTGTTACCCTGAATTCTTCCTTTCTAGTGGCAATTGAGCCAATTTTTTTGTTCAATTTCTCAAGCAGTTCTCTATCCGCAAATAGCTTTTCCCTGTCTTCATTGAGCTGCAAAGACTCCTGTTGCAGACGTTCCAGATGAATTTCTGCTAAAGGTGGTAACTCCAGATCTGAAAGAAGCTCTTCAGCAGCCTTGGTGGCTAGCGTTTTCTCAGTTTCTGTTTTCTTTATCTGCTCTGCAAGAGATGACTTCCTCTCAGCAGCAATAATCTCCTGATGCTTGAGCTTTTCAATCTGCTCGAGAAGCACTTGCAGTTCCTGCTCGGCAAGCTGCAGTTTCTTTTCTTCCTCAGAAGGGCTCGGGACATTACCATGGTGGTATGGATGGGTTTTTGAGCCGCAGAGAGGACAGGGGACATTGTCTTTTAGCTGCAGCCTGTCTTGTTCAAGCGTTTGGATTCTTACGAGGAGAAGCAGATTCTTTTCAAGAAGCTCGACTTCCTGTGCCTTACTAGCCCTTTTTCTATTTTCTTCCGAGAGTTTACCTTTCCGTTCCTTGCTCTCAGTCGCCAGGGTAAGAAGCTGTTCATTGGATTGAGTGAGTTGTTTCGTCAGGTTGTTAATCTGTTCCAGGAAAAGGGTCAGTTCCTGGAAACTTTTTTGGCGGGTTTGGGTTGTGAAGAGTTTCTGTTGCAGGTCGTTAAATTCACTGCCCTGAAGGATCTCTGCAATGTTCTTTTGGATCTCGTCGTGCCCGGCGCTTGCTGTAAGAAGCTGTGATTGGATAGCAACTTTTTTTGTGTGGAGATCTCTCAGTATCTGTTCTTTGTTCCCAACGGCAAGTTTTGCCGCAATCTTGGTTTTACCCATGTTCTCCAGATCAAGGTAAAGCTCGCTCACTCGTTGAACACTTAGTTCAATGGCTGCAAATTCCTCGAGCAGTTTTTCATCCTTTGCCTGTTCGGTTAAGAAGGTCTCCAGAGCATTTTTCTCGTTTTCAGCTTGAAGAAGATTTTGTTCCAGTGTCTTCAGGGTGGAGAGTTCTTTTGTATGCCGCTTACGCTGGACGTTAAGGTTGTCTGTCAGTTCCTGAAGGCTATTTCTGGTGTTCTGAATTAAATGATCAATTTTCTCAACAGCTCGTATCTGTTCAAGGCCTGTTTTTCTTGATGCCTCTGCCTGTTGTAGGGATTTTTCTGCTTCGTTTATTGCCAGGATGGTTTTTTGCTTTGTCTCTTCAAGGTTTTTCCGTTTTTTCGCTAGAAGGTCATTTTCCTTTGCAGCTTCTTTCTGGCTGGTAATAAGCTTCTCCACAGCCTGATACAAGGGCTCAATTTCCCTGGCTGCAAGTGCTGGACCGAGAGTGTCCAGCAGTTCGGCGTGTTCTTTTTTTTTGGTATACAGGGCTTCCAGTTCTGTCACATATGCCGCGTGGTCTGTTTCAAGTTTAGCAATCTGCCTGGCTCGGCTGAGTTGTGTTCGCAGGTTTGTAACCTGCATTTTGATCTTTTCAGCAGCACCATTTTTTTCTCTGATACGTTTTTGAAGCTGCTCCTCATCTTCAGAGCTCAAAAGATTTATATGAGAAAGGCTTTGTTCGAGTTCATGGAGTCTGTTGAGTTCAGACAGGCGCAGTTCGTGAACCTTGATTGACAGCCGGGAATAAATTTCAGTACCGGTGATCTGTTCGAGTATGGGGGCGCGTTGGTCAGGGGATGCCTGGAGAAATGCTGCAAATCCACCCTGGGCAAGAAGGGTGGAACGGGTGAAACGGTCAAAGTCCATTCCCGTTACTTCTTCGATCTTACTTGCCACATTACGTATTCTGCTTTCAAGAAGAACGTTATTTGAGGCATCTGTGATCTCATGTTTTGGTTGCTGGAGTTCACCATGACTTTTCTGGCGTGATCGATGCTGGGACCAGTGACAGCGAAACCTGCCTCTGATAGTTGAAAATTCAACCTCAGCAAAACAAACGCCAGTGTGGCGGCTCATTATCTGATTGGAGGCCTTGGTGATTTTTCCGAGACGGGGAGTCGCACCGTAAAGGGCAAGGCAGAGGGCATCGAGTAGGGTGGATTTTCCAGCACCAGTGGGGCCGATAATGGCAAAGAGACTATTTTCCGAGTAAGCAGGTGCACTGAAATCAATCTCCCATATTCCATTGAGAGAGTTGAGGTTTTGGAAGCGAATACGAAGGATCTTCAAGATTTCAGGTTTCCTCGTTCTGGAGGGCATCTAGAGCAGCTGCAAACCCAAGTTCCATTTCCGGGCGCTGTTCATCTGGAATTCCATTGAGATCGAGGCACTGTTGGAATACCTGATATGGGGTAAGTTCTTCAAGCGTTTTGATCTCGGAGTGCTGTTGCCGAATGTGGTCGTAAATGCGTTTATTGCTGATACGGAGTACATGCAGTTTTGTATTGGTGACAGCTGCATGAATCTGTTCCTGTAAGTCATCAATAAGGCTTTGCCCCTGGTAATTAATTTCAAGAAGAATGTCCTCTTCCCGTTGGGATAAGGTCTGGATTTCTTCAAGAATAGATTCAAGAGTACCTGAAATACTTGCAATGGCTTGAAAAGAGGGGACTGCGAGTTCCCTGACATCAAACTGCCTCTCCGTATCGATGAGCAGTACAGCTTTTTCCTCGTCGGCTTCGGTGAAACTCATGGCCAGCGGAGCACCGGAGTATCGTCGATTGGTCTGTTTAGCGACTTGCTGTGGAAGGTGGAGATGGCCCAGTGCCAGATAGTCGATATCGTGAGGGAATGTATCAAGGCCCACCTGAACCAGTGTACCGACATACAACTCTCTGACTCCATCACCCTGCCGGGTTTTCCCACCCTGGCAGAAGAGGTGTCCGGTAGCAATAAGAGGAACTTTCTTATCCAGCTCTTGCTGCTTGTTTTTGGCCAGTTCGAAAAGTCGCAGGTAATACTCCCTAATCCCGTGAAGCATTTTATCCTGTTTGTCCTCTATGCTTTCCCCGGCCTCTGACAGTCTGATATCCTTGTCGCGCAGATATGGGACAGCAAGCACAATGAGTTCAGGGCTGCCCTCGGCATCATTGAGCACGAGAAGGGCCTCTTCGATGTTCTCTGGAGCTCTCCCAATCACATGGATATTCAGGAAATGAAGAAGTTCCCGCGGTGCGTTCAAGAGGGTTGGGGAATCGTGGTTGCCTCCAATAATGATAATATGGCGGCAGCAGGAATTTGCAGTGCGAGAGAGGAAGCGATAATACATTTCGAGACTTTGGTTGGATGGACTCTGGCTGTCGAAGATATCTCCTGCGACAATAAGGGCATCTACTTCCTGCTCTTCTATGCACCCCAGCAGCCAGTCAAGAAATTCGGACTGTTCCTGGTGACGTTGGCGACCGTAAAGTTTATGGCCCAGATGCCAGTCTGAAGTGTGGAGTAGTATCATTGCTTCTGGTGTTGGAGGACTGCTAAACGTTCACCCGCGAGGTGAAAAAAACCTCTATTTTAGAGGGAGTGCTATGATTCTTTTGAGGCTTTGATCCAACTTGAGTCGTCTTTTTGTGATGTTTTTTTTGATCAGCAATTTGCAATTCCCAATCCTTATTTCGGTGCCGGAAAAGATAGTACCTTTGAGGTCGATGAATATTTTATCAATCCTGATTGCATTTGTTTCACTCTCGTCTTCATTTTGTTCTGTCTGGTCAGCGGTTTCTCTGAGATCACCGACTCTTGAGTAGAGGCCGCTGCCCGGAATAAGATTCAGTTTCAGGAGTTTCATCTTCGTTTCACTGACCTCTGCTTCCATGTTCCTGATTTTTTTTGATTTTCTACTGCCTCCATAGCGCTGCAACCACTGGATAATATCATCTTGTTGTGTGGCCAGGAGTTGTGAAAGCTCTCTTTGGAGATTCAGTCTGTCAATATCCACGCCTGCGGCAAGAAAAGAGGGTTTACCATTGGGAGAACCAACATTGAAGGCGGTTAAGGAATTACCAGCTATTATATTTCCGCCAATGATAGTTGTACCAGCCTGGCAGAGAATGGAGCCTCTTGCGGAAATATCACTGTAATACGACTGCTTGCGCATGATAACGTTGCCGCCAGAATTAATCTGGCCCTGTTCTATAAAAAAGAAGTCTACATCACCAAGAGCTTTAATATCTGTTTTCTTACCAGTAATACCACCTTTAATGACAATATTGGCCTCGCTGAAAAGGGTAGCTGACATGACTTCTTTCTTTATCTCAAGATCTCCCCCGGTTATTACCTTGAACCCTGGCTGTACTGCTCCATATATTATTACACAACTCTTTGATTCTATGTTGCCGGTGGCGTAATCAATGTCGGTTCGTATCTCCTGCTTTGAACAGACTTTGATTTCACAGCCATTGACCACCGTCAGAATACCATCTTTAGTTGCTTTGATTTCGCCACTTTTTTCTATAAATATGACATCCTGGTGTATTTTGATTTCAAGTTCAGCGCCACCTTCCGGCTCAATCTCCTGGCCGAGGACATTTGTCCCGGGTGTCCCTGGAATTTCAGGTATTTTAGTGGCAATGAGTTCATCTTTCACCACCGCAATCATAATTCTACGTTCTCGAAAATCTATGCTACCATCTTCCATGATCTGGCCGGCGATGGGCCCAATCTCAAAGGCAAATTGCAGATAGGCGTCAACCCCCTGCTGAGACGGTTGTCCGAAGGCAATAGGGATGTCATGAAAATCACTGTAGCCCTGAGCAATAATATCCTGTGCCGTCTGGAGGGCGGTCTGGTCTATCCCAAAGAGGATACCAGCCTCGTTTAGCAGTTCCGGAAGTGGTTCTTTACGTATGGCAAAATCAGCTGAAATGGGAGGGTGAAGTTGGAGGGTGGCGGCCATGGCATCTCCTGATATTTTCACAAGAGGTGTGACGGAAACGAGTAGAACTGGTTCTTCGTCATTTCCCTGGGACATGGTGTCAATCCTTGGGTAACCAATTATATCGGCAAGCAGTGTTTCTCCGTCATCAGAAAACCGAGTGTTTTTTCCAGATCGTACAGGGCTTTTTTCATAACCCCTTGCCTCAAATTTCGCAAATTGCGGAAATGAGAGAAGGGGCTGGTTTTTTTTTACCAGTTCTGAAACCATGAGTTTTACAGATTTCTCTTCGCTTCCGACTGGGATACGTTTTCTGGTAAAATGAAGGGTTGGTTCCAGGTATTTTTTGTTTGCGTCTGTTTTTTCAGTATTGTTTGTCATACTACATTTTTTTTTGGTAGAAGGTGGCTGGTAAATGACGGGTTTAGGTCAGTTCATCTCTTTGATAATATCGACATCGTTACCATAAGTAAAGGATAAGGAGGCAACAGATGTGAGGGGTGAGAGCAAAAACAAGAAAGAATGTTTTATAAGGGGGGAAGAACGAGGAGTAAGTTGCAGGAAAAAGAGGCAGGAGATGGATAGATAGAGCTTCCATCTCCTGCGGAGAGTTGTCGATCAGCAGGATCGACTCAGGATGGTAAAACACAGTCAGAATATGAGCTTATATTCTGACTGTTCAGGATTTTTTTTCGTACTTCTTAATCTTCTACTTTACACTCATTGCCTTTACAGTCGATATTTGCAACGAAGAAGAATGCTTTGTAGCCATTTTTGTTCAGTTCCTGGGCGGCCATGTCTGCACGGGCACCAGTGGTGCAGTGGACATAGACTTTTTTGTCCTTTGGAATCTCAGAAAGACGTTTAGCTATTTGATCCAAAGGAACAGCAATAGCATTTTTAAAACCGCCGGCACTTGCTTCGTCCGCAGTTCGTACATCAAGAATAATTGCACCAGCATCGCTACCGTCAACTGCTTTCATGAAATCGGCCTTGCCAACTTCGCCTTTTCCAAGCTTTCTTACCCAAACGATGTCGGTGACTACTGGTCCACTGGTAGTGGCTCCACCATTCTTTACCCAGCCATCAAAGTTTCCTGGTACCATTGAAACTTTTTTGAACCCCTCATCGTGAAGATCAGAGAACGCATCCATGGATTCTTCCATGGAATCACTGTAAAGAACAACGGGAGCTTTTTTAGGAATATCGTCCAGGCGGTCGTCAAGAGTGTCATAAGGTATGCTGACTGCTCGAGGGATCCTTTTTTCAGCAGATTTCTTTGCTGAACGGAGATCGATGAGTACGATGTTTCCTTTTGTGACAAATCCTTTACTGGCATGGACCATGTTGCCATCTTTTATCCATGCAGGCTCACCTTCAAGGTAAACACGTACATTTTTATAGCCTTCTTTCTTCGCCAGACCGGCGTTTGTGGTGGACATGCCTCATGTGGGGCCTCCACAATAGAAAATAAGCTGTATGTCTTTATCCTTAGGGAGTACGGAAGCGGCTTTTTCTTTATAGTCAGGTACTGAGAGATTAACAGCACCGGGCATATGGTCGGCAGCATATCTTTTTGCAGGACGAGCATCGATAAGGACAAATTTTTCCTGACTGTCCATCAGAGCTTTCATCTCTGCTGTTTTGATCTCGGTGACTCCTTCAGGGAGTTTTGCGAGCTTTGGCTTGATAACAGTTGCCCATGGCTGACCATCACGCATTTCATAGAAAATGATTGACGCATGACCTTGGGATGCATGTTCTACGCCCTTGGTATTGTCATCAAATTTAACCATTACTGTCTTTGCTTCTTTACCTTTTCCAACGGAAATAGAAATACTCTTTGCTTTGTTGGATTTTCCCACAACACTACCCGCGTACTTCAGTTCTTTCGGCGCTTTTGCCTGGGTAGATACTGCGGGCTTGGCCGCAGCGGTGGTGGAACTCGTATCCTGATTACATCCGGTCATCATAAACGATGCCATGATGAAAAAAGGAATAAATTTGATCAGATTTTTCTTCATACTTCCTCCAAAAAGTTAAAAGAAATGTTTATGTGCAAAGGTAAATTTCTTTGCGATAGTATAAACTTTGCACATCATAAGCATATTCCATGCCATTTTCGAAAAAACCACTACTGGCCTGTTATTGTAAGTGAAAATTCTCAAACAGTGCCATTTATGGGGTGCAAATGAATTATACGACAAAGAGGGGGGGCAATGTAAAGGTAAATGTTTGAAAATACAGTTAAAGCGTTCAATTTATTTCTTTAATTATGCTGTTTCAGGGTGTTAAACTGGAGTGACTCATTGTGTTGCTTGCGTATTGTTTTGGATTGCGAAAAAAAGGAACGGAACTTTTTGTCAGGGTGTTTTTTAGAGAAGGATTTCCGGGTCAAACAAATTGGCAGTACTACTGTGTGGGGTGTGTCCGGAATGTTTTTGAGTATTTATAGCTGGTGGTAAAGAACGTTAAGGATTTTGTCTCTGTTGTTTTGTTTTTGATTAAGAAGGATGACGAAGCAACGTGTATCTTTACCTCGGTGTATTAATCCAGCATAACAGAATACACCGGATTTTCTGAGAGTTCCCGATTTCATGACCACGCCATATTTGACGGGAAGAAGGGATGCGTAGGGTTTGAACTGTTCAAGAACAACCAGTAGAGCTTCAGGAGTAATCCGATTTTTCATTGAGAGGCCGGAACCTTCAACCATCGTTATTTGTTGATTCCTGAGGCCAAGGGTGTTGTGAACAAAAGCAGCCATCGCTTTCTGGCTTTTTTCCCATGTTGCGGGGGAACCGTATTGTTTCACGCCGATTGCAAGATAAAGTTGATTCGCCATAAAGTTATTGGATGAAAGGAGGCAGGACTTCACGAGATCGCCTGTCGTCTCTTCAGCTGTGTATTGGATAACCAGTTCGGCTTCTTGAGGAACAACGCCTTGTTTGATTGTGCCTTTTACCACGATCCCCTGTTCCTCAAGGAGGGTTTGAAACAGTTGCCCAAAGTAAAGTAAATTGTTGGCCAATTCACTTTGTCGTGGGTATGCATCTACATTCACCCGGTGATAACCGCTGTTGAGATTTTTTCCTATTTGACCCATGATTCGGAGATAGGGTGTCTGGGATTCTGGTGATTCTACTTTGGCATGTTGAAGTACTTTCAGGGGGACCGTGTTGAAATTCACCCCGAGAGCGGTGCAACCGACATCATAGGGATTGGATGAATTAATAGAACCATCGGTTATCGGGTGCTCGAGGGCAAAAGCTGTGTCGTCAAGAATGATATTGTTTATTTCCGTGACCCCTTTCTCCGCAACTAGTCTGGCAATTGTTCTGATTTTCTCCGAAACCAGGAAGGGGTCCCCGCTTCCTTTTACATAAAGTGTACCCTGGGTATCTCGATAGATATAGGTGGAAAAGAAATGGTTCGGCCCTAATATTTCAAGTGCGGCGAGGCTGGTGACAAGTTTTAAGGTGGATGCTGGAATGAAGGGTGTTGTCAGGTTTTTTGAAAAAAGAGTTTTTCCGTTTGTGCTGAGGGCATAGCCGCCATTCGAAATATATTTTCGGAGGTTAGGCAGTTCTCCGGATTGAGAAAGGCATGGCAGAAAAAGGGAAACAAAAAAGAACAAAACTGCTCCGAAAAATATAGAGTAATAAATTTTTCGGAGCAGCTTTTCTACCACTATTGGGCGCACCGCCAGGTATTTAAGAATTATATTTTTGGCAGTTTAGCCATTGAGGCAGCGATAGCTTCCTGTGGGTATTCGTAGTCATGAAGGTCGCCTGAAAAGTATTTATCATAGGATGCCATATCAATAAGACCATGTCCTGAAAAATTGAAGAGAATGGTCTGAGGTTTTTCAGGCTCACGGGTTGCTTCTATGATTGCACCGCGGATGGCGTGGCAGGTTTCAGGCGCTGGAATGATGCCTTCTGTTCTAGCAAAGAGCACTCCAGCCTCGAAGCACTCGAGCTGATGGACTTTAACAGGATCAACTATCTTCTCACGAACCATGGCTGATACAATGGGAGACATGCCATGATAGCGCAGGCCACCGGCATGGATTCCAGGAGGGATGAAATCATGGCCCAAAGTATACATGTTCAGCAGTGGAGTGGTTTGCGCTACATCGCCAAAGTCGTAGGCAAGGGTACCTCCGGTGAGCGATGGGCATGAGGCGGGCTCCACGCCGACAAAACGTATCTTTTTACCTTCCAGATAATCAGGAACATAGGGACAGGCAAGGCCGGCAAAATTTGATCCACCACCACAGCAACCGACAATAACATCGGGATAGTCTCCTGCAATAGCCATCTGTTTCTTTGCTTCAAGGCCAATAATAGACTGATGAAGGACAACATGGTTTAAGACAGAGCCAAGTGCGTAATTGGTGTCGTCCCGGCTTGCAGCATCCTCTATGGCTTCTGAAATGGCAATGCCCAGAGAACCAGCGGTGTCCGGGTATTGTTCACGAATTTGACGGCCGATATTGGTGTCCACACTTGGACTTGCCACAATGGAGGCCCCAAAGGTGTGCATCATGGATTTTCGGTATGGTTTCTGGTCAAAGGAAATCTTCACCATATAGACCTTGCAGTCCAGGCCAAATTTTTGGGTTGCAAAAGAGAGAGCACTGCCCCACTGTCCGGCACCTGTTTCTGTGGCCAACCGTTTGATTCCTTCCTTGGCATTATAATATGCCTGAGGGACTGCTGAGTTAGGCTTATGTGATCCAACCGGAGAAACACCTTCATTTTTGAAGTAAATCTTGGATTTCGTTCCCAGTGCTTTTTCAAGTGCTCTGGCACGAACCATGGGGGAAGGCCGCCAGATTTTCAGGACGTCGAGCACCTCTTCAGGAATATCAATAAATCGTTCCTGGGACATTTCCTGCTCAAGAAGTGACATGGGGAAGATTGCGCCAAGTTTTTCCGGTCCCATGGGTTGCTTGGTCTCTGGATCAAGGGGTGGCAGCAGACCATTAGGGATATCAGGACCTACATTGTACCATTGAGTTGGCATCTCATCATCACGAAGGACAATCTTCTTAGTTGTCATGGGGGGTCTCCTTGGTAGAACTGCTTGGACATTTTGATTTTTATACGAATACTAAAAAAATACTGAATGCAAATGAATACACATCTGTACCATATGAAAGCGGGTAGAAGCAACAGGATTTCCTAAACCTCTTTCCAGCCGGTTTTTATGACCACGGAGGAGAGTAATTCCTTTTGTTCCTTTTGCAGAATGGACGCAAGTGCTTCCAGTGGTTTTACTCCGGCCTGACTTGCCTTGCTGAGCAACTCCAGGGACAGTGTTTCCTCTTCTATACATTCCAGTGAAACAACAAGTGGTCTGAAATCGATTTCCATGACCTTTCCCTTGCGAACCCGTTTCACGGTAAAGCTGTCAGTAGCCAGGAATTTCTCAATCAGTTGTTTGTCGTTACTGCTCAGTGTCGGGTAGAGAGTGATCCGATAGGAACTGACCATTTCCTGCGGAACCTTGCCGTTGCTGAGAACTATTTTTTGAACGGTGAGACCCGGGGGCATCTGTTTATTCAATCGTTCCCTGGCTTCTTCCAGGTTATCAAGCGGCATGGGCAGATCCATTACAAAATATTCAGCAAGACTTTGTGTACCAACGGGCATTGCAGGGCCGAAGGAGACCTTGGGGGATGGGTTAAATCCCTTGGAAAAATTAGTTTCGATTCCAGCACGGCGCAGAACACGGAAAACAATCTGAAGGATTTCCAGATGGCCAAGATAACAGATGTCTCCCATGCGGGAATAGGTGACGAAATAGCGGAAATGGAGTTCTTCGTTCTGCTGCGGTCTATCTGTTTGCTTTGGGAGGCCGAAGGGAGGTTTGCCTTCAGCTTCCTCTGGCTGCCGCTGTTTTCTGTCAATGACAACGGGTTTGATTACTTTGAAATCACAGAGGCCGCATTTCTGGCAATCGTGATAGCGACAGTCGGGCGTGTATGCTTCCGTATGGGCTTTCTGTAATTCTTCCTTGAGGAAATTCTCGTCAACACCACTGCTGAGGTGGTGCCAGGGGAGGATCTCCTCCAGGCCTCTTGGACGGAGAAAGTCGCTGAGGCAAAGCGAACATTCATCGGCCGCCTCCTGCCAGCGTGAAAGATCAAAGTAATCGGACCAACCGTCAAGCCTGGCACCTTTCCTCCATGCTGTTTCTAGTAGATCCGCCAACCGTCTGTCACCACGGGAGAATACACCTTCCAGCAGGCTTTGTTCTGGATCATGCCATTTGAAGTTGATTCCTTTTCTCGGCAGTATCTTTTTCAGCAGGGATATTTTTTCTCGGCTTTCTTCGATTGATATTTGTGCATCCCATTGAAAAGGGGTGTGCGGTTTAGGGACGAATGTTCCAACGCTTACATTAATCTGTTGCCGGCCCCTGCCACCTGACCGGCTTCCAACCTCCTTGGTCTTGTTGGCAAGCTCGGCTATAGCTTCAATATCTTCCAGGGTTTCGGTTGGCAGACCTATCATGAAATAGAGCTTCATCACCTTCCAGCCAAGTCCAAAGGCGTCTCTGCTGGTGTTGAGGAGATCATCTTCGGTGATTCCCTTATTGATAACTCGACGCAAGCGTTCACTTCCGGCCTCGGGAGCCAGTGTGAAACCGGTCTTGCGAACTCGTTTAATCTGATCCATAAGCTCCTGGGTGAGTGTGCCGACACGCATGGAAGGCATGGAAACTGATATGGCCTGCCTGGAAAATCGATCCATCAGTTGGGGCAAAGTTGTACCAAGACAGGAGTAATCGCCGGTGGAAAGAGAGAGCAGGGCAAGTTCGTCAAAACCTGAATTTTTGATTCCCTGACTGGCGAGTTCAAAAATTTGTTCGGGACTTCGTTCCCGGACAGGACGATAAATGATCCCAGCTTGACAAAAACGGCACCCTCTTGTGCACCCTCTGGCTACCTCTACCCCTAATCTGTCATGGACAATTTTCGAATTGGGGACCAGGGGATGGAGAAGGTGGTCGAGTTTGGACAGATCATTGAGAACTCTTCGTGTAACCACTTGAAAATCAGGATTGAGAGCCTTGATTTCTGCAATACTTCCATCGTCTTTATAGGAAGGCTTAAAATGTGATGGTATATAGACTCCGGGGATGGCGGCAAGTTTTTCAAGAATGGCAGCTCTTGGAAGCTGATCCTTCCTGCCAAGGCGAACACTTTCGGCAATTTCGAGAATGGCCTCCTCACCGTCACCAAGGAGGATGGCATCAAAAAAATCAGCAACAGGTTCTGGGTTCAGGCTGCAGGAGCCGCCGCCAAGCACGATGGGCATATCCTCGTCGCGATCAGTTGAGCGAAGAGGGATTGAGGCAAGATCAAGGATGGTGAGGATGTTGGTATAGCAAAGCTCATAGGGCAAGGTTATCCCGATAAGGTCAAAGTCAAGTAGGGGACGATTGTTTTCGAGTGAACAGAGGGGAAGATTGCGTGACCGCAGAAGTTCTTCCATATCCTTGTCAGGACAATAGCAACGTTCAGCAAGGACACTGTCCTGAGCATTCAGGATGTGATAGAGTATCTGTAAACCCTGATGGGACATACCAATTTCATAGAGATCCGGGAAGACAAGTGCACAATGGAGCGGAGTCTGCTCCCAGTTTTTTACAAAGGCATTGTATTCGTGACCAAGGTAACGTCCTGGTTTGTTAACAAAAGGAAGGGTTTCTCTCTGTTCGAAGTTTCGTTTCATGTGTGTGTCTGTATATGTTAAGTGATTAGATCCAACTGCTTTAAACTGCTGTAGAGTCACTGAAATCAACTCTGGAGAATAATTTCCATGCTAGTCATTTACTGAAAATAGGTTGACTTTACAAGAGTGTATGAGGTATGCAAGAATATATCTGATTAGTTCCTTAAAAAATAGACGCTTACATAGGTATCCTTTATGAATGGTCGTAAATTTGTTTTTTCTGTTGCTGTTTTGGCTTCCATTTTTCTGTTTTCCGGTATTCCGCATGCTGCGGAAGGATTAATAGAAAAAGTTGAATTCCAGAAGGATAACGGCAAAATTGAATCGGTTGTTTTTCATCTCAATGGTCCCTGGCTACCCAAAATATTTTCTTTAAAGGGGGACAATCCTCGTGTCGTCTTTGATTTTATGGAGACAGCCATGGTACGAAGTGTTCCGAATGCTATTGAAACTCAAGGTACCATGATCCAGAAAATCAGACTGGGACGGCATGCCGATAAGACCAGAGTCGTGATCGACCTTACTGCCGGTGGTGATTTTAACTTTGACCAGCAGTTTGATGAACAGAACAATATTCTCACCGTTCAGCTCTTTTCCGCAAATTTTCCGGAAAAAGATACGGTTGCACCGGAAAAAGTGATTGCTGCAGAACCCGTCGCAGAAACGATAGCAGCTGAGCCGGTGCAGGATATTGTGGTGGCTGCAGCGCCAGCGGAAGGTGTGGAGCCAGAAAAACCAGCAGAGCCTGTGGCAAACAGCCCAGCTCCGCAGGAGGAGGAAGGCCCTGGTGTTGATCCTCTGCTTCTTGAGGTGACATTTGAAAACACATCCAACAAGGGAGAGATGATTCTTTTCAAGTTGAATGGTTTTTATCCTCCCGAGGTCGTTGGAGAAGAGGAGGGGACACCGCTTGTCATCTGTAATTTCCAAGGAACCAGGCTCGATGAGAAAGTAGTTCAGACCCAGGCCATTCATGGCGAATACATAGAAAAGGTAAATATTCAAGAGCTAAAGGATTCTGATCTCGTACGTGTGACACTTGAGCTTGTTCCCAGTAAAAACTATGATCTGCAACAGGTTTTTTTTAAAGAAGACAATCTTTTTGTGATTATTGTGAACTCCTATGATTCACTGGATGGTATGAAAAAGTAGATAGAGTGCTTATGGTTGGAGTTGTTTGAAGTAACCGACAGGGACAGGGAGTGAAAAATCGGCCTCACTGAACGAATCATCTGTCCTGATGTCATGCAGTTCTATTTCTATTTCCGCTCCCCAGGGAAGATCCGTGACCCGAATCTTTTTTTCTCCAGAAAGGCAGTTTACGTCTTCTTTCTTATTCTCATAGGAGATTTCAGCGATTGTCTCTCCACTCCTGTCAAGAAATAAATATCCCAATACTTTTCTTTGCCCAGGATCCAGATTGACCCATTGTTCATCTGCTGTTTTAATTTTTTCAGATTTTGGAAACCGTACCCAGACTGTTTCATTTGTCGTGTCTTTACTGATTTGTTCTGCGTAGATTGCCTGTGATGGAAGTTGTCCGCTGAGAAAGGAAAACCAGTCGCCCTGAGCCAGGATTATGGGAAGTTCTTTTCTGAAGGCGAGATTGCGAACATTTCCCCTGATATGCTGCCGTTTGCTGGTGTCTAAAATTTGAAATGTGTTTCCGTCACTTGCAAAGGCATAAATGGGCATACCAAGTGGATTACTGACGATAAATTTCACTGATGATGGTGAGAGAAGCTGAAGGTAGCCTTGTACGGCGGTGTCTGTCACCGGACTTTTCCAGGAAATTATAGCGTCAGCATCAAACCCTTTTGGGCATGTTTTATTTGTATCCTGCATGGCGGTGATTAATTCTGAAACTCTGCGGCTTTCATCTTCCTGAAGAGGTTCGGTCCATCGCTGTCTGGCACAGCCTGTAATGATGAGTATCAGAAACAGGGGGATCCATAAAAAGAGTGCTCTGGCAGCCATGGTTATTCCTGAGTATCAAGGATTTTTTTCAGGAGGCGGGCCTTATCACCTGCTTTCTGGAAGAGTTTCTCCGCTTCCTGGTACGCCTGGATTGCTTTTTTCTGCTGACCCTGTGCCATATAGATGTCACCCAGATGCTCGTAAATATTTGGATCTTGAGGTTCGAGTTCCAGAGCTTTTAATATCTCAATTGCTGCGAGTTCAAGTTTTCCCATACGGAAATAGACCCATCCAAGGCTGTCTTGAATGTATCCGTTCCCGGGCTTCAGTTGTATTGCTTTCTGGATATATTCCAGAGCCTTTTCCAGGTTGGTGTTGTTGTCAGCCCATGTGTAACCGAGGTAATTTAATGCTTCTGTATGATCTGGATCAATTTCCAGAACTTTTTTCATGAGAGCAATTGCCTGTTGCTGAGAGCCATCCTGTTCACGGAGCAGCCCATATTCAAAATAGATTGTGGCGTTGTCAGGATATCTGATAAGGGCTGCGTCCAGCAATTCATACCCCTTCTCTATCTGATCTTGCTCCATATAGAGTGATGCCAGAAGTGAGTAGAGACCAGGGCTTGCCAATTCTTCATTGAGAAGCGTTTGTTTGAGCAGCTCAATGGCACGTGAATCCTGCTTACGTTCCATGAATATTCGTACCTGGAGATAGGTCGCATCTTCAAACTGATCTGCCTCCTGTCCTATTGTTTGCAGTAGGGCCATGGCCCGGTCCAGTTGCTGTTGCTGATAACGGATGACAGCAAGCATGTATGTGGCCTCAGGCATCTCATGGTCAACTGTTAAGGGCGTGAGGATTTCAGCAGCCCTGTCAAAATTCTTGGAGCGGAGATGGATCCTTGCGGTGATTATATCTATTTGGGCCGGGTCATCGCTGTTATTACGCAAATCCTGCAATACTTGAAGAGCATTCTCTTCTTTTTCCTGAAGGAGCAGGGTATGGACAAGTCCAAGGCCGGCTCGAGTCTCCTTAGGATTCTTTTCCAAAATAGATCGATATAGTTCTTCAACTTTATGGTAGTCTTCATACTTTCCAAAAAAATCTGCAATTTCAAAGACAAGTTCGATGGACCAGTTGATTTCCAGAGCCTTCTGGTACCATTTTTCAGCCAGCTCTGTTTTGCTCATCTGTGAAGCCAATCGTGCAAGATAGAGGTGAGCAAAGAGAGATTCGGGATTCACCAGAAGGGCTTTCTGGTAGGTCTTTTCTGCCTCCATATATTGATGCTGCTCGGAGTATAGAAATCCCAGACGGAGATACAGTGTCTCGTCATCCGGGCTTAACGAAATGAGTTCATTGTATAGTTTAATGGCTTCATCAATCTCATTATTTTGGATATCCAGACGAGCAAGGAGGAGTCTGTCCTGTGTCTCGTCAGGGTATTTCTCAATGGCAGTGCGCAGCCATTTGGCGGCGGTTTGCTGTTTCCCCATTTTGAGAAGAAGAATGGGGAGTCTGCGAAGGATATAACGTGACTCCGGATCGCAGATGAGCGCTTTTTCAAAGGCTTCTTCAGCTTCTACATACTGTTCGTTATTTTCTGCGTGTGTACCCCAGAGAAAATAGAAATAGGAGCAGGAGCTGTCACTGTTTTCCTGAAGCGGGTCATGAGTGAGTTCTTCAGGAACAAGGTGCTCTTCAATTTCGATAGTGTCAGGTGGTACAGAACTACATCCATTGAAGTAGAATAGTGTCAGGATAGATACGAATCCATATGAAAGAAGGTGCATGTGGAGTTTCATCATGCCTCAAGAAGTTGCAGAACCAGTTTAAGAACTTCCCGGTGGACGGTCTCTATGGTTCCCGATGCGTCAATACGTCTGATATAGGGAAGGTTCAGTAATTCAAACTGTTGAGCCACCTTTTTTAGATACCCCTCTTTTTCAAAATCATTCTGGGTGTCACCGCGGTTTTGAGTAATACGTTTAACCCCGATGGCGATGGGAGCATGGAAAAGAATGGCAAGATCAGGGACAGGTGCAAAACTGTTACGGTTCAGGATCATGGATGGTTCGAGTCCCGCTGCCCCCTGGTAGGCAATGGTCGAGAGATAGTAGCGGTCACAGAGAATGATTTTTCCATCATGTAATGCTGGCCTGAGGAAGGACTCAACATGTTCCTGTCTGTCGGCCAGAAAAAGATTGAGTTCCTCCTCGAGACTAACGTTTCCGCGACCAGTATACAACTCTCGAATCTGCTGTCCATATTTACCATCCGTTGGTTCACGGGTGGAGACAACAGCCAAGCCTTTTTCCTGGAGAGCATTGGCTAAAAGCTTCAGTTGGGTTGATTTTCCTGTACCATCTGTCCCTTCAAAAACAATGAGGCGGCCGGGTTCGTTTGGAGATGTCATATGGTGTCGAGTTGCGTTCTATTGTGAATTATTTGAGTTGCAAGCGCAACAGCTGCAGCAAGGCTTGATGGATCCGCGATGCCTTTTCCTGCAATATCATAAGCGGTGCCATGATCGACCGATGTCCTGACAATGGGTAGACCAAGAGTAACATTTACACCATCTTTGAAATGGAGCAGTTTGAAAGGGATAAGTCCCTGATCATGATACATACAGACAACAGCATCATACTCACCCTGAGCTGCCCTAAAGAAAATTGTATCAGGCGGAAAGGGACCGTGCAAGACAATGCCTTCTTTTTGGCCTGCTTCAATGGACGGAATTATGATTTTTTCCTCTTCATTACCAAACATACCACCTTCACCGGCGTGTGGGTTAAGGGCGGCCACTGCTAGTCTGGGGGCGGGGATGTTGAAATCAACGTGAAGGCTTTTGTGAGTGGTCCGGTAGAGATTGAGGAGTAAGTCTTTGTTGAGTAGTCCGGAAACCTGAGCGATACCGCAGTGAATGGTAGCAAGCGTCACTCGAAGAGTGTTTCCGGCAAGCATCATCACCTGGTTTCCTGAGGCTGTGAGCCTGGATAGCATCTCAGTATGCCCAGGGTAGAGGTGTCCACTCTTCTGAAGTGCTTCCTTGGAAATCGGACAGGTACAGAGGCCTGACAACCAGCCTTCCTTGATCCCTTTGACTGCGGAGATGATGGCAGATGCCATGGCGATAGCAGTCTCTTTGGTGAATTTTCCTGGTTGAATCGAATTTTTACTGAGTTCTGATGTCTCGTAAACAGGGATAATGTTTTGACCTGCTGGAATAGCATCTCCTGGCAGCCACGGTATAATAGTACAGTCGATGGCTAGTCGTTGGGCATAGACGTTAAGAACGTTTTTGTCGCCAACCACAATGCAGGGGAATTGCATGGGATTTTGGGGTTGGGTGAAATACTTTAGAATGATTTCAGGGCCGATACCGGCAGGACATCCCATTGTGATAGCTAATGGTATCATGATTACTTATTGTTGAAATTTAACAAAAGTTGCCGGTTGCTTCAAAACAGTTGGTAAGGTGTTCGATTTGGGGATTTCCATCAGGAACCATCATAATGGAGACGACATCAAAACGCACCGCTGCTTCAGTTAATTTGTTACGTGTCATGTAATCCAATGCTGTTCTGCTGATCTGTGCCTGTTTTCTCTGGGTGACAGCCTCAAATGGGTGTCCAAAATGGAGGCTCTTTCGTGTTTTTACTTCAACAAAGACAAGCGTATTCTCGTGACGGGCAATGATATCAATTTCTCCTGATTTCTGCCTGTAGTTTCGTTGGATTATTGTATACCTATTTTTTTTTAAATAGGTCACGGCAAGGTCTTCTCCATGTTTTCCAAGGCTGATACGTTCTTTAGACAAATTCCTTCACCCCTCTGAATGTCACGCGATGATGGGGAGTGATACCATGGGATGAAATGGCCGAGCGGTGCTCTCTTGTAGGGTAACCCTGGTTTTTAATGAAATTGTAGTGAGGGTATTTGCTGTGCAGTTCAGCCATGATTCTATCACGGGTAACTTTTGCAACAATAGAGGCAGCAGCAATGGAGGCCGATCGTGTTTCACCCTTGATTAATGGTTGTTGGGGCGTTTGCATGGGGATAGGAAATTTTCCATCCACAAGAAGGAAGTCGGGTACAACCTTTATTTTTGTAAGTTCATTTACTCCACGTTTCATGGCAAGGAGCGAGGCCTGCAAAATATTAATTTTGTCTATGATTTTGTGAGAGACAATACCAATACCAATATGAGCAGGTATTTCGTTTAGATACTCAAAGAGTAGTTGGCGTTTTTTCGGAGTGAGCTGTTTAGAATCGACAAAGAGTGAATGCTTGCAATTTGCTGGGAGTACTACTGCTGCAGCGACGACAGGTCCTGCCAGAGGCCCCCGACCGACCTCGTCGAGCCCTGCAACAATAGGATACCCCTGTTGTTGCAGAGTGTGTTCGAGAAAATAATTATCATCCCGGGGTGGATCAAACAGAGCCAGAAGTGAATCCGGCAGTTGTCTGGAGGGAGAGGTTTTCTTTTTAGGCGTATTCGTTTTAACGCACAATTCCACGCTCGCGGATACGTGCAGCTTTACCACGTCTATCTCGAAGGTAGTAGAGACGGGATTGACGAACACGTCCACGGCTTACAACTTCGATTTTTTCGATACGGGGATTGTGCAGTGCAAATGTTTTTTCCACACCAACACCGTGGGATATCTTGCGAACGGTGTAGGATGCACCCATGTTTGCTTTCTTGCGTTTTATAACCACGCCTTGAAAGATCTGGACACGCTCTTTTGCACCCTCAATAATACGAATATATACTTTAACCGTATCGCCGGGACGAAAATCCGGGTGATCCTGACGCATCTGTTCCATTTCAATTCTGTCGATAATTGTGCTCATGATATTTTCCGTTGTTTATCAATAATGATGCTGCTTTATGCAGCTGCTCATATATGTAATGTAAATAAAATTAACCTTCTTTCATACACCGAGGAGCCGATCAAGTATGATCGATACTGCCGAGCGCACAGAAAGATGATTGTAGCCACTATTTGCGCCAACAGGAGGGATACAGTAATCTGTCATCTCCATAACCTCCGGGGCAAGTCCATGTGCTGTACCAAAGAGAAGGAGTAAAGATTCTTTCGCCCTGATCCTGGCACGTACATCTGTATAACTTAACGTTTTTCCTTGAGTCCTGGCGCTTGTCGAAAGCAGCAGAGGTTTATGGCCACGTTTTTCAGTAACCATTTCAACCACTCGCTCAAGACTGTCAGCAAGGGTGACAAGTTCAAGAGCTTCCTTTCGAGCAGGGTTGTATTTGGCACCATGACCACTATCCCAGTGTTCAAGTATTTCAGCGACCAGTTTATGCTGGTCCTCATAGGGTGTGACGATATAGTAGTTGTCCACACCGTATGTTTTACCAGCCCGTGCAATATCATGGATATCGAGATTGGTTACGGCTGATCCGATAATCTCGCCAACTTTATTGACCACGGGGTGGTGAACAAGAACAATGTCTAACCCACTTTGGTTTGTCTTCATTGTTCTTGCAACGCTTTTATTATATCATAAAGCTGATGTTTACGAAGCAACTTTGCTTCCATTCTGCTGAATGATCCAAACTCTTTTCGCAATAAATCAGGCCGGCGATCCAGGGTCCTTTTAACGGACTCTACAAAACGATACTCTTCAATTTTGGCATGATCACCTGAAAGCAATATTTCAGGAATTTCTCTACCTTCAAAAACTCTTGGCCGTGTGTATTGCGGGTGCTTCAATAATCGTCGGCTGAAGGTATCTTTTTCAGCAGAATCAGCACATCCTAAAACACCTGGTAACAATCTGGTCACGGAGTCAATAATGACCATGGCTGCAAGTTCTCCTCCGGTGAGAATATAGTCACCAATGGAGAGCTCATCATCAACACTTGCACTTCTGAAGCGTTCATCCACTCCTTCATAACGGCCACAAACCAGGATAATATGCTTTTCGCGACTGAGTTCTCTGGCAATTTCCTGAGTGTACTGTCTGCCCTGTGGACTGAGGAGTACAACCCTGCCTGATTCGTTTTTCTCGATAACCGAAGCAAGAGCAGCACTGAGCGGTTCTGGCTTCATCACCATCCCTTCACCACCTCCAAATGGCCGATCATCGGTCATGGAGTGTTTGTCCGTGGCAAAGTCGCGAATATTAGTTATTTCTATATGCACCTGATCTGCTTCGCGTGCCCGACGAATAATTGCTTCATTCAGCGGTGATTCAAGCAAATCTGGAAAAATTGTCAGTATATCAAAAATCACGGGGAACAGCCCCCTTAATATCCTCTCCCGAGTTTATTTCAATCAGGCCTGGCGGTGGGGCTATGATCAGGTACTTCTTATTCTTTTCCGTGATCATTCCGGGAATAAGAGGTATCAGCACCTCATTTCTACCTGATTTTACAATCAGGAGATCCTGTGCCCCGTTGTTGGAAAAGGCCTCTACCGTTCCAACAATGCTTCCCTCCGTTGTCCGCACCTCAAGTCCCTCAAGCTCATGAAGATAAAACTCATCGGCGTCTGGGGTTGGAAGATCTTCTTTGCATACAAGTACTCCCATACCGCAAAGTGCTTCGGATTGGTTTCGGTCAGACACTCCCTCAAGTGAAACAATTGCGTCCCTGTTCCCAATACGTGCCTGAACAACCTGCATAGGAGTAATCAGACCATCCCTTGAAACCAGTATGAGTTTTTTGTGCCGGGTAACGCTTTGCAGTTCTCCGGAGTAGGCATGCATCTTCAACTCACCCTTGATGCCATGAGCCTTAGTTACCTTACCAATCAACACATACTTCTCTTTTTCAAAGGGAAAGCTGTCAGCCATTTTCCGGGAGTTATTCCAGAATGTTGAGGCGTGACTTTTTGTCTTCCTTTCCTGCAGCAGCAGAAAGCAGAGAACGCATAGCCCTCGCTGTTCTGCCCTGTTTTCCGATCACCTTTCCAAGATCCTCTTTGGCTACAACCAGATCAACCAGAATAGTATCATCTTCCTCAGTGACAGTTACCTGTACATCATCCGGCTTATCTACCAGAGATCTGGCGATAAAGGAGATCAGTTCCTGCATAATCGGTTACTCGGCCACTGGAGCTTTCTTGAGAATACTCTTTACAGTTGTTGTTGGCAGGGCACCTCTTCCGAGCCAATCCTGAAGCTTGGTATTGTCAAGTTTGATCGCGACAGGATCCGTGAGAGGATCATAGGTTCCGATCACATCAAGAAATTTGCCATCACGTTTGCATTCAGCATCCGCGACAACGATACGATAAAATGGTTTCTTCTTTCTGCCAAGTCTTGTTAAACGAATTCTAACTGCCATTCCGGATATATCCTCAGGTTTATGTGGAGCACGTAAGCTGGCCCCATGAATATGACATTATGCCATTTTCTCTATTATTATCTTCGCATGCCCTTCGGCACTTTTCTCCGCTTCTGTCCGGTTACGAGACCCGGCTTTCCACGCATCTTTTTCATCATCTTAAGCATTGCCGAGTAGCTTTTAATAACCCGGTTGACTTCTGTAACAGTTGTTCCAGATCCGGCGGCGATACGTTGTCTGCGGCTGGCATTGATGATTTTATAACTTTGACGCTCTTTTTTTGTCATGGAGCGGATGATGGCTTCAGTCTTTGCCAGTTCCTTCTCGTCCGGCTTTGGAGCGTCTTTTAATTGCTTAAGCTTGTTGATGCCTGGTATCATCCCCATGATCTGATCAAGGGAGCCCATTTTTTTGATCTGTTGGATTTGATCCAGGAAATCTTCAAGGGTAAAGGTGGATTGCCTAAGCTTTTTAGCAAGCTTTTCAGCCTTCTTTTTATCAACTACAGCTTCAGCTTTCTCAATAAGAGTGAGAACGTCACCCATACCAAGGATTCTTGAAGCAATACGATCGGGATGGAAAACTTCCAGAGCATCAAGTGCTTCCCCGATACCCACAAATTTGATCGGCTTACCAGTGACACTTTTAATGGAAAGGGCGGCACCACCACGGGCGTCACCTTCCATCTTGGTGAGCACTACACCGCTTATTTCCAGATCCTGATTAAACTTTTCGGCGACAGTTACCGCATCCTGGCCTGTCATCGAATCGGCAACAAAGAGAATCTCGGAGAGTTGGATTGCACTCTGGATCTCTTTGAGTTCACCCATCAGGGCTTCATCAACGTGCAGTCGACCTGCAGTATCGAATATAAGGGTGTCATAACCTTTCTGTCCTGCAACGGTCATTGCCTGACGACAGATCTCAACCGGTTTCATATCGGTGGTTGAAGGATGAACAGGAATATCCAGTCGTTCTCCTAACACCTGAAGCTGGTCAATTGCCGCTGGTCGATAAATGTCAGCCGGCACAAGATAAGGCTTTCTTCCTTTTTCTTTTAATATCTTTGCAAGTTTTCCGGATGTGGTGGTCTTACCAGATCCTTGAAGACCTGCCATCATGATGGTTACGGGTTGGCGACCATCAAGACGAATCTGTTCGGTTGTACCGCCAAGAAGTTCAACCAGCTCATCGTGGACAATTTTAATAACCTGTTGTCCAGGGGAGAGTGTCTTGGTAACTTCAAGGCCAACGGCCTTTTTGCTGACTTTGGCAATGAAATCCTTAACGACTTGAAAGTTAACATCTGCCTCAAGAAGAGCCATGCGTACTTCCTGCATGGATTCTTTGATATTCTCTTCAGTGAGTTTACCGGTGCCACGAAGTTTTTTGAAAACACCTTCCAGCCGGTCTGTCAGATTGTCAAACATATCAGTTTTTTTTACTTGCCGTTGTTTAGTTGGTAATAGATCGAAAACATTACCAATAAAAGTATTTTGTTAGTCTTTCAGGTGACTCATTCCGTTTTCTTTTGGAATGGAGTGGCTGAAAACATGATAGAAAAACAAAGAAAAATACTTAATAAAAAATATTCTGTCAAGCTGCGAACGGAGTTGAGTCAAAAAAAATAGATATTTGGAATGAATTTCCGGGTTGTGCACCTTGCTGAATGGATTGTCAGGTTCAGGTAGAGGAGCTTGTTTTTGAAAATAGCTCAAGGATTTTTTCTATTTTAGCGGCTATTTGTGCAATTGCCTTAGCTGCAGGAGAATCTGGGTAAAGCTCACATATGGGGATATATGCCTTCAATGCATCCTGGATTGCGGGGTCTTCGGGGATTTCACCGAGTGAAGGGATATCGATTCCAAGATATTTGGCCACCAATTGTTTGAGTTTTTTCTTGTTTACCTTGGTGTTTTGAATATCCCTGTTAATAACCAGCAAGGGATGAAAGTAATACAATGCCTGCTGGGCCTTTTTTTTTGCCCCGGGTTGTGTTGATTCTGCAAGTGCAAAAACTTCAGCCAGTGAAGAAAAGTTTTGTTTTTTTAAAGTATTTCCGACATCGCTGTGAGAGAGAAAGCTTCCGAGTACCTTGCGGATGGTCGCCAATTGCAGAAAACTATAGAAATCCATTATCGAGGTTGGTTCTGGTAGAGTAACACAGATCTGTATATCGCCATACATGAAAAAATCGAGGGTGTGGTAGCTTGCTCCAGCACCAACATCCAGAAGAACAACATCTGCATCAAGAGCAGATATGCTACGCAGGAGGCGCTGCTTTTCCTGATAACTCATATTTGCTGTTTGCAGGGTGTTGCCGGTTCCGGGGATAATCTGGAGACCGTTAAAGGCATACAGGGTATGAACGACATCTTTAAGTGTGTCAACCTTACGATTCAGGAAATCCGTAAGATTGTGTTTAGGTTCAAAGAGGCCGAAAAGGATGTGGGCATCGGCACCACCGATGTCAAGATCAACGAGACACACCTTCTTTCCACTTCTGGCGAGGAGGAATGCAAGATTGCAGAGAAGCATCGTCTTGCCGGTACCTCCTTTTCCGGAGCCTATGGAAATGGTGACTGTCATATATTTGGTTGTTGGTTGGTTACGAAATTTGTTAAACTTCTATGGTTTCTTTTTACGCTTACTGCGAATGCCATATATAAGCTTTGCTGATTTAAGCATTGAACCCAGATTTGTCTGACTGTCCAGGGGGGCGCTCCATAGTTGCCAGCCTTCTTTAGAACTGAGGATGATTTTACCGTTTTTCACCGTAAGTATGCATTCAGCGAGTAAATCGTCATTATCCTGCTGAAGAGTGGGGGGAGCAGTTTCCGGTTTTTTTTTATGTTGGATACAGGACGAGCAGAGTTCAGATGTATTGTTTCCAAAAAGATTGAGCACCCCTCCGCAGTCTTTACAGAATTGCATCTATCACTCTTTGTTGAATCTAATTACAGATTGCATGGTATTCTCACTCTAAGCTTGGTTTTCTTTTTCTTTTCGGTAAGCTGTGAGAAATTGTTTAGCAAATGAGCAGTTTTAGTTGTTTCTGACATGCAAAGCTACAGAAGCGACTGAGTGACTGTGCCTCACAGCTACCTGGCATTTTTTATGTATCTTGAAAACTGCGGCAGCTGGAAACTGAGATTATTCCTGTGGAGGCTGGTCTTGCTTACAGAAGGGACAGATTTTCGCTTTCTTGGGGAGTCTCTTTCGGCAGGAAGAGCATCGTTTCAATTGAGGGATGAGGTTGAATATTGCAATTAACATCACAAGGCCGCCAAGAATTAGCGGGAGAGGGGAGGTAGCTACGTCACTGTCGTAATTCTGGAGTCCCGAAATTACAGCTATAAGTCCAACAAGAAAGGCAATAACTCTAAAAAACATGGTGGGCTCCCTGTTTTATGTGTGTCTGAACATAATAAGCTACTAACAAAAAAACCACTTACAGTTAGCCTGTAAGTGGTTGATATGACTGGTCGGAACGAGAGGATTTGAACCTCCGACCACTTGTCCCCCAGACAAGTGCGCTACCAGGCTGCGCTACGTTCCGAAATTTGATACTTTCTACCACGGAGGAAAGAGGCTGTCAATAAATGGTCGACAGTGAATGTGGCTTGCTACTCTTTTTCCTGTAAAATATTTTTAACGACCAGGAGCTCTTTCTTTATTGTTTCAAGGTGGTTTGTTGTATGTGTTACCTTTGCAACAAATGGGGCTTCACTCTTTTCTGAAAGAAATTTTTTTGCCCCTGCCAGGGTGTAGCCCTGTTCGTGAAGAAGGGTCTTAATCAGCAGAATAATTTCAACATCATTGCGTTTGTATAGCCGTTGATTTGAGTTGGCGCGTTTAGGTTGTATTTCTTTAAATTCGCTTTCCCAGTATCTGAGAACATGGGGAGCCACAGAGGCGAGTTTACTGACTTCACCGATTTTGAAATAAAGCTTGTCGGGGATTTCTGGGCTCATTCAGGTACTGATTCTCCCATAGAATAAATTATTCGTTAACCTGTTCCCGCATCTTTTTACTGGGACGAAAGGAGATCATTTGTCTCTGTTTGATAGTAATAGTCTCACCTGTTCGTGGGTTACGCCCACGACGTGGTTGCTTGTCCCGAACATTGAAGGTGCCAAAATGGACGAACTTAATTGACTCACCCTCGAGTAGTCTGTCCTTCATTCTATCCAGAAATGCATCAATCAACTCTGAACAGGTGCTCTGGGAGTATCCAAGTTGGGTAGTAAGTGCTTCAGCCAGTTCCTTGCGGGTAAGATTACCTTTGTTCATATCAACCTTCTCTCAAACTTCCATTGAATCTGGAGGTCAGTGAATTAATAATTTTTGTATGTGATTTGTTAACATTTTTCTCTGTCAGTGTCTTTTTTGGTGAGCGGTAGGTCACAGAGACAGCAACACTTTTCATTCCAGCATCAAGTGGTTTTCCTTGGTATACGTCGAAAATTTCACAATGTTCAATAAAATCTTCCTTGCTCTCACGTATGGTGTCAAGAAGATCGCCTGCCCTGACAGAAACTGGTACAAGAAGAGCGATGTCTCTTTTTACAGAAGGAAAAACAGGTAATGATGAAAAGTTTTTAGCTGCAGCTTTTAAACTGCAAAGCATCTCAAAGTCAATATCAATGAAGAATATATCCTGTTTAATGCCAAAGTGTTTGGCGATTTCAGGAAGAAGTCTTGCGAGTTTGCCTACAGGCCCCTTCTCAGAATCTAATATAAGACACTGTGAAGGATCAACGTAGGATTCCAGTTCTGACTCTTCAGGGGTACGAAGTGTGACACTGTTTGAGCCACAGCCGTGAAGACGAATTTTTTCAAGAAGGAGCTCTGTTGTACCTTTGGCATCAAAGATATCGACTCCGTCTTCGCTGCTGTACAATGAGGCTGTCTGACCGGAACGCCTTCCAGACAGAATACAGGTGAGCCGTTCTTTTTCAATGGGCTGTTCATTTTCACCCTGAGGAGTGAACACTTTCCCAAATTCAAAAAGTTTGACAGCATTGTTTTGAAAATTGATGTTTCGCTTCAGGTTCTCAAGGAGTCCGGGGAGAACCATCGTACGCATAACAGACTGTTCTTCACTTAATGGATTGAGCAGTCTGACTTGCGCTCGTCTGCTATCTTCAGCTGTGAGCTGCATCATGGAGATATGTTTCTCAGTGACAAAGCTGTAGTTAATTGCCTCTGAAAATCCTATGTCAGCGAGCAGATTTGAAATTTGAGCTCGAAGCTGTCGTTGAGAATTCTGTTCTGGGTAACTGAGTTTGACGGTTGGCAGGCTGGTTGGAATGTTGTTATAGCCAATAAGCCGCGCTACCTCTTCAATCAGATCAACTTCACGTTCGATATCTATTCTGAAGGTAGGAGGGTTTACCCAGATGGTGTCTGCGTCTTTAGGCTTACAGCGAATGCCTATGGACTGGAGCACATCGGCTATCCTGTCATAGTCAAGTTTAATGCCTAGAAGTGATGATGTCTTTGAAATACGCAGTTTCAATGAGTTGAGTGGGCAGACGCCGCCGTAATAATCGATGCCTCCATCAACTGCCTTACCACCCGCTATTTCACAAAAGAGGGAGACTGCTCGTTCCATGGCAGTAACACAGCCACCTGGATCAACCCCACGTTCAAACCGATAGGATGCCTCCGTTGCAAGTTTAAGTCTGCGGGCAGTACGACGAACGGAAATGGCATTAAAACAGGCGCTTTCCAGAAGGATCGAGGTGGTGCTGTCACTCACTTCTGAATTCATTCCACCCATGATACCGGCTATTGCTATGGGCTCTTGGGCGTCACAGATCATGAGCATGTCAGGTTCAAGTGCTCTTTGCTGGCCATCGAGAGTGGTAAATGTTTTTTCCTGATTTTTGGGATGACGGACAATAATCTGTCTGCCTGAAAGCTTGTCATAATCAAAGGCATGGAGTGGCTGTCCGTATTCCATCATGACAAGGTTTGTAATATCTACCACGTTGTTAATAGGGCGCATCCCAACGGATAGAAGACGTTTGCGAAGCCACCATGGAGAAGGGGCAATGGTAACATTTTTGATGAGTTTTGCGGCATAGCGGGGACTGTAATCAGAACTTTCTATATCAACTGAAAAGTGTTCATTGGAGTGATTGAGCGTTGCCGATTCCACTGGTACTTTGAGCTGATTTCTCGTAATACCAGCCACCTCCCTTGCTATTCCGATAACCGAAGCACAATCGGGGCGATTCGGGGTCAGGTCGACTTCAACCAGCAGATCGTCCATGCCAAGGGCGGCAAGTAAGGAAAGGCCATGTTCAGTATCAGCTGGCAATTCCATAATACCAGAGTGAGAATCCCCTAATCCAAGCTCTTTTTCGGAACAGAGCATGCCTGAGGATTTCACACCACGAACTTTAGAAGCCTTGATCTTTGTTCCGTCGGGCATCACAGTGCCGACAGGTGCCAGGGCAGTGACCAAATCTTTACGGGCGTTGGGGGCGCCGCAAACAATCGATAAGGTTTCGTCGCCTGCTGCTACTTCACAAATTTGCAGTTTGTCAGCATTTGGATGAGGTTGCACTGAAAGTATTCTAGCCGTTTTCAACGGCTGTAGTTCAGGGAACAGGGGGGTGACACTGTCGACCTCAAGACCTAACATGGTAAGGTGTTCCGAGAGAGCTTCCGGACTCAGGTCTCCGGTGTCAACGTATTCTTTTAACCAATCAAGGGTAAACTTCATGGGATGTCTCTAATGTATAAAACAGCTTTGAACTGATGATTGTAAATCTGAAAACTGGAAATCAGCCAGCAGAGATGTCTTCAAAATTATTTTTATGGGGAAGCCGGAAAACATTATATTACGGTTTAAAATTGGGAGAGAAAACGGAGATCATTTTCATAATAGAGACGAATGTCGTCAATACCGTATTTCAGCATGGCAATTCGTTCTATACCAAGGCCAAAAGCAAATCCACTGTATACCTCAGGATTATATCCGACCATCTTGAATACTTCGGGATCTATCATTCCGGCACCAAGAATTTCCAGCCAACCTGTACGCTTGCATACTCGACAGCCCTTGCCATCGCAAATAACACAGGCTATGTCAACCTCTGCACTTGGTTCGGTGAAGGGAAAAAAGCTTGGACGGAATCGGAGTTCAAGATCTTTGTCAAACATTTTCTGGGTAAAGATGGTGAGGACACCCTTGAGATCTGCAAAGGACACATCACGATCAACAAGGAAGCCTTCCACCTGGTGAAACATCGGAGTATGAGTGATATCAGAATCACAACGATATACCTTGCCGGGTGCAATGACCCGAAGAGGTGGTTGTTGCGTTTCCATAATTCTGGCCTGCATGGGAGAAGTATGGGTCCTCAGAAGGATTGAATCACTTACGTAGAAAGTGTCATGCATATCGCGGGCCGGATGATGGGCCGGGATATTGAGTGCTTCAAAATTGTAATGATCGTGTTCAACATCGGGCCCTTCGGCAACTGAAAATCCAAGGCCTTCAAAAATAGAACAGACTTCACTCATGATCTGGGTGACGGGATGGAGTTTGCCTGTTTCAGGTTTGCGTCCGGGCAGTGTGAGATCGATGGCATCATTCCGGGCAGGGGATCCACCACTGTCAGCAGTCAGGGCACGTTGTTTGTCATCGTACAGCGCTTCAATTGCTTTTTTTGCACTGTTGGCAATTTGCCCAAGGCGTGGTTTGTCTTCCTTAGAAACCTTACCCAGCCCCTTCATTATTGATGAAAACTGCCCCTTTCTTCCGAGGAAACGAATACGAAATTCTTCGAGTTGAGTGCTGTTTTCAATAGCAGCCAGTTCTTCCGTTGCCTGGGTTTGTAAATTGATGATTTTTTCCTGCATGATCGATCTTTTAAAAGAGGTGCACGTTAAAAAAGTATGCCGGTTCCAAAAAAAATTGAAACCGGCACAGTGTGAATATCTGAACGATACCGTATCGAGTTATGTCTCGACGGCATGACGTGGCAGAAAAAAAGTCTTAGGCGTTTGCCGTTTTGGCAAGATCCGCAACTTTGGTGAAGGCCGGGGCGTCAAGAATGGCCATATTGGCAAGAACTTTACGATCCAGCTCAATGTTAGCTTTTTTCAATCCACTGATAAATCGGGAATAGTTCATTCCGTTCATCTTAACACCAGCACTGATGCGGGTGATCCAAAGACGACGAAAGTCACGTTTTTTATTACGTCGGTCACGGTATGCATATCCGAGGGCCTTGTCAACCGCTTCAGTAGCAGTGCGGAAAAGACGGGATTTTCCACCTCGGTAACCTTTGGCCAGTTTCAAAACTCTATTTCTTCTTCTGCGGGCTTTAAATCCCCTTGTAACGCGTGGCATCTTAATACTCCTTTAAAATCAGAGGTGATGTTCCTCTTCTATTGTCTAACGGTTTACTCTTTTCCTTTCCCTGCTTTCCTGTATCTGGAGACGACCTACAGGTAGGGCAAAATCCTTCTGATTGATGGCGCATTTGCAGAATCAACAGTGCCGGATTTACGGAGATTACGTTTTCTCTTCGTGGATTTTTTGGTCAGGATATGGCTGGTAAAAGCCTTGGAACGTTTAATCTTTCCGGAACCAGTTTTAGAGAAACGCTTAGCAGCTCCTCGATTAGTTTTCATTTTAGGCATTGTAATTACTCCTTATCCTGTATCAGGGGATTCACTTGAATATGCTTTTTATTCGTTTTTTTTTATTACTGCTGCAATTAGCTCTTTGGACCGACAAACATGACCATTTGGCGACCTTCCATTGTGGGAGGCTGTAAAATAACTGCATCGTCCTCAAGGTACGACGCAATTTTATTCATCGCTTCCAGACCAACAGTTTGACAGTAGACAATTTCACGTCCACGGAAACGCATGGTCAGCTTTACTTTATTCTTCTGACTCAGAAATTTCTTGATATGCTTTATCTTGAAATTCAAATCATGTTCTTCTGTTTTTGGCCGAAACTTAATTTCTTTGGTTTCAACGGTGGTCTGTTTTTTCTTCGCATCCTGCACCTTCTTTGCCTGCTCATACCTGAACTTATCAAAGTTCATAATCCTACATACGGGCGGGCTTGCATTTGCCGAAATTTCTACAAGATCCAATCCTTCATCGTAGGCCTTTTCAAGTGCTTCTGCTGCGCTGAATATTCCTAGCTGGGAACTATCACTTCCAATGAGACGGACTTCTTCATGCCGAATTTCATCATTGGTTTTTACTTTTATCTCACGCTGAACCGGGGCTCTTTTTCCTCGACGTTTAATATTACTACCTCCTGAACTAGGAATTGCAATTGATCATCTCAAGATATGATGAATTTAAAATGATCGTTTTGTTACCTTATAAAAAATATGAATTTGTTGCTTTAAATGCCGCGCCCTTCCAGACATTCTTCCGCCACTTTTCTGGCAAAGTCGTCAATGGTTACATCGGCTATATTGTCTCCATTACGCAGTCTAATGGTTACTGTATTACAGTCTTTTTCCTTGTCACCGATAATCAGCATGTACGGTATTTTTTCCATTTGCGCCTCTCTGATCTTATAATTCAGCTTCTCATTGCGCAAATCTTTTTCGACCCGCACACCTGCTTTACGAAGTCTGTTGTATACCTCGTCACAATACTCCGCTTGGGCATCGGTGATATTCATGATTCTTGCCTGTGTCGGGGCAAACCAGAGAGGAAAAACACCGGCATAGTGTTCAATGAGAACCCCAATAAAACGTTCAAGAGATCCCATTAGAGCACGGTGAATCATGATAGGCTGATGTTCTTGATTGTCGCTTCCTGTGTAACTCATCTTAAAGCGTTCAGGAAGGTTAAAATCGACCTGTATGGTGGAGCACTGCCAGGAGCGTCCCAACTGGTCTTTGATTTTGATATCAATTTTGGGGCCGTAAAAGACACCTTCACCTGGGTCAAGCTTGTACTCCAGACCTTTCTTTTCGAGAGCAAGTTTCAGGGCTTCAGTAGATTTTTCCCAGTTTTCATCTGATCCGACATATTTATCAGGCCGTGTCGAGAGATAGATGTCATACTCGTCAAAACCAAATGTCTTGAGGATTTCAAGATTCAGGTCAAGAATGTTGAAAATTTCATTCTCAAGTTGGTTGGGCATACAGAAGATATGCGCATCATCCTGAGTAAATCCACGAACGCGAAGCAAACCATGCAGGGCACCGGCACGCTCATAGCGATAGACGGTTCCGAGTTCGCACCAGCGAATGGGGAACTCGCGGTAGCTTCTTTTGTTACTGTTGTAAATACCGATATGAAATGGGCAGTTCATCGGCTTTAGTTGATAGCGGACATCATCTATATCCATACCCGAGTACATGTTCTCAGCATAAAAATCCAGATGGCCGGATGTTTTCCAGAGATCCTGTCGGGCAATATGTGGAGTATAGAGAAGGTCGTAATCGTTACGGTAGTGGGCTTCTTTCCAGTAATCTTCTATAAGTTTGCGGAGAAGCGCACCCTTCGGTTGCCACAGAACAAGACCCGGACCGATTTCATCCTGCATGGTGAAAAGCTGTAGTTCTTTTCCAAGTTTACGGTGATCTCTTTTTTTGGCCTCTTCCAACATGTTGAGGTGCTTCTTCAGCGCCTTTTTGTCAAAAAAGGCAGTTCCGTAGATGCGCTGCAGCATGGTGTTTTTCTCGTCACCACGCCAATAAGCACCAGCCACCCGTAGCAATTTGAAGGAGGTGATCAAGGAGGTGTTTGGGACGTGTGGTCCCCGACAAAGGTCAGTAAAGGATCCTTGCTGGTACAGCGTGACTGATTCACTGTCAAGATCCTGGATCAGTTCAACTTTATATTTTTCGCCTTCTGCCTGAAAGCGTTCGATTGCTTCGGAACTTTTGAGAGTGCTTTGAGTAAATGGCAAAGCCTTTCTGACAATTTCTGTCATTTTGGCTTCAATCTGTTCAAAATCTTCCGGGCTGAATGGTTCACTGCGCTCAAAGTCATAGTAAAAACCATCGTCAATAGCAGGACCAATGGCAACCTTGACGTCAGGGTACAGCTCTCGAACTGCCTCGGCCATCACATGAGCCGTGGAATGACGTAGAATTGCCAGGGACTCATCGGAGCCTATCTGTATCAGGCCGAGGGATGCGTCGTTGTATAATGGAGTAGAGAAGTCAAGAATCTGGTCGCCGAGAGTTACGGCAACAGTTCTCTTTCGTTGTTTGTTTGACAGCAACTCAGAAAGAGCCTCTCCCACAGTGGTGGCAGCTGGCATTTCAACTGTTTCCCCATTTTCTATGGCAATTGTAATGTTGGTCATAAGTAAGGTCTTTATATAAAAAGCAAAGGCTAAAATTCATACGGTAAGCAGCAGTCCGTATAAAATTTAGCCAGGTCATTCTGGTAGGCGCGGGCGGTTTCGAACCGCCGACTTCCACCATGTCAAGGTGACACTCTCCCACTGAGTTACGCGCCTGATTAATGTTCTCTTTGTCTGAATTTTGTTTTTCTATAAGTAAAAGAGAAAGTACGAACAGTGTCAAATACCAATATATAGTGCTTCTGTCAAGAAAAAATAAGTAGGATTAGAGGTGAAAGGAAGGAGGAAATCAGCGTGTTTTACGTCTGCTTTCAATGGCTCTTGCAAGGGTGTGTCTGTCGGCATATTTTATGTCCATTCCCATGGGAATTCCACAGGCAAGGCGCGTGAGAAGGACCGCTTTCTTTTGCAGTCTGTCTATTAGGTAGTTTGCTGTGGCTTCACCTGGCACTGTTGAACTGGTGGCTATAAAAACTTCCTTGACAACACCGGATGTGAGCCGTGCTTCAAGTTCTGCAATTTTTATTTCGGTTGGTCCGATTCCGTCCATCGGGGCAAGGACTCCATGAAGGATATGGTAATGGCCGAGATAGACACCTGCTTTTTCCATGGCGAGAAGGTCACCTGATTGTTCAACAACACAGACAAGCGAAGGATCCCGTTTGGGGTCTCCACAGATTGCACAGGGGTCACTTTCTGAAAAAGTAAAGCAACTGGAGCAAAGCTGTATGGAACCATGGAGATCGTTTAAAGCTCCCGCCAGTTCCCGGGCCTCGCCTGCTGGCCGCCTGAGGATGTTAAGGGCGAGGCGCGCTGCTGTTTTTTTTCCAATTCCCGGAAGTTTTGTAAGATCCTGAATTAATCGATCCAATGCCGGGGGAATTACCTGTGGAGACATAGTGTACTTAGACTTGAGGGGGACGGTTGAAATGATCGAACAGGATGGAGCTGATCTTATGAGAAAATGTTGGAAATGCCAGGAATATTCATACCCCCTGTGAGCTTAGCCATTTCTTCCTTGCCAATAGCCTTCACCTTACGCAGAGCATCATTTGTTGCTGCAGTGATGAGATCCTGAAGCATCTCTTTTTCATCAACAGTTATGACCTCTTTTTCAATTTCAATAGAGAGGATTTCGCTTTTGCCATTGGCTGTGACGGTGACCATCCCGCCACCAGCAGTACCGGTTGCTGTTTTTGTTTTTAACTCTTCCTGAATAGTGGCCATCTTTTGCTGCATCTGTTGAGCCTGAGCCATAATGCTGTTCATATCCATAACTGTACCTTTGCTAATTGCTAATTAGTATTTTGCGTTGTTGAACACAGAGAGTCTGCTTGAATTACCACGATAAGAATTCATAATTGCTCTGGCAAGTATTATCTGCTTCTGGGGCCGACCCGGATGTCTCCAATCTGGCCATTAAATATTTCAGTGGCCATAAGGACAAGTGGATCGTTGGCAAGCTTCTGTCTCAGCCTGTGAGGGCTGTCAAGAGCATCCGGATCCTTTCCTTCAACTTTATCCGGTGTGATAAAACGGAGCTTCAGATCCTTCTGGAAGAAGTCGAGGATAAATTCAGTAAGGAGTTTTATATTATCCTTTTGACAAAGCAGAGCGCAGTTTGCCTGATCGGCAAAGCGCAGATGTAACTCTCCGTCAACCTCAATGACCCTTTCAGTCCGCTGTAAATCCTGTGCCATCCATACTTTTCTATCCTTTACATGCTCAATGAATCCTTGCCAGTCTCGTCGGACGTCGCGCTGGTGCGGATGGGGGACAGGTCTTGTTTTACTATGTGGTGGCGGGGCAGGGCTTTCCTGAGGAGGTGGCGGTTGTTCTTCAGGTGGTGGAGGAGCCGGTACGGATTGTGTGGGGGCAGGTACTGTTTTTTGAATTGTTAGCTCCACTTGGTCGCCAACTCCAGAATGCTCTGACTCTCCTGCTAGCTGTTCAGGGATTTTTTTTTTCGCTACAGGAGGAGCTGGCATTGACTGAGGTGCTGAAGTTCCTTTCAGGAGGGAGTTGAGCTTGTCGAGAATGTCGACAACTGGTACCACATCGGAGGATTGAATGATTTTCAGGAATGTACTTTCAAGAGTAAGTCTTGGCTGGGAGGAATAACGCATCTCCTCCACACCCAGCATGAGCAGGTTGAGCTTCATGTGGATAGTGTTATGGCTATGCGTATCAGCCAGTTCTCTGTAGATGGTAAGTTCCCGTGGCGGAATATCAAGCAGTTCCTGACAGCCATCAATTTTACAAAGAATAAGAGTGCGAAAGGAAGCGAGCAGGTCAGAGGTGAACCGTTTTAGGTCTACCCCAAAGGAAAATGTTTCTTCCAGGGCATGAAGTGCAGTCCCAGGGTCTTTATTCAGCAATGCTCTGGTTATGGCGAAGATGAGGTCACGTGATACCAGACCCAGAACTTGAGTAACATCATCGACTGTGATGTTTTTTTCACCATAGGAGAAAACCTGATCCAGCAGGCTGAGGCCGTCACGAACAGAGCCTTCGGATTCCCGAACAATAAGATCAAGGGCTGCATCTTCAATAGCAACCCCTTCATCTTCTGCTAATTTCAAGAAATGGCCATGCAGAGCATCAGCTGAGACACGCTTTAATTCATAGCGCTGGCATCGGGAAAGAATTGTGATGGGGATTTTATGTAATTCAGTGGTGGCAAACATGAAGAAGACGTGATCGGGCGGCTCTTCCAAGGTTTTCAACAGGGCATTGAAGGCCTCTGTAGTGAGCATATGGACTTCATCAATAATAATGATCTTATATTTAGACGAAGTAGGGAGGAAACGAATTTTCTCTTTAAGCTCACGAATTTCCTGAATGCCACGGTTGGAAGCACCATCGATCTCGTAAAGATCAAGGGATGATCCGGCGGTTATTTCAGTGCAGGATTGGCAGCGGTTACAAGGATTGCCATCTGATTTCTGCTCACAGTTAATTGCTTTTGCCATGATGCGGGCCAGGGTGGTTTTCCCGACACCGCGTACGCCGGAAAAAAGTATTGCGTGGGCGATTCGATTTCTGACAATACTATTCATCAGAGTTTTTACAACCGGGATTTGGCCTACAACCTGATTGAAATTCTGGGGACGTGATTTTCTGGCAAGAACCAAATAGGACATAAAACAGACCTACCTAGAAGAATAGATAAGAAAACCGAGACTGGCAAGTAAGTCAGTACTCAGTATTGACGCGACAGGTTTTACTTTTTTGTACGATAGGACAAAAACGGATAAAACCGACATGTGGTGTTGCAAGTAAAAGATGATAGCCGGGACCCTGCAACACATCGAGGGGGTCATTACCGTTGCTTCCTTCCAGACCTGGCGGAGTTCATGATCCTCAATTGTACAGGACCCGACTATCAAAACGAAATTTCAGATTGATTGAAGGTTGGGTGGGAAAATTTGACCTTTAACTATCAGACCTGCTGTCCACCTGCTCCTTCTGTGAAGCTCTTATACACAACCAGAATGATAGCGTCAAGAGTATTTAAACTTATAAACCCGTTATTCGGCAATATCTATACAAGGCTTCCGGTAGGACTTTGGGCCAGGAAAAGAAAGTTCCATGGTAGTTTCAAAAATTGACTCTCTAAAATAATTAACATATCATCAACCTTAATAGCAGGGCTAAATCAACTGCTCTATCTTTATTTCTGGAGTTCATTATGTTTTTGCAGTTTAGGAAAATTTGTAATCTCTATGGGTTGCTTCTTCTGTTTTTAGTATTTGGTGTTCCTTTCTCGGCTGAGGCTGTGGACACAGGGGATGTTGGAGATACCATAGATCAGAAGAAAGTGACAACTGACCATGGCGGTATGTTTACCGAAGAAGAGCAAATCTTCCTCTCAACCAAAAAACAGATAACCATGTGTGTGGACCCTGACTGGATGCCACTTGAGAAAATCGAAAATGGTCAGCATGTGGGGATGAGTGCTGACTATTTTACTCTGATAGAAAAAAAGCTTGGTATTCCAGTTGTTCTGGTTGTGACTCAAAACTGGAGCGAAAGTATTGAATATGCCAAAACAAGGAAGTGTGATATTTTTTCTCTGGCTATGGCAACCCCGGAGCGTCTCACATATATGGATTTTACAGTTCCGTATCTGTCAATCCCTCTCGTGCTGGCAACCCGCAATACAGAACGGTTTATTGCTGACCTCACCTCTGTCCAGGATGAACTGCTTGGTGTTGTGAAGGGCTATGCCTTTGGTGAGCTTTTGCGCAGTAAATATCCTGAAATGCAAATTGTTGATGTTGCGTCTGTCGATGAGGGGTTAAGACTTGTTAATCGGGGTAAAATCTATGGGTTTATCGGTACGTTGGCCACGGTGAGCAGCAAAATCCAGAAAGGTTTCTCAGATGAGCTTAAAATCGTCGGAAAATTTGATGAACGATGGGAGCTTGGGGTTGCCACCAGAAATGATCAACCCCTGCTTCTCTCTATCTTTAATAAAGTCATTAATAGCCTTGACAAAAGAGAGCATCAGCAGATCTTAAATCGCTGGATATCAGTTAAATACGAAAAAAGTTTTGATTATAGGCTGTTCTGGCGTATTTTTCCTTTTATTGCTGTTGGCGTACTGTTTTTGCTGTTTCGCTATTATACCCTTGGAAAATATAACAGAGAACTGAAAGAGCAGAATGTCGAAATCTTAAGGCAGGGTGCACTTCTCAAGAAAACTGAAGAGAAACTTCTTTTGACTCAGTATGCAGTCGATTCATGCGCGTATCCCATTATCTGGACAAAGAATGCTCCGCTTCTGGAGGAGACCAGAATTATACATGTTAATAATGCGGCAGCCAATATACTGGGCTATAGCCGGACAGAATTACTGTCACTCGGTATTCAGAACATTGATGTGAATATAACGGAAGCCAACTGGCCGCCTGCTAAGAAATCGTACTCTGTTCGAACACACTATCGGCGCAAAGATGGGAGCCTTTTCCCGGTGGAGTTATATCTGAGCTATTTTGAATACCAGGGACAATCCTATTATTTTGCATTCTTCACGGACATCAGCATACAGAAAAAAATGGAAGAGCAGCTGCATCGTTCCCTGAAGATGGAGGCCGTTGGCATGATGGCGGGTGGGGTGGCCCATGATTTGAACAACATTCTTTCGGTGATCGTGAGTTATCCGGAGTTATTGCTTTTGAAACTCCCGCCGGATAGCGTGCTGAGAAAGCCTCTTCAGTTAATAGAAGACTCGGGTAAACGGGCAGCTGCAGTGGTAGCGGATATGCTGACCGTTGCAAGAGGTGCGGCAGCAGTGAGGGAACCTGAGAATCTGAACAGCCTGATTGAATCATACTTTAATTCCCCTGAATATAAAGAATTACTGTCCCATCATGAGAGAGTGGTGTGTGAAAGAGAGCTTGAACCGGATCTTCTGAACATATCCTGTTCTGCCGTTCATATACGAAAATGTATTATGAATCTTGTTGCCAACGCAATGGAATCGTTAAAAGATGATGGTGTTGTGAAAGTAACGACCTGCAATGTTTATATAGATAAGCCGGTGGCTAAAGAACAATATATGGCAAAAGGGGAATATGTTAAGTTTACCATCGCAGATACGGGAAAAGGAATTTCAGAAAGTGACCTGAAACATATTTTTGAGCCTTTTTACACCAAGAAAGACATGGGAAGAAGTGGGACGGGTCTTGGTTTGACCGTTGTATGGAATAGTGTGCAGGATCATAATGGTGTTATTACGGTGGAAAGCAACTCCAGCGGGACCACCTTTTCCCTCTATTTTCCTGCAACGCGAGAGAATCTGCTTGAACAGATTGAAAGCATGGACCTTGAAGGACTTGTCGGTAATGGTGAGCATATTCTCATCGTTGACGATGAACCACTACAGCTTCATATTGCACAGCAGATGTTGAGTGCCCTGGGGTACCGGATTTTCACCGCCAGTTCTGGTGAAGAGGCTATCCAATACCTTAAAGAAAACAGGGTTGACCTGATGCTTCTTGATATGATTATGGAGCCAGGTATTAACGGGTATGAGACATTCCTCCGGTCGATTGAGATTCAGGCTGACCTGAAGGCAATAGTGGTAAGCGGGTTTTCCGAAAGTGATGAAGTGCATAAGGCCCAAGCGTTGGGGGCCGGAGTACTTGTTCGCAAGCCTTATGGTATGCAGCAGATAGGAAAGGCGGTTAGGCAGGCGCTTGCTTAAGGTTGCACGGTCGGGATTGTGGGACAGAGAAAAGGCCATGTGATTCGTCTGAATTACATGGCCTTTTTGTATCTGGCGGAGGAGGTGAGATTCGAACTCACGGTACTTGCGTACACACGCTTTCCAAGCGTGCGCCTTAAGCCTCTCGGCCACCCCTCCGAAAAAAAAAGTCCTTTTTCAGACGGTTCTTTTAGCCTGTGAAAAGAAATTTGGCAATCAAAAACTCTAAAATGCTTTTAAAAAGATTGTTCCGGTAGTGTGCAGGGCCTTTTTTTGCGTCGTTCCCTGAAAAAGCTTTTCAGAATTGCGGTACATTCAGTTTCACAGATTCCAGGGGTGATTTCAAGGGTATGATTCAGGAGTTGATCGGTCCCTATGGAGTAGCGTGATCCTGCAGCCCCTGTTTTAGGGTCGTATGCTCCGAAAACAACTCTCTGGACACGTGCATGGATGATTGCGCCCATACACATGATACAGGGTTCGAGCGTCACATACAGTGTGGTACCTGGCAAACGGTAATTCTCCAATTTTGTGGCCGCATTACGTAATGCCATTATTTCTGCGTGTGCACTTGGGTCATGACATGCAATCGGGCAGTTCTCTCCCTCACCAATGATCTTGCCATCAAGAGTAAGAATTGCCCCCACCGGGACTTCACCCTTGTTGGAGGCCGAACGGGCAAGGCTGAGAGCACGTTCCATAAAAGTAATATCTGAAAACTTCTTGTCCATGGTTACGCAGTGCTGGCAGTGGGCTGAATAGGGAAATACAGGTTATTTTTCATTTGCAATGAGAATATTTTTCACATATCATTTTTTTGTGAGTTACAAATATGAAATTCTAAGTCCGTATCTTTGATATGAAGGAGCATCATGTATACAATTTTAGCGTATGCAATTCCAGAAGAAAGTCATCAGAACATTCGTAGAGCCCTCGATGACCGCGCCAAAATTACATTTTGCTATGATAACGAAAAGCTACTTGGAGAGCTTAAAGGGAATGAATATGATCTGATTTTCCTCTTTATGGAGGACAGTAGGATCGGTTTACCTCTTTTAGAGGATGTCGTTCAACGACTTCCCCATACTCCAGTTATTCTCATAGGCCAGGAAGAAAAACCGGAAGTGGTTGTGCAGGCACTGAAAAGCGGAGCTTACGATTATCTGGTTCATCCTGTTTCTGTGACACGTTTTGAAGTTGCTACAGAGAAAACTTTTGAGAATAAGGCCCTGAGGAATGAGATAGCGTACCTGCGACACAAACAGGACATTGTGTATCATTTTGATGATGTTATTGCCTTTAGTCCAGAGATGAAAGTGGTCTTGAAGAGTCTCGAAAAATTTGCCAAAACTGATTCTACTATCCTGATCACCGGTGCGACGGGGACGGGAAAAAGTTTTCTTTCCGGAACTGTTCATTATAACAGTCCGCGTAAGCAGAAACCCTTTATCAAGATCAATTGTGCCAATATTCCCGAAGATCTCCTTGAGTCCGAGTTGTTTGGTCATGAGAAAGGTGCATTTACCAGTGCTGACAAACTTCGTGTTGGTCGTTTTGAACAGGCCAGTGGAGGGACCTTATTTCTTGATGAAATTGGAGAGATTAGTCTCGGCTTGCAGACAAAATTACTGAGAGTGCTTGAAGAAAAGTGTTTTGAACGTGTGGGAGGCAATAAAACAATATATGCAGATGTCCGTGTTATTGCGGCCACCAATAAGGACCTTCCTGAACAAATCAGTAAGGGGAAATTTCGGGAAGATCTCTACTATCGAATTAATGTTCTCCCCATACGACTACCGGATTTACGGGAGCGGCAGCAATGCCTGTTGCCCCTTGCTCAGTATTTCCTCAATAAATACGCAACATCCCTTGGGAGTGATGTGCAAGGTTTTACGGATAAATCTCTTGAACAGATTCGGAAATATCGCTGGCCCGGAAATATACGACAACTGGCAAACACCATTGAACGAGCCGTGATCCTGGAAGACGATGTCCTAATTGATACCAGCAATCTTTCCCTGCCAGTGGAGAAAAAGCCAACAGCAGACGGCGAAAATCATACACCGAAGGGGAAGGGCTCCCTTGTTGATCAGGAGAAGGAGTTGATCCTAAACGCCCTTGAAGAGTGTCTCTGGGTGCAGAAAAATGCTGCTGCAAAACTAGGTGTCAGCCCAAGGGCGCTCAATTACAAGGTAAAGAAGTTTGGTATCACTCATCCTAACTGGCGTAAGCACAGGTGAGTTTCGCCAGTTACGTATTACCTATCT